>Ga0068853_100004160_pt1 | contig 11154 bp, 9 predicted proteins | sample KBSCornC32_FD_65655 | JGI IMG/M metagenome (GOLD analysis project Ga0068853, IMG submission 65655) | Corn rhizosphere microbial communities from Kellogg Biological Station, Michigan, USA - KBS Corn C3-2 | ecosystem: Host-associated > Plants > Roots > Rhizosphere > Soil ... | reverse complement strand
CCGCCACGGAAGCCACCGCCACCGCCGCCGCCACCAGGGCCACGGCCGCCGCCACCGGGACCGCCACCGGGACGACCGCCACCACCGGCCGGGCGGGCCGGTCGGGGCGGCATCATGCCGGGGTTGGGCCGAGGCGGCATGTTGCCCGGGGTCGGGCGGGGACCACGGTCGCCACCGCGGTCGCCGGCCGGACGGTCGCCGCGCGGGGCGCGCTCGGGCCGGCCGTCACCGGGACGCGGCCGGTCGCCGCCGCCGCCCTGCGAGGGCGGGCCGGGACGGGGCCCGGCCGGACGCGGCGCGGGCGCGTTGGAGCCGACACCGAACGGGTTGTTGCCGGGCCGCGGCGCGCGCGGGCCGGGCTTGGGGCCCTGCTGGCGCGGCGGCACCGTGGAGCCGCCGTCCTGCTGCTGCGGCTGCTGCCGCGGGCCGGGACGGGGCCCGGAACCGGGGCGCTGACCCTGGCCCTGGGCGGGCCGGGACGGCGCCTGCTGGCCGGCCGACGCGGCGGCCGGGGCCTGCTGCGACGGCTGCTGCGGACGCTGCTGCTGCTGCGGCGCCGGCGCGGGGGCCGGGCTGGACAGCGTGGGCTGCGTCGGCGGCTTGGGCGCCTGGGGCTGGGACGGAGCCGGGGCCTGCGGGGCAGCCGCGGCCGGAGCCGGGGCGGCCGACGCGGCGGCCGGGGTCTCGGCCGGCTTGGGGCCGGGGCGCGGACCCGGACGCGGGCCGGGCATCGGGGGACGCTGGCCGGTGGCCGGCGTCGCACCGGTCGCGGCCGGGCTGGGCTTGGGCGCCGGCGGACCGGGGCGCGGGCCGGGCTTCGGCGCGCCGCCCCTGGCCTTGGTGTCGCCCTTCTCGTAGGCGTCCCGCAGCCTGCGGGCGACCGGGGCCTCCACGGTGGAGGACGCGGACTTCACGTACTCGCCCTGTTCGGCGAGCTTGTTGAGCACTTCCTTGCTCGTGACGCCGAGCTCCTTCGCGAGCTCGTGCACTCGGGCCTTGCCTGCCACTGCTCTCCTCGTCTAGGGAGGCCGGGCGGCAAAGTCCCGCTCGACCTCGTCCTATCGTCGCGCGATCATGTCTTCAGCTTCACGGCTGACTCATGACGGGTCGACCTGCTTCCTCTACTCATCCGCCGCGGGGGCTTCCCGCGGCGGCACTTCCCCAGCTGTGACCGCCTCGACGTGAGCGGTCAGAACGGCGAGATCGAGCGCACCCTGGACCCGGAGGGCCCGTGGGAACGCCCGACGTCGCTCGGCGGCGCGCAGACACGCCGGATCGGGATGCAACCACGCGCCCCGACCAGGCAGCCCGCGTCTCGGGTCGGGGACCACGATCTCGTCCCTGACCACCACGCGCAGCAGCTCGGAGTCCGACGCCTTCGCGCGGCATCCCACGCACGTCCGAATGGGACCGGTGGACGGGGGTGCCGGTTCTGAACGACGAACCACCGAAGATTCTATCCCCTCGAACTCACTCTGCCGAACCGGATACCTGACCGGACGGCGCGACCACCTCGGCGTCGGACTTGATGTCGATGCGCCAGCCGGTCAGCCGGGCCGCCAGCCGGGCGTTCTGGCCCTCCTTGCCGATGGCCAGCGACAGCTGGAAGTCGGGCACCACGACGCGCGCCGTCTTGGCCCGCTCGTCGAGCACCCGGACCGAGATGACCTTGGCCGGGGACAGGGCATTCCCGACGAAGGTGGCCGAGTCCTCGGAGAAGTCGATGATGTCGATCTTCTCGCCGGCCAGCTCGCTCATCACGTTGCGGACCCGGGCCCCCATCGGCCCGATGCAGGCGCCCTTGGCGTTCACGCCGGCCACCGTGGAGCGCACCGCGATCTTGGAACGGTGACCTGCCTCACGTGCCACCGCCGGGATCTCGACGGTGCCGTCGGCGATCTCCGGGACCTCCAGCGCGAACAGCCGGCGGACCAGGTTGGGGTGGGTGCGGGACAGGGTGATCTGCGGGCCGCGGGAGCCGCGGGACACGCCGACCACGTAGCACTTGATCCGCTCGCCGTGCTCGTAGCGCTCGCCCGGCACCTGCTCGGCCGGCGGCAGCACGCCCTCGGTGTCACCCACCTGGACCACGACCATGCCGCGCGAGTTGGCCCGGGCGTCGCGCTGCACGACGCCGGCGATGATCTCGCCCTCCTTGGCCGCGAACTCGCCGAAGGTGCGCTCGTGCTCGGCGTCGCGCAGCCGCTGCAGGATGACCTGGCGGGCGGTGGTGGCGGCGATCCGGCCGAAGCCCTCCGGCGTGTCGTCCCACTCCTGTTCGACCTGGCCGTCCGGGCCGATGTCCTGGGCCAGCACCCGGACCAGGCCGGTCTTGCGGTCGATGTCCACCCGTGCGTGCGGCCGGTGGCCCTCGGTGTGCTTGTACGCGGTCAGCAGCGCGGTCTCGATGGCCTCGATGACGGTCTCGAACGGGATGTCCTTGTCCCGCTCGATCGTCCGGAGGGCGGCGATGTCGACGTTCATTCGGAATCCTCCTGACAGCCGCGCTCCAACAGCGCCAACTCCTCGACCGGCGGCTGCCGGAACTCCACTTCCACCACGGCCCGCTCGACGGCGCCGTGGCCGATCTCCCGCAGCTGGCCGCCGACCAGCAGCTGGACCGTCTCGTCGGTGACCTTGCCGACCCGGCCGAGGAACTCGGCCCCGTCGGTCTGGCGCACCTTGACCAGCCGGAACTTCGCCCGGCGCCAGTGGCGCGGCGCGGTCAACGGCCGGTCGATGCCGGGCGAGGTCACCTCGAGGGTGTACGGGCCCGCGAGCACGTGGTCGTGCTCGTCGAGCGCGGCCGCGACGACGCGGCTGGCCTCGGCGATCTCGTCCAGGCCGACGCCCTCCTCGCCGTCGACCACCACCTTGACCAGTCGGCGACGGCCAGCCTGCTGCACGTCGAGCAGCTCGAGATCGAAGCCGATCGCCGAGACTGCCTCCCGGACGACCGGTTCGAGCTGCGCGGTTATCTCCCCGCGCGGCGCGCTGGACACGTTCTCACTCCCCTGGTCGCTGTTACGCATTCGGTTGTCAGAGCCGTCACGCGGACGTGACGACAGCGACCGGCGATGCCGTTCGCCGGTCGTGGTCGCCAAGCGTATCTCGTCGCTGAGCCGTCCAGACGCACGCGGACCGGAGTGGGTCGGGTGATTGCTGGCAAGATGACTCACCGTGACCCCTCAGCTCGACCGCCGGGCCTTGCTGCGCCTCGGCGCGCTCACGGTGCTGGCCGCGCCCGCCGTCGCCGCGTGCACGCCGACGCCGACCGCGCCGCCGCCACCGGACCCGCTGTCCGCGCTGGCCGACGCCGCGGCGGCGGACGCCGTCACCGCCCGCGGGCTGGCCGCCAAGTTCCCGGCCGAGAAGGCCAAGTTCGAGCTCGTCGCCACCAACCGGGACGCCCAGGCCGTCGCGCTGCGCAAGGAGATCGACCGGGCCACGCCGCCGCCGACGTCGTCGTCCGCCGCCCCGTCGAGCACGGCGCCGGGCCTGACCTACCCCGACCAGGCCGCCGCCGTGGCCGGCATGGTCGCCTCGCTCAAGAACGCCCAGGACGCCGCCACCCAGGTCGCGCTGACCGTGCCGACCTACCGCGCCGGGCTGGTCGGCTCCGTCGCTGCCGGCTGCGCCTGCCTGAAGGAGCTGCTCTCGTGACGTCTCCCGAACAGCCCGTGGACGCCTTGCAGCGGGCCCTGGCCGCCGAGCACGCCGCCGTGTGGGCCTACGGCCTTGCCGGCGCCTACCTGCCGCCCGCCTCCGATCCCGCGCTGGCCAAGGGCTCCGAGGCGCACACCGCCCGCCGCGACGCCACCATCTCGCTGGTGAAGAAGGCCGGCGGCACGCCCAAGTCGGCCGAGCCCGGCTACACCACGCCGCAGCCGCTGACCAACCAGTCGTCGGCCTTCGTGCTGCTGGTGGCGGCCGAGAGCGACGCGGCGTCGGCCTGGCGGTCGGTGCTGGAGTACACCTCGGATCAGGCGATCCGTAAGACGGCTCTCGACGCCCTCACCGACGCCGCCGTGCGAGCCATGTCGTGGCGCCAGGCCGGCGGCCAGACCCCGTCCACGCCGGCGCTGCCCGGCCAGTCCTGAGATGCAGGGAAGGACGCCTTACCTGCATTGGATGCAGGTAAGGCGTCCTTCCCTGCATTACTTGCCGGCCAGGCGGAGGGCGTCGGTGCTGATGTCCTTGAGCTTGGCCTTGTCGGGGTGGCCGCCGACCAGGGCGGTCAGGGCGATGGTGGTGACGTTGGCGTTGGTGGCGGCGGCGTAGCCACCGTCCTGCAGCTGGCTGGTGGTCGGCATGTTGGCCGCGCTCACGCCGCCGTCCTTGAGCAGGTCGTAGACGTTGCCGGTGCCCTCACTGCTGGTGATCTGTCTCAGCTGCTCGGCGGTGGCCTGGTCGGACATCTTGACGTCCACGACGGACACCACGGCGACGGTGCCGTCGGGCAGCGTCGAGGAGTACAGCGAGCGGACGAGCTGCTGGCAGGGGTGGTCCTTGAGGAACGTCTGGGTCTTGTTGAAGGCGTGCCCGGCGCAGTCGGTGTCGGTGGCGGGGCCGGCGACCCGGGTGAAGGTGTACTTGCCGGCGCTGTCGACCTGGCTGGACGCGGCCTCGGCCACGCCGGCCACGTGGGACGGCTGCACAGCCCAGAACACCAGCCCGGACAGCACCGCGACGCCGACCAGCCCCAGGCCCTGGAGCAGCAGCTTGTTGCGCTTGTCCGGCCCGGGATCGCGGCCGCCGGCGGGCTCGGCGTCGTAGAACTCCGGGGGTAGCTGGAACGGCGAGGTGTCAGCCGGCCCGGCCGTCACGGGGGCGGTCCGCCAGGTCGCCTGATCTTGGGGGTACGACTCCGACACATCCAGCACCGTAACGGGTGACCGATTCCGACACGATTCGGATGGCTAGATCACCTTCCGTCACCGAATCAGCGCCGCGCTGACCAGGTCGACGTCATCAACGGTGTTACTCAGCGCAAAGGACAGCCTCACCCGGCCCGCCCGGACGGAGTGCCGGATGCCGGCGAGGCGCGAGGGGTCGGCCTCGACGGAGACGATGGCGGAGTCGCCGGGCGGCAGGTCGAGGCGAGCCAGGAGCTCGTTGGCCAGGCCGACGTTGTGGCGGTGCACGGCGGCGAGGTCCAGCGATGCCAGCCACGGCAGGGCGACGGCCGCGCCGACGTGGGCGAACCACGTGGGCGAGAGGTCGAGGCGGCGGGCATCGCCGGCCAGTCGCAGCGGCAGGCCGTAGACGGTCTGCCAGGGGTCCTCGCCGGCGTACCAGTTGGCGTGGACGGGTCGGGCCGAGTCGAGCACGTCCGGGTGAACGGCCATCCAGGCGGCGCCACGGGGCGTCATCAACCACTTGTAGCCCGCGCCGACCACGTAGTCGGCCCAGGCCAGGTCCACCGGCAGCCAGCCGAGGGCCTGCGTCACGTCGAGCACAACGGTGACGCCCTCGCGGTTACGCCGCACGGCGGCCAGGTCGAGCAGCGCGCCGTCGCTGGACTGCACGACGCTGGCCGCCAGCACGTCGTGATCCCGCATGGCGTCCGGGATCTCGGCCAGTGGGAGTTCAGTGATCTTGATCCCACGGTGGGCCTGGGCCGCGAACGGGAACGTGGTGCTGGTGAACTCGCCGACCGGCACCAGCACCCGCGACCCGTCCGGCACGGACGCGGCGGCGATGGCCACCAACTGCGAGGCAGTGGCGCCGATGGCCACGTGAGCGGCGTCGGTGCCGACCAGCGCCGCGAAACCGGCTCTCGCGTCAGCCACGTGGACGTCGAACCCCGGCGGCACGTCCGCGCCGACCCGCCAGCGCCGCACCGCCGCGGCGACGGCATCGGCGACGATCGCCGGCGGGACGCCGATGCTGGCGGTGTTGAGATAGCCGGGCGGGATGTCGAAGGTCTGGCCGAAGGCGGTGCGCACGCCGCCACGCTACGTTCACCTTCGTGCGAAGTGTGGAAATTCAGATCAGGACGGGATCGAGCGAGGTCGTGTACGACCTGACGGCCGACTGTGAGCGATTTTTGGCGCAGGACGGTGCGGTCGACGGGTTGTTGCACGTCTGGGTGCCGCACGCGACGGCCGGGTTGGCGGTGTTGGAGACCGGCGCCGGCAGTGACGACGACCTGTTGACGGCACTGGAGAAGCTGCTGCCCCGTGACGAGGGGTGGCGACACCGTCACGGCACGCCAGGACACGGCCGGGACCACGTTCTACCAGCGTTTCTGCCGCCGTACGCGACGATCCCGGTGCTGGCCGGCCGGCTCGCGCTCGGCACCTGGCAGTCGATCTGCCTTGTCGACACAAATGTGGACAACCCGGTCCGCTCCGTCCGGTTCTCCATGATCAGGGGTTGAGGCCGAACGCCTTCTCCCCCATACGAGGGTGATACGAATCACCCGACATCGGAATTGTCCGGTGAATTCGCATTGCGGGTTGTCACCGCCTTTCCGTCTCTTGCCCGAAACGGCCCAGGACTGGCACCCTTGACGCCGATGTTCATTCCCGTACCCCACCCTTGCGAGGTGCCGTGACCGGCCGGCGCGAACGCACCCGGGGGACAGCGGAGGACCCCGGCCGAACGCCGCTGGTCGGCCGCGTCGACGCGCTGCGCCTGGTGGACAAGACGCTTGACCGGGCCGGCAAGGGCGCCTTCCAGCTGTTGGAGCTGGTCGGCGAGCCGGGGGTGGGCAAGAGCCGGCTGCTGGCCGAGGCGGTGGCGACGGCCCGCGGCAAGGCGATGCTGACGCTGGTCGGCCGGGCTTCGGAGTTCGAGCGGGACGCGCCGCTGGCCGCGCTGGCCGACGCCCTGGACGACCACCTGGAGACGTTGTCGGAGCGGCAGCTGGCCCGGCTGAGCGAGAGCGAGCGCCGGCTGCTGGGCTCGGTGTTCGTCGGCCTGTCGGCCGACGCGTCGGCCGAGCCGGCCGACCGCTACCGGCTGTTCCGTGCGGTGCGGGGGCTGCTGGAGCTGCTGGCCGAGTCCGGCGGCCTGGTCCTCGTGCTGGACGACGTGCACTGGGCCGACGAGAGCTCGGTCGAGCTGCTGGACCACCTGCTGCGGCACGCGCCGCGCGGCCGGATCGTGGTGGCGGTGGCCTACCGCCCCGGCCAGGCGTCGCCACAGCTGAGCGCCGCGCTGGGGCTGGCCCAGCCGACCCGCCGGGTGCGGATCGACGTGGCGCCGCTGACCGAGCACGAGGCCGACGAGCTGCTCGGCCCGGACGTGAACCGCATGCGCCGGCAGGCGCTGTACGAAGCCAGCGGCGGCAACCCGTTCTATCTGGAAGCACTGTCCCGCATGAACAATCCGCACGTGCCGTCGCCGCGGGACAGTGAGGCGTTCGCGTCGATGACGGCCGAGGTGCCGGAGACGGTCCGCGCGGCGCTGCTGCTGGAACTGACCAGCCTGAGCGGCATCGGCCAGCTGGTGGCCAAGGCCGCCGCGGTCGTGGGCGACGAGTTCGAGCCGGCAGCCGTGGCGGCGGCCGGCGAGATCGCCGAGTCGGAGGCGCTCAACGCGCTCGACGAGCTGGTGGCGCGGGATGTCGTCCGCCCCGACGCGGCCCGATTCCGCTTCCGGCATCCGCTCGTGCGCCACGCGGCGTACGCCTCGGCCAAGGCCGGCTGGCGGATGGGCGCGCACGGTCGGGCCGCGCACTTCCTGCGGGGCAAGGGCGCGCAGCCGCAGATGCTGGCGCACCACGTGGTCAACTCGGCCCCGTTCGGCGACCTGGCCTCGGTAGGCGAGCTGGCCTCAGCCGCGCAGGCGATCGTGTCCCGTGCCCCGGCGACGGCCGCGCACTGGCTGGGCAACGCCCTGCGGCTGCTGCCGGACAACGAGGCGACCCGGCCGACCCGGTGCAACCTGTTGCTGGCCCTGGCCAACGCCCAGCTGAGCGCCGGGCAGCTGCGAGAGGGCCGAGCGCCCGCCCGTGAGGCGCTCCAGCTGTTGCCGGCCGACGACCTCGCCCGGCGGGCGATCGCCGCCCGGCTCACCGCGACGACCGAGCGCATGCTCGGCTCGCGGCAGGCCGCGAAGGCCGTCCTGCTGGCGGAGCTTCGGCGTTTTCCCGACCCGCTCGTGGTCGAGGCCGCGCCCCTGTACCTGCGGCTGGCCGTGGAGTACATCGGCACCGGCGAAGCCGCGGAGTGCGCCCGGATGCTGGGCGAGATGGGCAAACTCGACCACCTGGACCCGGCGACCGCCTTCGCGGCGGCGGGGCTGGGCGTGATGCCGGCCTACATCGCCGGCGACCTGCCGGGCGCGCTGGACCTGCTGGACGAGGTCGACCGGCTGATGGCCCAGCTGACCGTCGCGGAGATCACGCCGTGGATGGACGTCACGGCCTGGCTGTGCTGGGGCGAGCTGATGGTCGGCCGGCACTCCTCGGCACTGACCCGGCTGGACCGGGTGATCGAGATCGCGCGGTCGACGGGCCAGCAGTTCGTGCTGGCCTACCTGTTGGCGGCCAAGGCTTTCGCCCTCGGCCGGCTGGGTCGGCTGGCCGAGGCCGCGCCGCTGGCCGAGGAGGCCTGCGACATCGCGCGGCTGGTCGGCTCGGGCGAGGCGCTGACCATGGCGCTCACCTCGCAGGCGCTGATCCTGGCCTGGGCCGGTGAGTACCCGGCGGCACTGAAGGCGGCCAGCGAAGGCGCCACGGCCAGCCAGCCGAGCAAGGTCTACTGGTCGGTGCTGGCCGGCTGTGCCCGCAGCCTGGTGCTGATCTACTCCCGTGACCTGCCGGCGGGCCGGCCCGCGGTGGAGGCCGCGTGCGAGGCGTTCGAGTCCGGCGGCGTCCGCGACGAGACGCTGCTGCTGATCTGCCTGGAGGCCATGGCCCACGCCGAGGCGATCGCCGGCAACCCCAGCGCGGGGCTGCCGTTGGCCGACCGCGCCGACGCCATCCGGCATCCCGACCACGAGGTGAACGTGGCGGTGGCCGACCTGATCCGCGCGCATGCGTTGAGCAGCACGGATCCGGCGACGTCGGCCAAGCTGGCGCTGCAGTCGGCGGACACGTTGGCCAGCCTGGACTACCGGCTGGAGGAGGGCCGCGCGCGGCTGCGGGCCGGGCAGAGCCTGGCCGCCTCCGGCGACCGCGCCGCCGGCCTCAGACAACTGGCCATTGCCGCCGAGCTGTTCGCCACGGTCGGCGCCCGTGGCCTGCACGCCCAGGCCGCCGAAGCGCAGCGCCGCCTCGGCCAGCGGGTGCCCGTGCCCCGCCTCGGCCGTCGGCAGGAGTTGCCGTTCGGCTTGTCGGCCCGCGAGTTCGAAGTCGCCCGACTGGTCGTGGAAGGCCGCACGAACGCGCAGATCGCCGAACGACTGTCGCTGAGCCTGCGGACCGTGGAGACACACTTGACCCGGGTGTTCGGCAAGACGGGCGTGCCGGCCCGCGGCGGGCTCGGCCGGGTCCTCGGCCCGCACCTGGACCAGAACTGAGCGTTCCGGTCAAAAACGGTCACGCAGCGACAGCGGACCCCGACCTGGGCGTACCTCGTTCAGACCTGGCCAGCCGCCGCCGAACACCGAATGTCGTGGTTTACCACGATGGAAATGCGGACGCTGGTCCGTCAGGGTGACCTAGACCATCCACCGAGTCGCTGGGGGGCGCGATGAACCGGGACATCCCGCTGTACACACTCGAGGGTGTACGCGACGCCGACATCAGCGTTCACCCGGTCACCACGATGGACGGACTCGGCCTCAACCTCACCCGCTTCCGCCGCGAGACCGGCGATGACGTGGTGCTGCTGGTGCACGGCCTGACCTCGTCGATGGACATGTTCGTCATGCCCGAGCACCGCAACCTGGTCGACCACCTGCTGGACACCGGGTTCGGCGAGGTGTGGACGCTGGACTCCCGGATGAGCAACCGGCTGCCGTACAACAAGTCGGCCCACCGCTTCACCCTCGACGACCTGGCGCGCCACGACTACCCGGCGGCGCTCACCGAACTCCGCCGCCACGTCGGGGAGCGGCGGATCCACGTGGTCGCGCACTGCCTCGGCTCGGTCTCGTTCCTGATGAGCCTGTTCAGCGGCGCCGTCGACGAGATCGCCAGCATGGTGTGCAACAGCGTCGGCCTCACGCCGCGGGTGCCGCTGTGGTCGCGGATGCGCCTGGTCGCCGGCCCGGACGTGGTCGAGTACGGCCTCAACCAGCCCTACCTCGATCCGCAGTGGAGCCAGGCGCCGGCCTTCACCACCGGCTGGGCGGTGTCCAAGCTGATGTCGGTGCTGCACCCGGAGTGCTCGGTGCCGGCCTGCCACATGCTCAGCGCCATGTGGGGCAGCGGCTGGCCGGCCATGTACGAGCACGCCAACCTGCTGCCGGTCACCCACCAGCGGATCGGCGACCTCTGCCAGGCCAGCGGCGTGCACTACGACCGGCACGTGCGCAAGATCATCTTCGCCGGGCACGCCGTCGCCTACGACACCGGCGAGGACTACACCGCCGACCTCGGCGCCGTGCGCACCCCGCTGCTGCTGCTCACCGGCACCCACAACCGGGTGTTCACCGACTCCCAGCAGGTGTTCCACCGTCGGCTGGAGCTGGCCGCGCCCGGCCGGCACGAGCTGCGGGTGCTGCCCGGCTACGGGCACCTGGACCCGTTCATCGGCAAGCACGCCGACCTCGAGGTGTTCCCGCACATCACCGACTTCCTCAAGCGGGCGGCCGCCTGATGGCGAATCAATCGGGCTTTGGGGTGGACACGGCCGACGTGGTCATCGTCGGCTCCGGGTTCGGCGGCTCGGTCGCCGCGCACCGGCTGGCCGACGCCGGCCTGTCGGTGGTCGTGCTGGAGCGCGGCCGGGCCTGGCCGCCCGGCAGCTTCGCCCGCACGCCGGCCGACATGCGGCACAACTTCTGGGACCCCAAGGGCGCCGACTACGGCCTGTTCGACGTGCTGGAGTTCCGCGGTTTCGACTCGGTGGTCTCGGCCGGCCTCGGCGGCGGCTCGCTGATCTACGCCAACGTGCTGCTGCGCAAGGACGAGCGCTGGTTCGTCAAGGACGCCGAGCTGCCCGGCGGCGGCTACGAGTACTGGCCGATCACCCGTGAGGACCTGGACCCGCACTACGACGCCGTCGAGTCCATGCTCACGCCCACCCGCTACCCCTA
>Ga0068853_100004156_pt1 | contig 11158 bp, 5 predicted proteins | sample KBSCornC32_FD_65655 | JGI IMG/M metagenome (GOLD analysis project Ga0068853, IMG submission 65655) | Corn rhizosphere microbial communities from Kellogg Biological Station, Michigan, USA - KBS Corn C3-2 | ecosystem: Host-associated > Plants > Roots > Rhizosphere > Soil ... | reverse complement strand
ACCGGGCCGACGTCAGTGCTCAGATTGCCTGGGTCGCCGACGTTGAGCGCCTCCATCGCGCCGGCGATCATCTTGATCATGCCGTCGGCGATGTCCTCCTGGACGAACAGCACGCGCAACGCCGAGCAACGCTGGCCGGCGCTCTGGAATGCCGAGGAAATGACGTCGCGCGTCACCTGCTCGGGGAGCGCAGAGCTGTCCACGATCATCGCATTCTGACCGCCGGTCTCGGCGACGAAGGGGATGATCGACCCGTCGCGCTCGGCCAGGGTACGGTTGATCATTCGCGCCGTTTCGGTCGAGCCGGTGAACACCACGCCGGACAGCAGCGGATGCGCCGTCAGCGTTCCGCCGACGGCGCTACCTGAGCCGGGTGCCAACTGGACGATGTCTTTCGGGATGCCCGCCTGGTGCATCAGCTCTACCGCCAGTGCGCCGATCAACGGCGTTTGCCCCGCCGGCTTTGCGATTACCGCATTCCCGGCGGCCAGCGGCGCGGACGTAAGGCCAGTGAAGATGGCGAGCGGAAAATTCCACGGCGAAATCGCCGCAATCACCCCGCGCCCGTGCAAGCGCAGCTCATTCTGCTCCCCGGTCGGGCCCGGAAGCGGAAGCGGCTTGGTGAACTGGCGCCGCGCTTCGGACGCGTAGAAGCGCAGGAAATCGACCGCCTCGCGCACTTCGAGCACGCCGTCGATCAGGGTCTTCCCGGCTTCACGGGTACACAGCGAGAAAAATTCTTCCGCATGCTCTTCGTAGAGGTCCGCAGTGCGTTCGAGCAATTTCGCCCGCGCTTCGCCGCCAAGCGCATCCCAGCCAACCTGCGCCGCATACCCCGCGCGGACCATCTGATCGACCTCGGCGGCCGTCGCTTCGAACGTCGTCCCGACGGTGATCCGATGGTCGTGGGGGGATACGATCGGCCGAGGCTTGCCGTTGCCCAGACCGGGCTTCGCGGTCCAGCTGCCGGCTTCGAGCGCTTTGAGGCGCTGGAGCAAGGGCTCGCGAACCAAAGGATCGCTGAGGTCCACGCCGGCGCTGTTGCGTCGCCCGGGCCCGAAGAGTTCGGGCGGAAGGATGATCTTCGGGTTCCGCTTGGGCTCGAGCCCGGCGAGCTCGGCAACGGGATCCTTCACCAGCTCGTCGATCGAGACCTGCTCGTCTGCAATTCGGTTGACGAAGCTGGAGTTGGCACCGTTCTCGAGCAGACGGCGGACGAGATAGGCGAGCAGCTCCTTGTGACTGCCGACCGGCGCATAGATCCGCACCGGGGTCGGCTTGTCGCCGATGTGTCGCTCAACTTCGGCAAGCTCCTCGTAAAGCTCCTCGCCCATGCCGTGGAGTCGCTGGAATTCGAAAGGCTTGTCCCCGGCGAACGCCTTCACCTGGCCGATGGTGCTGGCGTTGTGCGTGGCGAAGGCGGGATAAATGACGTCACTGGCAGCGATCAGCTTCTTCGCGCAGGCGAGATAGGAAACGTCAGTCGCGACCTTGCGCGTGAACACCGGGTAATCGGTCAACCCGCCGACCTGCGCGGCCTTGATCTCCGTGTCCCAATAGGCCCCTTTCACGAGGCGGCACATGAGCTTGCGGCCGTGCGCCCGCGCGGCTTCGACCACCCAGTCGCACAGAGGCGCGGCGCGCTTCTGGTAAGCCTGGATGGCGATTCCGAACCCGCCCCAGCCATTCGCGAACAATGCGTCGTCGGCGAGTAGCGCCTCGAACACATCCATTTGCAGCTCGAGCCGATCCGCTTCCTCGGCGTCGATAGTGAAATGAACGTCGGACCGCGCAGCCTTAAGCGCCAGTTCCCGGACCACGGGAATGACGGAGGCGACCGCCTCTTCTTGGTGGGTATATTCGAAGCGTGGATGAAGCGCCGTCAGCTTGACCGAAATGCCGGGCGACGTCTTGAAGCCGCCCTTCGCCTCCTTGGCGATACGGTCGAGCGCTTTCGCGTAGGAGTCGGCATAGCGTTCAGCGTCGTCGAATGTCTTCGCCGCCTCGCCGAGCATGTCGAAGCTGTGACTGAGGCCCTGACGCCGCTCCGGCTCGGCGCGTTTCAGTGCTTCGTCGATCGTCCGGCCGAAGACGAAATTGCGGCCGAGGATCTTCATCGCTTCCCTGACCGCGGTTCGAACGACCGGTTCGCCCAGACGGCCGACCGCACGGCCCAGCGCCGCCTTCCAATTGTCCGACCGGTCCTGAGCGCCCTCCAGCACCTTGCCGGTCAGCAGCAGCGAGAATGTCGCGGCATTGACGAACGACGAATCCGATCGGCCGAGCTGTTCCGACCAGTCCGGACCGGCGAGCTTGTCGGCGATCAGTTCGTCGGCGGTGTGGGCGTCGGGAATTCGAAGCAGCGCCTCGGCGAGGCACATCATCGCGATGCCCTCGTCCGAGCCCAGGTCGTAGGCGTGGAGGAAAGCGTCGACTCCCGCGGGCTTATGCGCCCGGACGCCCCTGACCAGCGCGCGCGCCGTTGCGGTTGCTTCCGCGACTTCGCTGTGGCTCAGCCGCGCCTGGTCGATGCGCTCCCCTGCGACCTGCTCCTCGTCAGGCCGGTACGCGCGCCTTAGCTCTGTCCGGTCGATCGGCGCCACGGGAGCGATCTTCGTTACGCGATCTGCCCGTGGCAATGCTTGTACTTCTTGCCCGAGCCGCACGGGCATGGGGCGTTGCGGCTGACCGGCGCTTCGGCGACGTTGCCTGCTTCGTCGCGCTGCGGCAGCGGCGGCTGCGGTATTGCACCGATCGGCGTGAAGTTCGGGATCATCGAGCCACGCACCGCAGCATCGATGTCCGCGCTGTCGTCGTCGCCCGAGAACGGATCGAGGTGCTGGGTGATGAACTCCGGCAGCTCCGGAAGCGGCGCGGGCTGCACCTGGATCTGCGCCTTCATCAGTGTTTGCGTCACCTGCTCGCGGATTGCGACCAGCAGCCGCTCGAACAGCAGGAAGGCCTCCTGCTTATATTCGTCGATCGGCTTCTTCTGCGCATAACTGCGGAGGTGGATTACCTGACGCAGGGCATCGAGTGTCGCGAGGTGCTCCTTCCAGTGATGATCGAGGGTCTGGATGAGGACCTGTTTCTCGACATTCTTCCACTGGTCAGTGTCGACCTGCTCGAGCTTCGCGGCCATCGCGTCGTCGGCGAGTTTCTGCACCCGTTCCGTGATCATCAGCGGGTCGACGGCGTCTTCCTCGAGCCACTGGTCGATTGGAGGCTGAAGACCCAGAACCTCGTCGATGCCTTCCTTCAGCGCTTCGACGTTCCATTGCTCGGGGTAAGTGCCTTCGGGGCAGCTCACCGCGACGATTGCCGACACCGTTTCCGCCCGCATGTCGTTGATCACGTCGCTGACGTGCTCGGCGTCCATGATGTCGGACCGCTGCTCGTAGATGACTTTCCGCTGGTCGTTCATCACGTCGTCGAATTCGACGACCTGCTTGCGGATGTCGTAGTTGCGCGCCTCGACCTTCTTCTGCGCGGTCTCGATCGCCTTGCTGATCCACGGGCTGACGATCGCTTCGCCGTCCTCGAGATTCTTGTTCATCAGCCGCGAGAACATCGTTTGAGGTCCAAAGATGCGCAGCAAATCGTCGTCGAGGCTCAGGTAGAATTTCGACAGGCCAGGGTCTCCCTGACGTCCCGAGCGGCCGCGGAGCTGGTTGTCGATGCGCCGGCTCTCGTGGCGCTCGGTGCCGAGCACGTAGAGCCCCCCAGCCTCGAGCACGCGCTGCTTCTCCGAAACGATTTCGGCGCGGATCTGCTCGGCCTGAGCGGCATATTCCGGCGTTCCTTCGACCAGCTCCGAATATTCGTCCAGCATGCGGAACTCGAGGTTGCCGCCGAGCTGAATGTCAGTGCCGCGACCCGCCATGTTGGTCGCGATCGTGACGGCGCCCATGCGGCCGGCCTGGGCGACGATATGCGCTTCCTGCTCGTGGAATCGCGCATTCAGGACCGAATGCTTGATGCCCTCCTTCTCCAGATATTCCGAGAGCATTTCCGATTTCTCGATCGAAACCGTGCCAACGAGCACCGGCTGGCCGATCTCTTGCTTGGCCTTGATCTCGGTGGCGATGGCAGCGAACTTCTCCGGCATCGTCTTGTAGAATTCGTCATCCTCGTCGACCCGTGCGACCGGCATGTTGGTCGGGATCGCCACGACGTTCATCTTGTAGATATCGAAGAATTCCGGAGCTTCGGTCATCGCCGTGCCGGTCATTCCCGCAAGCTTCGGATACATGCGGAAGTAATTCTGGAAGGTGATCGAGGCGAGGGTCTGGTTCTCCGGTTCGATGTCGACGCCTTCCTTGGCCTCGACTGCCTGGTGGAGCCCGTCCGACCAGCGGCGACCTTCCATCATTCGGCCGGTAAACTCGTCGATAATGACGACTTTGCCCTCTTTGACGATATAATCGATGTCCTTCTTGAACATGACGTTCGCCTTGAGCGCCTGGTTCAGGTGATGGACGACCTGCGTGTTGGCGATGTCGTAGAGGTTACGGCCTTCGATGAGCCCGGCTTCCTCGAGCATCCGCTCGGATTTCTCGGTTCCTTCCTCGGTGAGTACGACGGTCCTCTGCTTCTCGTCCTTGTCATAGTCGGCCGGCTGCAGCGTCTTCACCAGCTTGTCGACGGCGATGTAGAGGTCGGATTTGTCGTCGGTTGGCCCCGAGATGATCAAAGGCGTCCGCGCCTCGTCGATCAGGATCGAATCCACCTCGTCGACGATCGCGAAATTGAACGGCCGCTGCACCATCTGGTCGCGGCTGTATTTCATGTTGTCACGCAGGTAATCGAAGCCGAGCTCGTTGTTCGTCCCGTAGGTGATGTCCGAATTATAAGCGTCGCGCTTTTCCTGGTCGGTCATGTTGGGAACGATCACGCCGACGCCCATCCCGAGGAACCGGTAGATCTGGCCCATCCAGTCGGCGTCGCGGCGAGCGAGATAGTCGTTGACGGTGACGACGTGCACGCCCTTGCCCTCGAGCGCATTGAGATAGACGGCCAGCGTCGCGACCAGCGTCTTGCCTTCGCCGGTCTTCATCTCGGCGATCTCTCCGCGGTGAAGCGCGATGCCGCCGATCAGCTGGACGTCATAGTGCCGCTGGCCGAGAGTACGGATCGCAGCCTCCCGCACGGTCGCGAACGCCTCGGGGATCAGCGCTTCGAGCTTTTCGCCGCCTGCGAGCCGCTGGCGGAAACGCTCGGTCTGGGCCTTGAGCTCCTCGTCGGTCAGAGCCTGAATGTTGGGCTCGAGCGCGTTAACGGCATCGACATATTTGCCGAGGCCGCGGACATAGCGATCGTTGGCCGATCCGAAGATGCTCTTTGCCACTGCGGCGAACATGGAATTCCCTTAAAAACCCGGGCGTTGTGAAAGGCGAGAAAACCCCTCGCCGACGCTCTGGGAAACTGCGCCCGGCGATGTAAGGAGCGCCCTAGCCGTAGTCAATTAAAGGGACCGTGAACAAATGGCCGGATCAACGGGCGGATGCATGTGCGGAGCGGTCCGCTATGACCTTAAGAGCGAGCCATTCGACTGCGGTTGGTGCCACTGCCGGACGTGCCAGCTGAACAGCGGAGCCCCGGCAATGGTGTTCGCCAGCGTGCCCGAGGGCGATTTCGTGTGGACCGCCGGCGCGGAGAAGGTGAAATCGGTTGCCTCGTCTGGCTTTGGCCATCGAGAATTCTGCGGCGAATGCGGGACACCGTTCCTGATGAAGGTAGACCATCAGCCCGAGACGGTCGATTTCAGCGTCGCTACCCTGGACGATCCGGAAGCGATCGCGCCGGGTTTTCACATCTTTTGGGGCAGTCGGATCGGCTGGTTCGATCCCGGCGATGAACTGCCGCGGCACGACAAATTCCGCGCCGATACGCGGGGTCTCGAAGGAACGGAGCAGTCCGGCGAATAGGTCTAGAGGTTACCCTCGAGCCACTGCTGGATCTGGCTGCGCGGCGCCGCGCCGACCTTCTGGGCAATCGGCTGACCGCCCTTGAACAGCAGCATGGTCGGAATGCCGCGGACGCCATACCGGCTCGGTGTGTCGGGATTTTCGTCGATGTTGAGCTTGGCGATCGTGACCTTGTCTCCGAGCTCGCCGGCAATCTCTTCAAGCGCCGGGGCGATCATCCGGCACGGCCCGCACCATTCCGCCCAGAAATCGACGAGGACAGGACTCTCCGAACCGAGGACGTCGGAAGCGAAGCTCTGGTCGGTGACGGTCTTGGTGGCCATGGCGGGCGAATCTCCGAGCGAGGGATCAAAAGTTAACAAGCATATGGGCACTCGATTGAGGACGCTCAAGCCATCAATTCGATGAGTTTCGGGCCAGTCGTGTACAACAGGGACGCGCTGACGCGCCGACCGGGGAAGATGACCTGCAACGCCTCTGCATAGGCCGCCATCTGCGCTCGATGGCCGTTCGGAATATCCGCGTCGGTTGCCGGGACACGGCCGGTCTTGAAGTCGATCACGGACACTCGATCCGCTTGGACCAGCAGCCGGTCGACGGTGCCCGCGATCACGCGACCGTCGGGGAGTGTTGCCGCAAGCGGAGCCTCACCGAGCGATCCTGGGCCGAACAAGGAAGCGAAGCGTGGATCGGAGAGTATTCCGCAGACCTGCGAAACGATCTCGGTCCTGATTTCAGCATCTGCGACTCCCGCCGATCGCTCGAGCCAACGCTCCGCGGCCTTGGGACGCGCGCCCGCCTCGAGGGCTGGCAACCGCTCGAGCAACTGGTGGATCCAAGTGCCGCGAAGCGCAGCAGCCCGCATTGCCGGGCTCGGAGGGGGAGCGCCTTCGTCGTCAGTGGCGATGGCCGATGGGGCGAGCGGCTTTGGCGGCCGTGCCTCGGGTGGCGCCGGCGATGTCGCCCAGGCCGGAATTGCGAGCGGCGGACGCTCAATCTTATCGCCGCCTGGTTTCGATCGCACGCTGCCATCGGAACCGAAGCGGAGCGCCACATGGTCTTCGCCCGGAACAGCAATCGGAGTCATCGCCCGCTCGACAATCACGTGCCATGAGTTGAGTGGGCGCGGGTCCGACCCGTCCTTCTTGGCCTTTGGCATGACGCCGCTGACGATCAGCCGGTCCGCGGCGCGGGTCAGCGCGACATAAAGCAGCCGCATATGCTCCTCGAGGTCCCGCTGTCCCTCCGCGGAAATGATCTCATCGAACGGGGGACAGCGCTCCTCCTTCTTGGGACGGAGCAGCGGAGCGTAACCTGCACCCTCGATTTCGATGTCGACCGTCAGGGGCATGCGTCCGAGCCGCGCGGGATCGCCAGTGGCGTCGGCGAGGACAACGACCGGCGCCTCGAGTCCCTTTGCGCCGTGCACGGTCATGACGCGCACCTCGTTCGCGGGCTGGCCGGGATCGCGCTGGACGTCGACAGTTCCGTGAGAAAACCAGGCGAGGAAGCGCTCGAGCGAGGCAGTCTCCTGGCGCTCGAACTCGAGCGCGCTGTTCATCAGTTCGTCGATCGCATCGCGCGCCGCCATGCCGAGCCGGGAATAGAGCCTTCGGCGGCCCTGTATCGACCCGCTCAAGATTGTTTCGAAAAAGCGCGACGGCGTCGTGAAATCCGCGATGCGGAGCAGTTCCGAGAGCGCCTCATGCGCTTCCGCGAATTCGCTGGCCCGCTGCCTCAGCGCGCGCCAGAGCGAACCCTTTCGCCCGTAAGCGAGCGTGCGTAGCTGCTCCTGGTCCCAGCCGATCAGCGGCGACACGAGGAGGCAGGCAAGGCTAAGGTCGTCGTTCGGCTGAAGAACGAACTTCACTGCGGCGAGCAGGTCCTGCACGGCGAGCGGCTCGTGCAGGTGCAGCCGATCGACCCCCGCGACCGGCACTCCGGCAGAGAACAGCCGTGCCACGATAAGGGACGCGAGCTCACCGCGGCTGCGCACAAGGACGAGGATGTCGCCCGGCGTCAGCGGCCTTCGAGTCGAGGCGAGGACCGGTGCCTCGTCGACCAACAGCCGGATTCGCTCGGCGAGCACGTCTGCATATTGCCGGTCGCGCAACGCGACCCAGCGCTCCTCGCCTTCGTCGGATTCATCGGGCGATGGCTCGACCGCGAACGGCTCCCAAAGTTCGACGCTGCCGAGACGATCCTGGTGATAAGCGTGGTGCGGCGGCGGCGCTTCCCTGAGCGCCAGTGCCTGCGGTCCCGCCGTGGCGATCACCGCGTCGACGACGTCGAGGACGGGCTGGGCCGAGCGGAAGCTCGCCGCAATGGACAGGTCGCGGAATTCCTGTGCGCTTCGCTGATACGAGAATAGGTCCTCGCCGGTGCTCAGCGCCTCTGCACGACGTCTGAACATCTCGCGCGCTTCACGGAACCGCTCGGGATCCGTCCCCTGGAAGCCATAGATCGCTTGCTTGAAGTCGCCGACCATAAAGAGCGTTCGGGTACGTTGTTCGCTTTCACTCGAGCCGCTGAAGAACTCCTCGACCAGCTGCTCGATGATCTCCCACTGCGCGGCGTTGGTGTCCTGCGCCTCGTCGACGAGCACGTGATCAACCTGGCGATCGAGCTTGTAGCGCACCCAATCACCCATGCCGGGGGAGGCCAGCAGCTGCCGCGTCCACTCGATCAGGTCGTTGAAATCGGCGACACCGGCCGCACGCTTTGCCTGCGCATAGGCCAAAGCGAAAGCCTGGCCGGCGCGGAGCCCGGCTGCGATATCTGACGCTAGACGCGCTCCGTTCTGAATGCGCAGGAGATCTCCGATCATGTTCGCGAGCCGGCCCGCGTGCGATTCGTAGTGCGGCTCGGCCTTGGACTGACCCGCAGAGACTTTCAGCGTGCCCTTCTCTGTAAGGACCACCTTGCGCAGGTCGGTCAGTGCTGCGGCTCGCTCGATCGGGGTCAGCGCAAGCCATTTATCGATCGTGTCTGCATGCCCGAGACCGGTCTGGGCGCCCCATTTGCGGTTCGCCTCGGCCACCGCGCGCAAGAGATCGCAGTCGAAACCCGCGTCGCCGCAATGATGGGCGATATAGCTTTCGACCGACTCGTCAGGCAGGTCCATCAGCCTGCGGATCTGCGCTTCGATGCCTTCGCGTGGTCCGAGGGCCTTCATCGCGTCCGGCTTTCGAGCGCAGGCCTGGAGATATTCGACTGCACCAACTTCCCCCAGCCGCCGGCTGAGGCACCGGACATCTCGGATCAGGCTTTCGTCGCCCCCGGACTCCGCGCTGGCCATGACATCCGCGAGCGTTCGCCGCACCAGCTCCTGTTCAGCCCTGCCTTCGATCGGCTTGAACCCCGGCACAATCCCGGCCTCCGCCGGAAAAGCGGCGAGCAAGCCTTGCGCAAAGCTATGAATGGTTTGAATTTTCAGACCGCCCGGGCAATCCAGCACCTTGGCGAATGATTGGCGCGCCCGTTGTAGGGTTTGCGGGTCGGTCGGCGCCCGAAGCGCAAACAAATCTTTCCTCAGCGTCTTGTCGGGAAGTCGCACCCAGGCAGCGAGCCGAGCGCCGATGCGGTTCGCCATTTCGGCGGCAGCGGCCTTCGTGAATGTCAAGCACAGGATCGATTCCGGACGTGCCCCCTGCAGCAGAAGCAACAACACGCGCGCGGTGAGAACTTGCGTTTTCCCCGTGCCCGCCGATGCCGACAATGCCGCGTGCACTGCTGGATCGGCAGCTTGCGCTTGAGCACCTTGCAGTTCTGGAAGAGGTTTGAATCGCGTGCTCATGCTTCTTCCCAAGCGGCGCCGGACGCCATAGAGAATCGCGCATGAGCGATGAATCCGACAGAGCGAGCGAAGAGCGGCGGACGAAGCTGGTGAAAGCGGGCGTTGCCGTCGGCATCGGCTCCGCGGCCATAGTGGCCGCCCTGCTCTACGCCTCCAAGATCAAGAAGAAGCCGCGCCGCTAGCCTCATTTGCGGCCATACCATTCTTCGAGCCGCATCAACTGGTCGTAATCGCCGTAGGGCGCATAAGCCGGGTTGAGCTTGGCCGTGAACGGCTCGTCGCCGGTCAGCCACTTACGCGCCGCCTCGGCGAACTCGCGGTAGGCGTGATCGAGGAACTCGCCGGGAGCCATATCCTTGTCCGGGCACATCAATCGGCCGAAGCTGCCGCGGTAGCGCTGCAACGACCAATATTCGAATGCCTCCGGATCCCCGCTGACGCCTGGAAAACCACCGGCGCGGCCGATCAGGCCGAGCAAACCAAGCTGTAGCGCGAATCCTTCGGTGACCGCCTTCTGCGAAGGCGGTTTGCCGGTCTTGTAATCGATGATTGCGAGACCGCCGGCGGGCAGACGGTCGATTCGGTCTACGCGGCCATGCACCGTCACTCCGGCAAGCGAGGTCTCGCCGGTTACTTCAGCGGCAACGGGGTTCCGCCCCCGCGCTTGATTCTCGCGCTCCATGGCAGCGATCCAGTCGATCGCTTCCAGCAGCCGAGGCGCCCAGAGCGCCCGAAGCATGGGATGAATGGCCTCGTCGGCCAGCAGCCGTTCGGCACGCGCACGAAGCTTGCCGGGATCGCACTCATCGTGCTGAAGCCACTCTTCGAAGATCTTGTGGACCGCCTCGCCCTTCCATCGCGCCGTATGATCCGCATCGACCGGATCGAGCGCACGAAGTTTGAGGATCGCCTGAGCGTAGAAGGCGAACGGGTCCGCCTTCAGGCGGTCAACTGCCGTCACCGAGATCCGCTCAGGTCGCTGTTCCGAGGGCGGCATCGGCGCAGGCCGACGGGCAGGTTGCGCTATGCCTGGATCATCGAGCGCGCGAGTCAGGCGTTCGAGCCGCACGTCGCGCGGCAGGCCCCCGCTGATCGCGTTGAGCCGAAGCAGGAACCGCGAAGCGACCGTCGGAGACTTGGAATCCCGCCGAGCGCGCGTGATCAGTACCTCCGGAGCTCCAAGCGCGCTTGCGAAGTCGTGCGCGGAAAGACCGATCCTAAATTCGAGCGTCGGCATGCCCAGCGTCGCTCGGACCTTCGGCGGAAGCCATGGGTCCGGTGGGGGCAGCGCCGGCCATACCGTCTCGTTGAGCCCACCGAGCGCGAGCAGGTCAGCGCGCTGGAGACGCGCTTCGAGCAAACCCCAGATGAAGATTCGCGGGTGTCCTCCATAGGGCAGCCGCACGGCTTGGGAGTCGAGCAGCTGGCGGAGCAG
>Ga0068853_100004155_pt1 | contig 11159 bp, 10 predicted proteins | sample KBSCornC32_FD_65655 | JGI IMG/M metagenome (GOLD analysis project Ga0068853, IMG submission 65655) | Corn rhizosphere microbial communities from Kellogg Biological Station, Michigan, USA - KBS Corn C3-2 | ecosystem: Host-associated > Plants > Roots > Rhizosphere > Soil ... | reverse complement strand
GCCGGAGCGCGCGCGTGCGCGCTCCGATCGTATCGTTCGCATTGCGAACCGATCCCTCGCGGCTGCCGGAAAACATCATGACCACCTTCAAGGCCTTGCTCGCGCTCCTTCTGCTCGCGAACGCGCGGGCGGCGGACGTCAAGCCGGCGCCCGCGCCGGCGCTCGGTTGCCCCGGCCCCGCCGCACACGCGTTCGATTTCTGGATCGGCGAATGGAACGTGACAGATCCGACCGGCAAGACCGTCGGCCACAGCCGCATCGAGTCGATCCTGTCGGGCTGCTCGATCTCCGAGCACTGGGAGGGCCGCAGCGGCTTCACCGGCGTGAGCTACAACGCATGGGACGCGAAGACGAAAGCGTGGCACCAGTTCTGGGTCGACGCGCAAGGCAATGTCGCGCGCCTGCAGGGCGGCATCGCGGATGGACGGATGGTCCTGCAGTCGGCGCCATCGACCGGTCACGTCGATCGCATCACCTGGACGCCGAACGCGGACGGCAGCGTGCGCCAGCTGTGGGAAGCGAGCGAAGACGGCGGCAAGGCATGGAAGGGCGTGTTCGACGGCATGTACCGGAAGGCGCACTGACGGTACCGGTGCTGCGGAACTTCGCGCGCGGGACGACGCACCAAGCGGAACCCGGCCAGCGAGGACCGCATGAAGACGTTCGCCATCGCATGGGGCATCGCGGCGACCGCCGTCGCGAATGCCGCCGAATCGATCCCGAATCCGCAGATCGACTATGCCGGGTTCGAGCGGATCGTGCACACGTCGAAGGAAGAGCGCGAAGCGCACCGCCTGAGCGAGGCGCAGTTCCTCGCACGCATGCAGCAGCACGGCGTGCTCGTGCTGGATGCACGGACCGAATCGCGCTACCGCCTGCGCCACGTCAAGGGTGCGGTCAACCTGCCCTTCACCGAGTTCACCGCGCAATCGCTCGCTGCGATCGCGCCCGACAAGCACGCGCCGATCCTGATCTATTGCAACAACAATTTCCGCGACAGCCCGCTCGCGTTCGCGCCGAAAGCGGCCGCGGCCTCGCTGAACCTGTCGACCTGGACGTCGCTGAAGGCCTACGGCTACACCGACGTGTACGAGCTCGGACCCCTGCTCGCCGTCGGCGCAACGCGCATCCCGTTCGCGGGCAGCGAAGTCGACTGAGCCCGGCATCGGGGACGAGGACCGGGACGTCGCGACTTGCCGCGATGTCCAAAACGCGAGCGACACGGCGTTGTTGATCCCTGCCACCGCAGGAGAACACCGATGCCGACCCACCGCTCCGCCACGCTGCGCACGCTGGCACGCGCGCTCATCCTCGCCCTCGGCGGCGGTGTCCTGACCGGAACCGGCGCAGCCGCCGCGACGACACACGTCCGGCACACGCAACCGACTCGCCCGGACGGCGCCACCGTCACCATCACCAACTGCAACGACAGCGGCCCCGGCAGCCTGCGCGACGCGATGGCGAGCGTGACGAACAACTCGATCATCCTTTTCGATTCGCTCCCGTGCAGCACGATCACCCTGACGACCGGCGCGCTGACCGATCCGAACGTCGATTCGCTGCAACTGCTCGCCACGCCCCACCTCGTCGCCGGCCGCCCGGTGCCGGCGGTGACGATCGACGGCAATGGCAACGATCGCGTCATCGACCATGAATCCGGCGGCTCGCTCGAACTGCAGGGACTCGCCTTGCGCAACGGCCATGCGAACGACGGCAAGGGCGGTTGCCTCTACTCGGCCGGCCACGTGAAGGCGACCGCGGTCACCGTCAGCAATTGCGTCGCCGCCGCGGTCGGCACCGGCGACGCGCTCGGCGGCGGCATCGCGTCGAACGATGCGATCGAGTTGCACTTCAGCACGATCAGCGGCAACAGCGCGCAGGCGAACGCGGGCGGTTATGCCTACGGTGGAGGCGTGTTCACGCGCTACGGCCTGTATGCCGCCTACAGCACGATCTCCGGCAACACGGCGACCGGCTTCGGCTACGGCGGCGGCGCGAGCGTGCTCGGCTATGCCCAGGTCTATTCCACGCTCGTCAGCGGCAATACCGCCTCCTACGGCGCCGGTCTCGCGCTGTTCGGCGGCAGCGTCGGTCCGGGCGACCTGCGGATCGCCAACAGCACGATCGCGCAGAACCATGCGACCGGCTTCGCCGCGGGTATCGAAGCGGGCGGACCGCTGCAGGTATTCAGCAGCACGATCGCCGCGAACACCGGCGACCACGCCAGCAACGCGGCCGGCATCGTGATCGAGGGCGCGAACACGCTGCAACTGGTCAGCACGATCGTCGCGACCAATACCCAGGCCGGTGTCGCCCACGACATCAGCGGCCCCAGCACGATCAGCGGCAGCGTGAACCTCGTCGGCGTGTCCGCGGTTGCGCTGCCGCCCGACACGCTGTCCTCCAACCCGATGCTCGGCGCGCTCGCCGACAATGGCGGCCAGAGTCTGACGATGCGCCTGCTGCCCGGCAGCCCGGCGATCGATGCCGGCGACAACCCGACCCTGACCCACTGCGACCAGCGTGCGGGCAGCTACCAGTTGAACGGCGCGTGGAGCGCGCGCTTCCTGCGCCTCAACGGCAGCGCCCCGGATATCGGTGCGTTCGAGTCGGGCAGCGGGGATCTCATCTTCGTGAGCGGGTTCGAGCGACCGTTCGCGCTCCTCTGCCATTCACTGTGACGAAGCCGCGGGGGTCTGCGACGGGCGGCACGACAAACGCGTGATCCCTCGACCGGCCACCCTGCGTATGCAAGGGCAGACCCTTCGAGGATGCTGCCATGCGCCGCTTCGTGTTGCTCTATACCCTGTTCGCCTCGCTCGCCTTCGTCATGTTCAGTTTCACCCCCGCGCACGCGGCCGACGGCGACCTCGACAGCGGCTTCGGCACCGACGCCGAATTCCCGGGCTATGGCTTCTACACGAACCCGTATGGCGCCGGCCTCGACGAACAGGCCTACGTGATGCGCGCGGCGCCGAATGGCGCGTTGTACGTGTTCGGCACGCTGGAGGACACGCCGAACACGCGGCGCCTCAGCATCATGCGGACCCTGCCAAACGGCTATCCGGACTACAGCTTCGGCGACGCCGGCATGCGCACCTACCAGCCGCCGTGCCCGAACGGCTTCCCGTCGGACGTCGCGATCGATGCGCAGGGGCGCATGTGGGTCAGCTTCTACACCTGCGACGATTTCACGGTGTACCGCTTTACCGCGAACGGCGATCTCGACACCAGCCTGCTCGGCAACGGCGTACTGCACATCCCGTTCAACCTCGGCGACGACAACAAGGACATCGCCGCGCGCATCGCACTGACCCCCGATGGCGACCTCATCGTCGCCGGCCTGGTCGCGGCGCTGCCGGCCCGGCGCCTGGGTGTTGCGCGTTACACCACGGAGGGCCAGCCCAAGGCCGGCTTCGGCGTCGACGGCAAGGTCGACCTCGTCGCCGACCAGTTGATCAACACGATCGGCGGGCTGCACGTGATGCGCGACGGCCGCATCGTCATCACCGGCCGCTACGCACCGAACCTGCTGTCGGCGACGCAAACGGTCATTCGCCTGCAACCGGGCGGCGCGGTCGACGCGGGCTTCGGCAACTTCGCGCCTGGCGTCTCCCACGCCGATGTCGGCAACCTGCTCGGCGACGCGTTCAAGCGACTGCTCAGCGAAGGCTCCCTGCTCGAAACGGACGGCTCGGTGCTGCAGGTCGGTGCCGGCCCGTTCGGTGGCGCGCACTCGAGCTACGACTTCGCCGTGCTGAAGTGGCGCCCGGATGGCACGCTCGACACCAGCGTCGGAGCGGCAGGCCTGCGCAGCTACAGCCTCGACTTTGCCGGTCCGAACCCGGCCGACGACGATGACAATTTCGATCGCGCCTACGGCATCGTGCGCCAGGGCGACGGCAAGTACGTGATCCTCGGCCAGAGCTATTCGAGCGACGGTCGCGGTGGCATCAGCCTCGTGCGCCTGACCCGCACGCTCGAGCTCGACCCGGGCTTCGGCGACGGCGGCAAGCTGCGTTATCTCAGCCAGGTCGCGATCGGCGGCGCCGACTGCACCCTCCCGGTCAATCCGCTGCTGCAGGGTGGACGCATCGTCGCCGGCGTCAATGCCTGCATCGGCAATGGCCTGTTCACGCAGGCGGCGGTCGGGTTGCAGAACGACCTGCTGTTCGCCGACGGCTTGGATTGATGCGGGCGACGTGCAGGGACGCTGCGCCTAGGCGCGGTTCGCGCGGCGATCCTTGAAGCGGTTGAGCGCCGCGCGCAGCTCTTCCGAGCGGTCCCGCAGCAGCTTGAGCTTGTCGCGCGTGCGGATCACCTTCTCGACCAGCTCGGCGCGCTGGCGCAGTTCTTCCTCGCTCATCGGCATCGCCAGTGGCTTGAGGTTCACCGATGCATCCTGCGAGCGGCGCAGGGCATCGATCGCGAGAGCGGCCTTGCGCAGGTTCGTGTTCACGCTCATGGGGCGTTGCTCCGTCGAGAAGGAATCGACCCGCTGCAGCCTGTGCGGGTCGGACCCAGACTGACGGCCCGGGCCTGAACGCCGCGCATATGCGGAACGCGACGGCGGTCACATTCGCGAACGGTAGCGCTTGCGGATCGATCGACGCCGGCGCGGCGATCGCGGCGTCGTATCATCTCGCCTGCCCTCTCGCTCCAACCGCGCATGTCCTTCGATACCACCGCCATCAATCGCCGGCGACATCGCTTCGATGGCGCCGACCAGGTCTGGCTGTTCGGCTACGGCTCGCTGATCTGGAAAGCGGACTTCGATTTCATCGAGCGACGCACGGCACGCCTGCATGGGTGGACGCGGCGCTTCTGGCAAGGCTCGCACGACCATCGCGGCACGCCCGAGTCGCCCGGCCGCGTGCTGACCCTCGTGCGCGATCCCGCCGCGACCTGCACCGGCATCGCCTACCTCGTCACGCCGGCGGTATTCGACGTACTCGACCATCGCGAGAAGAACGGCTATCTGCGCGAACTCGTGCCGCTCGTGTTCGACGATGGCAGCGTGGTCGAGCACGGTCTCGTCTATCTCGCCGACGAGCACAATGCAGCGTGGCTCGGACCGGCGTCGGACGCGACGATCGCACGCCAGGTCGCGCACGCGAAGGGACCGAGCGGCGCGAACCGCGACTACGTGCTGCAGCTCGCCGAAGCGCTGCGCGCGCTCGATGCGGACGACGCGCACGTGTTCGCGATCGAACGCGCGCTGCGCGACGATGACGTCGCGACACGAGGCGCGTGAGCGGTCGGCGCGACGCCTGATCCCCAGCCGGCGCCGGCGCGAGTGGCACGCCGGACGCGGCGACGATTGGCCCTTCCGCGGTGCTCCCGCGCGTCGCACGCTCGCGCCATCCGTCGAAGCCGGGAGCCTGCATGCCTTCCTTGCACACCATGATCGCTGCGAGCGTGTTCGCAGCCGTATCCCCTTCGCCGCCCGCCGCCGCCTCGCCGCCGGCACCCGCGCAAACCTCGACCGATGCGTCGGGCCTGCACGACTTCGACTTCATGTTCGGCAACTGGCGCGTGCGCCATCATCGCCTGAAGGCCGCTCCGGACGAATGGGTCGAGTTCGACGGCAGCAGCAGCACGCGCCCGATCATGGGCGGCGCCGGCAACCTCGAAGACAACGTGCTCAATCCGCCGAGCGGAAGCTACCGCGCCGCCGCCGTGCGCGCCTACGACGCCAAGACCGGCCTGTGGGCGATCTGGTGGGTCGACGGACGCAATCCGCACGGCGTCCTCGACCCGCCGGTCAGCGGACGCTTCGAGAACGGGATCGGCCGCTTCTACGCCGACTACATGCAGGATGGCAAACCGATGCGCGTGCGCTACACCTGGACGCATGCGACGCCGGACACCGCGCATTGGGAACAGGCCTCGTCGGCCGATGCCGGCAAGACCTGGGAAACCAACTGGAAGATGGACTTCACGCGCGACGACTAGCCGCCGCGGCCTACTTCGCCTTGCGCGCGCGCGGCTTCTTCGCCTTCGGCGCCGCCTGCGCTTCGAGACGCTGCAGCGCTTCCTTCTTTCCGACCCCGCGCAATGCGGCGATCGCGGCGATCTGGCTCGCACGCGGCACCGCGACCTTCCGCTCCCAGTTGTAGACCGACTGCATGCTGACGCCGAGCAGCTTGGCGAGTTGGTCGGCCGACAGGCCCAGGCGCGTGCGCATCGAGCGCAGGCCCTTGGCGGAGAAACGGTTCTTCGACTGCGGTTCTTCCTGTTCCGCCTTGCCGGCCGTCGGCGCGCGCCGGGCGAGCTGCTTCGCACGCCGCTCGAGCGCGGCATTCGCGCGTTTCAGCGCGGCGATCTCGCGCCGGTGAGTGGCGCTGGCCTTGCGCAGCGACTGCACTTCCTTGCGCACCTCCTTGCGGGCGAGACGGACGATTTCGGTCTTGAGAAGCGAGGCGATATTGGCCATGGACGGTCTTCAGGGCAGGGAAATCCGGGCCCTAGTGTGGCAGAGCCGGGCCCCGCGCGGGCCCCCGGGGTGATTGCGGCCCCGGACGGGCAGGCCCGGCAGCCGGGTTCCGCGCTCAGGGGATGTGGCAGTCGAACCCGTCGACGAACAGGCAGCCGGTCGCGGGACGCGGCTCGCCATAGATGAAATCGTCGAGCGCGACGACGTCGACGCCGGACACGCCATCGTCGTTGGAGGCCGACAGCGCATGGGTGCCGGTACGGATGACCACGTGGTCGATCGCTTCCCCGGCATTGAATGAAATGCCGACGAAGGAGAGGCCGCCGTCGAGTACCGGCGCAGACGCCCCGGCCAGTTGCGTGCCGTCGGGCGCATACGCGACGACCAGACTGCGGCTGTTCGCCGATACATCGCTGAACACCGCGCCGAAACCGCTGACCACAGCGCGGTTGGTCGTACCCGGCTGGAAGAACTGCACCATCATCGCGTGGCCGGCACGCGGCACGATCAGGCGCTCGGCACTGAACGTGATGAAGTTCGCGCCGTAACCCGGGTTGATGTCGCCGAAGCGGACTGCGATGCCGGACGCCGTGCTCGCGCTGACGATGAAATCGTTGAACGCGGTGCCGCCATCCTCGAGCAGGGTGTGGAACACCACGCCGCGCGGCGAGTTCACGTTGAAGAAGTCCGGCGGCATGAAGTTCGGCGTCGCGAACGCGTTCGGAACGCCATCCCAGTTGATCTCGCGCCGACCGCTCGCGAACGTGCCGCCGACGCCGTTGTTGGTGCCGCCGAGGTCGCTGCGGAACTGGTCGACAATCGCCTGCAGCGCAGCCGGACTCGCGCCGCTGCCTTGCCGGACCACGGGTGCAGCGGACGCCTCGATCCAGGCGCACGACGCGAGCGCGGCGCAGCACGCCGCAGAACGAAACGAAAGTCCGATGCGAGCATTCATGAGCAACCTCCCCAGGTGACCACTGCAGGAAGCAGCGGCGGCGCGATCATCGCACGCCATCGGAGCAGGCGCGGCGGCTGGACGCCGGACCGGCGTAAATGCTATCGATCGCGTTTCAGCATGGACATCCGCGATGCCCTCCCGACCACCCGCATCCCGCCCGCGCCGCCGCAGGCTCCGCACGGCCTTCGCAGCATGTGCGCTCGCCGCGCTCGCCGTGCTGGCTGCGTGGAAGCGTCCCGACGAGGCTCTGCGCGTCGCGACCGCGTCCTCCGCGCTGAAGCTGTGCGCCGACGTGTTCGTCGAGGGGATCGAAGCGCAACGCGCCTACGACGAGGACGTGGTGCCGATGCCGGGCATGGGCCTGCTGCTGCGCGGGTTGAGCCATCGCGTGGACGCCACCCTGCGCACTGCGACGGTCGCCTGGCACGGCCATTTCGAAAGTGTTGCAACTTTCCATCCCGGCTACGGTTGCGCGCTCGCGCTGCATGCGCCCGACGCCGCCACGCTCGCGGCAGCGCGCGCGCTCGAGCACACGGCAGCGCCGACGCCGGTGGTCGAAGCAGCCGAACCGGCGCTGCGCGATGCGCTCGCGCACGCGTTCGCCGAACCGGCCAGCGGTCCGCGCCGCAACGTGCACGCGATCGTCGTGCTGCACGACGGTGTCGTCGTCGCCGAGCGCTATGCGCCGGGATTCACGCCCGACACGCCGCAGCTCGGCTATTCGATGGCGAAATCGGTCGTGCATGCGCTGGTCGGCATCCTCGTGCGCGAAGGCCGGCTCGATCCACGCGCACCGGCACCCGTCGCCGCGTGGCGCGACGCCGGCGATCCGCGTGCGGCGATCACGCTCGACCAGTTGCTGCGCATGCAGAGCGGCCTGGATTTCGCCGAAACCGACAGCGGCTTCGATCCGGTTTCGACCATGCTGTTCCGGCGCAGCGACATGGCCGCGTATGCCGGCGCCGCGCGCGTGCGCACCGCGCCCGGCACGGCATGGGACTACACCAGCGGCAATACCCTGATCGTCTGCGGCGTGCTGCGCGATCTCGTCGGCAATGGCGCGGCGGGCATGCTGCGCTTCGCACACGAGCAGTTGTTCGCGCCGCTCGGCATGCACCACGTGCTGCTGGAATTCGACGGCGCGCAGACCCTGATCGGTTCGACCCGCGTCTACGCGTCCGCGCGCGACTGGGCGCGACTGGGCCAGCTCTACCTCGATGACGGTGTCGTCGACGGTCGCCGCATCCTGCCGGCCGGCTGGGTCGAATCGGCGCGCACGCCTACGCTCGACGGTGCGTACGGCGCCGGGTTCTGGACCAACGCAGCCAGCCACGCGCATCCGCGCGGCGCGATCGCGGCGCTCCCCGAAGGCACCTACATGGCGTCCGGCTCGCAGGGACAACGCATCGTCGTATGGCCGTCGCGGCGGATCGTCGTGGTCCGCCTCGGCACCACGATCGACCCGCCGAACTACGACATCGCCGGCCTCGGCCGGTTGGTGACCGAGGTCGGTGCCGCGCTGCCGTGATGGCGATGCCTCGAGGTCAGTGCGCCGCGTACACCTGCATCACGTCGCGGCGCAGCGACGCCTGGCTGTCGCCGCGGCTGTAGAACATGTGCCCGCCGGGATACTCCCTGACCTGCACGCGCTGCGGATCACCCATCACCGGCATCTGGTCGACGATCAGCACCGAGGCCATGAACGGGCACGACAGGTCGCCCCAGCCGTGCGCGATCAGCACCTGCAGTTTCGAATCGATCGCGACCGACTGGCGCAACTGCTCGACCGAACCCTTGTTGTCCGCGTCGCGATCCCACAGGCGGTTCACTTCATAGCTCAGCGCGTTGTAGCGGCCGCTGTACTTCCAGCCGACCGTATGCGTGATGAAGTCGACCATCGCGGTCGTGGTCGGCGCGATGATGCCGTCGAGGATCGGATCGTTGGTGCGCTGCTGGGGCGCGAACGGGAACGGGTCCCACGCGGTCACGTTGGAGTCGTAGCGGCTGCCGAGCTTGCCTTCGCCGCGGAACACTTCGCGCAGGTAGGCCTGCGTCTCGAGGCGACCGCCGGCACGACGCACGAACTCGGGATCGAGGCCGGACAGTTCGGTCACGCGCTTGACGATGCGCTCGACCGATGCCGGATCGCTGCGCCCCTTGAGCAGGTCGGTGACATAGTCGCCGCGCGTGTAGGCGACGATGTCCTTCATCGCCGCGTCGCTGAGCTTGCCGTGGCGCTCGAGGTTCGCCGCGGAAATGCTCGGCAGGGTCAGCATCCACGGCAACGGCGACAGGTCGCCGTTGTCGTTCGCCGACGGATCGAGGTAGGGCGACACCAGTACCAGGCCGTTCATCGCAACGCCGAGGCGCGTCTGCAGGAAATGGGTGATGCGCGGTCCGCGGAACCCGCCGTAGCTTTCGCCGACGAGGTACTTGCGCGAAAGCAGGCGATCGTTCTTGACCAGCCAGTCGTAGACGATGCGCGAGAGGTATTCGATGTCGGCGTCGGTCGCGTAGAACTTCTTCTTCGCTTCCTCTTCCGGGATGCGCGCGCGACTGAAACCGGTACCGACCGGATCGATGAACACCATGTCGGTGAAGTCGAGCCAGGTGCCGGGGTTGTCGCGCGCGACGGCGGGATCGGACGGGCTGTTGCCTTCCGCGCCGAACTGCACGCGCTTGGGGCCGAGTGCACCGAGGTTGAGGTACACCGACGACGCGCCGGGCCCGCCGTTCAGCGCGAACGTGATGGGGCGATCCTTGCCCGGCATCGTGTAGGCGACGAACATCACGTCGGCGATCGTCTTGCCCTTGTCGTCGACGACCGGCAGCGAACCGACCGTCGCGTCGTAGGACAACGAACGGCCATCGACCGTGGTGGTCTGGCGCACGCTCTTGTCGGCCGGGAACGGCGGCAGTTTCGAGAAGTCGTCCTTGCCCTCCTTGCCTGCATCCTTCGAGCCGCCTTCGTCGGCGGCGAGCGCCGGCGTAGCGACGGACGCGGCGATCAGCACCAGCGCGGCGAGTACCGCGATCATCGGTCGTTTCATCATCGGAGGGTCCGTGCGTCGGGGAGGTAATCGACCGAGCTTAGTCAGCGCGACGCGCGGCGCGATGTGCCGGAAGTCTTGCGGGGATGTCGTGGATTCGACAATCCGGCGCCGATGCCCGCACCAACACGCCCGGGCACCCCGCCATGCGCCCGCGTACGCACGCGGTCTCGCGGTATCCCGTGCAACGTGGCGCCTGCCACTGCAACGCGCGGCGAGGCGGGATAGACTGCGTCGCCCCGCGTTGCACCGGCGCCGGCCGCATGGCCTGCGGGCATGCGTGCGCAGGGGCCGACCGAGGGGTCGCAATCATCATTGCCTGGGGAGTGTCAATGAAGCGGTTCGCAAAGAAATCGGCAGGCGCGTCGAGAGGCGCACGCGGTCTCGCGCTGGGTGCACTCGCGCTGGCCTGCAGTCATGCGCTGGCGGCACAGATCAGCCCGTCCCTCACCGTGCAGGCCGATGCGGCCGGACGCGTCGAGGCCTTGATCGTATTGGCGGACCAGTCGGCGCCGGCGCTGGCGCCGCTCGATGCCGGGGCCGACTACCTCGTGCATCGCCGCGCACTGGTCGACGCCCTGCGCGCACGCGCGACGACCCAGCAGGCGGACCTGCTCGACTGGTTGCAGGCACGCGGCATCGAGCATCGCGCGTACTGGATCTCGAACCTGGTGTGGGCGCGCCTCTCCAGCGCGGACCTGGCGGAACTCGCGAC
>Ga0068853_100004153_pt1 | contig 11164 bp, 7 predicted proteins | sample KBSCornC32_FD_65655 | JGI IMG/M metagenome (GOLD analysis project Ga0068853, IMG submission 65655) | Corn rhizosphere microbial communities from Kellogg Biological Station, Michigan, USA - KBS Corn C3-2 | ecosystem: Host-associated > Plants > Roots > Rhizosphere > Soil ... | reverse complement strand
ATACACAATACCAGTGTTCCGTTACAAAGCAGTTTTCCAATTAGTATCAGGGCATCAACGGCTTTACCGGACAAAATGGTAATGCACCGGTTTTCCAATGGCAGGCACGATTATAAAAAAGCAGTGCCCGTAAAAAATTTCAAAGACAATGGCTGGTACAAAGCAAGTTTCAGGGATTTTGGTAGCTTTCAGCTCATGATCGATACGCTACCGCCAACCATAAGACCTATTGGCTTTAAGGATGGGATGAATTGTAGTAAACAAAGCCGTATCGCTTTTGTTGTAAGAGATAATACAGAAGAAATTAAAAGCTTTACCGCTTTATTAGATGGCAACTGGCTTCGTTTCACCAATGACAAGAACCTGTCGTTCATTTATACATTTGATGAATTGTGCCCGGCAGGAGAACACGAGTTAAAGATCATTGCGGAGGACCAGGTGGGGAATGTAAGTGAGAGAGTTTTTCATTTTACAAGATAAAGAACTCGTTAATCCGTTGATCCGTTTAAACGTTAATTAGTGGGAAGTTTGCGGATTTAAAGAGACCGACAACCTGCATACTTCATTACGGATTAACCAATTAACGGATTAACTATTACCGATTAACGAATAAATTATGACACATCTAACAGAAGGCAAAAAAGCACCCGCATTTAAAAGCAAGGATCAAAACGGAAAACCTGTTTCACTGGCTGATTTTAAGGGCAAAAAAGTTGTGCTGTACTTTTACCCGGAAGATGATACACCAACATGTACCATCCAGGCCTGTAACCTGCGTGATAATTTTGGCCTCTTAAAAAAGAATGGTTTTACGGTGCTGGGTGTTAGTCCGGACGAAGAGAAAAAGCATAAAAAATTTGAGACGAAGTATGAGCTGCCATTTACTTTAGTTACGGATGCCGATCATAAGATCATTGACGCCTATGGTGTTTGGGGAGAGAAGCATCTTTATGGCAGAACTTATATGGGTCTGCATCGCACCACATTTTTGATCGATGAAAAGGGGGTTATCCGGAAAATATTTCTGAAGCCCAAAAGCAAACAACACACAGAAGAGATCTTAAAAGCCTGGGCTGAAATTGAATAACACAGATTTCATCATAAAAGAAAATTCCTGGCTGGCAAAAATTGTCGCAAAGAAATTAGGCAGCAGGTCTGTAGCGATGGTTTTGGGCAAAACCATTCACCTGTACAATACTACCAAAGCCGAATTTTTGCAGGATGAGAAATGGGTAAAGCATGAGCTATGCCATATCAAACAGTTTAAAGAACATGGTAATTTTTTATTTGTGGTAAAATACCTGTGGGAGAGCTTACGGAAAGGATATTACAATAATCGTTTTGAAGTGGAAGCAAGAGCGGCTGAGGATTTGTAAAGCTGGATAAGTTTCACGCAGGGGTCGCAAAGGAGCTGAGGACGCAGAGAAAACCTTCTGCAGTTTCTGCCTCACAGCGCCATCAGCGTGAGATATTACAACACCCACTCCACTTCGCCAAAATCAAATTGTCTTTCGAGTGCGTCAACGGTTAACAGTTTACCTTCGCTGGTAACGCCTTTAATGACCGTGTCAAATTCCTGCTCCCTTTTTTTGAGCGTTACTTGTTTATTTACCTTGTAAAGCTGTTCATTGTATTGTTCCATTACCAAATTTGCTGATCTCATTTCAGCAAGGTTTTTCATCAGCAAAGCATAGAGTTCCTTTGCCAGTCCAATTGTATCAAATGTCTTCCCTGTTATTTGTTTCAGTGAAACGGGGTTTACCAGGTTTTCATCAAATCTTGTCTGGTTGATATTTATTCCAATTCCCACTACGGCCCATTTCCAAATCTTACCCTGGAATTTGTTTTCAATTAAAACACCCCCTGCCTTTCTGTCACGCCAAAACAAATCATTTGGCCATTTTATTTTGGTTTCGTCACCCGCATGAGCTGCAAAAAACTCAAAACAGGACAGGGCCACGGCCGCACTCAAATGAAACTGGTTAGTAATTTGTAGTTTTTCAGGCGCCAAAACAAGGCTCATGGCGATATTCTTTCCTTTTTCCGTCGTCCAGGTCTTTCCCCGTTGTCCCTTACCGGCCGTTTGCTCGTTGGCAAACCAAAGCATACCATGTTCGGCCAATCCATCCTGCAGCCTTGCCATGGCATAGTTATTGGTACTGTCAACCGTGTTTAAAATGGTAAAAAAACCTGCTTCACCCATATTAATTCAAATGGCAAAGAAGTGTTACTTTTGCCATTAATTGCAAGCTACAAGCTACTTTGTAAATAAACAATTAGAAATCCTGCATTGGCAACATTTTCCACGGCAGGTAAAAAAATTAAAAATTAAGCAGATTTGAATAATTTAAACGCATTAAATACCCGCCAGAAGAGTAGTGTAGTAAGGATCACGAGAAACAGTAAAATTTTCAAAACGATCATTCATGCCATACAGGAGAAAAAAGGCGAAAACATCATCAGCCTCGACCTCCGTAAAATTCCTGAAGCAGTTGCCGATTTTTTTATAATTTGTCAGGCTGGTAATACCACACAGTTAAGGGCCATTGCCGATTTTATTGAAACCGACGTAAAAGAAAAATGCCTCGAGACCGCTTACAAGCATGAAGGCAGGCAGGGACAACAATGGATACTGATAGATTACGTTAATGTAGTGGTTCATGTAATGTTGCCAGAACCCAGGAAGTTTTACCAGCTGGAAGAAATGTGGAGCGATGCACCGGTGATGGAACATGCCGGTTAAATAAACCTGTTTAAAATAATAAACATATTCAAACGTCTATTGTTAAAAGTAATCAATAGCGAAGATAAGTACCCAATATAATGGCACAACAAAATATGAACCAGCAAGACAACAAAAGGAAATTCAATCCGGAAAATATGCCTCCCAAAGGAGATGATAATAAGAAGAAACCAAGGTTTAATATATACTGGATATACGGGATCATTTTCCTGGTCATCATCGGCTTTAATTTTTACCGTACGGTAGATAGTGCCGGTATTGAAACCGACCAGCAAAAATTTTACAATATGGTTTTGCAGGGCGATGTGCTTAAGATGAAGACCATTCGCAATAAAAAGATCGTAAGGGTTTTTGTCAATAAAGACAGTTTAACTGCCAAGGCTGCCTATTACAGGCAGATACTTAACATAAAACCAGATGATAAGAATTACGAAAATGCGGTGGCTGTTAAAGCCGATCAGCCGCAACTTTTTTTTAGTATCGTAGATGATAAAACTTTCGCCACACAAATGGCTGAGTTCTATAAGAACAATCCTTCCGTTAAGCAACAGATACCTGATTCACCCGATGAAGAAGGAGAGATATTTGGGCAGGTCATTAGCACCTTATTACCAATCTTACTCATCGTTTTACTTTTTGTAATGATGATGCGCAAGGTAGGCGGACCGGGTGGTGGTGGCGGTGCAGGTGGTATTTTCAGCATTGGAAAATCCAAGGCAACCTTATTTGAAAAAGGCACCAGGGTAAATATAAATTTTGGAGATGTTGCCGGTTTGGACGAAGCAAAAGTGGAAGTGATGGAGATCGTTGACTTCTTAAAAAATCCTAAAAAATATACCGCACTTGGTGGTAAAATTCCAAAGGGCGCTTTATTGGTTGGCCCCCCGGGTACGGGTAAAACCCTGCTGGCAAAAGCGGTTGCCGGGGAAGCGCAGGTTCCATTCTTTAGTTTAAGTGGCAGTGATTTTGTGGAGATGTTCGTGGGTGTGGGTGCAAGCCGTGTGCGTGACCTGTTTAAGCAGGCAAGAGAAAAGGCGCCTTGTATTATTTTTATTGATGAGATAGATGCGATAGGAAGAGCGAGGGGTAAGAACATGATGATGAGCAATGATGAACGTGAGAACACATTGAACCAGTTACTGGTAGAGATGGATGGTTTTGGTACCGACCTCGGTATCATTATCCTTGCTGCAACCAACAGGCCCGATGTTTTGGATACCGCATTATTGCGCCCGGGCCGTTTCGACAGGCAGATATCTATTGACCGCCCGGATCTTGTAGGAAGAGAAGCGATCTTTAAAGTGCATCTTGGCCCAATTAAAATTTCACAAACACTGGATATTCATAAACTGGCCGAACAAACACCGGGTTTTGCCGGGGCAGATATTGCCAACGTTTGTAATGAAGCCGCGCTGATCGCTGCCAGGAAAGGAAAAGATTCGGTTGACATGGCTGATTTCCAGGATGCCATTGACCGTGTTATTGGCGGGTTGGAAAAAAAGAATAAGATCATTTCGCCTGAAGAAAAAGAGATCATTGCTTACCACGAAGCTGGTCATGCTATTTGTGGCTGGTACCTGGAGCATGCTTATCCTTTATTAAAAGTAACCGTGGTACCAAGAGGGTCGGCTGCATTGGGTTATGCACAATACACACCTAAAGAACAGTACCTGTACAATACCGACCAGCTGATGGACCAGATCTGTATGACGCTTGGTGGCCGTGCCAGTGAAGATATTTTCTTTGGTAAAATAAGCACAGGCGCAAGCAATGACCTGCAGCAGATCACCAAGATCGCTTACAGTATGATCACCGTTTATGGTATGAATGATAAGGTTGGTAATATCAGTTATTACGACCCCAACCAGGAGAATGTGTTTACCAAACCATTCAGTGAAGAGACCGGTAAGATGATCGATGAAGAAGTGCGCAAGCTGATCGATAACGCGTACCAGATCACCAAAAAATTATTGATCGAGAAGAAAGCTGATGTGGAAAAACTAGCGAAGGAATTATTGAAAAAAGAAGTGTTGTTTAAGAGTGATGTGGAAGCACTGATCGGCAAAAGGCCTTATGAAGAAAAGAAGGCGCTGGATATTATTGTTGATGAAGCAGAAGCTGAAAAGAATCGTGAAAAAGATGCAACAACACTTAATCCCAATATAGCAGAAGATCTAAAAACACCCCCGGAATTTTAAGCGTATGTCTGTAACACCGGCAAAAGAAAATATTTTAAAAAGAATAAGGCAGGCACTGAGTAACCCGGTGCCTTTGCCATTTCCGCAAAGCGAAGGTGCCAATTCTGTTTTCCATCCTGCTACCGATAGTCTTGATGTTATATTTGCACAGGAGTTCATTAACATGCAGGGGAAATTTGCTTTTTGTATTGATGAAGCAGATATGCTGCAACAGCTGGAGCAGTTGATCGCCGAAAAACAATGGACAAAAATATATTGCAACACAGATAAATGGAATGCCAAATTCAGCAATACCATTAACCTCCCCGGTTGCGATGCTTCCATCACCGGATGTGAATTCCTGGTTGCCCGCACAGGAACCATCGTAATGAGTGCGGCACAGCAAAGCGGCCGCACGGTTAGTGTGTATGCTCCCATACATATATGCATTGCTTATACCGATCAACTGGTGTATGATGTAAAAGATGCCTTGCAGCAGCTGAAAGAAAAATATAGCAGCAATATTCCTTCATTGATAACTTTTGCAACCGGCCCCAGCCGCACGGCCGATATAGAAAAAACACTGGTTACCGGTGTACATGGCCCAAAAGAAGTGTATTGCTTTTTGGTAGAAGCATAATTGCATTATTACAAGTATCTTTATTGTATTATGAATAACGAAAATTATAAGCTTTTTGTGTACGGTTCGCTGCGCAGCGGATTCCGTAACCCGGTATATGAATACCTCACCAAATATTTTTATTTGATGGGTGAAGCCGTTGTTAAAGGTAAGCTGTACGACATTGGTGATTACCCTGCAGCTGCGGCTACCAATGAAGAAATTTTTATTTCCGGCGAGCTGTATTGCATTAATAACCCGCTCGAATTTTCCTGGGCCATTGGCCAGCTGGATGATTACGAAGGCCTGAACGTGGAAGAAGGTGAAAAAGCCATGTACAAACGTGAGGAAGTAACCGCCTATATAAAAGGAGAACCACATACCGCCTGGATCTATTGGTTTAACGGGGAGATAAGTGGTAAACCGGAGATAGAGTCCGGCGACCTGGTGCAATACCTGCAGCAAAAAAATAAACCCTGATAAAGAGGTAACCAATAAAGGAAAAGGAATATGTTTGTACTTAAAACTGGCTCTAGCATGGTTTAGATGGGTTTACCTAATCAGGCTTTGTCATTCATTTTACATTTATTGCCCTAATTATTTAAGTCCCTTTATGAAAGTTCCAGTATTTAAGTCATCCTCATTTTACTACCGGGTGTTTTGTAAGGCCTACAAACTACTCCTCCTTTTTATAGTAGCCTTTCTTTTTACATTTAATACAAAAGCTTCAACCTATTATGTAAAAGCCAACGCAACCGGTGCCAATGATGGCAGCAGCTGGGCAAATGCATATACCAATTTATACAGTGTTTTAAATCTTACACTGGCAGCAGGTGATATCGTTAAGGTTGCCAAAGGCACGTATATACCGCAAACAAATTCCTCGTTTTCATTAAAGAACGGTGTAGTACTGCTTGGAGGATACCCAAATACCGGTAATCCAACAGATGCAGATCGTAACTGGTCATTAAATCAAACAATATTATCCGGCACAAATAATCATTCGTGGGTACTGGCAAACAGTAATTTTCTTACGCTGAGCACTTTAATAGATGGTTTTATAGTAGAAGGCGGAAAGAATACCGGCATTTTACCAGGCGCTGCTTTAAGGCTCTTCAACTCTAGCCCGGTAATTAAAAATTGTGTATTCAGGAATAATTTTTCCGGTGTAAATTCTGGCGGTTCAAATGTTGCTTGTGATAGCAGCAAGCCTGTTTTTCAAAATTGTTTTTTCCTAAATAGTTATGACGGCGAATCTGGTTCAGTTTATTGCAGCCGTAATAGCGCCCCGGTTTTTACAAACTGTGTGTTTGCCAACAATACAGGCCCCGGGCTTATTGCGGCTGATCATAGTATAGTGAAGTTTTACAATTGCAATTTTATCAATAACATAATCGGGCAAAGCGGCTTATACAATCAGTTGGGTTTTGCAACTTTTTTAGGCAACAATAATTCGGATATAACGATAGCAAACAGTATTTTTTGGGGGAATAATTATGCCGGTTCCACTGATTCTGCCGACGTATTGCTTATTGCATCTACTTTAAATATTTCAAATACAATAACACAAAACCTTAATTACGGAAACGCTGCGTTGGTTGCTGTAAATCCAAAATTCAGGGACACATCAAACATTGCGGGTGCTGATGGCTTGTATTTTACCGCTGATGATGGTCTTAAATTACTGAACCCTTCCGTTGCAATAAACAAAGGTAATAACGGATCGATAGCGGGAATTACCACAGATATGACCGGCAGCAACCGGATATTTGAATCTGTTGTTGACCTGGGAGCATATGAAACCCAATCCAATTTAAGCCAGGCCCCAACAGTGTTATATGTAAACGCTTTGGCAACCGGTCTTAATAATGGCAGTAGCTGGACCAATGCATTTACTAATTTACAATCTGCTTTTAATGCTTTTTCCGATACCATAAAAGTAGCAAAGGGAACCTATTATACATCTGCGGCTAATAAATATGCTTCCTTTTGGCTGGAAAATCATCGCATATTTCTGGGTGGTTATCCAAACACGGGTAACCCCGGAGATAATCTCAGGAACCCATTACAAAACCCAACAATTTTAAGCGGCAAACTTCCTTCGGGCAACCCGGGAGTTTATACCAGCGTAATTGTAAATGGAAAAAATGTAGATAGTACAAGTGTATTAGATGGCTTTAGCTTCCAGGATGCAAATGACGAATTTAATTCTCATGCTGCAATTATGTTCAACAGGTTTGGCAGCGGGATAGTAAGGAATTGTTCGTTTAGCAAACTTTATCGGGGAGCTTCCATTGAAGTAAGGGATTCAAGCCATCCTAAATTTTATGATTGTGTGTTGGATTCAGTTGCCGGTGCGGTTAATTTAGACAATTGCCATCCTTTGTATAAGCGATGTGATTTTAAAAAAGGAGGCGGTATCTACAATCTTGGTGCAAACCCAAATATAGATAGCTGCCTGTTTTTTAAAGTAGGTCGGGGCATGCGAAACACGAATAGCAATCCAGTTGTAAGTAATTGTAAATTTTATGGCAACCTGGGTGCCTGGGAAGTGTACATTAACATTGCACCTGATATGCTAAATGATAATTCCAGCCCGATAGTCACCAATTGTTTGTTCTCCGATAGCGTGTTAACAGATCACGGAGGATCAATTAAAAATATAAACGGAAGTAACCCTGTTTTTACAAAATGTGAATTCCAGAATGGAACGGCAAGTAATGCCGGTGGTATTTGTTACAATGACAATTCATCACCAAAATTCGACAAATGTATTTTTGCAAATGCAACAGGATATTCGACGGCAGCATTTTATAATAACAACCACAGCAACACAGAAATTGCCAACTCTATAGCAATAAACATAAAAGCCATCTCTCCTAATAGTTCGGCTATTTTTATGAACAGTTATAAGAGTTCGCCAAAGGTCATAAATACCACCATTGTAAACGGACTACCTACTAATGGTGTCCCGGTTTTTAGAAATGGAGATTCCACATATCTTTCAATCAGTAACTCAATTTTATGGAATAATTTTATTTTACCCATAGATCCTCTAACAAGAGATGTTGTTGATTATACCACTGCCACAACCACAGTCAAAAACAGCATCACACAATCATACGGTATAAATGGTATAAACGGAAATTTAATAAATGCCGATCCCAGGTTCATTGATATTACCAACCCTGCCGGACCGGATAATAAATTTTTTACAGCAGATGACGGGCTCAGGTTGTGTTCATGCTCTCCCGCAATTAATTCAGGAAATAATACATTGGCAAATGGATATACTGCTGATATATTGAACAATCCAAGGATAGCCAATTCAATTATAGATATGGGGGCTTACGAGTTTCAGGCTGCGGCTACCAGCCACGGAACATTTTATGTAAACGCTGCTGCCAATGGAATTAATAATGGCCAGTCCTGGGCAGGCGCTTATACAAAATTGCAATCGGCTATTCAAAACCCCTGTGCCGATACCATCAAAATAGCCATGGGCACTTACAAGCCAGCTACAACTTCAAGAGACAGTACTTTTAACATTAATCGGGGAGTAACCATTTATGGAGGTTATCCTAACGCGGGCAATCCTACCAATGCACAGCGAAATCCAGATCTGTACCCTTCCATACTCAGCGGCGATATTGGTGTGGTTTCAGATTCAACAGACAATAGCCGGAATGTTTTATGGGTTCATTGCATTGATACCACTGTTATTATTGACGGAATTACCATTGAAAGAGGAACTGCAAATTCTGGCAACGTACTTGCCATTGAAAATGGAATGTGCGGTGCCGGTATATTTGCACACGGAAATAAAAATTTAAAGTTATTTAACTGTGTTTTCAGAAATAATTATGCGGCATTGGGTAGCGCCATTTATTCCCTGTACAATGTACTCGATATTAAGAAGTGTATTTTTAAAAACAATAATACCAGTACCGGAACAGCCTATATATCAAACCGGGGAGCTACAAATAAAATAAGTAATTCTGTTTTTCATAATAACAAAACAACCGGTTATGCGGCCGGCGTTTATATTGAAACGGCAGCAACTTTAGAAAATCTTTTGTTTTATCAGAACGAAGGTTACCGGGGTGTGGGTGTTTACATACAAGGTACACCTGATGATACGCAATCGCCGAAGATCACCAATTGTAATTTTGTAAAAAACAATTCAAACCTTACTTCATTCGCCATTGCCTTATATTTTAATATGGGCAGTGGTACAGCTTACGGCAGTCCTATTATCAGAAACTGTATATTTAAAGACAATACTTTTTTCAATAATGTACCTGTTACTCAAAATGCTGATTGGGGCACAAGCGGTAACCCTCCTGACGTTCTTAATCTGCAGTATTGTGCTACCCGTTCAGGATTTACCTATACAAACAATATAGACCCTGTCAGTGTGGTATTTAAAGACATAAATAGTGGGATTGGCCCCGATAATAAATGGTTTACAACAGATGATGGACTTATTCCTGCTATTTGTTCAAACAGTTATAATAAAGGGGAGAATGCTGCTGTAGCAAATACTCCTTTTGATATTATGGACAGTGCCAGGATCATGAATGGTATTGTGGATATTGGCGCATACGAATACAGAAAATCTGTTGTTAACGTTACAGCATCTGATACGTTGATATGCCCGGGTACATTGGTAACTTTTAATGCCACTGTATTAAACACAACCCTTAATCCTACTTATATATGGCGGGTAAATAGTGTTATCGTTGGTACCAACAGCAATAGTTTTTCTTCATCTACTTTAAATAATAATGATACGGTAGATGTAATGATAATTACTGCAGATCCTGTTTGCGGAACAGTTTCCGACACCGCAAAAAGTAACAGAATAATCATCAGGTTAACATCAACTATAGTTCCCTCTGTAAGTATTGCTGCAAGCAGTACAACTATTTGTGCCGGTAACAATGTAACATTTACTGCCACACCGGTAAATGGCGGCCCCGGCCATAGTTATCAATGGAAAAAGAACGGTGCTAATGTTGGAATAAATTCAAATCAATACAGTTCAGGCACATTGCTGAATGGGGATATCATACAAGTTGAATTAACAAGTGGATTTACCTGTGCAAGTCCCGCAACTGTAAGCAGCAATATAATTGTTGTAACTGTAACTCCCGTTCCAAATACGGCCGTGTCAATTACTGCAAGCAGCACGGTTATTTGTGCAGGTAGCAATGTAACATTTACGGCAATACCTGTAAATGGTGGTTCTCTCCCCGCTTATCAATGGCAGATAAATGGCAATAACACTGGCACAAACAGCAATTCATTTAGCACAACTACTTTAAACAACAATGATGTTGTTTCAGTTATTATGACAGGAAGCCTGTTATGTAGTAGTCCCGTTGCAAGCAATAATATCACTATTACAGTAAATGAAATGCTATCACCATCAGTTTTGATAACAACACCAGCGATTGCACTTTGTACCGGTACAACAACCAGTTTTACTGCCACACCTACGAATGGCGGGCCAACTCCCTTTTATCAGTGGCAACTTAATGGAATAAATGCAGGAACAAATAACATGGTTTTTGCTCCCGCTGTACTTCAAAATAACGACCAGGTAAAATTGTCGATGACCAG
>Ga0068853_100004152_pt1 | contig 11164 bp, 14 predicted proteins | sample KBSCornC32_FD_65655 | JGI IMG/M metagenome (GOLD analysis project Ga0068853, IMG submission 65655) | Corn rhizosphere microbial communities from Kellogg Biological Station, Michigan, USA - KBS Corn C3-2 | ecosystem: Host-associated > Plants > Roots > Rhizosphere > Soil ... | reverse complement strand
GAACGTCCGCGAAGTTCAGCGCGGCCGCGAGCGCTTCAACGCCGGATCGAGCCGGTCCAGGTCCGTCTGCACCTGCTCGGGGCTGCGTTCGTAGACGATCTCGCGCCCCAGCGCCTTGCCGGAAAACGCCGTGCGGTTCGGCGTGGGCGTGAGCTCGCACTTGACGCTGTGCACGCCTTCGCCGAGCACGACCTGGATGCGGTGTGCGTGCTTGCTCAACACGACCACGTCCATGGTCTTGCCGCTTTCGGTGACGCGCACCGTGATCTTCTCGATATGCATGGCTTGATCCGCTGGCTGCAGGTTCCGCGTACGAGCGGGACACGCGCAGCATAGCGCGATGCGCGCGCGTCGCGGCGGATCGCGATAACGCGCTATGCTGAGGCGTATCGCCACCACGTAACTTGTGCATGTCAGGCAAGACCTTCGACTTTGCCGTGATCGGCGCCGGCTGCTTCGGCGCCTGGTGCGCGCACGAACTGTTGCGCGACGGACATTCCGTCGTGCTGCTGGATGCCTACGGCGCCGCGCACAGCCGCGCCAGCTCCGGCGGAGAGACGCGCATCATCCGCATGGGCTACGGCGGGGACGAGCTGTACACGCGCTGGTCGATGCAATCGTTGCAGCAGTGGCGCGAACTGAGCGCGCGGCTGCAGCGGCCGATCTTTCATCCCACCGGCATGCTATGGCTGTCCGGAACCGCCGACGGTTACGTGCGCCAGACACAGCAGACGCTGGCCCGCCTCGGCGTGCCGCATGCCGAGTTGTCGCGCGGCACGATCGAGCGCAAGTTCCCGCAGATTTCCACCACCGGCATCGACTGGGCGCTGTGGGAACCCGGCAGCGGCGTGCTGATGGCACGCCACGCAATCCAGACGCTGGTGGCCGACGATATCCAGCAGGGTTTGACGTATGGCACGACGAGCGTGCGGCCGCCGCATGCGCGCGCCAGACTCGACCGCGTGTCGACGCACGGCGGCGAGACGATCTCGGCCGGCGCGTTCGTGTTCGCGTGCGGACCGTGGCTGCCGAAGCTGTTTCCGGACCTGCTCGGCGCGCGCATCTTCCCGACCCGGCAGGAAGTATACTTTTTCTCCCCGCCGCCCGGCGAGCGCTCGTTCGCCGCGCCGGCCATGCCCGCCTGGTTCCATCACCCGGCGCTCGTCTACGGCTTGCCGGACCTGGAGAACCGCGGCTTCAAGATCAGCATCGACCGGCACGGCGCCGCGTTCGACCCGGATTCGGGCTCGCGCCTGGCGAGCAACGAAGGTCTTGCCGAAGCGCGCGCCTATGTCGAGCAGCGGTTTCCGCAGCTAGCGGGGGCGCCGCTCACCGAGAGCCGCGTGTGCCAGTACGAAAACACCGCGAACGGCGACTTCATTCTCGATCGCCATCCGGAATGGTCGAACGTGATGATTGCCGGCGGCGGCTCCGGACACGGCTTCAAGCACGGCCCCGCGGTGGGCGACTACGTGCGCCGCCTGCTGACCGGCAGCGCGACTGCCGAGCCGCGCTTCGCGCTCGCGGCGAAGGCGACGACGCGCAGCCGCAGCGTGTATTGAGCAGTGGCGACGCGGCGCCGCGGATCAGCGGCACGCTCGCATCATTCGTTGTGCTTCGCCGGGTCCGGCGTTGCCGCTTCATCCTTGCTTGCTGCATCCGCCTTGGCCGCGGTGGGCTGTCCGACCGTGGCAGTGCCGAGTTGCAGGTTGCGATCGAATTTCGGATCGTACGGGTTGTTGCTGTCGCGCAGCTGCTGGTAGGCGGTCACGCCATTGGCGGTCTGGCTGCCGACAATCTCGGCGACGGTCGACGCACCCGGATGGCCGCCGCTGTTGTGCTCCGACTTTCCGCTCGACAGCGGTCCCGGGGCAACGAAACTGCGGGCGCTCGGGGTGGCGGACTTGTCTTGCGGCATGCCGACCGTGAGGTTCACGGCCGCCGATCCGACGCGCGAGCCGGTCATGTTGGCACGCACCTGCGCCCAGCGTGCCTTCGCCTTGCGCAACGCGACGTCGTCGCCATACGTGGTTTTGAGTTCGCGCCAGACCACGTTGGCCTGCTCGAATTGTTCCTTGGTCATCGCGGCGTAGATCGCTTCGCGCGCGTCGACGTAATGCTTTTCGTTGCGCTCGGAAGCCAGCGCCATCCAGGCCATGCCGCGGGGCAGGTCGACGGGCACGCCCTGGCCGCGCGCGTACATCACGCCCAGATTGTATTCGGCAGGTTTGTAGGCCCAGGACGCGGAAACTTGATACATCTGGATCGCGAACGCGTAGTTCTTCTTGCGGAACGCATCCGCGGCAAGGAGGAAGTAGTACTCACCGGGACGGGCGTCGGCCTCCGGCGTGTTGCCGCCGCTACCCTGCAGCCGGGACGCGGCCGCGTAGTCCGAATCGTAGTCCGGGATTTCGCTGCGCGCGGGCGCGCTGTGCACGGGAGGCGCCTGCGGGATGAACGCGCCATCGATCTGGGCGTCCACACCCGGACTCAGCAGCGCCATGCCGCCGAACGCGAGCGATTGCAGCGCGGATTTTGCGAACGTTTGCGTGCCCATGTCGAGTCCCCTCGGAGGCTGGCTGCGCACAATATACGAAAGGCTTCGCACTTTAGCAAGTGCCGCGCGCGCGGGCTGCCGCATGCTGCGCGGCAGTCGCCGGCGCGCACGCCGTGGCGAGGCGCGGTGCATGCAAGAAACAACATGCGCCACGCGGGGCGGCGATCCGGCGCCCAGCCGTCCGCACTTCCGGATCCGACAGTACCCGTCACGGCAACCAGAAGGCGGATCGCGATGACGCGTGCGGCTTGCGTTCGGCAACGCCGGCAGGGAGGCGCCTTGGCGCCACGCACGGCTCGAGCAGGAAACGTCGTGGCGCACTACTGGAACCCTGGCGCGCCCAGCTGTTCCTTGAATTGCGGCACGCGCAGAAATCTTGTGCTGTCGTAGCCGAAGCCGCGCAACTTGCCGAGCAGCGTTGCGTACAACGCGTCATCCATCGCCGGATTGCGCGCCAGCACCCAGCCGAGCTTGCGCGACGGCTGACCGATCAGCACCCAGGAATAGTCCGGCGCCACCTCGAGGATCAGGTAGTCGGCGCGGATCAGCCACAGGAAGCGCACGATCCAGTACGCGTTGTTGCTGCCCGGCTGCACGATGCCGAGCGAGCCGGTGCTATTTTCCGGGCCGCCGAACGCCTTGCGGTACACATAGGTCGTCGCGACGTTGCCGTCCGCGTCCAGCGTGTACACGTCGCGCGTGGCGACCTTGCCGCGTTCCGCGAAATAGGGAATGTTCGCGATCACGTACCACGCGCCCATGTAGCGTTGCAGGTCGATCTTCGCGCTGCTGGTCAGTGGCGGCATGTCGCGCACGCTCTCGTCGCTGCACGCATACAGCGCGGCCGAGACGCAGAACCACAGCGCGATCGAGATCAATACGCGGCGCAGCCTCATCGGGCGCTCCATGCGATGCTGAAAATGTGGCGGCATCATGGCGCGCCCGAAGTGCAGATGGCGTCAACGCGCGGCATGCTCAGTGCAGCGGACGCTGGCGCAGCGCGATCGTCGCCTCCATCGCCTCGCGCAGTTCCTGCAGTTCGTGGTCGTTGGGGTTCTTTTCCAGCGCGGCGTGCACCAGCGCAAGATAGCGTTCGGCATGGCGCGTCCAATGCGTCTCGTACGGGTTTCCCTTCTCTTTGCGTTGCATGTTGCGTGCTCCCAAGTGAGTGTCCCTGTGGTGAACATGCTAGGCGGACGGCGGCGCCGACACGCGCGTGCAATTAGCAGCAGGCGTGTGCGCCACTTGGCAGTTCGCGCGCGCGGTCGTGCAGAAGGCGTGAAATTCACGCCGGTTTCACGCCGCGCACTCAGCGATTGAGCTGCCAGAACGCAACGTTGAGCGCCGTCGCGAAGCCGACCCACGCCAGGTACGGCAGCAGCAGCGCGGCCGCCAGGCGCTCGCGGCGCCAGAACGCGGCGAGCGTGGCGACGATCAGCACCAGCAGCACGCCGATGTCGGCCAGCGCGAGATCGATCCGGTGCGCGCCGAAAAACAACGGCGACCAGGCCGCGTTGCAGGCCAGCTGCAGCAGCCACAGCGCGATGGCGGCGCGCACGCCGTCGACGCGGCACACGCGCCAGGCGGCGACCGCCATCAGCACGTACAGCAGCGTCCACACCGGTGCGAACAGCCACGCCGGCGGATTGAACGATGGCTTGCGCAGCGCGGCGAACCAGGCGTCCGGCGGGAACAGGCTGCCGACCGCGCCCGCCGCGATAACCAGTGCGAGAAATACCAGCAAGCCCTTCCATGTGCGCATTGCATGCTCCTTCACTGACGGACGCGCCAGCTTGCCCGCACGAATCTGAAGATTGCGCGAACGCCGCTCAGGCGCCGCGGCGTTCGGCGCGCGGCGAACTGGCGTGCAGGCTGCGCCAGACGCGCCGCAACTGGCGCGTCGAGGAGAATCCCGCGCGTTCGGCCACGCGTTCCATGTCGAGCCGCGTCTGGCCGAGCAGCTCGCGTGCCAGAGCGGCGCGCAGGCGGTTGCGGTAGTCGGCGATGTGCATCCCGACATGTTCGTGGAACAGCCGCGACAGGTGGCGTGGGCTGGTGCCGGCGATGTGCGCCAGGCGCCGCGCCGGCCACTCCTGCGCGGGATCGGCCGCGATCGCGTCCTGCACGCGGTGCACGGCCGGGTGAATGTGGTTGCGGCCTTCCAGCCACGGCGACAACTGCGGATCGCTGCCGCTGCGGCGCAGGTACACGACCAGATAGCGCGCAATGGCCAGCGCGCAGGCGTGGTCGATGCGTTGCGCCACCACGTGCAGCATCAGGTCGATGCCGGCTGTGACGCCCGCGCTGCTCAGACGGCCGCGATCCTCGACGTACAGCCGGTTCTCGATCACGCGCGCCAGCGGCGCGAGCGCCGCGAGCTGCGCGCAGCTCATGAAATGCGTGGTGCAGGCGTAGCCGTCGAGCAGCCCGGCGCGCGCGGCGAGCAGCGCCCCGGAGCAGATCGTGATCAGCCGGTGTTGCGCGCGCAGCGTCGCGCGCAACCAGTCGACGATGCGTTGCTCGTGCCGCTCGTCCTGTGCGGTGCGCTGCGCGCCGTCGATCATCTGGTCGACGTTGCCGGCGACCACGACCAGCATGCCGTCGGCGAGCGCGCGCGGCAGGCTGCCGAGCCCGCTCACCGACAGACCGATCGAGCTGCGCAACGTGCGCGCCGCGGCAACGTAGCGTACGTCGAAGCGCAGCGCGTGCTGGATCAGGTTCGCGCGCCGCAATACCTCGAGCGGTCCTGCGACGTCGAGCAGCAGCGTGCGCGGCGGCAGCACCACGCACACCGGAATGACGCGCGGCGCGTTCACGCCGCGCGCGACAGCGCAACGCCCGCGAGCGCCTGCTCGACCGTGGCGATGCGCGCGAAGCGGTCGTCCAGCACCAGCTCGGTGCGCGCGCGGATTTCCGCCGGCGTCCACTCGCGTCCATCGCGGCCCGTCATTGCGAACGTCAGCGTCGCTTCGCCGACGTAGTCGACCGCGTAGCCGATGTCGGACGCGTGGCGCGTGGTTGTCTCGCAGCACTGCTCGGTGCGGATGCCGCACACGATCACGCGCCGGATGCCGTGCTGCACCAGCCACACATCCAGGCCGCTGCCGACCAGCGCGCTGTGGCTGCGCTTGTGGAACACGGCGTCGGGCTGGATCGAAAAGCCCGCCATCGTCCTGACGAATCCGGAGGCGAGCGAAAACGCGCCCTGATCCTCGACGTGGAAGATCTGCGCAACCGGGATGCCGCGCGCCCGGGCGCCGTCGACGAGCGCCTGAATGCGCTTGAGGAACGCCGGCGCGTCGGCATCGCTCCAGTACGGGCGCTGCCGGAACGATTCCTGGACGTCGATTACGAGCAATGCGGTGTCGCTGTTGTGGGTAACGGAAACGGACATTCGTTTATCTCCTGCAACGTGTGGCCGGTATGCCACGATGGTGCGCAGAATGCGCCAAGTAAAGCGCGCCGGAAAGGCGCTGTCCAGTCCGATAGCGGACAAAAAAAGACATGGGGAATTGAGGCGCGCCGCGGCGCGCGATTCGCGCGCAAGAACCGGATGGCCGGCCGGGCGGCGCGCACGCATGATGTGCGCGCCATCACTACCGGAGACGCACGCATGAGCTTCCGCATTCGCGGCCTTCCCGCCGCCCAATTCGCCCACTGGTTCGCGCTCGGCGACGCCGAGCTGAAGCAGCGCGACGCGGTGCGCCGCATCGCCGACAGCAAGCCGGGCTTCCCGTGCCGCATCAGCCTCACCGATGCCGACGTGGGTGAGCAGGTGCTGCTGATCAACTACGAGCACCTGGCCGCCGACTCGCCGTACCGCGCGCGCCATGCGATCTACATCCGCGCCGGCGAACAGACCTGCGACGTGGTCGACGAAGTACCCGCGATGCTGCGTTCGCGGCTGCTGTCGCTGCGCGCGTTCGACGCCGCGAACATGCTGACTGCCGCCGACGTGGTCGACGGGGGCGCGCTGGAAGCGGCGATCGGGACCATGCTGGCCGATCCACGGGTCGCCTTTCTGCACGTGCACTTCGCCCGGCCCGGCTGCTACGCGGCGCGCGTCGAGCGCGCCTGAGACGCGCGTGCGCGCTTGAGATCGCGCATTGGCGGCACGATGTAAGGAAACGTCGCCGACGCGCGTCTAGTTCGGCAACCACTTGGAAAACACGCCGATGCTGCGCCACGTACTGTTGCTGGGATTGCTGCTGCTCGCCGCACCGTTCGCCGCCGCCGGTGCCGCCGAAGCCGAGACGAACGGCGCCGCCGACAGCGAAACGCTCACGCTCGGCGGGGGGTGCTTCTGGTGCCTGGAGGCGGTATTTGACGAGGTCAGGGGCGTGCGCAGTGCCGAATCGGGCTATGCGGGCGGCACGCTCGCCAATCCGGACTACGAGCAGGTGTCGAGCGGCACGACCGGCCACGCCGAGGTCGTGCAGATCACGTTCGATCCGCGCGTGGTCAGCCGCGACACGCTGCTCAAGATGTTCTTCACGATCCACGATCCCACCACGCTCAACCGGCAAGGTCCGGACAAGGGCGAGCAGTACCGCTCAATCGCGTTCTACCGCGACGACGCGCAGAAGGCGGCAATCGAAAAGGCGATCAGACAAACCGCCGACAGCCACGAGTGGGACGGCGCGATCCTCACGCAGGTCGTGCCGTTCAAGCAGTTCTACAAGGCGGAGAATTACCACCAGGAATATTTCCGGCTCAACGGCACGCAGCCGTATTGCCAGCTGGTGGTGGCGCCGAAGGTCGCGAAATTCCGCAAGCTGTTCCACGACCAGCTCAAATAGCCTCGTGCCGCATCGCCCGATGTTCGGCCCCGGCACCGCTGCCCGTTAGTATTCGCGACATCGATGCAAAGGGCGGGCAGCGACGTGAAAGGCGTGAAGTTCCTGGCGGCATTGCTCGTGCTCGGCGGCGTGTTTGGCGCCGGCCTCGTGGTGTTTTTCGTGCTGACCGGGCAGATCGGACTGCTGCAACTTTCCCCCGTGCTCGCGCTGTTCGGGTTTGCCGCGTTTGCCGGCGTGCGGCTGTGGCAGGGCCATGCGCGCGGCTGGCGCTGGGGCTTGATCCTGTACGCGATGCAAATTCCGATCCTTTCCACGTCGGGTCTCGTCTACGAGTTCTACGTGGGGCCGGCAATCGAGGTCCTGGCCGGTTCGGTCGACCCGCACTTCAAGCTCGAGTTCGGCGCGAACGCGCAGTTCTATCTCGGTGCAACCGGCGCAAGCTCCTACAGCGGGTTGAACCTGTTCGCGCTTGCCGCGTTCTGCTACCTGTTCAGCAAGCGCCCGCGCCCGTCCGCCGACCCGAACGCACTCGGCACTGCCGGCACGGCTGCGTCGCGTTGAGCGATCCGGCCGCTCAGGATGCAGCGGCAAACAGCTGCGCCTGCATCTCGAGCGTGTCGGCGTCGCGGAAATTCGACAGGCCCACGCCGACCAGGCGATAACGCGTCGGCTCCGGCAGCGCCACGCGCTCGCGCAGCGACACGGCGATATCCGCCAGTTCCTGCGCGGACTGCGGCGGCAACGGCGGTGTATGACTGCGCGTGAGGATGTGGAAGTCCGACGTCTTGAGCTTGAGCACGACGGTGCGGCCGATGCGCTGCGTCTTGCGCGTCGCCGCCCAGGTCTTGTCCGCCAGCTCGCGGATCATCGGTTCGGTGGCGGCCAGCGGCACGTCGCGCGCGAACGTATCTTCGGCGGAGATCGACTGCACCGGCTGATCCGGATCGACGGCGCGCTCGTCGATGCCGTACGACAGCTCGTGCAGGCGCCGGCCGTAGCGCCCGAAGCGGCGCTCCAGTTCCAGCACGTCGCGCGCGCGCAGGTCGGCGCAGCTGCGAATGCCGAGCGCCTGCAGCTTTGCATCCATCACCTTGCCGACGCCGGGGATGCGCGCGACCGGCAGCGGCGCGAGAAACTCCAGCGCCTCATGCGGCCGGATCACGAACAGGCCGTTCGGCTTGCGCCAGTCCGAGGCGATCTTGGCCAGGAACTTGTTCGGCGCGACGCCGGCCGACGCGGTCAGTGCGGTCGCCTCGAATATTTCCTGGCGGATCGCGCGCGCCACCGCGGTGGCCGACGCATGCGCGGTCTTCGGCGCGGTGACGTCCAGATACGCTTCATCGAGCGACAGCGGCTCGACCAGGTCGGTATGGCGCAGGAAGATTTCGCGCACCTGCCGCGAGGCGGCGCGGTAGCGCGTGAAGTCCGGCGCGACGAAGATCGCGTCCGGGCACAGGCGCTCGGCGCGCACCGCCGGCATCGCCGAGCGGATGCCGAACACGCGCGCCTCGTAGGAGGCGGCGCACACCACCGAGCGCTGGCCGCGCCACGCCACCACCACCGGCTTACCGCGCAGCGCCGGGTCGTCGCGCTGCTCCACCGACGCGTAGAACGCATCCATGTCGATGTGGACGATCTTGCGCAGGCTCATGGGTGGCGGAATTGCAATCGCGGATGCACCATCATCGCATGCGTGCGCGGCGCAGGCACGGTTGCGCATCGCCTACAATGCATTGCAATCCGCTAGCCGAGCCACGTCATGGCCACCGAAAACTACGCCCGTTTCGCGGCCAGCGTCGCCGATACGCTCGCGCCGATCGGGACGGTCACGCACCGGCGCTTTTTCGGCGGCCAGGGCCTGGTCTGCGGCGCGGTGCAGTTCGCGATGATCATCCAGGGCGTGCTGTACCTGCGCGTGGATGCGGAGCTCGCCGCGCAGATGCAGGCACGCGGCGCGCAGCCGTTCGTGTACGGCACGCGCACGCGCAATGTCGGCGTGTTCTCGTATTACTCGGTGCCTGAGCAGTGCCTCGACGAGGAAGAGTTGTTCGTCGGCTGGGCGCGGCGCTCACTCGGCATCGCGCGGCAGCACTGGAAGCCGCGTGCCGCGAAGCCACGCGCGCCGCGTTCGCGCAAGCCTAGGACTTGAGCAGCGCCTTCAATTTCGCTGCTTCCTCGGGAAACCACGGCCCGTTCGCTTCGAGCGCCTCGGCGACGACCTTCTCGGCATCCGCGCGGCGGTGCAGGGCGAGCAGCGCCTTGACGCGCAAGCCGGCGACCGTGAGGCGGTTCGCGCCGAACGTCTTCTCCGCGGCCTGATCCAGATACTTGAGCGCTTCTTCGGGCCGGTTGCGGTCGAGCAGGCTGCGGCCGTAGCGATAGGCATAAACGTAGTCGTCCGGATACGCGGCCATCAGCTTCGGCATCAGTGCGTCGAGCTCGGCGTTGCGCTCGCCGCGCACCAGGTACACGCGCAGGTTGTCGGCGAGGTTGCGGTCGGCGCTGAAGTTGTCGCCGAGTGACTTGCGCACGAACGCGATCGCGCGATCGAGCAGCGCGGCTTCCGCGGCATGATCGCCGAGCGCCTTGTGCAGATCCGCGGCCGCGAACACGGCGCTGCGCTGGTCGGCGCAGTGCGGCGCCGCGACGAACACCTGCGTGTCGAGCAGCGTCTGCAACGGCGCACGCTGCGGCGCGAGCAGCGCCTTGCGCGCGTCGGCGGCCAGCTTCTCGCTGCAGCCGAGCAGCTCCTCGACCACGTAGTAGCGATCGCATCCGACCGGACCGGCCAGCACGCGCTGTGCAGCCGCGATGCACGCCGCGTCGTCCTTGGCCTTCGCGGCCTTCTCCATCCGCAGGCGATCGCGCCACAGCGCGACGCCGGCATCCGCCTCGGCGGCCGCGCGCTGCGTGGCGGGCAGCGCGGCGTACCAGTCGAGCGCCGGCTGGATTTCGCCGCGCGCCTCGAAGCTCGACAACACCGCGGCAATGTCGCCTGGCGCGCCGTCGCGTGCCTTGGCCTTGAGCGCATCCAGCGCGTCATGGCCGGCGAGGATGCGCTGCATGGCCGCGTAGAACGCCTGGGGCGGCTGCTCGGCGACGATGCGGCCGAGCTCGCTGCCATCCGGTTTCAGCACCACGTAACTCGGCAGCGCCTTGACGCCGAGCTTCTTCATCCAGCTCGCGCCGTCCGGCGAATCCGCGTCGACCTCGAGCACGTGCAGGCGCGCCTCGATCGGCTGCCACTGCGCACCGGTCAGCACGTGCGTCGCCATGTAGTAGCACGAATAGCACCACTGCGCCTGGAAATCGAGCAGCACCGGGCGGTGTTCGCGTTGCGCGGCGGCGAGCGCGGCGTCGACGGTGTGCGCCGCGTCCGGCGCGGCGGCGCGTGCAGCGCCGCAGGCCGCGAGCAACAGGGCAATCAGGATTCTCATGGGCGTTCCAGGCGGCGGATTTGAAAACCCATTGTAGTGCAGCCGCTCATGCCGGCGGCGCCACGGCCTCGATCGGCGCGGGACTGTGCAGCCGCTCGCGCGCGAGCAGCGCGGGGAACCAGCGCATCCACAATACGACCACGAGCAGCGTGCCGATGCCGCCGATCAGCGCCGACGGCACCGCGCCGAACCACGCGGCGGTCAGGCCCGACTCGAATTCGCCGAGTTGGTTGGAGGTGTTGATGAAGATCGAGTTGACCGCGTTGACCCGTCCGCGCATCGCGTCGGGCGTGTCCAGCTGCACCATCGAGCCGCGGATCACCATGCTCACCATGTCGAACGCGCCGCCGGCGAACAGCGCCAGCAGCGAC
>Ga0068853_100004151_pt1 | contig 11165 bp, 8 predicted proteins | sample KBSCornC32_FD_65655 | JGI IMG/M metagenome (GOLD analysis project Ga0068853, IMG submission 65655) | Corn rhizosphere microbial communities from Kellogg Biological Station, Michigan, USA - KBS Corn C3-2 | ecosystem: Host-associated > Plants > Roots > Rhizosphere > Soil ... | reverse complement strand
CCGGAAATCTCCGAGCTCAACATCGGACACGCGATCGTCGCGCATGCGTTGTTCGTGGGATGGGCGGAGGCTGTGCGCGAGATGAAGCAGCTGATGCTGGCGGTGCGCGGAGCACGGTCGTGATACTTGGCATCGGAGCGGACGTGGTCGAGGTCGAGCGCGTGTCCCGGCTGCTCGAACGCTACGGAGAACGCTTTGCGCGGCGCGTGCTGGCCCCTGGGGAATGGGAAGGGTATCACGCGAGTCCGAGCCGTCACGTGTATCTGGCGAGCCGCTTTGCCGCGAAGGAAGCATTCGGCAAAGCTCTGGGGACCGGCATACGCGACCCGGTATTGCTGACCAGCATCGGCGTCACCCACGATCGCCTCGGCCGCCCCTCTCTGTGGCTGGCTCCTGATCTTCAAGCGCTGTCGGAGCAGCGCGGCGTCACGGCGCATCACGTTACGTTGACGCACGAGCGCAGCATTGCGTGTGCCGTCGTCGTGCTCGAGGCGCAAAGCGCATGACCGTCGCGATGCAACCGCTCGGTCCGGTGATGCTGGATGTCGGCACGCTGCGACTGGAGGATACCGACCGCAAACGCCTGCTGCATCCGTTGACCGGCGGAGTCATCCTGTTCAAGCGCAATTTCGAATCGCCCGAGCAGCTCGCCGAGTTGACCGCGGAGATCCGCGCGCTGCGCTCGCCCGAGCTCCTGATTGCCGTGGATCATGAAGGTGGCAGGGTGCAGCGCTTCCGTTCGGGTTACACGACGCTTCCGCCTATGGCTGCGCTCGGTACGCTGTGGAACGTGGATCGTCCGGCAGCGCGCCGATGCGCCGAGGCTGCGGGATTCGTGATCGCGACAGAGCTCACTGCGAGCGGCGTCGACTTCAGCTTTACTCCGGTGCTCGACCTGGACTACGGCCGCAGCGGTGTGATCGGCGACCGCGCGTTCCACAGCGAAGCGGGCGCGGTCAGCGATCTGGCATCCGCCTTGATCACCGGGCTGGCGCGCGGCGGCGTCGCTGCTGTTGGCAAACATTTTCCGGGACACGGCTATGCGGCCGAGGATTCGCACGTGGCGATGCCGGTCGACTCACGCGCGCTTGCAGACATCGAAGCTGCCGATCTGCTGCCGTATCGGCGGCTGTCGGCTTTGCTTGCAGGCGTCATGCCGGCGCATGTGATCTACCCGCAGATCGACAGCGCGCCGGCCGGCTTCTCCTCGGTGTGGCTGCAGAAGATTCTGCGCCGTGAGCTTGCGTTCGACGGCATGATCTTCAGCGACGACCTGAGCATGGAAGGGGCCACAGTGGCCGGCGGCATCGTCGAGCGTGCTCAGGCCGCGCTTGCCGCCGGTTGCGATATGGTACTGGTCTGCAATCAACCACGGCTGGCCGACGAGTTGCTGTCAGGGCTCCGGTGGGAACCGCATGAGGGCTGGGTCGAGCGCCTGGCCCGGATGAGGGCCCGGCCATCCTATTCGTCGCTCGACGAATTGCACATCGATCCGGCCTATCGAACCGCGCTGGCTGAGCTGCAACCGGTGCTTACTGCGGCGGCGACTTCGTCTGCAACCGGCACTGCCCGATCCTGAGCCAGAGCATGGCCGATCATCATCACGGACACTCCCACCAGCACGTACATGGCCAGCACGCGCATGGCCACGGCTCGATGTCCGGCGTGCTCGGTCTTGCCCTCGCGCTGACGCTCGGCTATGCCATCGTCGAGCTCGTAGCGGGCACGGTATTCAAGTCGCTTGCGCTGGTCAGCGACGCCGGACACATGTTCTCCGACGCGCTGGCGCTCGGTTTGGCGTGGTTCGCAGCGTGGGTTTCCGCGCGGCCAGCCGGCTCACGCCACACCTATGGGCTCGCGCGAGCCGAGGTCCTGGCAGCGTTCGTCAATGGCGTAGCGCTGCTGCTCGTGGTCGTATTCATCGCAGTCGAGTCGATTCGACGGCTGATGCAGCCGCAGGACGTGGACGGGCTCGGGGTGATGGTCGTCGCGTTCGTCGGACTGGTGCTGAATCTCGGCGTCGTGCTGATCCTGAGCCGCGGAGAGCGCAGCCTCAATCTGCGAGCAGCCATGCTTCACGTCACCTCCGACGTGGTCGGATCCGTCGCAGCGTTGATCGCCGGTGCCGTCATCTACTTCACGGGCTGGAAGCCGATCGACCCGATTCTGTCGATCGTGATCGCGCTGCTGATCCTGGCCTCGACGATCGGTCTGCTGCGCGAGGCCTTGCATGTGCTGATGGAAGGTGTGCCGCGCAGCGTGAAGCTCGAAGAAGTCGGCAAGGCAATCGCACGAATTACCGGCGTACGCAGCGTCCACGATTTGCACATCTGGAACATCTCGTCGGGCCGCGTCGCGCTGTCCGCGCATCTGGACGTCGACGATCTGTCGAGGTGGCCGACCATGTTGAACGAAGCTCGCCACGTGCTCGAAGAGCGCTTCGGCATCGACCACGTGACGCTGCAGCCGGAGGTCCGCGGGCCGACCGGGCATGGCCGGCCGGAGGTTGTCAAGATCTTCGCCCGTCGCTGACGCGCAAATTGCGGACGCAGGCAATGTACACATTTGTTGAGCCGGGCGGCCTCGAAACGCTAGACTTGGCGGCATGGGGTTCGACATCGAGAAATGGCAACGGCTCGCGCGCGAAGATCCAGCCGAGTTCGAGCGGCGGCGTCAGGCGACGATCGAGGCGTTGATCGAGCAGGCGCCGCCGGAGCATCGCGAGCGCCTGCGCCGGTTGCAGTTTCGCATCGACCTGGAGCGCCGGCGTGCGAAGACGCCGTTGGGCGCGACCGTGCGCTTGCAAGCCATGATGTGGGACCACTTCGGCCGGCTACGGGAGGCGCTCGAGGTCTTGGCTGGCAGAACCGCTCCGGCGCCGCGGACCAGCGCCCGCATCATCCCGTTTTCAAAGAAGCAGTAGCGTCCGCGCGGCGAGGCGGAATCCTTACACGCGCTCGATGTATTCGCCGGAGTCGGTGTTGACCTTGATCTTCTCGCCCTGACCGACAAAGGGCGGTACCTGGACTGTCAACCCGGTCTCGGTCTTCGCCGGCTTGAACGACCCGGTCGCGGTAGCACCCTTCAGCGTTGGCTCGGTCTCGGTGATGGTCAGCACCACACTGGGCGGCAGCTGAACGCCGATCGGACGCTCATTGTGAAAGTTGACCTGCACCTCCGTGTTCGGCAGCAGATATTCCACCTGGCCTTCGAGCAGCTCGCGCGGCAGAGTCAATTGCTCGTAGTTCTGCTTGTCCATGAAGATGTAGGTGTCGCCGTCGTTGTACAGGTATTCCATGTCCCTGGCTTCGACGAAGGCGCGCTCGATCTTTTCGTCCGTGCGGAAGCGTTGGTTGTTCTTGGTACCGGACTCGATGTCCTTCATTTCGACCTGCATGAAGGCGCCGCCGCGTCCGCCCACGTGCACGTGATAGGACTTGAGCACGCGCCAGACGCGCTTGTCCCATTCGATCAGATTGCCTGCGCGCACTTCGGTTGCGAGTACTTTTGCCATTGGTGGTTGCCCGTGGTGTAGAGGCCCGGAGCCGAGGAAGGGCGCGGGATCGACCTGTGGAAAGAGGCCGCATTCTACCTGAAACACCTGGCGCGACGGACAGGCGGCGGCTGTCACCAATGAATCGCCGATCGGCCGCTCCCCGCCAACCAGGCCGGCGCTGGTATGCGCGACTGCCCGCCCCCACATGGAAGGCATCGGCACAGCCGCTATAATGCAGGCACGCGGCGCTGACGTCAGCGCAGAAACATGCCAGCGCAGGAATGCGGTGTTTCCGGCCGATCGTGCCCGATCGAAGGGCTCCAGCCATTGTCCGACTTCCCCTGGTTGCCACAGCCCCGGCTCGATTCCCAAGCGAAAAAAGCCATGACGAAGGTTCCGGCCCATGCCCGGCGTACTGCGCAGTCCGCCGCCCGGAGCGCGGCAGCTGCTGCATCCGGTGGCCCGAGCGATGCGATCGACGCGGACCTCGCGGAGGTCGTCGCGAATCTGCCGCATCTGCCTGGGGTCTATCGCATGATCGCAGCCAACGGCGACGTGCTCTACGTCGGCAAGGCACGCGATCTCAAGAAGCGCGTCGCCTCGTATTTTCAGAAGACCGGCTCGCTGGAGCTCCGCATCCAGTTGATGGTGGCGCAGGTGCATCGAGTCGAGACGACGGTCACGCGGTCGGAGTCTGAGGCGCTGCTGCTCGAGAACAATCTGATCAAGACGTTCTCGCCGCGGTACAACATCCTCTATCGCGACGACAAGTCGTATCCGTATCTGGTGCTGACCGGTCACGCGTTTCCCCGTCTCGGCTTCCACCGCGGGCCGCTGGATCGCGCGAATCATTACTTCGGTCCGTTCTCGAGCGCCGGCGCCGTACGGGAAAGCATCCAGCTCATGCAGAAGGTCTTCCGCATTCGCACGTGCGAAGACACTGTATTCGCGAATCGCTCGCGCCCGTGTCTGCTGCATCAGATCAAGCGCTGCACCGCGCCGTGCGTGCGTCTGATCGAAGAGGGGCCGTACACCGATGACGTGGGGAACGCAGAGCTGTTCCTGCTCGGACGCGATGACGAAGTGCTGGAGAACCTCGAGCTCAGGATGCAGCAGGCGGCCGATGCGCAGGCATACGAGGTCGCCGCCATGTATCGCGATCAGATCCGCGCGCTGCGCGGCGTACGGCAGCAGCAGTTCGTGAGCAGCGACAAGGCGCGCGATCTCGACATCGTCGCGCTGGCGACAGAGGAGGGCTTGATTTGTCTCAATCTGGTCACCGTGCGCGCGGGTCAGCATCGTGGCGACAAGAGCTTCTTCCCGGAGCACGCAGAGGGCTACGACAATCCGCAGGCCGTGGAGGCCTTCCTCGGTCAGCACTATCTCAACCGCGAAGTGCCACCGCTGATCCTGGTCAGCCACAGCATCGATTCCGCGCCGCTCGAAGAACTACTGGGCCAGCAGGCTGGTCACACGGTGCAAATCGCGACGGCATCCGGCGGCGAGCGCCGCAGATGGCTGTCGATGGCGGAGACGAATGCGCGGCTGGCGATCCGTCAGGCCGTTCATATGCATGCCACGCAGGAAGCGCGGCTACTGGCCTTGCAACAAGCACTGGGGCTGCCGAGCACCGCATCCCGCCTGGAATGTTTCGATATCAGCCATACCATGGGTGAGGCGACGGTTGCCTCCTGCGTCGTGTACGAAGGCGGGCAAATGAACAAGAGCGAATACCGGCGCTACAACATCCAAGGCGTGGAGCCAGGAGACGACTACGGCGCCATGCGCCAGGTCCTCGATCGCCGTTATCGCAAAGTGGTGGCAGGCGAGGGCAAGCTGCCCGATCTGATTCTGATCGATGGCGGCAAAGGTCAGATCTCCTCGGCGCGAGCCGTGCTCGAGGAGCTCGGCCTGGGCGATCTCGCGCTCGTCGGGGTCGCGAAGGGCGAGGAGCGCAAACCCGGCCTCGAGCAGCTGATCATCCCGGGCCGCGAAGACCCGTTGCGGCTTCTGCCGGACCATCCCGCGCTCCATCTGATCCAGCAGGTTCGCGACGAGGCGCATCGTTTCGCGATCACCGGGCACCGCAATCGGCGGGCGCGCACACGCCGTACGTCGGTGCTCGAGAGCATCGCTGGAATCGGTGCCAAGCGGCGGCAGAAACTGCTCGCCCGCTTCGGTGGCCTCAAAGGGCTAACCGCCGCCAGCGTGGACGAGATCACACAGGTCGAGGGCATCAGCCGAGCCCTGGCAGAACGCATCTACCAGCAGTTGCACTGATGCCGCTCAATCTGCCCATTCTGCTGACGTGGCTGCGGATCCTGCTGATCCCCGTGTTCCTGGTCGTTTTCTATTTCCCGGACACCTGGCTCACGGGACCGGAGAAGAATCTTACCGCCACGATTCTCTTCGCCGTCGCGGCCGCGACCGACTGGCTCGACGGGTACCTCGCACGCAGCCTGAATCAGACATCCGCGTTCGGGGCATTTCTCGATCCGGTGGCCGACAAGCTCATGGTCGCTGCCGCATTGATCCTGCTGGTCGGGCTCGGTCGCGTGGACGCGATCATCGCGGTGATCATCATCGGTCGCGAGATCGCGATCTCGGCGCTGCGCGAATGGATGGCGAAGCTCGGCAAGAGCAAGAGTGTCGCGGTCAGCTTTCTGGGCAAGGTGAAGACGGGTTGCCAGATGGCCGCGATCCTGCTGCTGCTGTTTCACGGCATGCTGTTCGGACTCATAGACACGGATTACATCGGCACTGTTCTGATCTACGTGGCGGCTGCATTGACGCTGTGGTCGATGGTCTATTACCTCAAGATGGCCATGCCGTTCGTGCTGGGGCGACAGGATTAACGCCCTGCGCAAGCAGGCTTTTCGCCTTGACATGGCAGGGTAGTACCCTATAATTCGAGGTTCGTTTTCGCGCGGGAATAGCTCAGTGGTAGAGCACAACCTTGCCAAGGTTGGGGTCGCGAGTTCGAGCCTCGTTTCCCGCTCCAGAATTCCGGGGAAATCGAAGCGCCACCGCTTCGATTTCCCCGTTTTAGTTTCATCGTAGCAGCAGCGCGCCGGGTCCGACTTCGGCGCTTGGCCAGCACCTCTGTCAGACCGAATCCGCCCTTCGACCGCCTGGTCGAGCGAGGATGCGAAGACGTTCGAACGCGGGGTGCCGCGCCTCCAGACGGCGGGGTGGCAGAGTGGTCATGCAGCGGCCTGCAAAGCCGTGTACGCCGGTTCGATTCCGACCCCCGCCTCCAATAAATCCAAGAGATAGAGAATATTCATTCCGTCGCACTGTCGGCCAGGAGGTCCGGAAAGGGCCTTTTGCCACTCCAAAAAATGGCTTTCCCACTCCGAACATAGTACTTTTGGCCGTGGACGCGAGTTCAGGCTGTGGCTACCAAGCGTAAGCGCAAAGCTTCGTGGGAATACGTTGTTCGTCGTAAGGACGTGCTGCAACGTCCGCTGTATCTGACATTTTCGACCGAAGCCGAAGGCGATCAGTACGTAAAGAGACTGGAAGCGCTGCTTGATGCAGGCATCGTTCCAGAGGAATTCCGTCGACGCCAAGGCGAGCTCACTACGATCGAAGATGCGGCCCGCGCCTATCTCGCTGTTCAGCATGTTCCTGTCTCTGACACTCGCTGTCTCGCGATTGTCGTCGAGCGCGTTCGCGGAACACGTCTGAGCGCGATTAACTACGAATGGGTGGAATCTTGGGTAGTCGCGATGAAGCGAGAGCGAAATCTCTCTCCTTCGACAATTCGCCATCATGTCGGTGCTTTGGCGCGCTGCATCGATTGGTGCGTGCGCAGAGGTGACGTCGGAGTCGTCATAAACCCGCTGCGGCTGCTTCCGAAGCATTACGCTGCATACACGGAAAGCGATGCGGCGGCCGCCCGCGGCGCGCAAGGAGACATTCGCATCGATGTTGAGCGGGATCGCCGCTTGCAGGGTGATGACGAAGCGCGTATTCGCGCGATACTCGATGGCTTGAAGCCATGGCTTGAAGCCCGACGGCCGTGAACGCCCGTTCGAGCTGCGCTGTCAAGGTGCGCTGGAATGCTTGTTCGGCCTCGCACTGGAAACGGCCATGCGGCTGCGTGAGATGTATACGCTGACAACGGACCAGATCGCGATTCCGCGGCGGACCATCTTTCTGGACAAGACGAAGAACGGAGACAAGCGCCAGGTCCCGCTGACCTCGACGGCGATCAAGATTATTCAGCGCTATTAGCGCCAGGTCGCGCAAGGCAAATGTGGAATGGACGGATTCAAGTTCGAGCGCGACTTGCTTTTTCCTTGGTGGAACGGTGGCAGCGATGACGCGGTCTTGAATAGGACCACGTCGCTCTTGTCGCGACAGTTCGGTCGAATATTTGAAGCGGCTAACTGCACGGATTTGCGCTTTCACGATCTGAGGCATGAAGCTACTTAGCGCTTGTTCGAGCGGAGCAAGCTCTCGGACATCGAGATCTCCCGTATTACTGGGCACAAGGACCCACGGGTGCTTCGACGCTATTCGAACCTACGCGGTAGCGACCTCGCCGCCAAGCTCTGGTAGTTCGGGCAGCGGCCGCCGCCACCTGTGCGGCCTAGGCTCTGACTGCGAGCGAGCGATTGTTTGAGACACTTCGGCATTCGCGCGATGCGCCTGTGTTTGCTTGCGCGTCACGTCGCGCAAGTACGCGATCAACTCGTCCTCCATGGAAACCCATGCGCGGCCGACCTTCGCACCCGGCAGCGTGCCATTGCCGGCAAGGTCAAGCGCGGTGCTGCGGTCGACCTTAAGGAAGTCGGCAGCTTCATTGATGTCGTATGTCTTCAAAGATCGAAATGGGCTGATTGAAAGTTTCCATGCGCGCACCGTTATACGGGCCGAGTTACCGAGAGCTAAGTCACGTAGCGGCACATTGTTCGACTTCGCACTTCTCTCCACCTGAATCGCAGAATAGGTGACCGCGAGATCGCGAACTACTATCAAAAATAGGAGGTCCGGCTGGTGAGGTGTCGACGGTCGCCAAGTGTGGGAAAGTAATGGGCAACCGCTTGACGATCTTTGAGTGAATGGTCAACAGCGGCGCCCATTAGGCGAATCAGCAGCTTAGCCGTTGGTGGGTGCACTTTTGGATACACCCTTCAGCACGGTCGTACTGTCAGTCATGCAGGCCAAGTGCATTGCGTGCAAAGCCGCGGTGGGCTGCCCCCCTTTCGGAGCTCGTCCGTGATCTGCGGTATTCAGGCGAGGCGGCTCAGGTAGGGCAGGTCACATTGGCTTGCCATGACGGGTCTCACCTTAATGGCGACGGGCAGCTTGAGCCTCATCGTGGTGTTCGGGTTTATCTCCTCTTCGCTGAGGCCGAGGTTGTTGACGAACTCGCTCTTCCACGCTGCATTTTCCACTGTGCCGATGGTTGGGAAACCACCAACGGCCGAGGCCGGTCCGGTCCAGTCGATCACCGGTGCCGGCGCAGTGGCTTTGCTGCCGGGCTCCGCGTCCGCTGCATGCTGCTGTTCGAATACTGGCGCGTATGGTGGCATTACGGAAATTGGTGGCCTCGCCGAGTTGGCGATGGACGCCGCTTTCGTCAGGACGCCGCTATCGCTCGCATCGCCTTTGGGCTGCACCGCTGGTTTTAGCACCACCCTGCCGGCATCGAGACCCGCTTGCTTCGACTCCTGGCCTGCTGGCGTCGCGATGTCGATCGTTCTCAGATCGATCTCCGTTGGCGAACCGCTTTCGTCGGCCGTCGGACTGATGCGCGTCATGTCGAGGCTCGCACTGCGAGCGATCGACGGGATCGCCGGCAAAGGCGAGGGCAGATCGGGCAACTCGGGCACCGGCAGGCGTACGACCTTGCGCTGGATCAGCAGCGCATCACCCGCATCCAGCCGGCCATTGCCGTTGACATCGCCGACGATCAGCGGATCGATCAGAGGATACGGACTGAACCCGCCGTCCAGCCGCACGACCACGCGCTGCACACGGAGCGCATCTGCAGCGGAGTAGCGAGGCTGCCCGTCGGTGTCGCCGAGGTAGGCGACCAGATGCATACCATCGTCATCGGACCCTGCAAGCGCTCCATCGTTCAACGCTACCTTCTGGATGTCGAGCAGGTGCTTGGCACCGTAGCTTGCATTGGCCGGCACGCTCGCCTGCAAGTGCAGCAGGGTGAGTGGCGTCGCCGACAAGCCGGCCAGGCCCGTCAGGTCCACATGAATCAAGCCGGCGGCGGCCTGACTCAGATCGGCGGTTAGATGGGCACTGCTCAGCATTGCCGCAGCATCCTTGGTCACGCCGTTGACGCTGAGCAGCGCCGGATCGAAGCGCAGATCGAAAGACACTGCGTTCACATCCGTACCGCCGGTAAGCTGAATGGGAATACCGGCAGCGAGATCGACCGCGGGCAGATTGATCGCCTGCCCGGGGCCGCGGGCGAACTCTGGCACACTCAGCACACGCGGCGATGCACCGACCGTAAACGAAGTCACGAAGTCGTCGCCCATGACGCCGTTGCCGTCACCGTCCAGCATCCATCCGGCGTCGTCTCTCAGCCCGTTGGCCGCGCTGCGCAGCGTGACAGTATACGTATCGGGCGCCAGCGGTCCTCCGGTACGCACGAATGTCATGGAATGTCCATCCGCCGCCAGGATCAGCGATCCTTGCACGGGTCCGCTGATCGCTCCGACTACCGTCATGTCGGACGGGCCGAGCCCCGCGGTTTCGGTTTCGAAGAGATTGAGCGCAGTCGACACCGGCGGCCGGTTGAACTCGATCTGGAAACCGCTTGCGACAGGCTGGAAGGCCATCACCTCGAGCGGCGGCTGGGACATCACGTCGACAAAGAACGCGTCGGAGCCGGATGCCCCGTCGCTGTCGCTGACCGTCACTGTGACGGGGAAGCGGCCGGTTTGCTGATACAGATGCGAGAGCGCAAAGTTGCGGTCCGTCAGGTTCGACACTGTCACCGGCACACTGCCATCACCGAAACTGACCTGCGCAGTCCACGTGTCCGCACCCGGGTCCGTCAAGTCGACCTGCCGCTGGAAGGTGGTGTTCGGCCGGATCGCCACGTCGGATCCCGCCTGAACCGTTGGCGCGACGTTGGTGACTTCCATGGCGAAGGTTTCTGTATCGCTCTGTCCGAACCGATCGGTCACGGTCACCTTCGCCGCATGCGGCGAATTCTGCAGGAACACGTGCTGCAGCGTGAAGCTCCGGTCCGGATTGAGTGGCAGCGGCAACACCGGACCAGCGTCGTATTGCACCGTCGCCGTCCAACTGTCTTCCGGTCCGCTGCCGTCGGCGAAGTGCCCGGTGCGCGTAAAGAGCGTGCCTTCGGCGACGCTGCCCAGGTTCGCCGGCGTGATCACCGGAGGCAGATCGGCGATCACCACCGAGCGCGCGTCGCGCACGGTGCCGCCGTCATCGTCGGAGGCGATGGTCGTGACCTCGTAGCTGCCTGGCACGTCATAGCGATGATTCAGCGTGAAGGTACCGTCTGCGCCGAGCGTGGGGGTCGCAATCGGTGTTCCGTCTCCCCAGTCGACCGTCGCCGTATGGGCGTCGAGCGTCCCCAAGTCATCCACATCGCCGGTGAGCGTGAGCACAGCGCCTTCTGTAGCGGATGTTGCGGACAAGGCCAGGTTCTTGAAGCTAGGTGCCA
>Ga0068853_100004148_pt1 | contig 11171 bp, 12 predicted proteins | sample KBSCornC32_FD_65655 | JGI IMG/M metagenome (GOLD analysis project Ga0068853, IMG submission 65655) | Corn rhizosphere microbial communities from Kellogg Biological Station, Michigan, USA - KBS Corn C3-2 | ecosystem: Host-associated > Plants > Roots > Rhizosphere > Soil ... | reverse complement strand
TCGGGAACGCTGGCGAAGACGTCGACCACCCACTCCTCGACGAACGAGCCGTCGTCGGAGTCGGTGTCCGGGACGAGCCGGTTGGCCAGCGCGACGCCCAGACCGAGCAGGTCTGCGGCGCGCACCGCCTCGGCCGCCTCGGCGGCGGAGTCGAAGTAGTGGGTGGACAGCAGGTTCGCGTCGTTATCGGCCACGAGCGTGACACTAGAGGGTCGCCCGAAACGCCCTGCTGTCAGCCTGCCTGCTCGATCCGCACCGGTGACGAGCCGCGGTCGACCTCGAGCATGAAGTCGTCGATCCGGTGGTGATAGCGCTGCGGCACGTCCGGCTCGGCCAGCGCCAGCAGCTGCACGGCCAGCCCGCGCAGGCCCGCCTTGTCGCCGCGGATGACCACCTCGCCGTGCGCCGTGACGTCGAAGTTCAGCCGGTAGTTCTGCGGCCAGGACCGGGTGAGGCCGTGCACCGCGTCGTAGACGGGAACGGCGACGACGACCTCGCGCGTGGACTGAACGGGAACGGGTTCGGCCATCTCGCCACCTCCAGCAGCACCTGCTGTTCATCCAACCCGACCGCGCCGGTCGCCTTGTTACGCCTGTGTCACTTTTTCCCTTATGTCGTAAGCAAAAGCCGGGCCCGTCGAGACGGACCCGGCTTCTGCGCGACGTCAAGCTCCGGCGGGGTGAACCCGCCTTCGATCACACGTCGTAGTACAGCGCGAACTCGTACGGGTGCGGGCGCAGCCGCAGCGGGTCGATCTCGTTCTCGCGCTTGAGCGCGATCCAGGTCTCGATCACGTCCGGCGTGAAGACGCCGCCCTCGAGCAGGAAGTCGTGGTCGCGCTCGAGGTTGTCCAGCACCTCGCCCAGCGACGCCGGCACCTGGGCGACCTCGCGGGCCTCCTCGGGCGGCAGCTCGTAGAGGTCCTTGTCGACCGGGGCCGGCGGCTCGATCTTGTTCTTGATGCCGTCGAGGCCGGCCATCAGCATCGAGGCGAAGGCCAGGTACGGGTTGCCCGACGAGTCGGGGCAGCGGAACTCGACCCGCTTGGCCTTCGGGTTGTTGCCGGTGATCGGGATCCGGATGCACGCGGAGCGGTTGCGCTGCGAGTACACCAGGTTGACCGGGGCCTCGAAGCCGGGCACCAGGCGGTGGTAGGAGTTCACCGTCGGGTTGGTGAAGGCCAGCAGGCTCGGCGCGTGGTGCAGCAGGCCGCCGATGTAGTGGCGCGCGGTGTCGGACAGGCCGCCGTAGCCGGACTCGTCGTAGAACAGCGGCGCGCCGTCCTTCCACAGCGACTGGTGGCAGTGCATGCCGGAGCCGTTGTCGCCGAACAGCGGCTTGGGCATGAAGGTCGCGGTCTTGCCGGCCTGCCACGCCGTGTTCTTCACGATGTACTTGAACAGCTGCAGGTCGTCGGCCGCGTGCAGCAGCGAGTTGAACTTGTAGTTGATCTCGGCCTGACCGGCGGTGCCGACCTCGTGGTGGGCCCGCTCGACGGTGAAGCCGGAGTCGATCAGGTTCAGGGTGATCTTGTCGCGCAGGTCGGCGAAGTGGTCGGTCGGCGAGACCGGGAAGTAGCCGCCCTTGAACTTGACCTTGTAACCCTGGTTGCCGCCCTCCTCGTCGCGACCGGTGTTCCACCAGCCGGCGATGGAGTCGATCTCGTGGAAGGAGGCGTTCTCGGCGCTGTCGAAGCGCACCGAGTCGAACAGGTAGAACTCCGCCTCGGCGCCGAAGAAGGCCTGGTCGGCCACGCCGTTCTCGGCGATGAACAGCTCGGCCTTGCGCGCGATGTTGCGCGGGTCGCGGCTGTAGGCCTCGCGGGTCAGCGGGTCGTGCACGAAGAAGTTGACGATCAGGGTCTTCTCGATGCGGAACGGGTCGATCCGCGCGGTGGCCAGGTCGGGCAGCAGCAGCATGTCCGACTCGTGGATCTGCTGGAACCCGCGCACCGACGAGCCGTCGAAGGCCAGCCCCTCGGCGATGGCGTCCGCGTCGAACGACGCCGCCGGCACGGTGAAGTGCTGCATGATGCCTGGCAGGTCGCTGAACCTGACGTCGACGAACTTCACTTCCTCGTCGGAGATGAAGCGCAGGACCTCGTCGGGATTGGTGAACACCCTCGTTGGCTCCTTCGGCTCGTAGCCCGTCCCGGCACGTCGCCGGCTGTTTTCGTGACGAAACTAGGTGGGCGGTGTTGCCCGTCAGTCACCCAGGTGTTTCGCGGGTGTTAACGAGACCGCGGAAAGGGTAGTCGGCCCCCTCGTCATCGTCGGGCTGTGACCGCGGCCTTACCCTGGAGGGGTGAACAGGTGGACCGGTTCGTGGATGTCCGGGCCGCGCGCGGCCATGGAGCCGAGCGGCGGTGACTCGGCTCACCGCTACCGCGGTCAGCGGTTCGGGCTGCCCGAGACCGGCGTCGGCTCGATCCCGTCGACCGCCCGGCGGGCCGTGGCCATGCTCATCGACTGCGTGCTGGCCGGTCTGATCACCGGTCTGTTCACCATGCCCGACCTGCCGCGGAACTGGAGCCTGCTGACCTGGTTCCTGATCGGCGTGATCGCGGTGTCCTTCTTCGGCTTCACGCCCGGCATGTACGCGATGGGCGTGCGCGTCGCCCGCATCGACGGCTCCTCGATGGTCGGTGTGCCGCGGGCCTTGCTGCGCACCTTCCTGGCGGGGCTGATCATCCCGGTCGTGGTCTGGGACTACGACTACCGCGGCCTGCACGACCGCCTGGTCGGCACGGTTGTGGTCCGCATGCGCTGAGCTCCTACAGAACGAAAGCGGCGTTGGTGGCGTCTCACGCCACCAACGCCGCTTTCGTGTCTTGGCTGGTGTCCGACGAGACCGCGAGGCCCCGGAGGGGCCGAGCCCGCGACGCCGAAGGCGGCGCGATCAAACACAGCCGCTTTTGTGTTTCGGCTGGGCGTGGGTCACCGCCGGCGCATGGCGCGCTGCACGTTGCGCATCTTGGCGCCGGCGGGCAGCGGGCCCTTGGGCAGCGCGGCGCCGCGGCTGGCCAGCGCGGCCATGCCCTTCTCGAGCCGGTCCACGTCGGCGTTGGAGATGTTCTTGGGCAGCTTCATCATGTGCTGCTGGAGCTTGCGCAGCGGCACCTCGCCCTCGCCGTTGCCGACGATGAAGTCGTAGATCGGCGTGCTGCCGACGACCCGGGCCAGGCGCTTCTTCTCCTGCGCGAGCAGGTTCTTCACCCGGTGCGGCGCGCCCTCGCCGACCAGGATGACGCCGGGACGGCCGAGCACGCGGTGCACGGCGTCGAGCTGCGTGGTGCCGGCCACCGCCTGGGTGACCCGCCAGTTGCCGCCGCGCAGGTTGTCCAGGGCCCACGCGGCCGCGCCACGCTGACCCTCCGCCTTGCTGTAGACGTTGCGCGAGACGCGGCGTCCGAACAGCAGCACCGCGGCCAGCGCGCCGAGCACGACGCCGGGGCCGAGGAACAGCCACTGCATGTCCCAGATCAGGCCGATCAGGAACGCGGCGGCGGCCACCCCGACCAGCGCCGCGGCCATGAGCGGCACCAGGGCCTTGTCCTCGCGGCGCTGCATCTTGAACGCCTCGAAGATCTGACCGCGCCGAGCCCGGGACTCCGCGCGCTTGGCCCGCGACGCCTCCTTGGCGGCCGCCTTGTCCTCCTGCTTACCAGCCATGTGTCCAGGATAAGGCCGGTGCGCGGACCGGTTGCGCCCCGCTCCGCATTTTCTGTCGGAGGGCTCTGCGAGGATGCGGGGCATGGATGCCGAAGGTCGACTCCTCGAAGACCTGGATCCGGAGCAGCTCACGGCGGTCACCGCGCCGCGCGGACCGGTGTGCGTGCTGGCCGGGGCGGGCACCGGAAAGACTAGGACGATCACCAGGCGGATCGCCCACCTCGTCGACCGCGGCCACGTCGCCCCGGGCCAGGTGCTCGCCGTCACCTTCACCAAGCGGGCGGCCGGCGAGATGCGGACCCGGCTGCGGGCGCTCGGCGTGAACGGCGCGCAGGCGGTCACCTTCCACGCCGCGGCCCTGCGCCAGCTGCGCTACTTCTGGCCGCGGGTGATCGGCGACGCGCCGTGGGAGCTGATCGACGGCAAGCTGCGCCTGGTCGGCCAGGCGGCCAACCGGCTCGGGGCCCCGACCAGCTCGGAGTCGCTGCGCGACCTGGCCAGCGAGATCGAGTGGGCCAAGGCGTCGCTGGTCACGCCGGAGGACTACCCGGCGGCGGTGGCCCGCGCGCGGCGCGACGTCCCGATGCCGGCCGAGCAGATCGCCCGCGTCTACCAGGGCTACGAGCAGCTCAAGACGCGGGCGCGCCAGCTCGACTTCGACGACCTGCTGCTGCACACCGCGGCGATCCTGGAGGAGCACTCCGACGTCGCCGTCGAGTTCCGCGACCGGTATCGCTGCTTCGTGGTCGACGAGTACCAGGACGTGACGCCGCTCCAGCAGCGGGTGCTCAACGGCTGGCTCGGCGGCCGTGACGACCTGACCGTGGTCGGCGACGCCAACCAGACCATCTACTCCTTCGCCGGCGCCTCGCCGCGTCCGCTGCTGGACTTCCCGCGGCGGTTCCCGGAGGCCGTCGTGGTGCGGCTGGAGCGGGACTACCGGTCGACGCCCGAGGTGGTGGCGCTGGCCAACCGGGTGATCGGGGCGGCGCGGGACCGCCCGTCCGGGTCGCGACTGCGCCTGATCGGGCACCGGCCGTCCGGGCCGGAGCCCAAGTTCTCCGAGTTCGACGACGAGCCGGGCGAGGCCCAGGCGGTCGCCGACAAGATCGGCGCGCTGCTGCGCAACGGGGTGCCGGCCAGCGAGATCGCCATCCTGTACCGGGTCAACGCCCAGTCCGAGGCCTACGAGCAGGCGCTGACCGAGGCTCAGATCCCGTACCAGGTGCGCGGCGGCGAGCGGTTCTTCAACCGGCCAGAGATCCGGCAGGCGATGGTGTCGCTGCGCGGCGCGCTCAACGGCGCGCCCGAGGCCGGGCTGCCCGAGATCGTCCGCGAGGTGCTCAAGCCGCACGGCCTGTCGTTGGAGCCGCCGTCGGGCGGTGCGCAGCGCGAGCGCTGGGAGTCGCTGCTGGCGCTGGTCGAACTGGCCGAGGAGCTCGACTCCGTGACCCCCGGCGCCGACCTGGCGCGGTTCGTGACCGAGCTGGACATGCGGGCCGAGGCGCAGCACCCGCCGACCGTGGAAGGCGTCACGCTGGCGTCGCTGCACGCGGCGAAGGGGCTGGAGTGGGACGCGGTGTTCCTGATCGGGCTGACGGAGGGCACGATGCCGATCCAGCACGCCGACACCGACGAGGCGGCGATCGAGGAAGAGCGCCGGCTGCTCTACGTCGGCGTCACCCGAGCGCGTGAACATCTGTGGCTGTCGTGGTCGCTGTCGCGGACCGCGGGCGGGCGTCGGCACCGTCGGCGCAGCCGCTTCCTCCACGGGCTGCTGCCAGAGGACCATCCGGCCGCCCGAACGGTCGGCAGCGCCCAGCGCGAGGCCGCGCCGACGCGGCGGGCCGTGCGGGTCGAGTGCCGGGTCTGCGGCGACACGCTGCTGAACACGCCGTCGATCAAGCTGGGCCGCTGCGCCACCTGTCCGTCCGATGTGGACGAAGAGCTGCTCGAACGGCTGCGCAAGTGGCGGGCGGCCCGGGCCAAGCAGCTGAGGGTTCCTCCGTACGTGGTGTTCACCGACACCACGCTGACCGCCATCGCCGAGCAGCGGCCGCGGGACACCGGGGGCCTGGTGGCGATCTCCGGCATCGGCCCGAGCAAGCTCGACAAGTACGGCGCGGACGTGATCGCCCTGGTCCAGGGGGATGCGGGTGTAGCCTCCACCTGACCGCCGAGAAGTTCTGGCGGAACTTTTCAAAAACCGGTTGCACGCCCCTGCGCAGGGGCAATAGCCTGCATAGGCCGGGCGCGAGACGCCCGAACAACACAAGACCTGAACTTCACTTCGAGACCCTGGATGGGAGGCGGACGGCATGGGTACCAACAGCATCAACATTCTGGTTGCACCGGCACCGGCCTATCCGCTCGCCGGGGCTGTCGCCATGTGCGGCAAGGCAAGCACGCCTGGTGCCACCAGTGTCTCCGTCGATCTGCTGCGGCCGTGGAAGGCCGAGCGGGTTGAGCGCGCCCTGACCAATGGTCAGTCGGCGTTCGTGAAGGTCCGCAAGCACGTTCTTCTCTGGTCCGCGCAGGAGCGAAGTACCTGACAGGCATGTCAGGCACGGCTCACTGAGGCCGCGGACCCGGGAACGGGACCGCGGCCTTTGTGTATTTCACGGCACTACTCGAACGGCAGGGACATGCACGCCCCGACGTACGACGAATCCACCGCCAACACCTGCACGAACACCACCGAAACCGGGAGGAAGTCCACCATGTTCACCGCCACCGTTCCGATAGAGGGAACTGTGCTGCCCGACTTCGCCGCGCCCACGGGCGCCGGTGTAGCGGAGCTGCTCGACACCGCGCCGGGTGCCGGGCTCGACCTGCCCTGCCGGGCCAACAACCCCGACCTGTGGTTCGCCGACGCTCCCGCCGAGCTGGAGCAGGCGAAGTCCCTGTGCGCCACCTGCCCCGTCCTGACCGAGTGCCTTGCCGCGGCGCTTGCCCGGCGTGAGCCGTGGGGCGTGTGGGGTGGGGAGATCTTCGAGCGTGGCGCGGTCATCCCGCGCAAGCGGCCCCGTGGCCGTCCGCGCAAGAACGACCGCCTCGCCGAGGCGGGCCCCGGGACCACAGGAAAGCAGGAGGCAGCCGCGTGAACACCGTCCGTTACACCGCAGACATCCCGATGATCTCGACGTACGAACCTGAGGGGACCTCGTTCATGTTGCTCGACCAAGAACTCGCACGAATCCGATTGCACGAAGTACGCCAGGTAGCCGAAGAGCAACGCTTGGCCCGCCGGCTCTCCGCCACCTCGCGGTGGCGCAGGGTCGCCGGCTGGGCCACCAGGCGGGCGGAGCGGGCCTCGTCCAGCTTCGTCTCCTGACCGTGTTTGATTGCGCCGCCTTCGGCGTCGCGGGCTCGGCCCCTCTGGGGCCGAGCCGTGCCTATGCGCTGCGTTCCGCGTCGGGCTCGGCCCCCGGGTAGCCGATGCCTCGTCGTTGCCAAGCCCGGGCGTCGGCGCGGCCTTGCGAACAACTTCATCTGACCGGCCGGCGCATTGTCCCCATCGGGCAGTGCGCCGGCCGGGCGCGCTTGGGCCAAGGGCCCCACGTCCACTCGGCCCTCCAACTCCCCGCCCGCCGCCGGTCGATCTGTCTTAGCGTCGAGCCCGTGGCAGACAACGAACTCGCGCACTGTTCGATCTGCGGCCGCCGCCGCGACCCCGCCGCCGCTCCGGCCGACGCCCTGGCCTGGGTGTCCGAACGCGAGCGCGGCAGCCAACGCTGGCTGTGCCCCACCTGCGCCCGCGCCCACGTCCGCGACATCGAAGGCAAGCTGCCCGCCGAATACTGGTGACGCCGGCTCACCGTGGCCGGTCGGGGAGGGCGTGCACGGGAGGACGGACGCGGTCGGCGGCGCGGTGGAAGGCCTGGACGAGGTCGCGTCGGACGCCGAGCGGATCGGACCGGAGACGGGCCGCCGGGGTGCGCACGACGAGCACGCCGGCGGAGGTGAGTTGGGGCTGGGGAGTACTCGCAGGGGGCTCGGCGAGACCGAGGCGAAAGTGGTGGGACCCGACTTCCCAGGCCAGGGCGACGTCGTCCCACCACGCGTCGACGACGCCGAGCAGACAGCCGGAGACGTCACGGAGGGGGACATTCCACCGCGGTGGGGGCACGGCGGCGCCACGGGCGACCCGGCGGGCGAGGGCCTCGGTGAGGGAGACGACGCCGTCGGAAATGGCGCGCAGGGCGGCGCGAGGAGCGGCGGAACCGCGCTGGTTGCCGGCGTCGAGTTCGGCGCAGAGCTGGGCGACGCCGCAAGCACCGCAGCGGACGGGACCGGAGAGCAGGGAGCGGAGGCGCAGGGCGTCGCGCTCACGGCGGGCGGCGTCGACGACGGCCCGGGGCATGGGGGCGTATCGGAGACCGTCGCGTTCGATCAGCGAAGGCATTCGAGTGGTGCGCTCGACCACGACGTAGCCGTTGGTGGGGGAGCGCCGGGCCTCGGGGATGAGCACATGGACGGCCTCGCCGGCCCGCACGCCGATGTCGTGATCGAGACCGGCGGCGTCGAGCCCGGTGATGGCAGCGCCCTCGCCGGCGTAGGCCAAGGCGGCCCGCAGCCGTTGCCGGCGGCTGGGCTCGCCGCTGGACATCAACACGACGCCGGGCAGCAGACGCTGCCAGGGCCCGCCCGGTCGGCACCGGCGGCCGATGACGGGACCGGGCACGCCGGTGGCGAGCAGCTCGGCGGTGCGGACCACGCCATCGGGCCTGGTGTCCGCGAGCGTCGCCAGGTCGGGCGGCGAGGTGTGCGTCATGACCTCGATGGTCCGACCACGCCGACCCGGGTGGAATACCGATTCGATTTCTGTGGACAACTCACCGCTCGGCGGTGGATGGGGCGTTCGAGGCTGTGGACAACTCAGTCGGCGAAGCCGGGCTGCCACCGCGACACGATGGCCCGCGCCGGCACCTCGGCGCCGAGCTGGCACAGGATGCCGGTCGCGCCCATCGTCACCCGGTGGATCAGCAGGTACTGCGGCGGCAGGTTGAGCGACCGCCCGGTGCGGAAGTCCTGCCCACGCAGGTCGCCGATGCGCTCGGCCTGCTGCTGGAGCCACTTACGGGTGAACGTGAAGCGCTCGGTCCGCAGCGGCTCGACGAACGGCCCGAGGTAGGCGACCACGTCGTCCGGCTCGACCTCGCTGTCCGGCCGCACGAAGTGCTCGTCCCGCAGCAGCTCGAGCAGCTCCTCGGAACGGTGCTCCAGGGACAGCCGGGTCATCAGCCCCAGCGTGCGCGGCAGACCGTTGGGCAGCTGCGCGGCCGCACCGAAGTCGATCACGCACAGCCGGCCGTCGGCCAGCAGCATGAAGTTGCCGGGATGCGGGTCGGCGTGCAGCAGGCCGGTCCGGGCCGGCGAGGAGAAGTGGAACTCCGACAGCAGCGTGCCGGCGTGGTCGCGGGTCTCCTGCTCACCGTCACGGATGATCGACGCCAGCGGCGTGCCGGTCACCCACTCGGAGATCACGACCATCGGCGCGCTGGCCACCACCTTGGGCACCAGCACGTGCTCGTCGCCGTCGAAGGCCTTGGCGAAGGCCCGCTGGTGCGAGGCCTCGGTCCGGTAGTCGAGCTCCTCGACCATGCGCTCCCGCAGCTCGGCCAGCAGCGGCTTGATCTCGGCCCCGGGCACCAGCGCCTGGAACAGCCGGCTGAACCGCTGGAGCTGCTTGAGGTCCGACAGCAGCGCCTCGTCCGCGCCCGGGTACTGCACCTTGACCGCGACCTCGCGGCCGTCGTGCCACACCGCTCGGTGCACCTGCCCGATGCTGGCCGCGGCCGCCGGCACGTCGTCGAACTCCTGGAACCGCTTGGCCCACCCGGCGCCGAGCTGCTCGGCCAGCACGCGGTGCACGACGCGGGCCTCCAGCGGCGGCGCGGCGGCCTGCAGCTTGGTCAGCGCGTCCCGGTACGGCGCGGCGAGCTCGTCCGGCACGGCGGCCTCGAACACGCTCAGCGCCTGGCCGAACTTCATGGCGCCGCCCTTGAGCTGGCCCAGCACCGCGAACAGCTGCTCGGCCGTCTTGGCGTTCAGCTGTGAGCTGACCTCCTCGGCGCTCTGGCCGATCAGCCGCTTGCCCCAGCCGCCGACCACCCGACCGGCTACCCCGATCGGGAGACTGGCGAGCTTCGCGGTCCGCTGCACGGCATTGCGCGGGATATCGGTCACCCGGTGATTCTCCCCTTGAGCTGGGGGTGGACGGGAGTGATCTCGTCCACCCGGCCTGCGCCCTACACGCTAGCCTCCTCGACCCCGGCCGCGCCGCAGCGGCAGTCCGGGTGCGGCTCCCACGGCCGCGTCGTCACCGTGCCGGCCACGGGGTCGATCTCCAGGCTGGCGTTGCCCAGGGCCGGTTCGCCGACGCCCGTGAGCCACCAGTCCAGCGTGACCAGCGCCTGCGCGGTGGCGAAGGCGGCGGTGGCCTGGGTGGCGGCCAGGTCGCCGGGCTGCGGCCGGTCGGCGAGCTGGAGGGCCAGCATCGGCCACGTCGGGTCCAGATCCGTGCGCAGCAGGTCCATGCAGGTCGGGCAGCTTGTCCGACCGGGCACGGTCAGCGGGCCGACCACACCGGTGCCGTGGCGCATCCGTACGAGCATGTACGGCACGCCCTCGGCGTGCAGCGGCGCGATCAGGTCCGGCGCCGGCACCACGAGGTCCGTGAGCACGGCCAGGTCCGGCTTGCGGGCCGGCGGCAGCGGGCCGGTCCGCGTGGTGCTGGCGGTGCGATGGATGGCGGCGATGCCGGCGTCCTGTCGCGGCATGTCGACGTCGGTGTCGAGGTAACCGGTACCGGTGTCCTGCGCCTGCACGGCGCCGACAGCGTCGAAGTCGACCCAGCCGACGCCGGCCGCCGCGAGCATGCAGGCGACGGCGATGCCCAGCCGCCCCTCGCCCCGTACGGAGATGGCGGCCTGTTGCCGGTTGAGCGCCAGCCGGCTGTGCGGCTCGCCGGTACGCAGCGCCCACGCCGTGGCATCCGCCGACAGGCGCGCCGGCGTGGGCGGGCCGTCCGACGGTGCGGCGTCGTCGAGCAGGCCGGCGTCGGCCAGTGAGGCCAGCATGACCAGGGCCGCCTGTCTGGACTGCTCGTCCGGCAGTCGGGACAGCAGCTGCGGCAGGGTGGTCTGGCCGGTCATCCGCGGCAGCAGTTTGATCAGGTCCTCGGACATGCCGTCCAACAGCACGCCGTGCCGGGGATCGATGCCGATCTGCACCTCGTGCTCGTTGCGGCGCAACACGGCCAGGCCGGGCAGCACCAGGGGCCGGCGCGGCAGGCCCGCGGCACGTGTCGGCTGCTTCTGGTCCATGAACGCAGGCTGGCAGGGTCGGCGACGACCGCAACCGGTCGTCCGCCGACGGAGTGGGTAGCCCGCGCTTCACGATCGGTCGATTGACAGTTCGTCGGAACCGTTCTATTTGTCGGCGTTCGCCGCTCGCTGACGGCACTTGACAGGACCACCCGAGTTGGTGTCCGGCACC
>Ga0068853_100004147_pt1 | contig 11175 bp, 10 predicted proteins | sample KBSCornC32_FD_65655 | JGI IMG/M metagenome (GOLD analysis project Ga0068853, IMG submission 65655) | Corn rhizosphere microbial communities from Kellogg Biological Station, Michigan, USA - KBS Corn C3-2 | ecosystem: Host-associated > Plants > Roots > Rhizosphere > Soil ... | reverse complement strand
CCCGCAGCCCCAAGGACGTCCTGGAATTCGACTTCGGCGACGGCTACGTGCCCTGCAGAGCCGCGACGCTTCCCGACCTGGTGACCATCTGGCGAGCCACCAACGTCCCGAACATCGAAACCTACGTTCACGTCTCGGGCGACGCGTTCCCTTCTTGACCAGTCCTGCGCCAGTACCTCACTCAGCACACTGACACCTTCCGGTAGCGGAGAATCTACGTAGTGCAATAGTAGAAGGGCGGCGCGGGGCAACGGCGCGACGCTAAATGGCGCCCGGCGCGGCGCGTACCGAAGGGTCAGTGAGGCGTCTTCATCAAATCTTCATCGGAACACGAGCCGACCCATACTCGGATCCTTGAGGCTGGACCGAGGCGGCGAGAGCGCTTGCCGCGTGGACGCCTGCAGTCACGAGGATGTATGAGAAAGGACGTGCGATGAAGCACAAGCGATCCGGATTCGGGTTGGCGGCGTTAGCGGCGTCGGCCCTGTTCATCAGTGCCTGTTCGAATGCAACAACAGACTCTCAGCCATCGACCAACGGCACCTCGGCAGCAGCATCGGCGTCGCCCAGCGCTGCGAGTAGCGACACTACCCACAACGACGCTGATGTGACATTCGCCCAAGGCATGATTCCTCATCACCAGCAGGCGGTCGAGATGAGCGACATGCTTCTTGGCAAGCAAGGCATCGACCCCGAGGTCGTCTCACTCGCGAACGAAATCAAGAACGCTCAAGGCCCTGAGATTGAGAAGATGCAAGGCTGGCTGCAGGAGTGGGGAGTGTCGTCCTCGCCTACACCTACGCCAACCAACACGGCAATGCCTGGCCACAATATGCCTGGCCACAATATGCCCAGCGGCGACATGGGCGACATGGCCGGCGGCCACGGCATGATGTCTGAAGCCGATATGGCTGCGCTCCAGAACGCGCAGGGCGTTGAGGCGAGCCGCCTCTTCTTAACGCAGATGATTGAGCATCACAAGGGCGCAATCATGATGGCGCAGGAGGAGATTGACATCGGCCAGTTCCCGGCGGCGGTGGAGATGGCGCGAGCCATTGTGTCCTCGCAGCAAGCGGAGATCGACACGATGCAGGGGATGCTGGACAAGTAACAGGTCGGAGGCGTGACGGTCAGGTCCGCGCTGAGGCACCCGTAACAGGGAACTCTTCGGCGCGTACCTGAGCAGTGGGTAAGTGGACAGTGAATGTTGCGCCGGCGCCGAGTCCAGCGCTCGCTACGGAAATAGATCCCCCGTGGGCCTCGACCAGCGCTCTGGCGATGGCGAGCCCTAAACCGGCGCCGCCGTGCTCGCGATCGCGGGCGGCGTCGGCCCGATAGAACCGCTCGAACACGTGGGTGAGGTGCTCGGGGGCAATCCCTTCGCCGGTGTCGGTGACGGCGATCCCCAACCTGTCGCCGTCGCGAACACAGCTGACTTCAACCGAGCCGCCGGAAGGCGTGTGCCGCAGCGCATTCTCCAGCAGATTGCCCAGGACTTGGGAAAGCCGTTGCTCGTCGGCCCACAGCGGCGGCAGCGCCTGCTGGAGGCGTAGGCGTAGCACAACGCCCTTGATGTCGTAGCGCTCCTGTGCCGCGGCGACGCATTGGCGCGTCAGGCGTGCTACGTCAATAGTGGCGTAGGACATCGACACTGAGCTTTCCTCTGCCTTCGCGAGGGCGGCGACATCATCGGAGAACCGCACCAGCCGGCGGGTCTGATCGCGCAGCATTGCCGCCGTCTGTGGCGTCAAAGTGCGGACCCCGTCTTCGAGCGCCTCGATATAGGCCTCCAGCACCGCTACCGGTGTGCGGATCTCGTGGGCCAAGTCTCCGAATAATCGCTGCCGTGTCGAATCGACGGCTTGGAGCCGGGAAGCCATCTGATTGAAGGCGGTGGAGAGCGCGTCGAAGTCGTCGCCGAGACCCGGCGGTGACACACGGACCTCGTAATTGCCTTGGGCGACATCGGTGGCAGCGGAGGCAACCTCGGTTATGGAGCGTTGGAGCCGTCGACTGACGTAGAAGCTGACGGCAAGCGCGGCAACCGCCGACACCGCCAGGGCGCCTCCGATGGACATCACCGTCGCGTAGCCGTAGGCCTCCTCGGCATGCACTTCCTCCGGTGAGTCCATTGGCACCCCCGCGAGGTGAAGATGCTCACGGAACAGAGGAGGGCCGACGACGGCGGCCACCACCGCGGTCGTCGCGGCGCCGGCTACCAACACAATGGCTTGGGCTGCCAGGAGCCGCATGCCGATACCGGGCCGGCCTCGCCGCCGGCGGCGAGGTGTGGGCTCATGGGGAGTCACTGTCCCGATCCCATCCGGTATCCGACACCCCGCACCGTGGCGATGTAGCGGGGAGAGGCTGCATCGTCGCCCAGTTTGCGCCGCAGATGGCCGATGTGGACGTCGACGAGATGCTCGTTGCCGACCCAGGGTCCGTCGCGGACGATCTCAAGAAGCTGTCGCCGGCTCAGCACATTGCCTGGCCGGCCAGAAAGGGCTTCCAGTATGTCGAACTCTGTGCGGGTCAACAGGATCTGTTCGTCGTCGATGCGTACCTCACGGGCGGCGATGTCGATGCTCAGCGGACCGAGGCGACGCGGTGGCGAGATGTCAGCCTCCGTGGTCGCGACGGCCGATTGCAGGACGCGGGGCCGACGCAGCATTGCGCGAATACGCGCCACCAGTTCGCGTGGGCTGAAGGGTTTGGTGATGTAGTCGTCGGCGCCGACGGTGAGGCCGAGAACTGTGTCGATCTCGGTGTCGCGAGCTGTGAGCATGACGATGTAGGCGTCGGAGAACGTGCGCAGCTGCCTGCAGACTTCCAATCCATCGATGCCGGGCAGACCGATGTCCAGGATGACGACGTCGGGATCGAGGTCGCGGGCGACGGCGATGGCGTCGACGCCGTTGCCGACCACCACCGCCTCGAACTGCTCGCGTTCTAAATAGCTGGCCACCACTTCGGCCAGGGGCAGTTCATCATCGACGACCAGCGCGCGGTATCCCTTCGACTGCTCCGGCGATGTCCCCGGGTGGTGCTCCATGGTGAACATGGTGCCCGCTGATACGGATGCGGCGGACCACGACTGCCGGAACGGCGCGATCTTCAGCAGATCTTTATAGAAGTCATACCGATTGCGTTCTGCAGCAGCGTGAGGCTGAACCGGAAAGGAGGCTCGCCATGCGGTGGGCACTCGACGTTTGCCCCGACAGTCTTGGTTGGCAGGCGTGGCTGGTCCTGTGCGCGGTTGTCGTCGTGCTGTGGGCCGTCGCTATCATCGGCGCGCTGACCCTGTTCAGCGCTTCTGGGCGACCGCGCGGCAGCGAGCAGCGTGAGGCACTGGAAGAGCTTGTTCGCAGCGGCCAAGACTGACGATCAACGGCGCAACTGTGTAGCGCTCACCGCGAGGTGTCAGTATTCGATCAAGCGCGTGACGTAGGGCGTCATGCCGGAGATGCGTACAGGTGAAATTTTGACCATCGACCCGGTGTAGGGAGCTTCGAGCATCATGCCGTCGCCGAGGTACATAGCTTCGTGCTGGCTGGCGTTGGGGCCGTAGAAGATGAGATCAACGCGCTGCATCTGCGATGACGGAACTTTGCGGCCAGCGTTGTACTGAGATCCCGAGTAGTGATCAAGCTTGATGCCCACGCCGGCGAAGGCGTAGAGCATGAGGCCGGAACAGTCGAAACCAACGGTGTTGGCTCCTTGATCAATTCCACGAGAGGGTCCATTGGCGTTGCCGCCGCCCCACGAATAGGGAACGCTCAGTTGCGACATCGCGCGCCGGATCACGAATTCAGAAGCCTGGCGGCCGTGCAGGCGAGGGATGCGTCCGTTGGTGATGCCGGGATCTGCGGCGGCGGTCGCGGGGGAGAGGATGCCGAGATTGATGAGGAAGTTTCGACCCATCTCGGCCGTGAGTTGCAGCGAGGTCGCCATGATCTTGAGAACGGCGTTGATGATGGCTATCGGGTCGCCGGCCACATTGGCGCTGGGCTGCGCGGCCGTGGGCTGGTGCGTGGCGGCTGCTAACGGCCGCGCAGCGGCGAGTCGGATTTGTGCGGAGTCGCGTTCGGCGGCCAACCGGGTGAGGTTGGACTCCTGATCGGTGAATGCGCGCTGCACGGCGACGAGGTCGGCGACTGCACCGTCCTGCCGTCGATGCGCCTCGGCCGCTGCTGCGTCGGCGCCCAGGCGAGCCTGCTTGGCGGCTGAGAGTCGGTTGGCACGTTCGGTCTGGCTGTCGGCGAGTGCTTTCTCGCTGTCGCCGAGTCTGCGGTTCGCCTCGGAGACCGCCTCGCGGGCGGAGGCAAGCTCCACCAGGACCCGATTGACGCTCTCCTGTTTGTCTTGGATGTCCGCGGCGAGATCGGCGAACTGCTGGTTGGCTTCGGCGACGGCGGCGACAAGTCCTGCGACCGTTTCGCTGTCACCATCAGGTTCGGTTCCGTGGCCGGCCGTGGCGATGCCCGAGGCGTGAAGCACCAGCATTGACGCAAGCACCCCGGCGGTGACAAGCGAAGTGAGGCGCCGCATCAATTCTCCTGAGTCGGGATAGCTGCCGGCGGCCGCGAGTCGGGCAGGGCAGTGCGCCGACGTGTCATGTTCAACGGCACTCTGCCGCCGCAAATACGTAGTTCGCTAGTACGTAGTTGGAACGTACATCACTGCAGCACCAGGAGAAACGCCTGTCACAGTCTCAACTCGGTAACACCTGACCGGCCAGCAGCATTTGCTCTTGGGCCCAAGGGGCCGGTGCCTCGGACCGTTTTCGATGGCGCACGCCCTTTGCGGATCACCGTCCGTGGCGCAGCCGCGGTGGAGGTCCCCGGCATCTGGCCTGTTGGCGGTTACATTAGGAGGCTGCAGGGTGCCGCGCTGTGCGAATCGGCCACCTCGTCAGAGCGGGCAGGAGTTGCGGCGGATGGAACAGCGAGGATTCGGCGATCTCGAAGCGGTGATCATGGACTGGGTGTGGGATCACCAGGAGCCGATCACCGTGCGCGACGTGTTCGAGGACCTGTCTCAGCAGCGACCCATCGCGTACACCACCGTGTTGTCGACCATGGACAACCTGTATCGAAAGCGGTGGCTCACACGGCAGCGCAACGGCAAGGCTTACGTGTACCGGGCTGCGATGACTCGCGAGGAGCGGTCCGCGCGTCTGATGAAAGCTGCATTCGACTCCGGCGGCGATACCACTGCTGTGCTGGCCTTTTTTGTCGATCAGATGAGTGCAGAGCAATCAGCGCAACTGAAGGCGGCACTGCGTAAAGGCAGGCGATCATGACGACGGCTCTGTGTCTGGTGCTCTACGGCGCCGTGCTGGTGTGGCTTGCTCCACCGGTACTGCGGCGCCTCACCCGTGGCGGGGTCAGTCCCTCCATGGGTGTGGCCGCCTGGCTGGCCACGGTAGCCGCCGTGCTTGCGGCGTGGCTGGCGGCAGTGGTGCTGGTGGTTAACGCGACGTCGGACAGCATCCTTGATGGCTCAGTCGTGACCCTCTGCCTGGAACTGTTCGGGTTCTCCGATCACACGCCGCTGGCGGGACGCCTCGGGTCTATTGCCCTCATCGGCGGAGGACTACTGACCTCGGCGGTCGTGGCGCTGCGACTCGGACGCTGCCTGGCAATATTACGCATCCGAAGCCACGAGCACGCGCATGCTGCGCGGATCGTCGGTCGGCCCACCGACCATCCCCACGTCGTGGTCGTTGAGGCCGACCTTCCCGCCGCATATTGTGTCATCGGCCGCCCCGATGCCATCGTCGTCACCTCGGCGGCCGTGAAATCGTTGAACCGAGCGCAACTGAAAGCGGTTCTCGCTCATGAGGATGCCCACTTAACAGGGCATCATCACCACATTCTCATGGCGCTGCGTGCCCTCGCCGTCACCCTTCCCCACCTTCCCTTATTCGCCAGCGCACATCAGGCTGTCGCGGAACTGCTGGAGATGTGCGCCGACGACACCGCCGCTCGTCGCGTCGGCACTCGTCCTTTACTCACGGGGTTGCTTGCGCTGGCCGGTCACCGACCTCCCGTGGCCGAAGGTCTGGCCGCGGCGGCGACGGCGGTCATCACCCGCGCCGAGCGACTGGTCACCCCGATGTCTCGGCAGGTGCGGTGGAGGCAACGCGTTTTCCTGGTCACGGCCATCGCCGCCATGCTCGCGGCCCCGGCACTCATACAGCTGCTCTGCCACCACTAGGTATTTGTCGAGGTTCCTGACCAGGAAGTGGGTCGCGATCCGAACCTACTTGGTGATCAAACCGTAAAAGATCAGGCCAGTAAACACCGTCCGCACGAACGGTCGAACGACCCATAACCAATGCGATCGACCGAATGCGAGGCTGCAGAGGTCGGTTCATGATCCGCTGTGATCAAACATCGCCTATGGGGTCGCGATTGACAGGCAGTACGCCGCCATCTACGTACTAACTCCGTAGATAGGGGTAGGGTGTGCGGGGGGTGCGGTAGGCGAATAGGCTGGCGCTAGTTCGCTTTTGAGGGTTAGGAGTTGTCACGGGAGTCGTCGAACGCGTCCCGCAACACGGATTGCCGGGTCGGAGCGGTCAGGGCGGGCAGTTGCCGCACCCATGCTCCTGACCTGTGGTCCCATGTCTTCTCCTCGGTGCGCCGTGCGGTGAGCTATCTCATACCAGCAGCGGGCTGAATCGCATACGTAGGGCGCAGCACCAAAATGCGTAGCTTCTACGTAGAAGGGTCCAACTCACAAAAGCCCTGCCAGTCACAGCAGCCACGGAATTACAATGGTGAAATTCGCTGCGGCAGTTCGGATTGGATGCGGCTAGTGCTGGACTAGAACCGCTTACGGTCGGGAAGACGCGGGCGGATCAGCGCAGATTGTGCGAGCTTGAGCTAAATGTACTGCGGGATAACGGGGTCAACTTCGCTGGGCATTGAAGCAATGTCGGCTCGGTGTCAAACACTTCCGATGCTCAGAGGTTGGCGTTTCCGGCTTTCCATTGCTCCCAAGGGATGTTCCAGTCTCCGAGTCCGTCGGTTCCCGGCAGGGTGGAGCCGGTCGTGTTGATGACTTCGACGATGTCGCCGCGTCGGGTGTTGTCGTAGAACCAGCGGGCATTGGCTGGATTGACGTTGAGGCATCCGTGGCTGACGTTGGCGATGCCTTGGCTACCCACCGACCATGGGGCAGAGTGCACATAGATGCCGCTGTATGACATTTGTGTGGCCCATTCGACTTCGGTGCGGTATCCGTCGGGTGAGTTGACGGGGACTCCGTAGGTGGACGAATCCATCACCAGGAATGAGTACCGGTCGCCGATGATGTAGGCGCCGTTGTCGGTGGGCGTGTTGGCTTTGCCCATGGAGATGGGCATAGTTTTGACGACTTCGCCGTTGCGCCGCACGGTCATCGTCTTGGTGGCGTCATCGGCGGTGGCGACGATTTGGTCGCCGATTGTGAAGCGCATGGTGACGTCATCCTGGCCGAATAGCCCGTCGCCGAGGTTGACACCGTAAGCCTTGACTGACACCTCAACCTTCGTTCCGGGCTCCCAGTATTCGGAGGGGCGCCAGCGGACTTCACGATTGCTGAGCCAGTAGAAGGCACCCTCGACCGGTGGGTTCGTGGTCACGGTGATCGCCTGCTGGGCCGCAACCCGGTTCGTGATGTTCTCGTCAAAACGGATTGCAATGGGTTGACCCACGCCCACCGTTTCGCCGTCATTGGGCAAGACGTAGGGCATCGTCAGGTCTTCGGGGGAATGGGTTTCGAATGTTGCGTTGGTGCTTGTTGTTCCGCCTAGTCCCTGTGCTTGCGCCTGCAGGGTGTATTGCTTGTTGTAGCCCAGCGGTTCCGCCGATGACCATGAAACGCCGTCGGGGCCCAGCTGTCCGTCGACCAGCTCGCCTGCCTCGTTGGTCAGCGTCACTTGGCCGAGAACACCGTCGCCGGCGGTAACGGTCACGGGGGTATCGACAGCGACGCCGATGGCACCATCAGTTACGGACGCTTCCAGTTTTGGTAGGAGCAAGTCCGCGTAGGGCGTGCCTTTGTCGGTGATGACGCCGGGAGTGGGCGCCGAAGTCGGGGACGAGGTGCATGCGGTCGCGATCATCAGCACCGCCACCGCGAGTACGGTCGTGCGCGGCCAGTGCGTCGTCGCTCGAAACGCTGGAGGGCAGCCTGTCTGCGGCATGAGTGGGGCTCTCCGTATCGGGTTGTCGTCATCGGCTAACGGGCGGGGCACCGCCTGGTGCGTCGCGAGGGCCGGTCGCGGGCGACGGTGCACCGTCCACGGGTATGCCTTCGAGTGTGCTCATGAGTCGTTTGGCTTTCTTAGTCCTTCGATGAAGATTCGATAAAGCTGGCACTAAACGCTGGCTTCTCAGGTTTGCGAGCACACCCGATGCGCCGAACATGTGCGGGCATACCCCCGAGGGGGTACTTGCGGCTGTATCCGCAGCCGGTACCTCGTCGACTGGGAAGGCGCATCGCTCGTGACGGCACAAGAGAAATTCCGGCGCCTCATCGAGAGTTGATCCACGCGGTCGATCGCCAAGTGCACCGCCCTCTGACGTTCAGCGGCGGGCGCGGCCCCTTCAAGGCCGATAGGGGGAATCCTGCTGTAAACGTCGGATCGGGGCATCGCGATGCTCCATATCCTCGAATATCGGGCAGCGCAACGCGATACCGGCCAGCAAGTCGGTCTGCAACCGGCCGCATGCTGTGGTGACCGGGCCCACCGCCGTGCGGCATGATGATCAGCTCGCCATGGCCGACGACCTCACCCATGAGCGGCCAGCCGTCATCCCCGACGTGCAACGTTTGCATCGCCATCTTCTCTCCCTTCGCCGGGGATACCTCGACCAGCGTCGACGCGTCCTCGGCAAGAGGCCGAGAACCCATCCTTGCGATATACCCCCGGGGGGTATATTGTTACGTACACATACCCGGTAGGGGTATCAGCCGATTTGAAGATGGGAGTCCGGTCATGAGCACGATGAAGTACGCCGTCGCAGGAATGACCTGCGGGCACTGCGAGCTGTCGGTGCGGGAAGAAGTTAGCGAGGTCGCCGGCGTTCACGACGTCGAGGTCAGCGCCACGGCGGGCACTCTGATCGTGACCTCCAACGGTCCCGTCGATGACGCCCAGATCGTCCATGCCGTCGATGAGGCCGGCTATTCGGCGGTGCGTGTCGCATGAACGCCATGGGACGGTTGGCCGCTTTCGGTGCCGGACTGGCGGTGGCATTCACGGCTGCGTACGTCACCGCCGCGGCGGTCGTCCCCGACTCCGCTCGAACCGCTACCGAGCACGTCGGCGCAGAGCCCGCGGCTGACCACAGCGCGCCGTCCGAGCAGGCGTTGCCGGTATCACCGCTATCCGCCGATCCGCCGGGGCTGTCACTCGCCCAAGACGGATACACGCTCAGCGCAGTACGGGCACCCGGAGCGGCCAACGATCGGGGGAGCTTGAGCTTCAACATTGCTGGTCCCAGCGGCACGCCGCTGCTGGACTACGCGACGGTGCACGACAAGCAGCTGCATCTCATCGTCGTCCGCTCCGATGGTCAGCATTTCGCGCACGTACATCCGGTCCTGGATCAGGCAACCGGCATATGGTCGACGCCCTGGACGTGGAAGGCCGCCGGGACCTACCGGGTGTTCGCGGACTTCCAGCCCGCCCAGGCCGCCAGCACCAAGCTCACGCTCAGCCGCGTGGTCGACGTGGCCGGCGAGGTGGCCCCGGCGCCCTCGCTGACCACACGCACTTTAGATGAGATTGCCGGGTACACGGTGGAACTCAACGGTGCGCTGACCGCGGGCGTCTCGAAGGAGCTCACCGCGAAGGTCACCCGTGACGGGGAGCCAGTGACCACACTGCAGCCCTACCTGGGGGCGTATGGGCACCTCGTCGCGCTGCGTGAAGGCGACCTGGCGTATCTGCATGTGCACCCTGAGGGCGCTGAGCCGTTAGAAGGCCGCACCGGCGGCCCTGCGGTGTCGTTCGCAGCGACCGCACCCACCGCCGGTCGATACCTGCTTTACCTCGACTTCAAGGTCGACGACACCGTGCACACCGCCACATTCGTCGTCGACGCCGCACGCGGCGACACCAATCGACCAGTGCCAGCACAGTTGCGCAACACCGACCATGCCGGCGGGCACTAACGACCTCCGTCCGCCTCAGGAAGCATGAAAGGCACTGGCACACATGACGACAACGACACCCGTATCTCGCCCAAGCATTGAGCTCCGCATCGGAGGAATGACCTGCGCCTCCTGCGCCAACCGCATCGAACGCAAACTCAACAAGATCGATGGCGTCGCGGCAACGGTCAATTACGCGACCGAGAAGGCGACCGTCACGGTGCCTGCCGGATACGATCCCGCGCAACTGCTCGCCGAGGTGGAGAACGCCGGATACAGCGCGGCGCTACCCACGCCGGGCGAGCCCGCCCCGACTAGGGAGGCAGGCGAGACCGATGACCCTGACATGGTGTCGCTGCGCCACCGGCTGACCGGTTCGGTGCTGCTGTCGGTGCCGGTCATCGCGGTGGCGATGATCCCGGCGCTGCAGTTCACCTACTGGCAGTGGGCGTCACTGGTGCTGGCTGCGCCGGTGATCGTGTGGGCGGCGTGGCCGTTTCACCGCGCCGCCTGGGCCAACCTGCGGCACGCCACGGCGACGATGGATACGCTCATCTCCCTGGGCACCTTGTCGGCCTTCCTGTGGTCGCTGTACGCACTGTTCTTCGGGACCGCCGGCACCCCAGGAATGAAGCATCCGTTTGAACTGACACTCGCACCGTCTCACGGCGCCGCCAACATCTACCTCGAAGTCGCCGCAGGCGTAACGACATTCATCCTTGCGGGGCGCTACTTCGAGAAACGGTCCAAACGGCAGGCCGGTGCGGCGCTGCGCGCCCTTCTGGAGATGGGCGCGAAGGAGGCGTCCGTGCTGCGCGACGGCGCGGAATCAAAGATCGCCGTCGAGGACCTGATGGTGGGCGACGAGTTCGTCGTGCGCCCGGGAGAGAAGATCGCCACCGACGGGGTGGTGGCGACGGGGACATCGGCGGTCGATGCCTCGATGCTGACCGGCGAATCGGTCCCCGTGGAGGTCGGTCCGGGTGACACCGTGGTCGGTGCGACGGTCAACGCCGGCGGGCGGCT
>Ga0068853_100004145_pt1 | contig 11177 bp, 7 predicted proteins | sample KBSCornC32_FD_65655 | JGI IMG/M metagenome (GOLD analysis project Ga0068853, IMG submission 65655) | Corn rhizosphere microbial communities from Kellogg Biological Station, Michigan, USA - KBS Corn C3-2 | ecosystem: Host-associated > Plants > Roots > Rhizosphere > Soil ... | reverse complement strand
AGCTTCTTCTATTTTAGCTTCGCTGTTTTTCAGTTGGTGACTGTTCTTTAAACTCAGGTCGATAGCTTCTACCAAACCCAATGTTTTTTTCTCCTGCGCCTGTATAGAAGTGGCGAAGAAAAGAGTAAGTCCAAAGATTAATATCAGTTTATTCTTCATTGCTCAATATTGCTTTAAATATTTTTTTTAAGTGCTGGCTTAGCTTTGTTTGAATGTGCTGTTGAAATTCTTCTTCACTCAGCGATTGCAGTCCGTTTATTTCTTTGTAATAATGTTGTGTAGTTACCAGCTGACTTACTGTTCCGATCAATGTCATCATCATTAAGGGAATATCAACATCTTTTTTAAATGCACCTTTGTCCTGCCCTTCCTGGATCAACTGTTTGATAAGTGCCTGGTTACGGGTTTTTAGTGTTTGAATTTGTCCGGCAATAAAACCGTTGTTATTCATCATTTGTTCCCGAACCATGATGCGGTGAAAGCATTGCTGGCTGGTTAATTTTAAAATGTACTGCTCTATCAGTTGTTCCACTTTTTCCATTGGTTCCAGCTCTTTATTCTGCAACATTGTTTCCAGTTGCAGTTTGAAGGATTCGCTGCGATGCAGGAACATTGCTTCAAACAGTTTTTCCTTTGAACCGAAATAATAAGAAATCATGGCAAGATTCACTCCAGCGGTTTCGGCTATATCACGAACAGAAGTGCCGCTAAAGCCTTTGTCGGCAAAAAGTCTTTCTGCCGACTCTATTATTTGTACCTGTTTATCGCTGTACTCCATATCTCTCTTTTTAAAATCGGAGACAAAACTAAACAATCGTTTAATTAAAACAAACGTTTAATTAACATTTTTTGAAAAATTAATTTAGATGGGAGTCATTTAATGTTATAATTACTTGAAGATTAAAGAATTGATTTTGAATTATTACCCTAGTAAGTCGAAAGATGAATTTGCTCATCCGTTTTATTCTCGCTTAAAGTGTCCGCCGGTCGCGGTAGGGACGATGGCAAATAAAAAAACTCCTCTTATCCAGAGAGTTTGATGATATAACGAAAATATTCTGTGTAATCCGTGGGCTTATTTACCGTTGGCTTGCTATCAACAAATTCAAATCAGTATACTTCAAATCGAATCGCTGACTGAGATAAAAATTCGTCAATGCGCCTTTGAATAAATAGATACCGCTACGCAAATGTATCTGGTGCCAAAGCAGGTTTTCAAAACCACCTTCTTCACCGGCTTCCAGTAGTAGTGGCATCAACACATTGCTGATAGCCTGCGATGCAGTGCGGGAGAATCCGGAAGGAATATTGGGAACGCAATAATGTATCACCCCATACTTCATAAAGATGGGATGCTCATGCGAAGTGATTTCAGAGGTTTCAAAACAACCACCCCTGTCAATACTCACATCGATGATAACAGAACCGGGCCGCATATTGCTTACCATTTCTTCTGTTACTACCATGGGTGTTCTGCCTGTTTCAGAGCCTAGTGCGCCAACGGCCACTTCACAGGTCTTTAATTGTTTGGCCAGCATTCTTGGTTCGATAACGGAGGTCCATAAACGATGACCAATATTATTCTGCAATCTTTTTAAGCGATACACACTATTATCAAACACTTTTACGGAAGCACCTAGTGCCAGGGCTGCTCTTGCAGCATATTCTCCTACTATACCTGCACCGATGATAATAACCTTTGTTGGAGCAATACCCGATACACCACCGAGCAACACACCTTTACCATGATTGGCCGAACCCAGGTATTGCGCAGCGATCAGCATTACCGCACTACCAGCAATTTCACTCATACTTCGAACGATAGGATACGAATCACTATCATCCTTCAGGTTCTCAAATGAAATAGCAGTTATTCTTTTCTCCATCATCTTTTCTAATATTTCTGCTTTCATTACAGAAAGATGTATAGGAGAAATGATGATCTGGTTTAATTGGAGTAAGTCTAAGTCCTCGTCAATGATCGGTGCACTTTTTACCAGCAATGGGGCTTTAAAAACACTTTCTCTATCGTATACAATTTTTGCTCCTGCTTCACTATAATCTTTGTCACGGAAATGTGATGCTTCCCCGGCATTGTGCTCTATCATTACCTGGTGACCATTGCTGATTAATACACTCACCGCATCAGGTGTCAGCGCAATACGATTTTCCTGGAAAGCAATTTCTTTAGGAATTCCGATCATCATTCCTTCTGCCTTGGGCTTAATGTCCAGCGTCTCTTCTAATGTTTCGTAGCTGAAAGAAGTAGATATTTTAGGTTTTTGCTGACTCATGTATTCAGTTCAGGGTTTAGGGTTTATAGTTCAGGGGTCTTTAATGTAATAGTCATTTTGCTTTACCGAAACTTTAAACCTTATTGTTATTTTCTATGAACCCGGCTGTAGTGCTGCTATGATCGGCAGTTGCCTCGCACTCTTCATCGTTCTGTTCGCTATTCAGCACTATGCAGAAAGGTTCATTTTGGCATAAAATCGTTCTCTCCAAATGTACTTAATTATCGGCGATTTTTAGGCGTCTTGTATTGGTATCTATGAGTTCTATATAGATATTAAGTGTGTAGTCAGGAAAAATTCCCGCAGCTTTTTCAGGCCATTCTACCAAACAAATATAACCGCTGTATAAAGCATCTTCTACACCAGCCCGTAATGCTTCTTCTTCATCCTTTATGCGATAGAGATCCATATGAAAAAGAACCTTTTTTGTTCCTTCACAGTCGTACTCATATTCATTGATAATAGAAAAAGTAGGACTGCCTACGACATCCTTCACTCCTTTTGCATCGCACAATGCATGAATGAAGGTGGTTTTGCCGGCACCCATTTCACCGTGAAAAGCAAAAACATTTTTACCTTCTGCTGCTTTCCAGAGGCTTTTTGCAACCTCGTTGATATTATCCAGGGAAAATTGCCATTCCATACCGCAAATTTAGCAGGATATACAACCACGTTGTAAACATATTCCCGTTGGCGTAAAATCGGGCTTTTTGCTTTCGGTAAATTTGTGAAATGGAAACAGTTCAATGGAAAGTTGATGGAATGGATTGCACCAATTGTGCTCTCACTATCCGCATGTACCTGGAAAAGCAGGGAATGAAAAATGTAAAAGTGAATTTTGGCACCGGTGATGTTGCGTTTGATATTGTTGATACAAATAAAGAAGGGCAGCTTGCAAAAGGGATACATGATCTTGGTTATACAGTGAAAGACGAAGATCATGCACAGGGTCATAGTCATGATGATATAAGGACCCCTTTTCTTCATACTCACCTGCAGCGGTTTTGGTTCTGCCTTCCCTTCACATTAGTACTAATGCTGCATATGCTTCCTGGTGTACATATTCATTGGCTGATGAATCCGTGGGTGCAGTTAGGATTAACTGTTCCGGTTTTTATCGTTGGGATGAGTTTCTTTGGAAAGAGTGCATGGAAAAGTTTGCGCAATGGTTTTCCCAATATGAATGTGCTGGTAGCCGTAGGTGCCGCTGCGGCATTTATATATAGCTTGTATGGAACACTCACCAACCAGGCGGCTGATTATATGTTTTATGAAACAACTGCCACTATCATAACACTGGTATTCCTTGGTAATTATTTAGAAGAAGCATCTGTTCATTCTACACAAAAGGCGTTGAACAAATTAGCCAGATCACAAAAGGTAATAGCGAATATGATCGCCTTTGATGATGAGCATAAAGAACAAATTTTTGCTGTAGAAAATAACACCCTTCATGTTGGTGATCTGGTTCTTATAAAAAGTGGTGAGCAGGTGCCAATGGATTGTAAGATCCTTTGGGGTGATGTTCATGTGAACGAAGCAATCATCACCGGTGAAAGTTCACCTGTACACAAAAAAGCAAAAGATGTATTGATCGGTGGCAGTATCATCAGCGATGGAACAGTGAAAGCACAGGTCACTGCTGTTGGAAAAGATACTGTACTATCAGGCATCATCAATTTGGTAAAACAGGCGCAGGGTGAAAAACCACCGGTACAGCAAATGGCTGATAAGATAAGTGCCATATTTGTTCCAGTTGTATTAGGTATTGCTGCGTTTACATTCATTGGTAACTGGATTTACTTAAAAGAATTTACTCCTGCATTAATGAGAAGTATTGCGGTATTGGTGATCGCTTGTCCTTGTGCGATGGGATTGGCCACTCCTGCTGCAATTGCAGTTGGTTTGGGAAGAGGGGCAAGAAATGGAATACTCTTTCGCAATGCTACCAGCCTGGAATTATTCAAAGACATTAAGCAGGTTGTTTTTGATAAGACCGGGACGTTGACAACGGGGAATTTTGTTGTGTCAGACCTGGAGTTTGGAGTTATGCAGGAGTCTGAATTTAAAAAAGTCGTTTTCAGCCTCGAAAAGTATTCTAATCATCCGATTGCAAAAGCGATCATCAACGAATGGAAAACAAAAGATGAGATCCGCTGGAAAAAGATAGAAGAAGTAAAAGGTGTAGGGATGAAGGCCGAAGACATGGAGGGTAATAATTACTTAGCCGGCTCATTTAAAATAGTAGAAGGGCTTACCAAAGACGATACCCATAATGTTTACATTCTTAAGAATGGTGTGTTACTTGGCTGGGTAGATGTAATAGATGAAATAAGACCTGAATCCAGATCTGTAGTCGATTACCTCCACACAAAAGGAATAAAAACAATTTTGTTAAGTGGTGACAGGTATGCAAAAACAAAATCGTTAGGTATGCAATTGGGTATTGATGAGATAATTGCAGAACAAAGTCCGGAACAAAAACTACAGAAGATAGCAGAACTTACAGCCACCGTACCAACTGTTATGGTTGGTGATGGCATCAATGATGCGCCTGCTTTAGCAAAAGCCACAGTTGGTATATCGATGAGTGATGCTTCGCAAATAGCGATGCAATCGGCGCAGGTAGTACTAATGAATCATGGCCTAAAGAATCTTCCAACAGCATTAGGGTTGGGAAGACATACATATATTACTATCAAACAAAATCTGTTCTGGGCTTTTGCATATAATATTGTTGCAATACCTGTGGCCGCTTTTGGTTTATTGACTCCCACTTTCGGTGCTTTGGTCATGGGACTGAGTGATGTGGTGCTGGCAATTAATTCAGTCAGATTATTTGTAAAGAAAGTTGATTAGCCATTTCGGTTTTAACCAAATTGAAGCTATTGCTGTCAGCAATTAATTCTATTTTCATTGTTGCATGCCAGTCTTTTCCTTTAGAAATAAATTTTCATTAGCGCTTACAACCTGTTTGCTGCAATTCAGTATTTCAAATGCCCAAACCAATCTGTTACTGAATGGCGGTTTTGAAGATGTAAATACCTGCACTGAATACAATGCAGAATGTGGTGTAGAAGGATGGTTTTACCTGAAAGATGTAAAAGCACAGATGCTGAGTAATGAAACAAATACCAGTTTACTCGGCACTAATTCTTTTGGAATATTCTTTAACTGGCTGGGTTACGAAAAATTTACCCCTGTCATCGGTGCTATCATTCCCTGTGGGTTACAAAAGGGCAATTCATATACATTCAGAGGAATTGTATCCGCTAAACTAAATCCCAAATTAATTCTAAATGCAGGTGTATGCCTGGGACAAAGATTTTATGTTCCTAACAGGCCTTTCTCCAAAACATTGAAGCCGGATAGCATCGTGATAATAAAAGCCGTTCCCAACACTACTTTCTTCCAGTTCGAATACAACTTTATTGCTGATGGAACAGAAAAGTATCTCACGTTCGGAACCTATATAAAAGAAGATACGACGGGAGCAAAAAAGAAACTAATTGGTGTGCAAACCGTTTCATTAATGCTGGACAATTTCGAATTGATACCTGCAAACCCGAAAGAAACAACTTGTCCTGATTTTTTGATCAACAAACAAAAGATATACGATTATAATTTCAGACATAAGGAAATGGATTATTCGTTATTTGGCAAAGGAGAACTAGCAATAACGTTTACAAATGATGACAGCAGTTTCATTACAAAAATAAAAGAACCTCCTCCGCCTCCACTGAAACCTGATACACTAAAATTGGGTGATGTGTTTTTTGACTTTAATAAGGCTGACTTAAAACCTTCGGCCATAAAAATGTTGCAATCATTTTTTATAAGGAGTAGCTCTTCTATCGACAGCATTTATATAGAAGGGCATACCGACTCGATCGGCAGTGATACCCGTAATCTTGAACTTAGTCGTCAGCGTTGCGAAAGTATCAGGAAATGGTTATTGCAAAATAATGTTGTTCCTGAAACAGCCATGCAGGTTCATCCATATGGCAAATCAAAACCTGTAGCGACCAATACAACGGCACAGGGGAGAGCAATGAACCGCCGGGTGGAAATGATTGTCTTTCGAAAGCCTGAAAAGTAGTGGCAAAGCATTAATTTGTTGTCCTAAACAAGCAGCTACTTCCTTGCCGGAAATACAAAAAATATTAAAACAATACTGGGGCTTCGATGCATTCCGTCCTTTACAGGAAGACACCATCAAAGCAGTGCTTGATGGTAATGATGTATTGGCATTAATGCCTACCGGAGGCGGTAAATCGTTATGCTACCAGGTTCCTGCAATGGCAAAAGATGGAATATGTTTGGTCATTTCCCCATTAATTGCTTTGATGAAAGACCAGGTGGAGAATTTGAGAAAGAAAGGAATCACTGCTTTTGCTATTTACGCTGGTATGAGCCGCAAAGAAGTGATCAATACTTTCAGAGTGGCGACTGATAGTAATTGCAAATTTTTATATGTTTCTCCTGAACGATTAGAAACAAGTTTGTTCAAAGAGTATTTACCGGGTCTACATATTACGTTGATAGCTGTAGATGAAGCACATTGCATTTCTCAATGGGGTTATGATTTTCGTCCTCCCTATTTACGCATTGCAGCATTGAGGGAGGAGTTAGTCGGAATTCCTGTTCTTGCACTAACAGCTTCTGCTACGCCTGATGTACAAAATGATATATGTGTCAAACTGGATTTCAGGAACCACAAGATCTTTCGTCAATCATTTGAGAGAGCTAATCTTTCCTATAGTGCTTTTAAAGTGGATTCCAAGATCAATAAGATCATTGAAGTGCTCAGAAAAGTTCCGGGCACAAGTATTGTGTATTGTAAAAGCCGGAAAAGAACAAAAGAGATTAGTGAGTTGTTGCAATTACAAAGTATACCTTCTGATTATTATCATGCCGGTTTACCGCAGGAAGAAAGAAGTAAAAGACAGGAAGCGTGGATCAATAATAAAACAAGAGTGATCGTTTGTACCAATGCTTTTGGAATGGGCATTGACAAACCGGATGTAAGAACTGTAATCCATGCAGATGTTCCTGATTGTCTAGAGAATTATTACCAGGAAGCTGGCCGTGCCGGAAGAGATGGAAAGACTTCTTATGCCGTCCTTCTATATGATGAAAGGGTCTTGCAGGAACTATCTGCATCTGCCACTCTTCGTTTCCCTTCGCAGGATGAAATAAGAAATGTATACCAGGCCGTAGCCAATTATCTGCAAATACCAACCGGTGCCGGCGAAGGACAGTATTTTGATTTCGACATCAGCGATTTTTTGAAAAAATTCGAACTTACTGGTCATTCAGCATTGTATTCATTAAAAGCATTGGAACAGGAAGGTTGGTTATCATTTAACGAGCAGGTATTTCTTTCTTCCTCTGCTATGTTTACGACAAGTAAAAATTATTTGCATGAATTTGAAACAGCTCATCCTTCATTGGAGCCAATCATTAAAGCATTGCTCCGGGCCTATGAAGGGATATTTGATCAGCCTGCTTCCATCTCTGAAAAAGTGATCGCCAATTTATTAAGAAAAGATGCAGAAGAAGTAAAGAAGCAATTAGGTGATCTGAAACGTTTTGGTATTATTGAGTACCGTCCTCAGAAAGATACACCTCAGTTATACTTGCTTCGCAGCCGTATCAGGGCAGAAGATATTAGCATAAATATGGTGGAGTACAATAAGAGAAAGGAACAATTTCAACGCCGGGTAAAACAGCTATTGAATTATGTGAATGAAATGAGTGAATGCCGCAGCCAGATCATTGGTTCCTACTTTGGTGATGCTGCTATAAAACCTTGCGGAATCTGCGATAATTGTCAACGACAAAAAAATACAACCTTAACAAAAGATGAATTTGAGACATTGCATCACCGCATTATTAATATGATAAAATATGAATCGCTTCATACCAAAGACCTTTTATTAAAACTTAGCGGCATAAAAGAAGAAAATGCCTGGAAGGTGATCGAGTTCCTCCAGGCTGAAAATAAAATTGAAATGGACGCAAGCGGTTGGTTGAAACTGAAATAATCTATTTGATCGCAATTGCCGCACTGGCCGGCCCTAACAAAGGCATTATGGATGTATTTTTAAATCCAACCTCTTTAGCCCATCCTGTAAAATCTTTAAACGTATAATCAAAGCCTGTTCCTGTTTCGATCAGCATATTCAGGCTCATCATCAGGCCAAATGCATTCTTTCTCCTATCATCGTCAATTATATTTTCGATAGTTACAAAAGCTCCGCCTTCCGGTAATGCATTGTAAGCTTTGTTCATTAATTCGATCTTTTTCTTTTCATCCCAATCGTGTAAAATATTTCCCATTACTACCACATCTGCTGCGGGCAGAGCATCTTTGAAAAAATCTCCGTCAAATGTTTTCACTCTTTCAATTACACCCCAATGACTGATGTTTTCTTTTGCTACTGCATTCACAGCACCCAGGTCAAAGCTGGTACATTGCATATGTGGCTGATGCTTTGCGACCATTATCGAAAGCATCGCTCCTGCCCCACCAGCATCGGTTAATGTTTTATAATTACTAAAATCAAATTTTTGTCCGAAGGTCATAAAGTTCCCCATTTGTATTCCACTCATGGCATGCACAAACTCTTTTAGTCTTTCAGGCGACTCATATAAAACAGCAAAAAGATCACTGCCCCCATTTTTTGCTTCATTCTGTGGATGTCCGGTTGCTAATCCTTCTTCGAGGTCTCCCCAAAACGGATATAACCTGTTATTGGCCATTTCTAAAAGTCCGCCGATATAAGAGGGCTTCTTTTTGTCAAGAAAAATATTTGTATCTGCTGCATTAGAATACAATGATGTCTCCAATACTCCTTCTCTTTGTAAAAAACCAAATGATGTAAGCGTATCAAGAAAGTCATACACATTGCGATCTGTACATTGAAACCCGAAATATTTTTTGATTTGCCCGCCGCTACTTTTCCCTTTTTCAGCAAGAAAAGTAAACAGGTTTAATTTAACTGCTGCCAATAAAGTCTTTGATGGCCAGAATCCAAAGCCGATCTGCATGATGTGCTCTGGTGTTGGTTGGTTTGCTTCCATAAAAAAATACTTGATGTTAGAAAAGATGTTTGCTTTATTTCAACGGGTACAGGTCTGTTCCTGAATTCAACCATTACAATAGTTAAGGAACGGATATATCAGTATTCACTAGCGTACGGAGTAGCTAATATAAATCTAGAACAGGCTCTTCCTTTTACTTCTGCCCCCCAAGCCTAATACCCCCAATAAGGTTCTTACAATACTATTTCCGGCGGTCCGTGTCATACTTTTCACAGTTGGATCATCAAAAAATCCCTTTTCATGTTTGGCAGGTGCTTTCTTTTCTTCTTTAGCTTCTTCCTGCTGATGTTTCTGTTCTGCATCTCTCTGTTCAGCATCCTTTAATTTCTCTGTAAGTATCTCATAGGCACTTTGGCTATCTATAATTTGATTGTACTTACCAGCGATCTTAGACTTACTGACCAGATTATCTATTTCTCCGTCAGTCAATATATCCATCCGGCTTTGCGGCGGACGTATCATACAATGCACCAATGGTGTCGGAATCCCTTTTTCATTTAATATAGTCACCAAGGCTTCACCGGTTCCTAATTGAGTGATGAGGTCTTCCGTTTTATAGAATTCCGTCTCCGGATAATTCTCTGAGGTCTGCTTGATCACCTTTCTATCCGCAGCAGTAAATGCCCGCAATGCATGCTGGACTTTTAATCCTAATTGCGCCAACACAGAAGCCGGTACATCCATTGGGTTTTGTGTGCAGAAATAAATACCAATTCCTTTTGAACGGATCAATTTGATGATCGTTTCTATCTGTTGCAACAATGCATCATTCGCTTCCTGGAAGATTAAATGTGCTTCATCAATGAACATGATAAGCTTTGGCTTGTCCATATCACCTTCTTCGGGACAAGTTGCATATAATTCTGCCAGCAATTGCAACATGAATGTCGAAAATAGTTTTGGCCTGTCCTGCAAGTCTGTTACTCTTACAATGGAGATCATTCCTTTTCCATCATCGCTGATGCGCATCAGATCATCTACTTCAAAACTTTTTTCGCCGAAGAAAATATCAGCACCCTGTTGTTGCAGTTCGATTACTTTTCTCAGTATTGTTCCTGTAGAAGTTGTAGAGATTTTTCCATAGTCTTTCTCCATACCTGCCTTTCCTTCATCGCTTACAAATTGTAACACTTTGATGAAGTCTTTCAGGTCAAGCAATGGCAATTTGCTATCGTCACAATACTTGAATATCATGGCTACAAAGCCGCCCTGTGTATCATTCAGTCCCAGGATTTTAGAGAGGAGTACTGGCCCAAATTCACTTACAGTTGCCCGTAGTCTTGCTCCTTTCTGACTACTCAACGTAAGCAGGTCCGCAGGGTAAGCCGTAGGCTTGAATTCTATATTTAATTTCTGGCATCGGTCAGTTATCTTATCGTTCACTGTTCCGGCGGCAGCAATACCACTCAGGTCTCCCTTAATATCCATCAGTAATACCGGTACACTTGCATCACTCAATCCTTCAGCCAGCATTTGCAAGGTTTTCGTCTTACCTGTACCAGTAGCCCCGGCTATCAATCCATGACGGTTCATTGTTTTCAATGGTATCAATATATCAGCACCAGTTACTACATTTCCATCCAGCATGCCTGCACCTATTTTAAAACATTCGCCTTTGAAGGCATATCCTGTTTTAACTGCTTCAAAAAACTTTGCACTATCTGACATTGTAAAAAATTTATGGGAAGTTAGTGGAATTGAAATAGAAATAAAAGTACTTATCGTTATCCTGAAGTTATTGAACCAACATACCTGTACTGCGATCTGGCTACCGTT
>Ga0068853_100004142_pt1 | contig 11177 bp, 7 predicted proteins | sample KBSCornC32_FD_65655 | JGI IMG/M metagenome (GOLD analysis project Ga0068853, IMG submission 65655) | Corn rhizosphere microbial communities from Kellogg Biological Station, Michigan, USA - KBS Corn C3-2 | ecosystem: Host-associated > Plants > Roots > Rhizosphere > Soil ... | reverse complement strand
ACTCGTTCTCCTAGGCGAATCAGGCTGTGGTAAGACGACGACACTCAAACTTATCAACCGCCTCATCGAGCCGACCTCCGGCAAGGTGCTCGTCAATGGCAGGCAAACGACCGAATGGGAGCCCATCGAGCTGCGCCGGCGGATCGGATATGTGCTGCAGGACGGCGGCCTGTTCCCGCATATGACGGTGCGCGAGAATGCGTCATTGGTGTTGACCATCACGGATGTGTCTCCGGCGAAAGCCGCCGCGCGTGCGAACGAAATGCTCGAGCTCGTCGGCCTCGATCCGGCGAGATTCGCCAACCGATTCCCGCACGAGTTATCAGGCGGTCAGCGGCAGCGTGTCGGCGTGGCGAGAGCTCTCGCTGCCGATCCTGAGCTGCTGCTGCTTGACGAGCCTTTTGGCGCGCTGGACGCGATCACGCGCACGCGCCTGCAGCGCGAATTTGCTGAGCTGGTTCATAAGCTCGGCAAAACTGCCGTCTTTGTCACACACGATCTTCACGAGGCGATGCTGCTCGCTACCCGGATCGCGCTCATGGACAAAGGCAGGATCGCCGTTATTGATGAGCCGGCGGCGTTTGCCGACTCGACAGAACCGCTCGTTCGGGCGTACCTTGATACCATCCTGGATTCCATCTTGAGGAGAAGTAAATGACAGACAGACGTGAGTTCATCAAGAGCGGCGTGGCCGGGTTTGCCGCGCTCGCTTTTTTCAGAAATGTGAGAGGCGAAATAGTGATCCCTATCGATGGTGATCCCCATCCTGAGCTTGTCGAGGTGACGATCACCGAGTTGCAGGCGCAGATGAAGGCGAAGAAGCTCACTTCTCGTCGACTTTGTGAGATGTACCTCGAGCGGATAAAAGAGATCGATCCAAAGACGCACGCCGTTCTCGAGTTAAATCCTGACGCGCTCGCGATCGCCGACGCGATGGACAAGGAGCGTAAAAAGGGCAAGGTTCGCTCGCCGATGCACGGCATTCCGATCCTTATAAAGGACAACATCGACACCGCCGACAAGATGCACACGACCGCGGGCTCGTGGGCACTTTATGACGCGCCGACACCAAAACAGGACGCGCATATCGCGGCGCAGCTTCGCAAAGCGGGAGCTGTCATTTTGGGTAAGACCAACCTTAGCGAATGGGCGAACTTTCGCTCGACAGGGTTGCCAAACCGTGGCACCAGCGGCTGGTCAGGCCGCGGTGGGCAGACGAATATGCCGTACTGGCTCGATCAAAATCCGAGCGGCTCGAGTTCCGGTTCCGGTGTTTCGGTCTCGGCGAATCTCACGCCGGTGGCGATCGGCAGCGAGACCAACGGATCGATAATTTCGCCGTCCGTGACCAACGGCGTCGTCGGCATCAAGCCTACAGTCGGTCTGGTCTCGCGCAGCGGCATTATTCCGATCTCGCACTCTCAGGACACAGCCGGGCCAATGGCGAGAAACGTCACTGATGCGGCGATCGTTTTGACGCAGATCGCCGGCTCTGACCCGAGAGATCCCGCAACTGCCGAGGCGGATAAGCATCGTGCTCAGGACTACACGAAGTTTCTCGCGGCCGACGGACTCAAGGGTGCACGGCTGGGACTCATCACGTTCAAGCCGCAGCGGCAGCCGCTGCTCGATGCATGGACGTCTTTTTACGAGCCCTTTATTCAAAAGCTCCGCGATGGCGGAGCGACGCTGGTCGAGATCAAATTTCCCGACTTTGGTCAGGGTGCGGGAGCGGACCGCACAAACGTGCTGGAATATGAATTCAAAGCCGACGTCGCCAAGTATCTTGCAGAGCGCGGCGGCTCGATGAGGACGCTCGCGGACCTGATCAAGTTTAACGAGGAGAACAAGGACCGTGAGCTGCAGATATTCGGACAGGAGCTGTTCACTCAGTCGCAGGCAAAGGGCGACCTCACTGACAAAACGTACATAGACGCACTCGCAAAAGTTCACAAGCAAACTCGCGAGGACGGCATCGATAAGCTTCTGGCCGACAATAAACTCGACGCGCTCTGCGGACCGACTGCAGGCCAGGCGTGGGGACTCGCAGCCGTCGCAGGGTATCCGTCGATCACCGTACCGGTCGGGATCCGCAGTGTGCCCGCGATCGCGGCATCGGGTAATTTTCCAGCGTTTCCAGCGAGCAAACAATTGGCGGGAATGTTCTTTTTTGGCACGGCGTGGAGCGAGCCGACACTGATCAAGTACGCGTACGCCTTTGAGCAAATGACAAAGGGCCGCGTGACACCGCAGTTCATTGAGAAGATGCCGACATCATAGCGGCCAATGAATTTCGCCGACTTTCTAAGATCGAATTGGATAGAGCTGCTCACGCTCACGCGTGAGCACATTTTTTTGGTGCTCATCTCGACGGGGGCGGCGGTCGTCGTAGGGCTGCCGCTTGGCGTGCTCTTGACCCGATCGAAAGCACTACGCGCTCCGATCCTCGGTTTTGCGAATGTGATGCAGACCGTGCCAAGCCTCGCGTTATTTGGCCTGCTGATCCCTATACCTTTTATTGGCGGGATCGGTGCGCGGACGGCTATTATCGCGCTCGCGCTCTATGCGCTGCTGCCGGTCATTCGCAACACCGTCACGGGCATTCTGGGCATTGATCCAAAACTGATCGAGGCCGCGACGGCAATGGGAATGACTCCGTGGCAGCGTCTGAGGATGGTAGAGCTGCCGCTCGCGATGCCGGTGATCGTCACGGGAATTCGTGTCGCGGTGGTGATCTCCGTCGGCGTTGCGACAGTTGCGGCGGCGGTTGGTGCGGGCGGTTTGGGGACGTACATCTTTCGCGGTCTGAGGCAAAACGACAACAACCTCATCCTAGCGGGAGCTCTGGCATCTGCGTTGTTGGCACTATTGTGCGACTTCGCACTTGGGCAGTTTGAAAAGACCTATGCCACCGGCACAACGAGAGCGAATAATCGTCGGTGGCTAATTGCGGCGACTTCGCTCGTCGTTTTGATTGCCATCTTCATCGTCGGCTCGCGCGGCCCGGTGATCGCAGATAATGCAACGAGTGCGATAAAGGCTCCAACAATAACCGTCGGTTCAAAAGACTTTACAGAGTCCGTGATCCTCGCCGAGATACTCTCGCAGATGCTCGAGAAGCGCGGCGTGACGGTCATTCGCCAGTTTGAGCTTGGCGGCAACCTCGCTCACGAGAGTCTCGTCGCCGGCACGATCGACGCATATCCCGAGTACACCGGTACGGCATATACGGCGATCCTCAAGCACACACCGGTCACAGATACACAGGTTGTTTACGATCAGGTCAAGGCCGACTACGCATCGAAGTTTGGCCTTGGGGTCAGTGCTCCGCTCGGCTTTTCCAATGATTTTGCGATCCTCGTCCGCGGCGACGTCGCTCGTGCGAACAATCTGAAAACGATCTCCGACGCGGTGCCGGTCTCGCGGAATTGGCAGGCCGGATTCGGCCAGGATTTTATGTCGCGAGCGGACGGTTACGAGGGATTTCGCAAGGCGTACGGCTTCTCTTTTGCCAAACAGCCACGCGAGATGGACCTCTCGTTAACCTATCGAGCACTCGCGGTCGGCGAGCTCGACATAATCGCCGGTAATTCGACCGACGGCCTGATCGCCGCACTCGATCTGTACCAATTGCAGGACGACCGCCACTATTTTCCGCCGTATCAGGCCGTATTCATAGTCCGCCGCGGAGTGCCTGACGAGCTCAGCGACGCGCTCGCAAAGCTTGCCGGCGCGATCTCGACCGACGAGATGAGAAAGCTCAATTACGAGGTCGACGGCAACAAACGCGCTACACGCGATGTTGCCGCCGAGTGGATCTCATCGCGCGGTCTTTAGTCCGCGAGGTGCGCGCTGCACGCACACAGACCTGATAGAATCTAAAACCTCAAACCTCAGTGGCGACGGCGTTTCAACACATCAGGGTTCAACGAGATCCGCGCAGGGCGCAGTTGCTCTACGGGATATTGTTCTTGTGGGGAGTGACGATCACCGTTTTGCTCGTGGCTCTGCTTGGCACATACGGTTTTAATACGAGGGGCACACGCTATTACCTCCTGCCCTGGTGCGTCGCGACCGGCGTTGTCGTTGCTGCACCGAGTCTCTGGCTCGCTTACAGGAGGGAATTTCATCCTTTCCACCCGCTCGTATTTGCCGGTTGGAGTTATTTCTTCCCGGCTTTCGTGATAGGGGGGATACTGCTCGCGTGCGGGTTTAACGAACCTTACTTCCTGGCGTTCGTTCAAGATGAACGCTATAACCTGCCGCTAACGCTCGTGTATGTGATGATCGGCTATGGCTGCCTGTCGATCGGTTTTTTCCTCCCTTGGGCGCCTCATGTCGGACGGTGGCTTGGCAGCAAGCTGCCGACGTGGCATCTGAGCAATCATGAGGTCCCGATCCCCGCGACGCTGCTGCTCATGGTCGGTCTCGCGACGCTGATCGTCTCGTTTATCCAGGGCCTATTCGGGTATCAGCGTCCGGAAGAGACGCCCACGTACGCCGGGCTACTGTTTTTAACGACACTATTCTGGCTCGAGGGCACGATCCTGCTCTGGCTTTGGATCTGCCGGATCGACGGGTGGCGAAGATACATTTTCGGCGGCCTGCTCATCGCCGGTACGCTTGTGAGAAGCGCCATTCGCGGGGACCGTTACAGCCTTGTCCAGGCCGGGATCGTTTTTGGGTTTGCCTATGTGTTCGCGAATGGGCGTATCAAAATAAAGCACTACTTTGCGGGTGCCTTGATGATGGCGGTCTGTGTCGTCGTGGGGATGATCTACGGCACGTCTTTTAGAGATATCAAGGGCAGCGAGCAGACGGCCGATCCGGGGGAATATCTCGCTTCGGTGGGGACGACCCTGAGCACGCTATCCCGACAGGACCTCAGCACCACATTCTCGGTCGGCGGAGGCGCGCTGGCTGGCAGGCTCGACGCCGTCAGTTCGCTGGCGGTGGTCGTTGCCAATTACGAGGCACTCGCGCCGTACGAGCAGAGCTGGGGCATCTCAAACAACATCTACGTCGATTCCGTAACGTTCTTTATTCCGCGAATCCTTTGGCCGGACAAGCCGATCGCGATCGAGGCGAGCAGGTACGGTGACCTGTACTTTAACTATGACGAGAATGCATTCCTGATCACGCCGATGGGCGACCTGCTGCGCAATTTTGGCCCGGTCGGCGTGCCTATCGGCATGTTGATCCTCGGAATGCTCATACGCCTCTTGTACACGACGCTCGTGGAGGGCAAGGCCTTTTCTTTTTGGCGCGCAACGATCTATTTCATGCTGCTGACGGCGATATCGTACGAGTCGACGTTCGGTTATATCGTGCCGTATCTGTTTAAGATCGGCGCGGCATGCATCAGCGGGATGGTGATGGTCGTGCTCGTCGCACTCGTCCTCCGGCGATTCCTCCAAGCGGCCCGCAGGTGATAGTTATCCCTTGCGGCCGCCCCTGAGTAAAAGACCAAGAACAAGCCCGACCGCGGCTGAGATCAGGATCGTCTGTCCCGGCTTTTGGCGGGCAAACTCTTTAGCATCCTCGACCAGCTCGCGCGGATCCTTGTCCGAGATCTCGCGAAACTTATCCTCTGCCCGCGCCCACTTCTCGTTTGCAAAGTCGAATGCACGCGACGCGGCATCCTTGACCTGCTGCCCATATTCCTCAGCGTGCGTCCTCAGATCTCCGAGAAACTCATCAGTACCAATCGGCTCGACCGGGATCAGTCCACCAGACAGCTCCTTCTCGGCTTTTTTGACCTCATCTTCAAATTCAGGCATTTATCGGACCTCCTTTTCTATGATCATTGTCCTACCAAGAATAACGAATGAGCAAATCATAAGTTCGGCACTTTTTATACTTGCAAACTGTATTTGGGCCGTGTATGCTCGTGAGTTTAGTGTGGTAAGTAAGCACTTACTTAAAGCCACGGGAGCAACTAGTGATCTCTGAAACAGTCAGCAACGAGCATGTCGGGCGAATGAAGGGCGACCTTCGCCGCGAGCAGATCCTGCGCACGGCGATCGACCTCTTTTCTCGCAAAGGCTTTGCCGGGACGACGACGAAGGAGATCGCCCGCGCCGCCGGCGTGTCCGAGGCGATGGTCTTTCGCCATTTTGCAAAAAAGACCGAGATCTACGACGCCATTCTCAGCGACCGCGAGTGCCATCCAGGGATGCGTTTCCCGTGGGAAGAGGATGCAGAACTCATCGACGCCATTAATCGTAAAGACGACAGGACGGTTTTTTACCGGCTGGCCCTCAACGCGCTGAATAAGCAGCAGTCGGATGTGCCGTTCATGCGTCTGATGTTCTACTCCGCGCTCGAGGACCACGGCCTTGCCGAAAGGTTTTTTAGCGAGTCGATCGTCAAGATCTACGGTTTTATCGGCGGCTATATCGAGGAGCGGCAGCGTGACGGGGCGTTTCGCGAGATAGATCCGCGGGTGGCGGTGAGGGCTTTTACGGGCATGCTCATCCACCACTCGACCAACATCATACTTTTTGACAAGGGCAGGCTCATCCTGGACGTATCGAACGAGGATGCCGCCCGCAATTTTTCAGATATCCTCTTGAACGGCATTCGTGCCTGACGACCCATGACGAAGAAATATTTAACCTCAGCCCTCCTCGCGACAGCACTGTGTGTTGTTGCCGCGCTGTTGTACGGCTGCGGTGCGCGAGGCGCGACGAGCGCCAACGCGAATGCGAACACGCAGCCCGCGATCGTCGACGTAACGACCACGCAGGCGATCGTTAAGCCGATCCCGACATACTTTGAGGCGACCGGAAATCTCGCGAGCGACGAGTCGACGGATGTCGCTCCCAATATCGCGGGCAAGATCCTCGAGGTGAATTTTGACGTCGGCAGCTTTGTCCAAAAGGGCAGCGTGCTGGTCCGGCTCGATCCTCGTGACGCGCAGATCCGCATTGAGCAGTCGGAGGCACAACTCGACCAGCAGCGAAAGGGTCTCGATACCGCTCAGGCGAATGCAGAGCAGGCGAGGGCAAAGCTCGGAATAGCTCCGGGGCAAAAATTCAGCATCGACAACTTTCCGCAGGTCCGATCGGCAAAGGCTAATCTCGACCTCGCAGAAAAGGAACTCGTACGCTCACAAAAATTGCTTGAATCAGGCGATCTCTCTCGCTCGGCATACGACCAGCGAAAGTCGCAGCGCGACGCATTAGCCGGTCAGTACGAAGACGCACGTAACGGCGCCGTCGTCGCAGAGCGAGCGGTCGATTCGGCCGACGCTCAGGTCGCTGCAGCCAGGGCCGCGATCAACGCCGCAGGGTCGCAGGTGGATCAGGCGCGAAAAGGGCTGGGAGATACAACGATCCTCTCGCCGATCAGCGGGTACATTTCAGAACGCGTTGCGGATCCCGGCGAATACATTTCACCCAGCGCGCCGAATGCAAAGATATGCACGATCGTTCGCACTTCGCCGCTTAGATTAAGGATCGACGTACCCGAGCAGTCGATCGGCAAGGTGTCGGTCGGCCAGGGAATCTCGCTCCAGACGAGCGCATATCCAGATCGCAATTTTGCGGGAACGGTCGTTCGCATGCTGCCGAGTCTAAACGCGACAGCACGCACGCTCACGGTCGAGGCCGAGGTGCCGAATACCGATGGTCTTCTCAAGCCGGGACAATTCGCGACCGTGCGCATCACTCAGTCGCAGCCGGAGAACGCCGTGATGGTCCCGACCTCCGCCGTCAAAGCCGAGGGCGACACTAACAAAGTTTATGTGATCAAGGACGGCGTCGCTCACGAGCGACTCGTGCAAACCGGACTCCTCGAGGGCGACACAATACAGATAAAGCAGGGCTTGCAGGAAGGCGAGGTAATCGCGACAAGTAACCTAAATACTCTCTATGATGGCGTTCTCGTTAGAAGTCTCTAGTCCAATGTCCAAAGTCCAAAGTCTTTATTGCAACGGAGAATATGACGATCAACCGGTTTGAGGATATAGAAGCATGGAAGAAAGCTCGTGAGGTCATACGAGAAATCTATCAGTTTAGCAAGAGGGCTGATTTTGCCAAGGATTTTGCGTTGCGGGATCAGATCCGCCGAGCGGCGATCTCGATCATGTCCAACATTGCTGAAGGTTTTGAGCGGGGTGGCGATAAGGAGTTCGTACAATTTCTCTCTGTAGCAAAAGGCTCATGCGGCGAAGCTCGTGCTCAGTTATATGTCGCACTGGACCAGGAATATGTAACGGAAGAAGAGTTCTCGGTCACAACTGAGAAGCTCATTGAAATAGGTCGCCTTATCAGCGGCTTTATGAAATATCTTCAACAGTCAGAGCTGAGGGGGAGCAAATTCAAGTAGCAGACCAAGGACTTTGGACCTTGGACTAGAGACTTTGGACTTAAGTTTATGCAGTGGTTAGCTGAGGTCTGTGTAAAACGCCCCGTCTTCGCGACGATGCTGGTGATGTCGCTGGTGGTCGTCGGCGCGTTCTCGTTTTTATCGCTGGGCGTCGATCTGTTTCCAAAGATCGATTTCCCGACGATAACGGTGACGGTCGCAAATCCGGGAGCATCTCCGCAGGAGGTCGAGACAGAGATCACCGACAAGGTCGAGGAGGCCGTCAACACGATCAGCGGCATTGACGAGCTGCGCTCGACGTCGATCGAGGGCGTCTCGCAGGTGTTCGTGCAGTTTGTCCTGGAGAAGGACGTTAACGTCGCCGCACAGGAGGTCGAGAACCGCGTTCAGACCGTTATTCCAAACCTGCCGCAGACAGCAAAACAGCCGACGGTGCAAAAGTTGGATACTGACGCTGCACCGGTCCTGCGTATCTCTATCTCCGCCCCGCGTTCGCTGCGCGAGGTCACGGATATAGCAAAGCACAAGGTTAAGGAACGCATCGAGTCGGTCAACGGCGTCGGTGACATTCAGATCATCGGCGGTCAGGAACGCCAGATCAACGTCTGGGTCGATCCCGACAAGATGCGCTCCTATAACGTGACGCCGGCCGAGGTATCGGGCGCGCTCGCGGTGCAGAATGTCGAGTTTCCGTCAGGCCGCCTCGATCAGGGTCAAACGGAAACGAGCGTCCGCACGCTTGGCAAGATCCAAAAGCCCGAGCAATTTAACAACGTTGTCGTCGCGACCCGCGGCGGTTATCAGGTACAGGTCAAGGACCTCGGTTATGTCGAGGACGGCGGCGAGGATATTCGCTCCGAGGCACGGCTTAACGGCAAGCCTGCTGTGACGCTCATTGTCGCAAAACAATCGGGACAAAACACGGTCGCTGTCGCTCGCGACATTAAGGACCGCCTGAAAGAGATCCAGGCGACGCTGCCGCCGGATTTCGAAATGCGGGTCATCGGCGATAACTCGATCTTTATCGAGGCATCGCTTCGCTCGATCGAGGAGCACCTGATCGTCGGCTCGATACTCGCGGCAACCGTCGTGTTTTTGTTCCTGTGGAGCTTTAGGTCGACATTCATCGCCGCGCTTGCGATCCCGACATCGATCATCTCGACGTTTGGGCTGATGTACGCGATGGGCTACACGCTCAACATGATCACGATGCTCGCGCTGACACTGATGGTCGGCATCGTGATCGATGACGCGATCGTCGTGCTCGAGAACATCTTCCGATTTATCGATGAAAAGGGAATGAATCCCTTTCAGGCGGCGATCGAGGGCACGCGTGAGATCGGCATGGCGGTGCTCGCGACGTCGTTGTCGCTGATGGCGGTCTTTGTGCCGATCGGATTCATGCAGGGGATCGTCGGCAAGTTTATGTCGTCGTTTGGACTGACGGCATCATTCGCGGTGGGCGTGTCGCTGATCGTGAGTTTTACCCTGACGCCGATGCTCGCCGCGCGCCTTATCAGATCGCGCAAGCCGAGCGCTGTACCCGAGGAGGCGACTGAGACGGCGGAGCTCCACGGCGACGGAATGATCGAGGAGACAAAAACGGAAGACAGTCATTACCACGGCTGGTTCCGGCATCTCGACAGTGCTTACGCGTATCTGCTGCGGTTCTCGATGGCGCACCGTTGGGTGATCATCACGCTGTGCGTTCTCGTTTTCCTGAGCATCATTCCGCTTTTCATGTTTGTTGGGAAGAATTTCCTGCCCGTTGACGATCAGTCGCAGTTTGAGATATCGGTCCGCACGCCTGAGGGCTCTAGTCTTAGCCAAACGGCGCAGACATTCGAGCGGATAGCGTCCGAGGTGCGAAAGCTGCCGGGCGTCACCGACACGCTCTCGACCGTTGGCGGAGGTCAGCAGATCGTCGTAAACTCCGGCACGATCTATGTCAAATTGAGCGACATTAGCGAGCGCGCCAAGGATCAGGAGCACCTGATGGCCGACACTCGTGATCTGCTCGCGTCAAAATTCCCGGCGGACCTGCGGACAAGCGTGCAGCAGGTGCAGGCCTTCTCGGGTGGTGGGTTTAGGAATGCGAACGTGCAGTTCATCGTCACGGGTCCCGACATGCAAAAGCTCGAGGAATATTCGGGCAAGATCCTCGAGAAGATGAAGACGATCCCCGACGCCGTCGATGTCGATACGACGCTCATCGCGGGCAAGCCCGAGCTGCAACTCGAGGTCGACCGTGATACCGCCGCCGATCTCGGCGTGCGTGTCGGCGACGTCTCGCAGGCGCTCAACACGCTCATTGCCGGACAGCAGGCAACGACTTATAACGAAGGCACCGATCAGTACGATGTTTATGTAAAAGCGATCCAGCCTTTCCGCACGAGTGTCGAGGGCCTAAAGCGCGTTATCGTACCGTCCGCCAAGCTCGGATGGGTGACACTCGACCGTGTGGTAAAGGCAAAACCGGGGACGGGACCGAGCTCGATCGACCGTACTAACCGCCAGCGGCAGATCACGCTTTTGGCGAACACAAAACCCGGCGGCTCGGCAGCATCCATCACCGCGGCGATCGATCAGTACGTCGCCGGGATGAATCTGCCCGCCGAGTACAAGACCGGTTATGTCGGCCAGTCAAAGGAGATGGGTAAGGCGGCATTTTACTTTCTGCTCGCTTTTGCGCTGTCGTTCATCTTTATGTACATCGTGCTCGCGGCGCAGTTTGAGAGCTTTATCCATCCGATCACGATCCTGCTGACGCTGCCGCTGTCGATACCGTTCGGCATCTTTGCGCTGCTGATCACGGGACAGACGGTGAATATCTTTTCGGGTCTCGG
>Ga0068853_100004140_pt1 | contig 11179 bp, 13 predicted proteins | sample KBSCornC32_FD_65655 | JGI IMG/M metagenome (GOLD analysis project Ga0068853, IMG submission 65655) | Corn rhizosphere microbial communities from Kellogg Biological Station, Michigan, USA - KBS Corn C3-2 | ecosystem: Host-associated > Plants > Roots > Rhizosphere > Soil ... | reverse complement strand
TACAAACGTGCGGAACGTTGTGTCGCATTGCGACTGTTGCGACGAGCGCCTGCGAGCCGTCACCGCCGGCCATACCGATCACGTCGGCCCCGTCGCTCAGGGCCTGTTCTGCCAGTTCCAGGAGGTCGTCACCACGCTCGAGCACCACCGCCCGGATTCCGCGCTTGCGTGCCTCACCCGGCAGGTCGAAGCGCTCGGCTTTGCCGCCGCCCGACTTCGGGTTGATCAGCAAGACCCCCGACCTCGCCCTTGCTGGTCTCGCCGCGGGATGCGTGGAGTCGGTTCTCTCGGAAACCTGCCTGCGGCGGAGTGCCATGCGACTTGCGGCGCCGAACACGGCGATCGCGACCACCAGAGCAACCAGCTCGTCGATCACCCCTTGCTCGATGAGCCCGGCCACGCCGCCCGCCAGCGCCGCGAGCGCGACCACAATGCCGAGAAATCGCGCGATCCCGCGCCGTGTCGCCGCAAGCCAAAGGCCCGCGCCTGCCAAGCCGAGAGCCGCCAACACGAACAGGAGCGCGACCACGTCGTGGGCCAGGAGGACTGCGAGTGTCGCGACCACGCCCGCTGCCGCGACGAGCGCGATCCACGCCCAGATGCGCGGGCTTTTCATCGCCTGCCTCGATGGCTCATCTGCTTCGACCGCGCGGCGTCCCGCTCAGGCCGTCACGCGACCCTTCTTCCCGTTCTTTCGCTTCTGCTTCGGCATGATCTCCTCCGCCAGGCCCAGCTGCCGCTGCGAGCGGCGGCCGGCGACCTTGACCCGCCCGCGGCCGAACGCATCGATCTTTCCCCAGCGGCCGGGGATGTCGAGCAGCTCGAGCCGTCCGATTCCCTGCGCCAGAACTGGATCGATGAGAAGGTTTTCGCCGATTGGCTCGAGGCCGAGCATCGTCCTCAGCAAAAGCAGCGGCGCACCCGTCGACCAGGCCTGCGGGCTGCACGCCGTGGGGTACTGCACCGGGTACTTCGTCAACTCGCGCGCGTAGCCGCCGAACGCTTCGGGTAGCCGTCCCTGGAAGTAGTTGGCGGCGTCGAGGATGCCTGCGGCGATCTGCGCCGCCTCGTCCTTGAAGCCGTAGCGACGCAGTCCCCACGCAATGAACGAGTTGTCGAAAGGCCAGACGGTGCCGACGTGGTAGCCGATCGGGTTGTAGCGCCCCTCTCCGTCGGCAAGGGTGCGAATGCCCCAGCCGCTGAAGAGCCTCGGTCCCATGAGATTGGCGACGACGGCCTTCGCCTTCTTCTTGTCGACGATGCCGCTCCACAGAAGGTGTCCGTTGTTCGACGACAGCGCATCGACCTGTTTTCCATCGCTGTCGAGAGCGAGCGCAAAGTATTCGCCGTCTTCGACCCAGAAGTCGCGGTTGAAGCGGCGCTTCAAGTCCGCTGCCTCATGCTCGAGCCGGTCCGCATACGCCTCGTCTTTCCACACGAGCCGAGCGAGCCGGGCCCCGCGGACCTTCGCGTCGTAGGCATATCCCTGGAGCTCGCACGTGGCCCGCGGAAAGCCGGGAATCTCCCCGTTGCTGAAGGAGATCGAATCCCATGAGTCCTTCCAGCACTGGTTTTCGAGCCCGGTCTTCTCGTTGCGACGCTTGTACGACACGTAGCCGTTGCCCATGAGGTCGGCGTACTCGTCGATCCATGTGAGCGCAGCCCGAGCCTGTTGCTCGAGATCGCGGACGAGCTTTCTGTCCCCGCTCCACCGCTCGTACTCGTCAAGCAGGACGACGTAGAGCATGGTCGCGTCGGCGGCTCCGTAATAAGGGGAATGCGGTCGCTCTTCGAACGCAGTCATCTCTCCGTAACGCATTTCATGCAGGATCCGGCCGGGATCCTCGTCACGAAAATCGTCCAGACGGCTGCCCTGCCAGTCTCCGAGTGCGAGCAGAGTCGTCGCTGCGAGCTCGGACGTGAACGGCAGCGACTGAAGGCTTGTAAAGATGCTGTCGCGGCCGAACATCGTCATGAACCAGGGAAGCCCGGCGGCAGGGAGACTCTTGCCGCCCATCACGGGCGGCGCGAAGCGAAGCGCAGCGAGGTCGACGAGGCTGCGCCTGTACGTGGTCTTCAACGGCTCCCAGTCGGACTCCAAGCGTGGCGCGTCTTCCAGCCACTTGTCGAGGCTGCGTTCCATGTTCGGTCGTGCCTTGCTTCCCTCACGGTGGTACTTCGGCGTCGTGTACGTCCCTCCCACGCCGGCCGCCGTGACGACGTCCAGGTCGGTCGTCCAAGCACCGTGCGGCTCGATCTGAGCCAGGAGCGTGAGGCCGGCCTCGTCGAAGGTCGCAGGTGCCGAAGACGAGATCGTCGTTTCGCGCCGGTACGTCTCGCGTGAGTAGCCGAGTCGCAACGAGCCCTTGTCGACGTCTGCCGAATACTTCCCTTTCTTCTTGAGCGCGTCCTTGACCTCGAAGAGATCGGCGAAATCGGACGCGGCTTCGATCCGGACGGTGATCTCCACGGGCTTGTCGTCGTGATTGAGGAGCGTGAGCTCTTCGTGGAAGCCGTCGCCGACCGCGCGCCGGCGGATCACTGACAGCTTCGCATCGACGTAGACGGTCCCCGTGCCGGGTACGAGGAAGAAGCGGGTCTCGAAGTACTGCAGGTCGTCGACCGACAAGGGGTTCAGCCGCTCGCCGTCCAGCGTGAGGATCCACTTCGAGAGGAAGCGGGTATCGAATGAGAACAGTCCTGTTGGATCGGTCAGCGACGCCTCGATGTCTCCGCGCGAGTCGCTGACGACGAAGGTGTTGCCGTCGAGAATCTGAACCAGCCCGTCGCTCATGACGACCTCCCGGCGACGGCGGTCTCTCGCCGTCGAGTCGATTCGGCCGGCCCGGCGAAGACACGCTGGAAGAGGACGAGCAGCTCCGGATCGCCTTCGATCTGCACTTCGCCACGGAGGATCGCGGCCATTGCATTCTTCTCGCCTTTGACGATGGCGTCGAACAGCGGGCGGTCGGTCGTCAGGGTGCAATCGGCCTCATCATGCGCCCGGGACACCGACACGTCGCCCTTCTTCACCACCACCGACCAGTGCGCCGTGCTCGCACCATCAGTGATGTCGAAGTTCAACACCCCGGTTGCCTTGCGAAGCATCGGCTCGTGCCCCCGTCTGCCGAGCTCGTCGAAGAACTCTCCGGTTGGATCAGTCATCGTCTCCCTTTCGGTCTGTGCGGCAGGAGCCGAGCTCGGGGGCGCTCTTCTCGCTCAGGTGAATCAGAAGCAGCTCCGCGAAGCGCGGCGTACGCATACGGGTGGTAGAAGACGTCGAGGGCGGTCGCTTCGGCCGCCTCCAACTCGAACGAATCGTCTGGGCTGGAACCGACGACGGAGACAGTCAGCGTGGCGTCCTCTTTGGACCACAACAGCGCAATGTGCGTGCTGCCGCTCTCCCGATGGAGGAGCTCGATCACGCAGCCCGCCGCGGACGCGTCTCAGTGCCCAGATTCACCCTGTGAACGATCGCGCCGAGGCCGCCGTCCGGCATCGTCCGATGGGGATGATCGGCGCGGCTCACCGAGCCCGGGGCCCCGAGGAGACTCATCGCCCGGCCGGGCTTCTAGCCGTGCTGCGCGGCGTGGGCCGGCTTATGGAAGCGATCGACCGTCATGCCCGCGGCCCAAGCGCGATCAACAGCAGGCAGATCGACACCACCAGCCAGAGAATAATCACGAGCGGCACCCATAGGCGCGCGCTCATCGCATCCGCCCCAGGCTCGAGCCGGGCGGACTAGGTCGGGCGGTGACCGCGAGCAACGGCATCTCCCGCCCATGTTTCCAGCTCGAACAATCCTTGCATCGTCCCGAGGGGGTGAAAGCAGGGTTGGGCACGCCGCGGAGTCGGTAATCGCCCACTTTGGATGATGCAGGCGCGACTCCGTGGCGGGAGGCTGACCGCTCGGCCGCCGAAGTCTGCGCTCTCGCGTGCCTCGCGGAGCGGGAAGGAGCAGGGCATGCGACTGGAGTTGGGAAAGTCGATTCGTTGCACGGACGAGGTCTACGGCAAGCTCGCGGACGTCGTCATCGATCCGATCGCAAAACAGGTGACTCATCTCGTCGTCGAGCCGAAGAACGGGGACGACATTGCCCGCCTCGTCCCGATCGACCTCGTCGAGAACAGCGGCGACGACGCGCACGAAGTGAAACTGCGCTGCACGGCCGAGGACGTACGTCAGCTCGAGCACGTCCACGAGTTCGCCTATCTTCGCATGGGCCAGACTCCCACGAGCGACCCGGACTGGGACGTCGGCATCGAAGACGTGCTCGCCCTGCCCTACTACGAGAGCCCCGAGATCATCGGTTACGGCGGCGGGGTCGGCGATACGAGCGTGCAGTACGACCGCGTCCCGAAGGGAGAGGTGGAGGTCAGGCGCTCGAGCGCGGTCATCGCGGCTGACGACCATTTCCTCGGCAAGGTCGACGGATTCGTGGTCGACGACACCCACATCACCCACTTCGTCCTCGAGCGAGGGCACCTTTGGGGGAAACGCGAGATCACGATCCCGATCAGCGCAGTCGCCAAGGTCGAGAACGATGCGGTCTCTCTAAGCCTCTCCAAAGCTCAGGTAGAAGACCTGCCGTCCGTTCGCGTGCATCGCCACTAGTAGCCAGGGCCCCGGGTCCGATGCGTACGCTTGGAAGATGGAGCCCTTCGCGCTCATTGTCCTCGGCAGCAGTCGCCGCGCGCGCAACGGCAGTTACTCGATCAGCCGAGCCTGCCGCCGAGCTGTCGCCCATGCCGGCCGGCTTGCCGCGTCGCGCAGTCCACAGGTCGTCGTGTTCAGCGGCTGGGCACCGAATGGGGGCACTCCCGAAGCGGCACAGATGCGGGCGCTCTGGCGAGGCCCCGACGTCGAGCTCGCGCTCGAGCCGACCGCCTCGACCACCGCAGAGAACGCGGCTCGCACCCTCCCACTCGTCAGCGAGCGGGACATCCACCGTGCCGTCGTCGTCTGCACGCCACTGCACCTGTATCGCGCTCGCTGGTTCTTCCGTCGTCTTTACTCGGCACGGGGAATCCAGACGGCGTTCACCGCTCCACCGACCGTGCCTACGCCGTCGGCTCTGGTCTGGGAGTTGGGTGCGCTGACGGTGCGGTCGCGACAGCTCTGTGCCGCAGAGGAGGAGCTTCGGCGCGCAGAGCGCCAGACATGAGCGACACGCTCGTCTTCATACCGGCCTGGAACGAGGAACAGAGCATCGGCGCGGTGATCGAGGAGCTGCACAGCGAGCTGCCCGAGGCGGACGTGCTCGTGGTGGACGACGGCTCGACCGACGACACAGCCGACGTCGCGCGTGGCAACGGCGCCGAGGTTCTGTCGCTGGGAGCCAACAAGGGATTGCCGATCGGGATCGCCTCCGGATACCACTGGGCACTCGACCACGGCTATGACTACTGCGGACGCGTCGACGCCGACGGACAGCATCCGGCCGTGGAGCTTGGCCGTTTGCTCGCCCGGGTGCGCGACGGCGACTGCGACGTGGCGGTCGGATCGCGTTTCGTCTCCGGCGAAGGCTACGAGCCGTACCGATATCTCCCGAGCCCCGCGCGGCGTTTCGGCACGGCTGTCCTCAGGCGTGCAATGGGACTCGTTCTGCGACGGCCGTTCGCCGACGCGACGAGCGGGCTGTACGCCGTCAACGCGAAGGCTCTTCCGCTCCTGGCCGAGCCCTTCAAGACCGAGGCTCCCGAAGTCGAAGCTCTCCTTCGTCTCAGCGACGCGGGTCTGCGCGTCGACGAGGTGCCGGTGCGAATGGAGCAGCGGAGAAGCGGCGTCTCGAAGCTTCGCGGCCGGAAGGCCCTGAAAGTGACCGCCACGGTGATCGTCACACTCGTCGCAGCCCGGTACTTACGCGCGCGACGATCGAAATAACACACCGTTCGTTTACTGAACCCGTACAGAATCTGACACGAGTGGGCTAAGCGGCGCAGTCCGATCGCGGCCATCCTGAAAGGGATGATCAGCGGTAACTCACTCAACGAGATCGTGCTCTTCGAAGTCCCTGCGCGGTCTGGCGCGACGCAACTGCTCGCGGAGCTCTCGACGGCGCGACTCGCCTGGATGGAAAGAGGCGACGACGTCTCTGTGATCGGGGTCCTGCTCAATCCGGACGAAGACGACCTGGCGCGTCTGCTCCGAGAAGTCGAGGCATGGGTCGAGCAACGCGGGCTGCTCGCGTTGCGGTTCGAGTTAGACGGGCGCACCTACATCCTCCAGCCACCCGTCTTGACCGAACGGGCTCACACCGCCGCATGATGCCCCCACTGGACGAGTTCGCCCGGGCTCGGCTCGGGCGCGCGCTCGTGTCCCTCGAAGGCGCGATCGCACGATTCGAGGCGCACGGGAACGGCGATGTCGAGCCGAACGTCAGCCGTCTGAAGCGTCTCGCTGACGACATCCGCGCAGTGCTCCAGCTGGCGCACGACCAGGCGCCGAAGGTCTGAAGAGCATGCGTGACCCCATGCACTCACCTCCTTTCCCCGCTGCGACCGCCGCGTTCGAACTGCCGTGCGTCACGCACGCATTGGAGCTCCTCCGCGAACTGCACACGGAGTGGGTCGGCTGGATCGAGAACCGACTGGACGGGACCTTCGTCGTCGTTCTGGCGCCGGAGACGATCGGCGAGCTGAATCAGCTCATGACACGTGTCGGAACCTGGGTCACCACCCAGGACTTTCTAGCGATCCGATTCCATCTCGACGGCCGCGCCCACATCATGCAGAGGGGCGGGTTCGTCGCACCAGCGAAGAGCACTCTCGCCTCGGACAACTGACCGACCGCCCGCGAAGTTAGGAAACGAGATGCTCCTGGCGAGCGACCGCGACGGCCTCGAGCCGTGTGTGGACGCCGAGCGCTCGCAGCAGGTGGCGAACGTGATTCCTCACCGTCTCGGTACTTAGGTGCAGCTCCTGCGCGATCTGCTCGGTCGAGCGGCCCCGCTTGAGCAGACGCAGAACCTCGGTCTGGCGTGGCGTGAGATGAGGCGGAAGAGGATCGTCGGGCTCCTCTTCAACGTCGGAGATCTGTCCGAAGACGCCGACGAGTCGATGCCCGTCCATCAGTACGCAGGAGCTGACGTCGACCTGGATGCGACCACCGTCAGCATCGACGAGGACCACCTGCGCATCGGTCACGCGCGCTGAGCCGACGATCTTGCGGGCAAAGTGCTCGCGCGCGCGCCGGGTGTCTTCCGGCGCTACGACTGAGGTGAACTGGCGGCCGCGCACGTCGCCGACCAGACGTCGAGCTGCCGGATTGATCCAGCGGATGACTCCTGTCGGATCGATCACGTAGCTCGGAACGTTGACCGTCTCGAGAGCCGCCTCGAGGTCACCGCCGATTCCGCGCAACTCCGACATCGTCAGGGCCCCGAAGGGAGTCGCGCGGCTTCGCTCAGGGCTGCTGTCTTCGCGCCGCGGCGCCAGGTGAACGAGGCGACGAGTCCGAGAGCGAGAGTCGGAACGACCGTCAGGAAGCGAAAGACCAGAACGGCGGCGACGACCCCGGCGTTGTTCCCGCCGAAGCCGACCAGTGCCCCCGTCAATCCGAGCTCGACCACCCCGATGCCGCCGGGCGTGATCGGAACCGAAGCGATGAGCCGGACGAGCGCCCACGCGGCAAAGGCTTCGACGAAGGAAACCTCGGCAGCCCCGACGCCAAGGGCACGGAGCGAGACAAGGAGGACGCCGAAGACGGTGAGGCTGCCGGCCAGGGAAGCCAGGGTCAGGACATGCCACCGCCGGTCGAGCAGATCGCCTGCGCTCTCGCGAAACCGCTCGAAGCTGGCCCCGCTCCAGCCAACAGGGCCTCGATGAACTTTGCCCAGTGCCCAGTTCGCGAACCGAGCCGCGACCTCTCCGATGTCGCGGGCGAGCCGGTCGCTGATCAGGACGAGCACGAGTCCGGTGACGACGACACCCAGGACCGCGACGCCGACGAAGGCTGCGGTGGCAAGTGTCGCCGTGTTCTCGCCGGAGATCGTCAGCAGAAAGACCGCGACGACCGGGAAACAGAGATTGAGCAGCTGGTTCCAGAGGCCGGTCAGGGTCAGAGCACGGGCGATGTCGCGCGTGGCGAAACCCCAGCTACGCAGGATCCCGTACGCTCCCGCCAGTCCGGCTGCGGTCCCTCCGGGAACGACTATGGAGAGTGCGGTTGATGCCTGGGTCAACTTCATCGCCGGAATGAACGAGAGGCCCGGAAGCACGATCATCCACGGCGGCGCGAACGTGACGAGGTTGAGGACCGTCGCGGCGAGCAGAGCGCAGATCCATGGCCAGGACAGGCCCTTGACCACCTCCCAGACCTCCCCATAGTTGGCGATCGTCGGCAGGAAGTACACGAAGGTCGCGACGATGAGGCCGACACCGACCGCGCCGAGGGCGATTCGGCGGATCAGGGGACCGCGCGATGTTGCCGTCATCGCTCGCCCATCGATCGTGGGGACTTCGTTGCCATTCCGATGTCGACGCTACCCCCAACCGGCAGCACGCAGACCTCGACTTCGGGCATGAGCTCGGCGGCCAACCGTGCGAATTCCTCCGCAGGCTCGCGCAACACGAGCGGGTCGCGACTGAGGCCGAGGCGGCGATAGGTCCCCCAGTGGATTGGAACGGCAATCCGCGGACGGAGCAAGCTGAGCGCCTCCGCTGCGCTGCGTGGGTCGAGGTGTCCGGGCGGCAGCCTCGGTCCCCAGCCTGCGACCGGCAGGAGCGCAACGTCCAGGTGGTCGGTGATCGAGCCCATGCCCGCGAAGACATCGGTGTCGCCCGCGAAGTAGGTGGACGAGGAGCCCGAGACGAGATATCCGATCGCAGGGGTCTCGACGCCGAGCGGCCCGCGTCGGCTTTCGTGCTCCGCATGCGTCGCGTGAACGGTTACGCCGCCTATCTGCATTTCATCTCCGCGGTCGACCTCGATCACGTGGCTGAAGCCACGTCGCCGCAGCCACGAGCCGGCGCCGCGCGGAACGACGAACTGCGAGGAGTGCCGGAGCGGCTGAAGAGAAGGGACGTCGAGGTGGTCGTAGTGGACATGCGAAATCAGCACCGCATCGACGAGACGAGGGTCGAATCGCAGAGGCTCTCCGACCCGCCGCAAATGGAAGACCCGCCCTCGTCCAACCGGGTCGGTCAGCAGGCGGACCTCTTCGAGCTCCATGAGGACCGTGCTGTGACCGAGCCAGGTGAGACGCTGGCCACTCTGCCGCGGCTCGGGTCGCCTCGGCGTCAGCTCCTCGTCGGCGACGGACACAGGCCTGGTCGCTCGCCTTAGTTGCGCGTCGTCCCGAAGGACGCCCGCTCGCCCGCCGAGCTGGCGAGGCGAATGCGCTTGGCAGGCGGCGAGTCGACGACGACGTTCGAGCGAATGGAGAGATCCGCCCTGACGCGGACGAGCTCGCCCGATTCGAGCGGCCTCCACCCAGGAGTGTCGTCAAGCGGCTCGCTCGCCACCACGACCGAGGGGTAACGGTGCAGGTCCGGAACGTGCACTCGCAACGTCCCGCTCACCTGGTGCAGATCGCGACCGTGGCCACCGCCGGCCCCGCGCTCGAGCACGAAAAGCCTGTGCGTCTCGGGATAGCGAAAGGCCCAGAGCTCGTCTGCCGTGGCGAGCACGAAGTTCATCGAATCCACGGGAAGGTTCCCGGCCATCCACCCGACCGCCGCCGAGATCCCCGCCCCGATGCTGGCACGTGCGCGGATCTCCTTTGCGATGAGCGCGAAGTAGCGCTCGGAGTCGGTGTCGCCTCCGACGAAGCGCATGTCACGGCCGACTTCCGCCTCGAGCCTTTCCAGATCTCGAATCGTGCCGTTGTGTGCGAAGAGCATTCCGTCCATCGCGAACGGGTGTGTGTTCTCGGTCGTCCGCTCGCCGGTGGTGGCGTAACGGATGTGCGACACGAACGTCGTGGACCTCACGTGCTTCGCCTGCCGCGCGAACGCCGGATCCTCGTAGGCAGTCAGAGGCTCCTTGTCGATGACCGCGCCGGCGACGGGTGCGAAGTATCCGAGCCCGGTTCCGTCAGGATTCCTGAGGCTTTGCTCCAGCAGCGAGTCCGGGGCCTCGAGGAGCCAGAAGCTCGCGCGCACACGCTGAGGCGAGGCGATGAGGCCGAACAGCCTGCACATGGCTAGCTCACTCTCGACGGCACCGCCGGCAGGTGCGACTGCTGAGCCGCACGCCACAGGACGGACACCGGCGCGGTTCTGCGCGCGCGCTGAGCATCCCCGTACCCAGCCCGAGGAAGGTCATGATGAGACCGATTCCGATCGACAGCGTCAGGACCACTGTCAACCCGCCGGGATCTTGCAGCAACCGGTCACCGCTGGCACCGCCTTCGTCGCTGCCGTCTCCCCCTTCTGAACCGCTCCGCTATCGCGCGGGTGATCAGTTGCGACCAATCCGGGGAACACCCCCTCGCTTCCCATTTCGAGTAACCAGAGCGTGGCGTGGCCGCGCTCCCGGCACATCACCCCGACGGGATGAGCGCGATCAGCTTTGCCGGCCGGCGTCGGCGGCGTCGCCACGCCGGTCGGCATCGACCAGCCCTTCGCGAACCGCCCAGAGCGCCGCCTGAGTGCGAGAGTGGAGACCGAGCTTGCTCAGGATGTTCGAGACGTGCGTCCTCGCCGTCCGTTCGCTGATGCCGAGCTCAGCGGCGATTTCCTTGTTCGCCTTGCCGGCGCCAACGACGCGAAGAACCTCGAGCTCGCGAGCAGTCATCCTCGCGGCAGGATCGTCTCGCGGAGCGGCACGCAGGCGTCCCATCAGACGGCGTGCGATGGCGGGATCGAGCTGGAGCTCGCCACGATGAGCTGCATGGATCGCCGAGACCACCTCGTCGGCCTCTGCGTCTTTGAGGAGATATCCGGCCGCGCCGGCGTCGAGCGCTGCGTGCACGCGGGCCTCCTCACCAAAAGACGTGAGTGCCACCACCTCGACATCGCGGTAGCGAGCGCGGATTTCACGGGTCACAGCGATCCCGTCCGGAGGTGCCATCTGCAGATCCATGAGGACTACATCGGGTAGGCGCTCCTGCGCGTCGAAGTCGGCAAGCAACTCCAGCGCGCGGAGCCCGCCATCGGCGTCTCCGACGAGCTCGAGATCCGGCTCACCCTCGAGAAAGGCGACGAGCCCGCGACGGACGACGGCGTGGTCGTCGAC
>Ga0068853_100004138_pt1 | contig 11180 bp, 10 predicted proteins | sample KBSCornC32_FD_65655 | JGI IMG/M metagenome (GOLD analysis project Ga0068853, IMG submission 65655) | Corn rhizosphere microbial communities from Kellogg Biological Station, Michigan, USA - KBS Corn C3-2 | ecosystem: Host-associated > Plants > Roots > Rhizosphere > Soil ... | reverse complement strand
GCCTTCAGCTCGCCCTTGGCGATACGGCTGGCGGCGGCCGCGATCAGTTTTAATCCGTTGATCGTGACGTCGCCTACACCCTTCACCTCACGCAGCCGTGCCTCGGGAGCGTGAACGACTTCGGCGAACGAGCCGAATGTCTTGAGCAACGATTTGGCCAGCGGCTTCATGTCGCGCCGGGGCTGCGCGGCGAACAGCACCATCTCCAGCAACTCGTAATCGCTCAAGGCGTCGGGGCCGGCGCCATGAAAGCGCTCGCGCAGCCGCTCGCGATGGCCGAGATAATGCGGCGTCTCGGCAGACTGATCCTGTGGTTCGCTGGTTTTCGCGGGCATTGGCACTAAACATGCCGTGTCGGCCAGGTTTTGCAACCGCGAATTGTCAGATGAGGGGCTACCCGTGGCGAAAATTACGCCGCTACGGGCGGCTTCTCGACGTGGCGCTGCGACAGCGTGAAGATCTCGAAGCCATTTGCGGTGACGCCGACCGAATGCTCGAATTGCGCCGACAGCGAGCGGTCGCGCGTCACAGCGGTCCAGCCGTCGGACAGGATTTTCACATGCGGCTTGCCGAGATTGATCATCGGTTCGATGGTGAAGAACATGCCGGGCTTGAGCACCACGCCTTCGCCTGGTCGGCCGATATGGATGATGTTGGGCTCGTCGTGGAACATGCGGCCGAGGCCGTGGCCGCAGAAGTCGCGCACCACGCTCATGCCCTGCGGCTCGACGAAACTTTGAATGGCGTGGCCGATGTCGCCGGTGGTGGCGCCGGGTTTTACCGCGGCGATGCCGCGCATCATGGCCTCATAGGTCACCTCGATCAGCCGTTCCGCCTTGCGGGCGATCGGGCCCACCGCGTACATCCGGCTGGAATCGCCGTACCAGCCCTCGACGATGAAGGTGACGTCGATGTTGACGATGTCGCCTTCCTTCAGCAGCCGGTCGCCGGGCATGCCGTGGCAGACCACGTGATTGATCGAGGTGCAGGTCGAATAGCGATAGCCGCGATACATCAGGGTAGCGGGGTAGGCGCCATGGCTGAAGGCGAAGTCGCGGACGAAATCGTCGATCCGGGAGGTCGGTACGCCCGCCTTCACGATATCGCTGAGTTCATCGAGGCATTTGGCCACCAGCGCACCGGCCTTGCGCATGCCGGCGAACCCGCTCGGCCCATGCAGCTTGATCTGCCCGGTCTTGCGTAAGGAGGTATCGGAGGCTTCGATATAGCTCATGGGCCGATCATGTCTGGGCGGGAAGTGATGATTTGCAGCCCCAATTTAATGATCGGGGCTGTGAGTAGCAAGCCACGGTTGACTCGTCCGGAACCGCAGCGATTCCCGAGGGAATTCGGCAGCAAAGCCCATCGCATCAGCTCGGAACCTCCACCGTGGTCTCGACCGGCAACGCGCCGCCGCGAATGCGGATTTCGCGCACCGGATAGGGCACGCGGATGCCCTCGCGCTTGAAGACATCCCACAGCGACAGCATCGCCTCGCTCTTCACATTGTCCATTCCGTCGGGATCGGCGATCCAGAAGGTCAGGGAAAATTTCATGCCGGCCTCGGTGAACTCCACGAGGATGCAGTTGGGCGGCTTGCCTTTGATGGCGCGCGGGATCGCTGCCGCGACATCCGCGGCCAGTTTGCAGACCAGCCGCGGATCGGCGTCGTAATTGGTGCCGAAATTGACCTTCACCAGCGTGTTCTTGTCGGTGTAGGTCCAGTTGACGACCTTCTGCGTCACCAGATCTTCGTTGGGAATCAGGAATTCGCGGCCGTCGCCGGCGGCGACTGAAATATAGCGGGTTTTCATCGCGCTGATACGTCCCGTGCTGTCGCCGATAGTGACGAGGTCGCCCGGCTTCACCGATTTATCCGCCAGCAGGATGATGCCGCTGATGAAATTGGCGACGATCTTCTGCAAGCCGAAGCCGATGCCGACGCCGGCCGCGCCCGAGAAGATCGCCAGCGCCGAGAGGTTGATGCCGACCGCGCTCATCACGACCGCGACGGCAAACACCATCAGGGCCAGCCGGATCATCTTGACCAGCAGCACCTGGATCGACGGCGTCAGGTCGCTGGATCGCGTGATCCGGCTTTCCGCGAAATTGCTGGCGATGTTGGTCAGCCACAGCGCCACAGCCAGCAGCACGGCAAGCTTGATCAAGAGCAGCGGCGTCAGCCGCAGCCCCCCGAGCACGATCGAGACCGAATCGAGCGCTTCGACGGTCGGCTCAAGTTGTCCGAGAATGCTCAAGGCCGCTACCAGCCATGCCGACAACGACACCAGACGGACGATAAAGGGGTTGCGAATAACGGATGTAACGAGCCGGATGATCAGCCATGCAAAGGCAAGGTTGGCGGCCACCGCGAGCAGATAGCTGCGGCTGGGCCAGGTCGACGTCAGCATCACCGTGCGCGCCAGCGTCATCTCCACCGCGAACACCGCCGTCGAGGCGCTGCCGACCAGCACGCGCATGAACAGCCGCAGCGGCGCCGGCCAGCCCATGGCAAGCGAGGTCATGTCGATCCGCGAGCGAATGGCAGCGCCGGCGCCGTAGGCGATCCCGGCGCCGGCCAGGATCAGCCCCAGCTGCAGATAGAACCAGGGTGATGTGACCTCTGCGCCGACCGAACGCGCGGCGGAGTGCAGGAATTCGGTGATGTCATTCGGGTCCATCGTCAAAATCTCATCTCATGGCAGATCATCGGAAAACTTGATTCGAATATCCGGCAGATTCCCATAACCGCGGCGTCGGCGCCATCGCGACGCGCATGCCAGCGAGTTAAAGCCCGCAAAACGGGCACATTGCCGCTGGGGACAGAAATGGGTTGGCGTTGAACTGTTGCGACGATAAGGATGCAATTGCAAGGATTTGCGAGGGTTTGCGAAGCTCATGGCCTCTCTCGATTCGGTCAGCATAGCCATTCTTCTTGGCGCGGTTCTGGTGATGGCCGGCATTCTGTCGAGCCTGCTGGCGCTGCGCTTCGGCGCGCCGTTGCTGCTGGTGTTTCTGCTGATCGGCATGGTGGCCGGCGATGCCGGCCCGGGCCAGCTGCCGTTCGACGACGTGCGCACCACCTATCTGGTGGGCTCGGTGGCGCTGGCGCTGATCCTGTTCGATGGCGGCTTGAGAACGCGGTTTCAAAGCATCCGCGCGGTGCTGGCGCCATCGATGGTGCTGGCGACGATCGGCGTGCTGCTGACGGCGCTGATCACCGCACCAGTCGCCAAATATGCGCTCGATCTGAACTGGACCGAGGCGCTGCTGGTGGGCGCGGTGGTGGCCTCGACCGACGCCGCGGCGGTGTTCCTCTTGGTGCATGCGCAGGGCTTGCGGCTGCGTCCCCGCGTCGGCGCGACGCTGGAGGCCGAATCCGGCACCAACGATCCGTTTGCGGTATTTCTCACCCTGATGCTGGTCGAGTTCATTTCGATCGGCGAAAGCTCGGCGTGGCATGTTGCACTGGAATTCGGCCGCGAGGCCGTGCTCGGCGCCATCGTCGGCATCATCGGCGGCCGGCTGGTGGTGCTGGCGCTTAATCGGGTGGCGCTGCCGCAGGGCCTGCACGCGCCTTTTGTCGCCACCGCCGCGCTGGTGATTTTCGGCATAGCTCAGATCACGCACGGGTCGGGATTCCTGGCCGTGTATCTCGCCGGCATTATCATCGGCAACCGGCCGACCCGCGCGCACAACTCCGTGGTGACGTTTCTCGACGCCGCGACCTGGCTGGCGCAGATCGTGATGTTCGTCCTGCTCGGCCTGCTGGTCTCGCCGCAGCGGCTGGTGAGCAGCGTCATTCCGGCCGTGATCGTGGCGCTGGTGCTGATGCTGGTGGCGCGGCCGCTCGCGGTGTTTCTCTGCCTCGCGCCGTTTCGCTTCAACTGGCGGGAGAAGATCTTTATCGCCTGGACCGGCCTGCGCGGCGCGGTCGCGATTTTTCTGGCCTCGATCCCGTTGCTGGTCGGACTATCGAAGGCCCATCTCTATTTCGACGTCGCCTTTGTCGTCGTCATCATCTCGCTGTTGCTGCAGGGCTGGACGCTGGCCGCAGCAGCCCGGCGGCTGCATGTGGCGCTGCCGCGCGCCGAGCGCGGTCCACGCCGGGTCGAGCTTGATCTGCCCGGCCAGCTCGAGCAGCAGCTGGTCGGCTATTCCGTTCGTCCGAAGAGCCTGTATTTCCGGCGCGGCGTCATTCCATCCTGGTCGAAGCCGACGCTGGTGATCCGCGACCAGCACATCCTCTCGCCCACTGAGGCCGATCCGGTTCTTCCCGGCGACTATATCTACCTGCTGGCGCCACCGGAAAAAGCCGAATCGCTGGATCGTTTTTTTGTCGACATGCTGCCGAGCACGGTGCCCGATCCGCATCTGCTCGGGGATTTTACCGTGTCCGGCGAAGTTACGCTGGGAGACATCGCCGCAACCTACGGCGTGACCGTTGATGCAGAACAGGCAAAACTGTCGCTGGCCGATTATTTCGACGTTCATCTCGATCATGCGCCGAAGGAAGGCGCAACGCTGGCGCTCGACTCCATCGTGCTGGTGGCGCGCAGCATCAGCGGCGGCCGGGTCAATGTGGTCGGCCTTCGCCTGCCCGAAGAAGAGGAAGACGCAGCACCCCCGACGCGGATGGGTTCATTGAAGCGCAAGCTGTCCGAGATATGGTCGTCGGTGGCGGGGATTTAGGGCGTGGGACTCAGCCGGACGTCGTATTTCCAAGGGGTAGCCGGTCGATGTCTGCTTTCGGGATAATTCAGGCATCATATCCCAGCGCGTTAGCCCCTAGCATGGCCTTGATCCGCCATGCTTTGATAGAACAAATGGCTTGGCGCAGCTCAAGAAGAGGTCGACGGTATTTCAATTGCTGATTGAGGGAGGAATCGCATGTATCCGCGAAGTCCAGCAGATCTCACTGCTTCCAATCTGAGCCACGCACTTTCTCTTGATGCCTCAAGCATAACCTCGGTCGAAACCGAGGTAATCGGCCAAGGCGTTGGCTTTCTCTGTCAACTGGCGCGAGTGAAGCTCTCTTACCGAGAAAACGCGCGAGGTCCAAAGTCGGTGGTCGCGAAATTCCCCGCGGCCATTGAGCAAACCCGCGGTCTGGCACGGCAGTTCAAGTTCTACGAACGTGAGGTCAATTTCTACAAACTCCTCGCTAAAGATGTTTCCTTGCCAAGTCCGCGATGCCTCCATGCCTCTCACGACCTGCTAAGCGATGATTTCCTCCTGCTGCTGGAAGACCTGGGCGACCGTCGGCTTGGAGATCAGCTAAAGGGCTGCTCGGCTGAGGACGCCTTCGCGGCGATCCGTCAGCTTGCTTCATTTCACGCCGAATGGTGGGACAGTCCGAAACTTAAGACAATCGATTGGGTGCCACTGGGAGAAAGCGACCTGAATAAGGGCGGACTTGCCCTTTATTCCATCGCTTGGCCGCTGTATCTCCAACAGTTTGGCTCCGACCTTCCGGATGATATGCGGCGGATCGGAGAGCGGCTTTCCGGCCAAATCGCCGGCATGCTCGATCGTTTCCAAAACAGACCGCGCACCCTTTGCCACGGCGACTATCGACTCGACAATTTTTTCTTCGGGGAGCGACCAGAACACGATGCCCTCACCGTCGTCGACTGGCAAATTGCAATCCGATCTACCGGCACCTACGACGTAGGTTATTTCGTGAGCCAAAGTGTGCCCCCGTCACTCAGACGCGAGATCGAATTGGACCTTCTGCGCGCTTATCACGATCGGCTCATCGAACTTGGCGTCAAAAATTATTCTTTCGGCGACTGTATCGACGATTACCGTTGGACGCTGATGTTTTGTCTTTGCTACCCGGTGATTGGTGGCGGCCTTGGCGATCCTGCCAACGAGCGCGGCGTCGCACTGGCCAAGGCTATGACCGATCGCTGCGTCTCGGCCATCAGGGATTGGAAGGCGTTTGAGGTTCTGAAACCCTAGCTCCGTGCAGTAACCAAGGGAGATGTTGGCCAAATGTTCTAGCGGGACAAATTCGTCCGCACCATTGAGGTGATCGAATAAAGAGCGATGTCGCTCTTTGGCGGACATCGCGCGACGTCTGACCTACGTCCGTTATGCGCTCACAAGCGGGCCTGCATCCAACGCGAACCGCCGGGACCAAATCCAGCTCAGCCGATGATTTTTCAGGATCGGCTCCTACTGCCCAAGCATGTTGGTACTCGAACGATCCCACCCGTACCCGATCAACAGCCCTACGATGCCAAAGAACACCACGGCCGCGCCCACGCATTCAAGCGAAAGGGCGACTTCCCAAACGCGATTGACCCGGCCAGCCCGGACGTATCAAAATACCCTCACGGAAACCGCATGTACTGGGGCTACCTTGGCGGACCCATTTGAAGTGAAACGCCGGTTAGCTGCCATCTTTGCGGCTGACGTCGAGGGCTACAGCCGCCTCATGGGAGCCGATGAGGTCGCTATCCTCGATGCCCTAACCGCGCGCCGCACCAAAGCCGAGTTCGCCCACGCCTCTGGATTTATGGGTACACGCCCCTAGTCAGCCGCGCGCGGCGGAAAGCTTCGCGGTCTTTCATGGTTCGAGAAGACGCAAGTGCACCTCGTTACCATGAAGAACGCTATGCCGCCGGCAGCACCTCGGCTCCGCCGAAGGCGATTACGCGGCCACGGCGGAGCATCACGATTTGCGTCGCCAGCTGGCGCATTTCGCCGGCGTCGTGGCTGACATAGACCATCGGTACGCCGGCTTCGTCGCGCAGGCGCACGAGATAGGGCAGGATTTCGACCTTGCGCTCCTCATCGAGCGACCCCAGCGGCTCATCCAGCAGCAGCAATCTCGGCTGCGCCAGCAGCGCGCGTCCAAGCGCCACGCGCTGGCGCTCGCCGCCGGACAGTTGGCCCGGACGGCGATTGAGTAAGCTGCCGATATCCAGCAGATCGGTGACGCGCGCGCGCTGAGCGGCATCGTCGTTAAGGCGGTTCATTCGCCGTCCGTAGTCGAGATTCTCGCCGACATCGAGATGCGGAAACAGCCGTGCATCCTGGAACACATAGCCGATCCGGCGGCGATGCGCCGGGACGTGCACGCGCTCGGCGGTGTGGTCGAGCGTCTCGGTGTCGATGGCGATGGTGCCGCGATCGGGCCGCAGCAATCCCGCGATCATGTTGATCAACGAGGTCTTGCCGGCGCCCGAGGCGCCGAACAGCCCGGTAACGCGGCCCTCGCTGGCGAAGCTGGCTTGAAGCGAGAATTCGCCGAGCTGTTTTGAGACGTCGACGCGCAGCATGATCAATTCCCGTGCAGGCGTTGCAACGCGCGCCGCGCGAACCATTCGGAGGCAATCAGCGCAGCAAGGGCGATGACAATAGAGACCACCACCAGCCGCAGCGCCGCGGGATCGCCATCCGGCGTCTGGATCAGCGAATAGATCGCCGAGGAAATGGTCTGGGTTTCGCCCGGAATATTCGATACGAAAGTAATGGTCGCGCCGAATTCGCCGATCGCCTTGGCGAAGCCGAGCACCATCCCGGCCAGCACACCCGGCAGCGCCAGCGGCAGCGTGACGGTCAGGAACACCCGCCAGGGCGCCGCGCCGAGCGTTGCCGCGGCCTGCTCCAGCCTTCGATCCACCGCTTCGATCGACAAGCGGATCGGCCGCACCAGCAATGGAAACGACATGATACCGCAGGCCAGCGCCGCGCCGGTCCAGCGAAACGCGAACACGATGCCGAGATGGTCCGCGAGCCACGCGCCGACCAGGCCGCGTCGCCCGAAGGTCAGCAGCAGCAGATAACCGGTGACCACCGGCGGCAGCACCAGCGGCAGGTAAACCAGCGCATCGACGACCGGTTTGCCCCAGAAATCGCGTCGTGCCAGCAGCCACGCCACGCCGATCCCAAGCGGCGTCGCCACCAGCGTCGCAACCGTGGCGACCCGCAGCGAAAGCTGGATCGCGGTCCATTCCGTTGGCGAGATATCGAACACGCTGAAATCAGGAGGTCGGACGGATCAGGAAAGTGAAGCCATATTTTTCCAAAATCGTCTTCGCCACCGAGGAGCGCAGGAAGGCGAGATAGCCGGCGGCTTCCGCTCTTGCGGTCGTCGTCGCCGCGACCGGATAGATGATGGCGGGGTGGGAATCCGCCGGGAAAGTGCCGACGATCTTGACGCCGGGTTCGACCCTGGCATCCGTTGTATAGACAATTCCGAGTGCCGCTTCGCCGCGCGCCACCAGCGTCAGCGCCGCGCGCACGCTCTCCGCCATCGCGAATTTGGGCGCCGCCGCCTGCCATGCACCGAGTTTCTCCAGCGCCGCCTTGGCGTATTTGCCGACCGGAACCGCCTTCACGTCGCCGGTGGCTATCTTGCCGTCGCCGGCGAGTTTTGCCAGATCGAAGCCTTGTCCGATGGTCACGTTGTCGATCTTTGAATCCTTCGGTGCGATCAGGACGATGCCGTTGCCGAGCAGATTGACCCGCGTCGGTTCGTTGATGGTCTTTCTGGCTGTCGCGTAATCCATCCAGTCGATGTCGGCGGATACGAAAATATCCGCCGGGGCGCCCTGTTCGATCTGTTTGGCCAGCGCCGAACTCGCGGCATAGCTGGCGAGGATATTGATGCCGGTTTTCGCGGTATAGGCGGCGTCGATGTCGTCGAGTGCGTTTTTCATCGAGGCCGCGGCAAACACGGTGAGGCTGTTGTCCTGGGCACGCGCTGGCGACCAGGCCGATCCGCACAGGATCGAAACGGCGATGACATAGACGGACAGACGATGCATCATGGCGCTCCATACGTGTTTGCGGCGTGTTACGCGCGCAAATCAAGCGTTGGTGAAAAGCGGGATGCGACAGGCGGAAGCGCCGTTCCGGCAATCCGAAAGGATTTACGATCCGTTCGGACATCGCACATAAAGCCTACAGCATCGTTGCGGTGAGGGAAAGGCTCCGGGCAACTACTATTGTTTCAGAGACAAGAGCTTCCCACTCATTCGGAAGTCGGCACGATGGCCGGCATGCGTTCAGGCGCCATCGACAAGCGCGAGCACCATCAATCCACCGCGAGCATGACGTCGGAGGCCTTGACCACGACGGTCACCTTATCCTTGGCCTTGATGCCGAGTTCGTCGACCGCCTCATTGGTGATCGAGGAGGTGACGATCTGCCCATTGCCGATATCGACGCGGATATGCGAGGTGGTCGCGCCCTTCTTGACTTCAATGACGGTGCCCTTGATCTGGTTGCGTGCACTGATGCGCATGGCAGTCCTCACAATGTTGGGGCGTGCGCGGCCATGCCACGCACTTGGCGAAAGATGGTGAAATGACAAGCCGGGACCGCCGTCCCAAAAATTCCGCCGGCGCTTACGGCGCAACGACACCCGACATTAACGTATTTTGGGGCCGAATAAAATCGCCGCGCACCGCGGTTCGCTATTGCCTGGCGTCAGGCGCTGCCAAAATCTGGCGGCAGGCGGCCGGCAATTGCGCGAGCGTCATCGGCGGTCTCGGCTTCGGCGGCACTTTCGGCGGCTTGGGGTGGATGACTGAATCCTTGAACCAGTAGGCGAGATCGCCGGCCTTGCAGCCCTCGCTTGCCGATGGCTCCGGCTGGCCCTTGCATTCGCTGCTGCCGGCAGGACATTTGATGCGGATATGGAAGTGATAATCGTGGCCGTACATCGGCCGTACCTTGGCGAGCCAGCTGCGGTCGCCCCTGGCTTCGCGGCACAGCGCTTTCTTGATCGCGGCGTTGACGAAGATGCGTTGCACGCTCGGCTCCTGCGCCGCGGCGCGGATCACACGGAGATGGTTAGGGGTCCACACGCTCGGATCTACGTCGAGCCGGTCGGAACGAACCATCATGACCGCGGACATTTCCTCGCGCTCGTTGCGCGACAATTGCCGGTTCGGCATCGGCGTCAGCCAGATATCGGCATCCAGGCCCACTTGATGGCTGGCGTGCCCGGTGATCATCGGACCGCCGCGCGGCTGCGACATGTCGCCGACCAGTATCCCCGGCCATCCCGCCTCCTTGTGCGCCTTGTCCGCCAATCGCTTGAGCAGCGCGACCATGTTAGGATGCGCCCAATAGCGATTGCGCGACAACCGCATCACCTGCCAGGTCTCGCCATTGATCGGCAGCCCTTCCGCGCCCGCGATGCAGCCCTTGGCGTAGAAGCCGACCACGCGCGTCGGCATCGCGGCGGGGAGGACCTTGCGGCCGAACAGCTCCTTTGCGCCCAGTTTGGGATCGCTGGGATTGGCCAACGGCGGCAGCGGATTTGGATCGACGCTGCCCTTGTCCTGTGCCAGTGCGGTGGCGCTGGCAACAGTGGCGGATATCAGGAGGGGAACAAGAATCAGGCGGGGATTCATCGGATCAAGCGTAGCACGGAATCAGCAACCGGGGATAAGCCGCCAATCGCAATTGCTTGATCTCACGCGCCCCGGCACCGGCGACCGGTAGGGGTAAGATTCACCGCGACTGCCTGCCTCGGCGCGTCATTCCGGTCTACGCCCGTCCGGAATCGAAAGGCCGCCACGATTGGACCATGGCGGCATACTATCAACATCAAGCTACCGATCATCGCTAGGTTATTTTTAGAGCCGATAGCTGGTCGGTGTCGTAGCGGCTTCTCAATTCCGCGATGACATTGGCATCTGCCTGGCCTCCTGCCGCCACTTTCGCAAGCTCTTCGAAATAATGTTCATGACCCGGCGGTGATACGGTCATGAGCATCCTAGCGGGCTTGTCGCTGGCGTTACCGATGTTGTGAGGCACGCCCGGCGGGATGAACAGGTAGGTTCCGGGTTTGGCGCGGACCAGTTGGCCGTCCACCTGCCACTCGCATTCGCCCTCCAGCACGTAGAAGGTCTCTTCCTGGACACGATGAACGTGAAGACCAGTGGAGAAGCCGGCCGGAACTGTCCAATCAAACATGCATGTGTGCTTCGAGTCCTCTCCGGTTACGAGGAATGCCATCGGCTGGCCGGCCAACGTGACTTCTTTACCCTCGCCCGGCATTCGAATAATCGCTTTCGGCTTAATCACGATGGTCCTCCATGGTTTGGCGCTCCGTCGTGCGCTGCAACTGCGGCAACATGCTCCCGCCCCACCTGATGGTCGTGAATTCGTTCCGAAAATATTGTAAAATGTTTCCGAATGGTATCCGCTCAGCC
>Ga0068853_100004136_pt1 | contig 11181 bp, 6 predicted proteins | sample KBSCornC32_FD_65655 | JGI IMG/M metagenome (GOLD analysis project Ga0068853, IMG submission 65655) | Corn rhizosphere microbial communities from Kellogg Biological Station, Michigan, USA - KBS Corn C3-2 | ecosystem: Host-associated > Plants > Roots > Rhizosphere > Soil ... | reverse complement strand
CGTAGAGTGCCAGCAAGGGCCAGCGTTGCCGTGGAGGGGCTTGGAAGCGGAAGCAGAAGCACTCGATGATGAATGCGTAGGCGATGATCATCGCCCCGGTTTCCTTGCTGAAGACCGCCAGCAGACCGAGCAGGCCCATGCCCACGATGCCCATCCAGAGGCCTGAACGGTCGCCACGCAACGACAGCAGTCGGCCTTCGGCGTAGCTGACGAGGCCGGCCAGCATGAACGTCGTTGCCAGCACGTTCATGCGCTGGGTGATGTAGAGCACGCTGCTCACGTGCAACGGGTGCAGGACCCATGCACCGGCTACGAACAGCGCCAATGCTTCGGCTGAAACGGTCGTCGTCGACGGGAGCAGCCGCCCGGCGATCCGTCGCAGCAGCGCGTACAGCAGCGCGCCGTTCGCTAGGTGCAGCAGCAGGTTCACGAGCTTGAACGCCGGCGGATTCATGCCGAAGGCGAGGATGTTGAGGCCGAACGAGAGCATGCTCAGCGGGCGCCGGGTCGGCCCGGTCGCGTTGAGGAACATCACGCCGACCCAATCCGGCGGACCCTTGCCGAGCAGTTGCATCGGTGGGCTCAGCACGATGTTCTGGAAGTCGTCGAACAGGAAGAAGTCGCCGCAGACGCCGCGGGCATACGCGAGCGCGCAGGCGACCAGCAATAAGACGAGCCAGCGGCGGGGATTGCGGATCCGGGACATGTCGGGCATTCGTCGTAGGCAGTCGTCGATCATACTCGGGGCGGTCGGGCAGCCAGGGAGCCGTGCATGGGTCGGCATTCCCGCCGACGCGCGCGCTCGCCGGACCGCCGACCTTATAGGCGACGACGTGGATATCGTCGACTTCCTCGAAACCGGCGATGCGAAACGTTGCCCATGGCGCGCTGGGAGGTGGCGACGCACCGATAGCACTGCGGTCGACGATCCCGAAGCCGCTGCTGGGTCCTCCGAAAGGATCAGGCGCGCGCCCATGGCACATCGCCCGTGCGGCGGTTCCTCCGGATCGCACGAGATGGCGGTGCGATCCCGCCCTCCATCCGTCGGAAAAAAAAGACGCCGCCCGAAGGCGGCGTCCGATCAAGCAATACCGCGTTCGCCGATTAACGGCAGAGCGACGGCAGGTACTTCGACGGGATCTTGGTGCCGGCCACGCTGTTGCACGTCCACTCGAGCACGTCGGTGTTCGTGGTGTTCGGGGTCGGGAGCAGGACGTACGGCTGGCTGGCCGCGCCACCCAGGTCCGTCGCGCCGGTCGTCGTGATGGTGATCACGCCCTTCGCCACCGCGGTGCTCGCAACGTACTTGGTGATGTTGTTGTTGCAGCCCGAGCTGGTCAGGTTCGGCGGCAGCTTGCCCTGGCCCTCGTAGAACTCGACGACCGAGTTCTTGCACGCGTCGCCGGCGACGAACACTTCGCTGAGCTTGGCGCGGACCATGTAGTCCTGGTACGCCGGCAGCGCGATCGCTGCCAGGATCGCGATGATCGCGACGACGATCATCAACTCGATAAGCGTGAAGCCCTTCTGGATCTTGCTCATGGTAAATCCTCTGGATTGGTTACAACGGTTTGCCCCTAGAGCCGCCAACCTTGCCAGGCGGGCCCGCTTCCGCGATCGCTTCATCGTCCGGCGATCGACGGCTCGCAGAGTAGGAGGTAGCAGCTTCCATGCCAAGCCCCTGAATGCCGATCAGCTCACGCTTTTTTTTTCCCCCGATCCGGCGATGAGATGCGCGTCTCAGCTCCGCGTGAGCCCGCTGCAAATTTTGTCCGAACCTGACAATTTTGGTTCGGCGCGATGTCGCCGTTCCTGTCACAAGCAGCGTCCGCGAGGCGGTGGTCAGGGTGGTGGCGGTTTCGCGAACACCGCATCGAATTGCTGCTGGATCCGTGTGCGGTTCGCAGGCGTGTAGCGCTGCAGCGCTTGCTCGTAAAGGCGTAGTGCTTCATCGTGCTTGCCGGCACGAACTTCCAGCAGGGCAAGCCGCATGTAGCCCTCAGGCAGTTGCGGCTCGAAGGAGATGGCGGCGCGGTAGGCTTCCTCGGCTTCGCCGAAATCGTTCTTGAGCTCGCCAAGCTGCCCCGACAGGAGCATGTAGCTGCGCAGGTAGCTGTAGCGGATGGACGACGGGCTCATGTCCTTTTTCGCCTCGGCGAGCGCGAGCGAAGCGCCGTCGATGTCGCGCAGCGCGATGCGCAGCGCCGCAACGTTGAGCATGCTGCCGAAACTGGCGCGTGCCTCGCCTTGCATCATCGTGTCGGCAAGCGCCTTGGCCCGCGCATGATCGTCGGTGCGGATGTAGGCGCCCAGCAAGGACTCCTGTGCCTTGAGCGAGCCCGGGTTCTCCAGCAGGGCCCACTGCCACAACCTGACGTCATCGGACCAGAGCACGATGCAGGCACGCGTATTGACGACCGCGAACGCCAGCCAGACGCAGCCCGCCAGCGCAAGGCCGCGCACGAACCGAGGCGCCAGCGTGCGCACTCCGGCATCGTGCAGCAGCAGTGGGAGAAGTGCGCAAGCGGTTCCGATGGCCGTCATCGCGTAGCGGCAGTGATAGAGGCTGCCGGCGAATTCTTGCGGAATGACGTGCAGCACCGGCAGCAGGGCCGCCGTAACGCCGGTGATGAGGGCGCCCCACGTCGTTCGCCGCCACAGCAGCCACAGCCCGATCGCGACGAGAGCGATGGCGCCGGCGTCGATCGCCAGGAGCTTCGCCGAGAACGTGGCGAATGGAGCGACGTCGACGTCGTACATCGGCGCCAAGCCGCTCATCGGCCAGACGATCAGCTTCAGGTAGGCGAGATAGGTGAAACAGGCAGTCTGCAGCTGCGGCCAGAACGACCACGCGGCCTTCGTGGCGGGATTGATCAGGAAGCCGATGCCGAGGAGGCGCAGGCCAAGGTAGATCATTCCGGCGACGAGGACCGCCGCGTAGACGGGCCACTGCCGCCGTATCGCTGCTCGCAACGCGAGTGACGGCGCTCGGCCATCCTGCGCGTCCGCCCGCGTGCGCAACCAGTCGAAGACCACCAGCAACAATGGGAACGACAGCGCGGCTTCCTTCGCGCCGGCGGCGAGCAGAAAACACGACGCCGTGCCGACCGCGCGCAAAGCGACGCCGCGCACACGCAGATTGATGCTCAAGCCGAGCAAGGTGAAGGCGGTGGTCAGCATGTCGTACTGGGCGGAAATCCACACCACCGGCTCGGCCAGCGCCGGATGCAGCGCGTAGACGAGCATTGCCACGCACGGCCAGGCGATTGTCTCCAGCCGCCCGGATGCGCGACTGCATTCCCGCAGGATCGAACGCGCGAGAAGCCCGACCAGGACGATGTTCGCGAGGTGGATGCCCAGCGAAAGCAAGTGCATGGGCGCCGGCGAAAAACCGGAGAGGTTGGTTTCGACGATGTAGAGGACGACGCCCAGCGGGCGGTAGTAGCCCGCCCACTCGGGGAATCCGTGCACGATCAGCCCCGGCCAACGGCTGCGGTCGGTCATCCAGCCCGAGTCGACGAGGAACTTGAAATCGTCCCAGACGAAGCCTGCCGCATGCACTGGCCAATAGATCGCTATCGCCAGCACCAGCACGGCGACGCTGGCGATCGACACGAGTGCGCTTGGTTTTGATGGCGTGTTGGACATCGAGTGGCCGTGAACGGTGTGCCTCAGCAGTGGAACGACGCCGGCACTCGCAGGCGTCGTATCGTCCCCCGACGACGCGCGCGACGCCAACCGGTTCAAGGCGCGGCGGCGGAGGTGGCGCGGATCCTCAGTGCGCGATCGCGCCGGCGCTTTCCTTCCCCGCGGATCGGCGGCCGGCGATCGCGAGCATGTACCTGCGATATGCGATCGTCTTGGCGTTGCCCGCGACTTGCTTGCCGAGCTCGTCGTCGATGCGGCTGACGGCGGCACTGTCTCCGCTCATCACCGCGCCGAGCATGGATGCGCGCAACAACCAGTCCCGCGAAGACTGCGACAGTTGCCGCGCGTTGTCGTTGCGCAACTCGGCGGCGGCGCCCGCCTGCACGGTCTTCCAATCACCGCGCGCGAGGGCGGCGACCACGTCCAGTACCGCGCGTTCGGGCGCCGCCGCCGTCGCGCAACCTGCCCAGGCGGGCGAGCCCCACGTCTCGAGTGCAGTGGTCTCGTCGAGGAACGGAATCGTTCGTGCCGCAAGATTGATCAGCGCGTCTGCAGTCAGCGGATCGAACGGCTCGTCTTCGCTGCAGCGGGCGACGCCATTTCTGGCGAGCGCGATCCTCGCGAAATCCGCGAGATCTCCCGATTGCTTGGGTGGGGTGCCGTCGCGGAGCGCAGCGGCGATGCGATGCGCGCGGAATATCTCTCCCGAGTAGTCGTAGACGGGGTTGTCGACGATCTCCGATGGCGAGGGCATCGGAAGCCCGGCAAGCGCCGTCCTGTAAGGCAGGTCCGCCCCGGCCAGGCCGAGGATGGCTTCGGCCGACTTTCCGGCGAAGCGCGTCATCGGCGCTTCCAAAGAAAGCGTGGGGTGGAAGTCGGACGTCGCGCGAGCCGAAAGCGCGTCGAACAAGGGCTCCAGCGACTGGCGGTTGCCGATCTGATGCGCGGCGACGTCCTGCGCGGTCGATATGCCGACGCGTTTGAGATCGGATTCCAGCCGTGGCTCGGCCAGCAATTCGGGATGCAGGTCCCCGACCGGGCCATCCGCGCGCGCGACGATCAGCATGTCGGCGCTGTTCGACAAGTAGATCCGGTAGTCCTGGAACGACAGCGACAGCGCTCGCACGACGGAGGCGACCAGTTCATCGTCGATCTCGTACAGCTGCAGCCACTGCACGAACAGGCCACCCGGTTGCAAATGCTGCGGTACGAAGTGATAGAACTCCTGGCTGAACAGGCCGGCGACGCCGGACACCCATGGATTGGAAGGCTCAGCCACTATGAGGTCGTAGCGCGAACGGTTCGCGGCGAAGTACGTCTTCGCATCCTCGAAATGGATGTGGGATCGGGGGTCGCTGTACGCGCGTTCGACGCGTTTGCCGAAAACGCGCGCCCCGTCGACCATTGTCGGCTCGATCTCGACCGTGTCGACGCTTTCCAAGCGCGGGTCGCCGAGCAGGGTATTGGTCGTCAGGCCGGAGCCGAAGCCGATCACGGCCGCCGTCTTCGGGTTCGGGTTGTGCAACAGGGGCAATATCCCGGCGAGGATCATCGTGATCTCGTCCGATGACGGTGCGCCGTCGGGGGACATGTTGATGCCGGCGTCGACCTTGCCATTGGTGCTGATCGAAGCATATCCGCTGGCTTCGGCCTGCGTGGCGACGCTGGCGGTCTTGCCGTCGCGATAGAAAAGCACGCGCAGACCTTGCGCGGACATTCTTGCGATGCCCGAGCGGTAGACGCCGGACGCCATCCGGTCGGGTTCGAAACGTGCCAGCGCAAGGACCGCCATCAACGCGAGTCCGGAAGTGACGAGGGCGCCAAGATAGGAACTGTCGACGCGTTCAGCCGATGCGCCGGTCCGGCGCAGCAGGATCAGTCCGAGCGCGAGGTCGCCAGCCGCGGCGATGCACATTGCGAGCTTCAAGCCGAGCACGGGGACGAGGAAATGCACGGCGGCGAACACGCCGGCGATCGCGCCTACCGTGTTGGCCGCATAGATGCGGCCGACACTGGCTTCGCCGTCGCCGTTGCGCATCAGCGCGTAGGTGAACAGCGGCAGCGTCATGCCGGCGAAGAACGCGGCGGGGGCCATCAGCAGGATCGAGATCGCCGCGGTGACGAAGTTGTAGATCGTGTAGCCGCCGTCGCTGCGAGACAGCGCCTTCATGAACCAGGCGATCCAGTCGAACGAGCGGTCGTACAGCAGGAGGCTCGCGAGCACTGCCATTCCCATCGCGATCTGCACCCAGCCACCGACGCGGATCGGCAACGCATAACCGTCGATGCGCTTGCGGATCCAAAGGCCGCCGAAGGCGAGCCCGCCGATGAAGGCGGCGAGCATCAGCTCGAAGGCATGCACCGTACTGCCGAAAGCGAGGCTCAGCATGCGTACCCAGCCGATCTCGTAGACGAACGACGTGGCGCCGGTGACGAAGGCGGCGGCGAGCAGCAGCTGTGCGACGCTCCGTTGCTCCGGCTGCGATGCGCTGCTGGCGATCGCAGGCTGCGGTTCCTCCGGCGAGCGCGCCAACAGCCAGGCCGCGATCGCGACGACGAGGTTCAGCACCGCGCCGAAGCGCATCGCTCCAGGCAGACCCACCGCCGGCAACAAGACGAACGTGGCGACGAGCGCGCCGATCGCGGCTCCCAAGCTGTTGGTGAAATAGAGCCCGCCGAGGATCGCGCCGTCCTCCTTGCGCAAACGCCGCATGAGGCCGTTGCTCATCAACGGGAACGTGGTGCCGAGAAGGATCGCCTGCGGCAGGATCAGCAACGCGCCGCTGCCCCATTTGAGCGCTTGTACTGCCCAGCTGCCGGGCATCGCCGGGAAGGCGACGTCGTAGGCGAAGCCGGTGACGCCGAGGTAGATCGGATGGAACAGGGCGGCGGCGACGCCGATGATCAGTTCGATCAGCGCGTAAGCGCGCAGCAGGTTGCGCCACCGCAGGCTGCGCCGGCTCGCCCACCATGCGCCGAGCGCCATGCCGCCCATGAAGATTGCGAGCACGAGGCTCTGCGCATAGGCCGCATGGCCGAGGTAGAGCCCTAGATACTGCGACCAGATCGACTGGTAGATGAGTCCTGCGGCGCCAGAGAGCGCAAATACGAACAACGCTGCCGGCCGAAGCCAGCGCGACCCTTGATGCTCCGCCATCGCATCATCCCCGACCTGGTGTTCGGGCGAGCATACACGAGCCTGCAGGCCGTTCGGCGCATCGTGGCCGCGCTACCACGGCGTGATCGGCAACGCGTCGATGGGCGCGCCGGTCTTGGCGTCGAGCAGCATCGTCAAGTTCGCGCGTCGCGCAGCCAGCGGAACCCACCGGATGTCGGCCGCCGCACGTCCGTGCTCGTGCAACCACGTCTCGACGGGCGCTGCTGCATCGGGATGGGCCTTCACGAGGTCGTCGATGGATTTCGCGCGGCGCAGCAGGTCCATGGCGACCACGGCGTAGTCGACGTAGTACTGAGGCATCGCGTCGATGTCCTTGCCACCGGGGCCGGCGAGGACGATGCGGTTGCGTTCGCCGATGTCAGTCGGCGGCAGCGCGCCGATCACGCGCGGCCCCGTCCACGGTGCGGTGGCGAAGTCGGCGCGCTTCGCCTTCGCGTAGTCCACCGGATCGATGTCGCTCGCGCTGACGAGGCTGAAGCGATCGACATTGGCGACGACGAAGGCCGGGCGTGCGCGCACGACCACCGACATGCCGTAGAGGAATGCGCACGCCTGGGCGAGCGCGATCGCCGTGAGGTCGAAGCGCATGCCCCATTTGCCGCTGCGGAATACGACGAGGGTCAGCAGGGGGCCGAGCACGACGTCGACGCAAAGCAGGAGCAGGACCAGGGTATCCGCACCCGCTGCGTGGCTGTACGGGCGCGGATACCAGACGCCGAAGATCAGCGTCGCCGCGATCAGGCCGATCAGCGCGCTGATGCAGATATGAATGCCGGCGGCTTTCCAGCGGGACATGCGCGAGCCTCGCCAAGGGACTGCAAAAAATATACGGCAGGAGTACCGCAAAGCGCGAGTGTCGCGCTCGGCCGTTGCGGGAAGGTGGCCGGTGCGACGTGAGCCGAGCGTGATCGTCCAGCTTCGGTGCGGACGACAGCGAGCGCGATCGCGACGCTAGGCAGCGCTCATTCGATCCCGAGTTTCTCGAGGCGATAGCGCAGCTGTCGAAGCGTGAGCCCGAGTTGCTTCGCCGCGGCCGTGCGGTTCCAGCGCGTCGCTTCGAGCGCCTTCATGATCGCCGCGCGCTCGGTCTCGGCGACGGCGGCGGCGAGGTCGCTCGGGAAGCCTTCGTCCTCGGGCGGTTCGGCAGCGTAAGCGGGCGGGCGCGGCTCGGCGTGCGCGCCCGCGGTCGGTGTCGGCGTGTTCGCCCACGCTTCGGCGGCGACGCTCGCCGCGCGTTCACCGGCGGCGAGGCGCAGGTCGCCGATGCCGATGCTGTTGTTCTCGCACAGCGCGACCGCGCGCTCGAGCACGTTCTCGAGTTCGCGCACGTTGCCCGGGAAGTCGTACGAGAGCAGCGCCTTGAGGGCTTCGGGTTCGAGTCGCGCGGGCGCGGTGCCGTTGTCCTTGCCGAGGCGTTCGAGCACGCGACCGGCGAGCTTGGGAATGTCCTCGCGCCGGTCGCGCAGCGGCGGCACCTTCAGTTCGATCACGTTGATGCGGTAGAACAGGTCCTGGCGGAACGAACCGAGTTCGACCAGGCGCGCGAGGTTCTTGTGCGTGGCCGAGAGGATGCGCACGTCGACGCCGACCTCGGCGCGCGCGCCGATCGGGCGCACGGCCTTCTCCTGGATCACGCGCAGCAGTTTCACCTGCATGTGCATCGGTAGCTCGGCGACCTCGTCGAGGAACAGGGTGCCGCCCTGCGCCGCGTGGAACAGGCCGTCCTTGTCGGTCTGCGCGCCGGTGAAGCTGCCGCGCTTGTGGCCGAAGAATTCGCTCTCCATGAGTTCCGACGGGATCGCGCCGCAGTTGACCGGCACGAACGGCGCGGTCGAGCGCGGGCCGAGTTCGTGGATGAGCCGCGCGACGAGTTCCTTGCCGGTGCCCGACTCGCCGGCGATGTAGACCGGGGCCTGGCTGCGCGCGACCTTGGCGATCGTCGCGCGCAGTTCGTTCATCGGCGCGGAGTCGCCGATCAGCTTGCTGCCGCTGTTCGACTGCTCGGCGCGCTTTTCCTCGGACAGCTTGAGTGCCGTCTGCACGAGGCGGCGCAGCACGCTGATGTCGACCGGCTTGGAGACGAAGTCGAATGCGCCGGCCTTGAGCGCGTCGACGGCCGCGTCGACGTTGCCGTACGCGGTGATCATCGCGATCGGCGTCTCGGGGTACTGGGCGGCGACGAGCGCGATGATCTCCTGGCCCGAGCCGTCCGGCAGGCGCATGTCGGTGAAGCACAGCGCGTAGCGGCGCTCGGCCAGCCGCTGCCTCGCCTCGGCGACGGTCGCCGCGGTTTCCACGATGAGATCCATGCGGCCGAGGGTGAGCGTCAGCAGCTCGCGGATGTCGCGTTCGTCGTCGATGACCAGTGCGTAGTGCTTGCTCATGCCGTCGGAATCGGTCGCGTCAGGTCAGGGAGACAGCGCAGAGGGTAAATCGCGCGGCAGTCCAAGGCAAAGCCCGCCGGTTTGTGCTAAAGGCGGCCTTCAGGCCGATTGTGGCGCAATGCGCGAGGCGAGCAGCGCCCCGGCAGGCGTCAATGTAATGCGGAAACAGGCGCCACCGCCTGCCACCGGGACGTATTCGAGCGAGGCCTGGCTCGCCTCGCTCATCTGCTTGGCCAGGTACAGGCCGAGGCCCGTGCCGTATTCATGGGTGGTGTAGAACGGCTCGAAAATCTGCGCGGCGACCTTCGGCGGGATGCCCGGTCCACGGTCGATGACCTCCAGCAGCGGCGGTCCCTTGTCGACCGCGAGCCGCGCGACCACGCTCACGCGCGCGGGCTGGTTCGGCTGGCGGCCGTAGCGCAGTGCGTTCTGCACGAGGTTCCACACGACCTGCTGCAGGTGCTGCGGGTCGACCATCGCCTCGAGCGTGCGGTTGTGGGTGACCGCGCGCAGCTGGTCCTGGCCGAGGTCGTTCGACTGCTTGTAGTCCTCGACGAAGGCGAGCACCCAGGCGTTGAGGTCGATCGTCTCCGGCCGCGAGCGCTCGCGCCGCGACAGCTGCAGGATGTTCTCGACGACGTCGTTGGCGCGCGTGCAGTGGTTGTTGATGATGTCGACGAGGCGCTTGTCCTCGGCGTTGAGCTCGGGCGACTCGGCGAGCAGCTGCGCCGAATAGCGGATCGCCGCGAGGGGGTTGCGGATCTCGTGCGCGATCGACGCCGACAGGCGGCCGAGCGAGGACAGGGTGAGTTCCTCGGCGCGCCGCGACAGCAGCGAGGTGTCGTCGAGGAAGATCAGTACGTTGGTGTCGTCGTTCGGCGCGAGGCGCGTGAAGCGCGGGATCACCTCCGGCACGTCGTGCGCGAGCGCGACCGCGGTCTGCTCGCTCTTGCCGGTGTGGCGCCAGTGGTACAGCCGGCGCGACAGTTCCGGCGCGGCGGAGCCGAGTTCGCGCTGGTTCGGCGGCGGGTTGCCGATCAGGTGCCAGGCCGACTCGTTGATGCGCAGGATGTGGTTGGCGCGGTCGACCAGCAGCACGCCGGTCTTCATGCGCTGGATGATGAGGTCGTTGATCTGCTCGAGGTTGAGCAGGTCGACGCCGCGCCGCGCGGCGAGGTCCTCCGCCGCGCGCATGTGCCCGCCGAGATAGCGGAGCAGTGCGGCGACGATGAAATAGGCGACGACGACGGCGGCCGTCTCGAGGCTGTTGTTCTCGCGCCCCGGCCCGCTCAGCAGTTCGTAGGCGTACGGCACCGCGACGCCGAGCGCCGCGGCGGTGGCGAACACGTAGGCGCGGTGCGGCAGCAGCAACGCGGCGATGCCGACGTTGACGAGCAGCATCATCGGCACGAGGCTGTGGCCGGTGAGCGCGATCAGCACCAGCGAGGCGGCTACGATGTCGATCAGCAACGAGGTGCTGATCGTGCCGCCGAGCCGGGAGCGCAGGCGCTCCGTGCCGATCAGCAGGGCGATCGCGACGACGAGGTAGGTCGACGAGGCGATCTGGCCGAGCAGCGGGCGCGACACGTGCACCCAGTCGACCGCGAACGGGCTGAACACGAGGCCGACGTAGACCACGGCTTCGAGGCAGCGGTACAGGTTGAAGAAATACAGTTCGCGCCGGGTGATGTCGCCCGGTGAGGCCGTCGTGTCCAGCAATTGGGTACCCATGCTCACGGCTCCGTTGCGCCAGTATAGCCTGCGGGTTCGCCCGGAGCGTCCGCGGCACCCCTGATTCTTTGCTTTCGCGGTCCCCATCCCCGAGAATAGGCGACCCGTTTTTCGGTCGGCTTCGCGTCGACGCTCCCCGGATTGCGCTGCCGCGGTGGATTCGCGCCGCGCGCGTGCGTCCCTTCGCACAAGGTGTCTCATGAATTTCCACGAATACCAAGCCAAGGAACTGTTCGCCGA
>Ga0068853_100004134_pt1 | contig 11182 bp, 10 predicted proteins | sample KBSCornC32_FD_65655 | JGI IMG/M metagenome (GOLD analysis project Ga0068853, IMG submission 65655) | Corn rhizosphere microbial communities from Kellogg Biological Station, Michigan, USA - KBS Corn C3-2 | ecosystem: Host-associated > Plants > Roots > Rhizosphere > Soil ... | reverse complement strand
GCCATCGACCGCTTCGGCGTCGATCAGTTGTTCGGCTCGCCGGCACTGGTCGAGGTGCTGGCCCGCTACGGAAGGAAATTGCCCGGCCTTCGTCGCGTGACTTCGGCGGGTGCGCCGGTGCCGGCCGAAGTCGTCGCAACGATGCGCGCGCTGCTGCCCGAAAACGCATTTTTGTGGACGCCTTACGGCGCCACCGAATGCCTGCCGGTCGCGGTGATCGAAGGCCGTGAACTGCAGGACACGCGCGAAGCGACCGAACATGGCGCCGGCACCTGCGTCGGCCGGCCGGTGCCGCCGAACGAAGTGCGCATCATCGCGATCAGCGACGACGCGCTGCCGGAATGGCAGGACGCGTTGCTGGTCAAGCCGGGCCAGATCGGCGAAATCACCGTGGCCGGGCCGTCGGCGACGGACGAATATTTCCGCCGACCGGAAGCGACCGCGCTGGCGAAAATCCATGAATGCCTGCACGTGGAATCGCCGACCGAGGGCGAACCCGCGCAGGAGGTCGAGCGCATCGTGCATCGGATGGGCGATCTCGGTTATTTCGATCCGCACGGCCGGCTGTGGTTCTGCGGCCGCAAATCGCAGCGCGTATTGACCGAGCTCGGCGGGCTGTACACCGAACAGGTCGAGCCGGTGTTCAACGTTCATCCAGACGTGCAGCGCACCGCGCTGGTCGGCGTCGGCGACAAAGGCCATCAGCGGCCGGTGCTGTGCGTCGAGTTGCGACCTGGCATCAAACGCGACCAGCACGAACGCGTGATCGAGCAACTGCGCCATCTCGGCATGGGCTTGGTGCACACCGCGCGCATCGACACCTTCCTGATCCACCCGCGCTTTCCGGTCGACATCCGCCACAACGCCAAGATCGGGCGTGAGATCCTGGCGAAGTGGGCGTCCAAAAAACTCGCCAAATAGCCCCTCCCCCTGCTTGCAGGGGGAGGCTGGGAGGGGGTAAGACCCTTGCAAGATATTCACGTCAACGGCGAACTTTGCGCCGCAATCCTACCGATGCCGAGCGCAGACTGTGGCGACATTTGCGCAGTTGGCAATTATTCGGTTACAAATTTCGCCGACAGTATCCAATCGCCGGGTACATCGCCGACTTTGCTTGCGTCGAAGCTGGGTTGGTAATCGAGCTCGACGGTGGCCAACATCTCGCGCAAGCAGATTACGACGCCGCGCGCACGCGCAAGCTCGAAATAAATGGTTACAAAGTACTTCGTTTCTGGAACGACGATGTATTGTTGAGGTCGGACGCGGTACTCGAGCAGATTTGTCGCGAGTTGCAACCCCACCCCAGCCCTCCCCTGCACGCAGGGGAGGGAGCCAAACTCAATGGCGAAAGCGATCAAACATGAAAATCCTGGTCACCGGTGGTGGTGGTTTTCTCGGCCAGGCGCTGTGCCGCGCGCTGGTGGAGCGCGGCTATCAGGTCAGCAGTTTCCAGCGCAGCTTCCATCCGGTGCTGCAACAGATCGGGGTCCGCCAAATTGGCGGCGATCTAGCCGATGCAGCCGCGGTGCACGCGGCACTCGCCGGTCACGATGCGGTCTTTCACAACGCCGCGAAAGCCGGCGCCTGGGGCAGTTACGCCAGTTACTACGATGCCAACGTGCGCGGCAGCGAGAACGTGTTGGCTGCTTGTCGCGCGCACGGCATCGGCAAGCTCGTCTACACCTCGACGCCGAGCGTGACGCATGCCGGGCGCATGCCGGTCGAAGGCGGCAATGAGATCAATACGCCTTACGGGCACGACTTCAAGGGCGCGTATCCGGCGACCAAGACGATCGCCGAAAAAGCGGTGCTCGCGGCCGATGATAGGCAACTGGCGACGGTGGCGTTGCGGCCGCGCCTGATCTGGGGTCCGGGCGATACGCAATTGCTGCCGCGCCTGGTCGAGCGCGCGCGCGCCGGACGACTGCGCCTGATCGATGGCGGCCACAATCGGATGGACACGACTTACATCGACAATGTCGTGCACGCGCATCTGCAGGCCTTCGATCATCTGCAGCCGGGCGCCGCCTGCGCCGGCAAGGCCTATTTCATTTCCAACGGCGAGCCACGACCCGTGCGCGAGATCGTCAACGGTCTGCTGCAAGTGGCGGACGTCGCGCCCGTGACTGCCAGCATTCCTTATGCGATCGCTTACGCGGCCGGCGCCGTCCTGGAAACGACCTGGCGTTTATTGCCGCTTAAGGGCGAGCCGCCGATGACGCGTTTTCTCGCCGAACAGCTGTCGACGCCGCATTGGTACGACATTTCGGCCGCCCGCCGCGATTTCGGCTATGTGCCGCAGGTGTCCATCGACGAAGGACTGGCGCGTTTGCGCGCGTCGCTGCGACGCGCAGGTTAGGCGCGGCTCAGACGGCCTGGGCTACGGTCGGGGCGCCGATGTCGGCAAGTGTCGAGGAGAGTCGCATGCTGCATTACGCACTGGTTTTCTTCGTGGTCGCGTTGATCGCGGCCGTGCTCGGATTCGGCGGCATCGCCGGCGCATTCGCCGGCATCGCCAAGATCCTGTTCGTGATCTTCCTGGTGCTGTTCATCGTGTCGCTGTTCACCCGTCGCCGGGTCTGAGCGACCGATTCGAACAAGGATTCAAGCGACAACTGTCGAAGGGCGTGCGCCGGCGGCTAGAATGGCCGGATGAGCACGACCCGCACGCCCTTCGATTCGCTCAAGCCGCTGGCCGGTCGCGCATTGGAAGCTGCGCTCAACCGGTTGCTCGCGCTCGATCCCGACACCCGCGCGGCCGTGTCCAAGCTTGATGGCCGACGCATTTCGCTGGCGCTGGAAGCGCCCGCGATCGCAATGCAGATTTCAGTGGATGGACCGATGCTGAAAGTCGGCCCGGTGTCGGCCGACGACGAGGCCGACCTCGGCATTCGCGCGACCCTGTCCGGCGCGCTGGCGCAATTGCCGTTTCTGCGCGCGAGCAATTCGCCGCCTGCAGGCAAGGTGCGCATCAACGGCGATGCCGAACTGGCGCGCACCTTGCAGCAACTGGCCCAGCGATTCGATCCCGACTGGCAGCGGCCGTTCGCAGATGCGTTCGGACCGATCATCGGCCCGCAGATCGCCCGCGGCTTGCAGGAGGCCTTGCGCAGCGGTGGAAGTCTGGCGAAGAAATTCGCCCGCGACGCTGCCGACTTCGTCACCGAGGAATCGCGCGACGTGCTCGGCAAAGCCGAGCTGGCCGCCTTTCACGACGACGTCGACCAATTGCGCGACGACGCCGAGCGCCTGATCGCGCGCGTGCAGCGCTTGCGCACGCGCATGGAAGACGCGCCGTGAGGTCGGTGTTCCGCGCATTGCGCATCGCTCGCGTATTCCTGCGCCACCGGCTCGATTCACTGCTCGAAGACACCGCGGTCGGGCCTTGGTTATGGCTGCTGCGGCCGTTCACGCCTTCGCGCAGCGAAGAAGCGAACCTGCCGCGCGGCGAACGCCTGCGTCTGGCGCTGCAGGAACTCGGTCCGATTTTCGTCAAGTTCGGCCAGGTGTTGTCGACGCGCCGCGACCTGCTGCCGGCCGATATCGCCGACGAGCTGGCGAAGCTGCGCGATCAGGTCGCGCCATTCCCGGGCGAGATCGCCCGTGCCGAGATCGAGCGGGCGCTGGAGCAGCCGGTCAGCGAATTGTTCACCAGCTTCGACCCGGTGCCGCTGGCCTCGGCCTCGATCGCGCAAGTGCACGCCGCGACTTTGCCCGATGGCCGCGAAGTGGTGATCAAGGTGCTGCGGCCGAACATACGCGCACAGATCGACGCCGACATCGCGCTGCTGCGACAACTGGCGGCGCTGACCGATCGCCATCATCCGAACGCGGAAAAGATCCGCGCCCAGGAAGTCGTCTCCGAAATCGAGAGCACGCTGCACGCCGAGCTGGACCTGCAACGCGAAGGTGCCAATGCCAGCCTGATGCGCCGGCTGTGGGCGAATTCCGACGACATGTACGTGCCGGAAGTGCATTGGCCGCTGTCGGCGGAATCTGTGCTGACGATGGAACGCGTTACCGGCATCGGCTCTGACGATATCGTCGCGCTCGATGCCGCCGGCATCGACCGCCATCGGCTCGCCGAGAAAGGCGTGCGCGTGTTCTATACGCAGGTGTTTCGCGACAATTTCTTCCACGCCGATGCCCACGCCGGCAATATCTGGGTCGACGCCGAGCGCAAGGATAATCCGCGTTTCATCGCGCTCGATTTCGGCATCGTCGGCCAGTTGCCGGCGCGCGACCAGTATTTCCTCGCCGAAAATTTCATGGCGATCTTCCAGCGCGATTACCGGCGCATCGCCGAGCTGCATATCGAAGCCGGCTGGATGCCGGCGCATATCCGCGTCGACGAGCTGGAAGCGGCGACCCGTTCGGTCTGCGAGCCGTATTTCACCCGGCCGCTGTCGGAAATCTCGATCGCCGAAGTGATGGTGAAACTGTTCCGCACCGCGCAGCGCTACGAATTGACCTTGCAGCCGCAGTTGATCCTGCTGCAGAAAACCCTGCTCAACATCGAAGGCGTCGCCCGTCATCTCGATCCGAAGCTCGATATCTGGGCGGTCGCGCAGCCGGTGCTGGAAAAAATTCTGCGCGAGCGCTACAGCACGCGCACGCTGCTGGGAGAATTCCGCAAGCGGCTGCCGGAACTGATCACGCAAGCACCGGACATGCCGCGTCTGCTGCGCGACTGGCTGTCGCAGCAGGTCGACGGCAGGCAGAACCTGCACATGCATTCGAGCGAGCTGGCGGACTTGGCGAGAATTTCCCGCGACGGTCAGCGGCAGACGGTCTACGCCATCCTCGGCACCGGCCTGTTGATCACCGCGGCGGTGTTGTTCGGCCTGGATGCCGGCGGCCCGCATTTTTTCAATATTCCCGGCGCCGTTTGGTTGTTCGGATTGGGCGCGTTCGGCGCGTTCCTGTCGGCGTGGCCGCGGCGATAGTGCCGCCGTCATCGTCGCAGCCGGCTCGATGGCGAATAGGCTCTCCTCGAAAAACCTTACGTGTATCGATCGATGTTCGCCAGCAAGCTGGTTCCCGCGGCAGCGCGCTTGACCGAACAATGGATCGGGTAAAGCGATGACCATCGCCGTGCTGTACGCCGATTCGCATCTGGCGGTCGTCAACAAACCGGCCGGGTTGATGGCGCACGCCAGCCCGATGGCGCGCGGCGAGGACGATTTCCTGGTCGACCGATTGCGCGAGCAATTCGCCGCGCCGGTGCATCTGGTCCATCGCCTGGATCGCGCCACCAGCGGCTGTCTGCTGATCGCCTTCGACCGCGAGATCGCTGCCGCGCTCGGCCGCGTGTTCATGTCGCGCGACGTGCGCAAGGATTATTTGGCCGTGTGCCGCGGCTGGCCGCCGGAACGGTTGCGGGTCGATCATCCGCTCGACGGCGGCCCTGGCAAGCCGGACAAGAAACCGGCGGTCACCGAGATCGAACGATTGGCGACCGCGGAAATCGCGCTGCCGAGCGCGCAGCATCCGACCTCGCGCTACGCGTTGCTGAAGTGTTCGCCGGAGACGGGCCGCTACCGGCAGATCCGGCGTCATCTGAAGCACCTGTCGCATCATCTGGTCGGCGACAGCAGCCATGGCGATGGCAGGCACAACCGCAGCTTCCGGATGCTCGGCGTGCATCGCATGCTGCTGCACGCCTGGCGCCTGCAATTCGCGCATCCGATCGATGGCCGGATGTTGACGACGATCGCGCCGTGGGATGCCGAGTGGGCAAAGGCGATGCGGCTACTCGGCTGGCCGGACGAGGTCGTCGATCAACCCACGTAGGGTGCGCCTTGGCGCACCGGCTCTTTCGCAATACCGGCAACGTATGCCGACTTGAAGCAACGGTGCGCCAAGGCGCACCCTACGCGAATGGCGAAGCTGCATTTCTATTATTCGGCGATGAACGCCGGCAAGACCACGACGCTGCTGCAGAGTGCGTACAACTATCATGAGCGCGGCATGCGCACGCTCATTCTCGCGCCGCGGCTGGATGATCGCGCCGGCGAGGGCGTGGTCGCGTCGCGCATCGGTCTGAAGGCGGCGGCGACCGTGTTCGATGTCGACAGCGACCTCGAAAGGATCGTGCGCGACGACATCGGCCATTCCGGCAAACTCGGCTGCGTGCTGGTCGACGAAGCGCAATTTCTGCGCAAGGACCAGGTCTGGCAGCTCACCGAGATCGTCGATCGTTTGCACGTGCCGGTGCTCGCTTACGGACTGCGCAGCGATTTTCGCGGCGAACCGTTCGAGGGCAGCCAGTATCTGCTGGCCTGGGCCGACGAGTTGATCGAACTCAAGACGATCTGCCATACCGGCCGCAAGGCGACCATGGTCGTGCGGCTGGGCGCGGACGGCCGCGCGATCACCGAGGGACCGCAGGTCGAAATCGGCGGCAACGAGCGTTACCTGTCGGTCAGTCGCGGCGAATTCAAGAAGATCATGCGCGGTGAAGCTCAGCTCGCATCGCCGACATCCGACCTGCGCAGCCCCAAATCCGAATAGCACGGTTCGACCGCCGCTCGAAGCGGCGCGTTCGAAATTGTTTCAGGGTTCCGGCATCCGGCACGCGACGCTTAACCGTGCCAGCCGCTTCTGCAAATAGACGCGCTCCGGCTCCGCACTCGCGGCGGCCTGCAGCACCTGTTCGCGCAGCGCGACGCCGGCATCGAGTTGCTGATTCCGGCAGGCCAGGTCGGCCCGCAGGGCTTGCGAGCGCCAGAGCAGATCGCGGTTGCCGGCATCACTAGCCGGCAAATGCGCTTGCACGGCGGCGATGATCGCAACCGCGTCGTCGTCGTGGCCGCCAAGCATCGCGTAGCGTGCGCGCACCAGCGCGGAGGCCGCGTCGTCGGAGGAAGCGCGCGAGGCCGGCAGCTGCTTGAACCAGCCCGCGGCGGCACTGACGTCGCCGAGATCGAGCGCGTTGTCGACCAATCCGTTCAACTGACTGACGAGTTCGCGCTCGGGCCGATTGCGCAGCAACGCCAGGCATTCGACCGCGCTGGCGTCCGACGGCGTCGATTCGCGATTGCGCCGTTGCAGTTGCGACAGCGTGCACAAGTCCGCGGCGTGATCGCCCAGCAGCTTGTAGTTGCGCCACAAGCGCGTCGCCTCGGTCAAAGCCGCTTCTGCTTCGGCCGGATGGTCGCGCTCGAGCTCGAGCAGCCCGCGCAAGCGCCAGGGCCCGGCCAGTTCCAGTCCGTTGCGACCGCCATGCCCGGCCAGCGTGTCCTGCGCCAACGACACCAGGCGTCCGGCTTCGTCGAGTTTGCCGCGCTGGGCCAGCAACTCGGCAAGTTTGAGTTGCGCGTCGGCGGTGCGTGGATGGTCGCCGCCGAAACGACTGAGCGCGATGTCCAAGGCCTGCCGATAGCCGGCCTCGGCCTCGGTCAGGTCGTGCTGACGCGCGTACAGATCGCCAAGGTCGAGCCAGATGTCGACGCCGAGCGGATTGCGCTCGCCGTCGACCGAACGCAGTTGATCGAGCGCATCGTGCAGGGCGCTGATCGCCGCATCGAGCTGGCCGTCGTCGGCCAGGACCAGCGCCAGGTCGGTCTGGCTTTCGGCTTCCAGTGCCGCCGAATTCCGGCTGCTCTGACGCAGCTGCAATGCCTGGCCGAACAAATCTCGCGCGACGCTGCTGCCGCCGAGCTGGCGATGACAGCGCCCCAGTTGCGACAGGAACTCCGCGGCCGGCAACGGGAAGGCGCCGGCTTCGCGCTGCGCGAGCGCCAGGCTCGGGCTGAGCGCGACCAGGCAGTCTTCCGCGCGGCCAAGCTCGCGCAGATTGCGGCCGCGCAGGGCAGCCGATTCCAGCAGCAGGTTGCCCGGCACGGCATCGCCCAGCGTTTCCAGCACCTGCCGTTGCCGATCGAGCAATTGCAGCGCCTCGCGATCGTCGCCCAATCCGGATTTCAATCGCGCGATCAGTCCGAGCAATTCGGCGCGCGCGCGCGGCTGGTTCGACAATTCGGTGTCGGCGCGGCGCACGCCGGCATCGAGCAGCGCGCGCACGTCGAGGTTCTGGTTGCCGCCCTTGTTGCCGGTGTTTTCGAACAACGCGATCACGAAGTCCTGCATCGCCTGCGCACGCGCCGCTTCCTTGAGCGCGCGATTGGCCTGCCAGGACACGATCGCCAGCGCGATCGCCAGCACGCTGCTGATGCCGAAACTCAATCCGACCGACAGCGCATGCCGCCGCAGGTATTTGCGCGTGCGGTACAGCAGGCTCTGCGAGCGCGCTTGCACCGGCTGGCCTTCGCTGAAGCGGCGCAGGTCCTGGGCCAGCGCTTCGACCGACGGATAGCGTTGCTCGGGCAGCTTGCTCAGCGCACGCAGCACGATGTTGTCGAGATCGCCGGCCAGTTGCCGCGCGCGCCGCTTGCGTTGCACGTCGCCGCGCTCGCGCGCCTGCCGCGCCAGCGCCTGCGACGGTTTCAGCGGCTCGTCGTGCAGGATCGCTTCTTCCCACGCAGCATCGCTTTGCCGCGACAGGTCGTAGGGCTTGCGATCGGTCAGCAGTTCGTACAGCACGACGCCGAGCGCGTAAACGTCGGTCATGGTCGTGATCACTTCGCCACGCAACTGCTCCGGCGCGGCGTAGTGCAGGGTGAAGGTGCGGCTGCCGGTGCGGGTGATGTCGACGCTTTCGCGCTCCTGGTCGAGCAGCTTGGCGATGCCGAAATCGAGCAGGCAGACTTCGCCGGCGGGCGTGACCAGGATGTTCGACGGCTTCAAGTCGCGATGCACCACCAGATTGGCGTGGGCGTGGCTGACCGCCGCGCAGATCTGCGCGAACAGCTGCAGCCGCGCCGGCAGATCCAGATGATGCTTCTGCGCGTATTCGGTGATCGCCTCGCCGTGCACGTAATCCAGGGCGAGATAGGGCTGGCCGTCCTTGCTGACGCCGGCATCGAGCAGTCGCGCGATATGGGCATGGCCCAGGCGCGCGAGGATCTGCCGTTCGCGGGTGAAACGCACACGCAGACCGGCATCGCCCAGACCTGGCCGCAGCAACTTGAGCGCGACCCGCCGTTCGTACAGGCCGTCGGCGCGCACCGCCATCCATACTTGCCCCATGCCGCCTTCGCCCAGCGGCATCACCAGGCGATACGGTCCGATTTCCTGGCCCGGCTGCGGGGTGAACACGGTGCCGTCGATGATCGGTTGCGACAGGAAATCCGGGCGCTCGTTTTCCAGCGCCAGCATTTTTTTCAGCTCGAGGTAGAGCGCCGGATCGCTGGCTTCGATGTCGGCCAGCCGCGCCGAGCGCGCGGCCTCGTCCATTTCCAGCAGCTCGTCGAGCAGCGGCGACAGCTTTGCCCAGCGGTCGGTGTGCATGCCGTTAGTCGACTGATCAGTCCTGCAGCGAGGCGAGCAGGAACAGTCGGGCTTTCTGCCAGTCGCGGCGCACGCTGCGTTCGGAACGCTTGAGCAGCGCGGCGATTTCGGTTTCCGACAAGCCGGCGAAGTAGCGCAGTTCGACTACCTGCGCGAGGCGCTGGTCGACGCTGCTCAGGCGCGACAAGGCGGCATCCAGGCCGAGCATTTCCTCATCCAGGCGCAGGCCGCCGCCGATGTCTTCGGGCAGATCGGTCACGCGGTGCAGATCGCCGCCGCGCTTGACCGCGAGCCGCTGGCGCGCGTAATCGACCACCACGCTGCGCATCGCCGACGCGGCGTACGCGAAGAAGTGCGCGCGATCCTCGAACTGCGCGTCGGCGCGGCCGATCAGGCGCAGATAGGCTTCGTGCACCAGCCCGGTGGCATTGAGCGTATGGCCGTTCTGGCCGCCCAATTGCCGCCGCGCCATGCTGTGCAGCTCGCGGTAGAGCGTCGACAGCACGCGGTCGAGCGCGCCGCGATCGCCGTCGCGGGCAGCGCACAGCCATTGCGTGATGTCGGTCGGCTCGCTCATCTTCCCCGGTCCCGTCTGTGCGGGTTGTGAACACTATATTCCCAATGTGCTGCGCTTGGCAGCTAGCGGAGGCCAGACTCGGAATCGGGACGCGACAAGCGCGGCTGATCTACCGTGGCTTGCAGGCGTATCGAAGTTGCGGTTCTCGCTTCCAGTTGCTCGACTTGGGTGAGCGCACGGCTTTTCCGTGTCCAATCTCCCGTGTCGCTGCCCTAACGCTGGCAGCGTGGGCACCAGGCCGTCGCCCGGTTGCCCAGACGCAGGCCGCGCAGGCCGCGCCCGCAGACCTTGCAGGCCTCGCCTTCGCGACCGTAAACCATCAGTTCCTGCTCGAAATACCCCGGCGCACTGTCCGGATTGAGGAAATCGCGCAAGGTCGTGCCGCCGCGGGTAATGGCGAATTGGAGGATGTCTTTTACCGCCGCCGCCAGCCGCGCGTAACGCGCGCGCGAGATTTCGCCTGCCTGCCGATCCGGCGCGATGCCGGCACGAAACAGGCTCTCGGCAGCGTAGATATTGCCGACGCCGACGACGATGCCCTGATCCATCAGAAAGGTCTTCACCGACGCGCTGCGGCCGCGACTGCGCACGAACAGGTAATCGCCGTCGAACGCTTCGGATAGCGGCTCGGGGCCGAGTTCGCGCAGCAGTGGATGGGTTTCGCCGGCCGGCTGCCAGAGCAGACAACCGAAACGACGGGGATCGGTGAAGCGCAACACCAGGCCGGAATCGAGCGCGATGTCGACGTGATCATGCGTTTCCACCGGCGTGCGTTTTGGCAGGACGCGCAACATGCCGCTCATGCCCAGATGCAGCAGCGCGCTGCCGGGCTCGGTATCGATCAGCAGGTATTTCGCCCGGCGGCGCACCGCCTCGATGCGTTGACCGGGAAGATGCCGGGAGACTTCGACCGGAATCGGCCAACGCAGCGCGGTCCGACGTAACTCGAGCCCGATAATGCGGCGGCCGATCAAGTGCGGCGCAAGACCGGCGCGTGTGGTTTCGACTTCGGGCAGTTCAGGCATGTTGCTGCGGGCGGAAGCGTCAGGAGCGAAGGCGCATGCTGAGCCCCGGGCAGCGGAAATGCCAGTCGCCGGACGCCGTTTCGGCATAGCGGGTTCCAACGCCACGATCGACGGAAAAAAACGGCCGGCGATCGCTCGCCGGCCGTCTTGTAACGCCTTGACCGAATATCAGAACTTCCAGTCGATGCTCGTGTACCAGAAACGGCCACCCGGAATATCGTAAGTGCCG
>Ga0068853_100004127_pt1 | contig 11200 bp, 8 predicted proteins | sample KBSCornC32_FD_65655 | JGI IMG/M metagenome (GOLD analysis project Ga0068853, IMG submission 65655) | Corn rhizosphere microbial communities from Kellogg Biological Station, Michigan, USA - KBS Corn C3-2 | ecosystem: Host-associated > Plants > Roots > Rhizosphere > Soil ... | reverse complement strand
CAAGGTGTTCACAATGGATCGCGCTCGCCCATGGGCGTCAGCGCTTGCGGTGAGCGACGGTCGGTTTGCTGCCGTCGGCGGCCATGATGACGTTGACGGCCTTATCGGCCCTCAGACAAGCGTTATCGATATGGGTGGCAAACTTGTGCTGCCCGGACTGCTTGATTCTCATTCCCACGCATTCGAAGGAGCGCGCGCCGACCTTTTTGAGGTTCGTCTTTCCCCAGCCGACGATATCCCGGCCATCGTGCAGGCGATTGGGGAAACCATCAGCAAGAAGCCCGGTACGGATTGGCTGAAGGGGGCCGGTTGGGCGGCCACCCTGGCGCATGATCTGGCACAGCCGGCCGCGTTGGCAGCCATTGATGAGGTCACTGGAGCTCGGCCGCTGGTGCTGCGCGACAGCAGCCATCATAGCCTGTTTGCAAATTCGGCGGCCATGCGAGCGGCGAACGTGGATAGAGCAACGCCCGACGTCGATGGCGGAAGCATCATCCGCCGTGCGGATGGCCATCCAGCCGGCTTGTTCCTGGAGAGTGCCTGCGGCCTCATCGAACGGGCCGTTCCGCCGGACACCGCCGAGAGACGGCGCTCCATCGCCAGACATGCCGCGGCGATGTACAATCATTTTGGCGTCACCGGATTCGTCCAGGCGGCAGCTTCCGAAGCAACGATCCGGGCGTTCAGCGACCTCGATCGGGAATGCGATCTAAACGCATGGGTCGCAACCTGCATCGCCATGGATACCATTCTAACCCCGGAGCACGAGGGAATTGGCCCGGACGTCGTTGCGCGACGGCATTCATACCGATCGCGGCATGTTGCTGTGGATTTCGTCAAGTTCTTCATGGACGGCGTGCCCGGGACCAGAACCGCTGCATTCATCGAGCCGTATTTGGTCTCCGGGGACAGCGTTTCACCGCATCCTTCTCCATCTTACAGCGTCGATGAGCTGCGTGATCTTGTCCTTCCCCTTGATGCAGAAGGAATTCAGGTCAAGATCCACGCTGTCGGAGATCGCGCCATCCGCGACAGCCTGGATGCCATCGCGGCGGTTCGCCGCGCCAACGGAGCCTCTGGCCCCCGGCATTCGATAGCTCATCTCAGCTATGTAGCTGACGAGGATATAGAGAGGCTGGCGGAGTTGAACGTGGCCGCCGATCTTTGCCCTCCCCTGTGGTTCCCAAACCCGATCCTTGTTGCCAATGCAAAGGTGTTGGGTGACGAACGCGGAGCGCGCGCCTGGCCTGTCGGGGATATCGTCAGATCGGGGGCGCTGACGATGATCGGCACGGACTGGCCAATCATTTCTTCGCCGAATCCGTGGCCGGGATTGGCTGCGCTGATTACCCGGCAGCACCCGCATGGCTCGGTGCCCGGCGTCTTTCGCCCCGAACAGGCGCTATCCCTCGAGCAGATGCTGCCTCTCTGCACCATCAACGTCGCGAAATGCATGGGTATCGATCGCGAAACAGGTTCAATCAGCAAAGGAAAATCCGCCGATTTCATAGTCCTGGATCGGGACTTTTTCGTCATCGATCCGCGAGCTATCGCCGACACGCTGGTTCTGCAGACCTTCTTTGTAGGACGGCTCGTATGCGAGAGTTGACGATCTTTTGCTCGCTCCAGCCCGGGCAAAGGGCACCGGGCGTCGAGCAAATCACCAGAGCATTCTTGACATAGCGTGAAAGCTGTCAAATTATATACATTCTGTACGTTCTGGCGAACAGCAAAAACAGCGTGCAGCAAGCGCAAAATTGCGGAACGGACCGAAAAAACTGGTTCAACGCCTTCGGGTAAATGGGAGACTACAATGAAGAAGTTACACGCCACGGCCGGACTCACGGCGGCGCTTGCGGTTTGCGCGACATTCCTGATCTCCTCGACCGCACACGCAAGCGACCTTACCGTTGCTTTGTTCACGAGCCCCTTGGGCGAGGTCCTGAAAACCGCCGTGATCGAGCCGTTCAACAAGGAGAGCAAACTGAACGTCGTCTCCGACAGTCGCGACTGGGGCATTGGCGCCATTCGCGCCAAGCTCGAAGGCAACAGCACTGTGTGGGATCTCATTACCGTCGAGGATGCCGAGGCAATCCAGGGCTGTGATGACGGCTACTTTCAGAAACTCGACAAATCGAAAATCTCTTCTCTGAGCGATTTCGACCTAATAGACGATCGGCTCGAGTGCGCGCTGCCATTCGTTTATTACAGTACCGTACTCGCTTACGACAAGAAAAGGGTCGGCAGCGAACCGACCTCCTGGGCCGACCTTTGGGATGTGAAGAAATGGCCAGGCAAGCGAGGCATGAACAAGACCCCGCTGGGCACGCTGGAACTTGCGCTTCTCGCCGACGGCGTCGCGCTGGACGACGTCTATAAACAATTGAGCACGCCCGAAGGTGTCGACCGCGCATTCAAGAAGCTGGACGAACTGAAGCCCCAGATCGTCTGGTGGCAAAATCCCGGTCAGTCGCGCCAGATGCTGGCAAATGGCGATGTGGCAATGTCAGTGACCTACGACAACGGTATCCGGTTCTTCAACAAGTCGCAGGGCACGGATTTCGGTTTCGTCCGCAAGGGTTCAATCTTGCAGATCAACTACTGGGTCATCGCCTCAGGCAGCAAAAACGTCGACAAGGCGTATGAATTCCTCGATTATGCCTCCAAGGCGGCTAGCCAGGCGGCGGTGACGAATGGCCTGGCGATTTCGACGCCAAACCGCAAAGCGATAGATCTCGTGTCCGATGACCTGAAGCCCTATCTGACTCCCAACCCAGAGAACCTCAAAGATGCGCTGAAGTTCAACGCCCAATTCTGGGTTGATAATTACGACGCCCTCAGCCAACGCTTCGACGCGTGGGTCAGTTCTCAGTGAAACATTGGAATCCAGATGCCGCGGACTTGCCAGCAACGCTGGCAAGTCGGGTATCGCGTTCGCAGCGAGCGGCCAACACCCGCGCGTTCTTGCTCGTGCTCCCGCTCTTGCTTCTCCTGCTCGTGGTTTTCATCCTCCCGGTGGCCAAGCTGCTGGTTCGGAGCGTCGAGGACGGGGAAGTCGCGGGAGCCCTGCCGGCCACTGTGTCCGCTTTGAAGGAGTGGACCAGTGGTCAGTCGCTGCCGGATTCCGCTTATGCTGCATTGCTGCAGGACATGCGAGCCGCCAAAGCGTCCGCCGACCTTGCGCCAGCCGCTACCCGGCTCAACTATTCGCTCCCGGGAATGCGTGCGCTGTTGATGACCACCAGGAGCCGGGTCCAATCGACCGAACAAGATTCAGGCGATCCGCACTCGGCCCTCCTGGCAATATCCTCAAAATGGGCAACTCCTGAGCCTTGGGCTGCAATCAAGCAGGCAAGCGGCCCCCTGACGGATTTCTACCTTTTGGCCGCCCTGGATCTCAAGCGCGACGCTTCCGGTGCCATTCGAAAGGTGCCGTCTTCCGAGAGCGCTTTCTTGACCAGCATACAGAACACATTCGAGATTGCGCTGGGTGTAACGCTTCTCTGTCTCGCCTTCGGTTTTCCGTTCGCCTACCTCATGTCGAGAACCAGCGATCGGATCGCGAGCATCATGATCTTCGTGGTGTTGTTGCCGTTCATGACGGCGACGATGGTGAGAGCGCTCGCGTGGGGGATCATTCTCGGCCGGGAGGGGGTCATCAACGATTTTCTTCTGAAGGCCGGATTGATCGGCGCGCCTCTCGATCTCCTTTACAACCGTACCGCCGTATACGTGTCTCTCCTTCACATATTCGTTCCGTACATGATCCTCCCGCTCTATGGCGTCATGAAGACCGTCTCGCACGCACAGCTGCGCGCGGCCGCCTCGCTGGGCGCGCCGCCGCTTACCGTATTCCGACGCGTGTACCTTCCGCAGATTACTCCCGGGCTTGCCGCGGGAGGGCTTCTTGTCTTCATCCAGACACTGGGTGTCTTTGTGGTTCCCGCACTGTTGGGCGGTTCCCAAGAGCAGGGATTACCGGTGCTAATCGCGCATTACGTCAATAAAACTGTGAACTGGGGACTTGCAGCGGCACTCTCCGTCATCTTGCTGGTCTCTGTATACATCCTCTATTGGCTGTTCGTCAGACTGACCAAGTCCGTCAGCCTTAGCCTGGATATGAGATAAAAGGCCATTGTCGTGGAGAGAATAGTTCAACAGGTAGGCCGTTCAACTCTATCCCTCTTTGGGATTCTTTTTTGCGCCTTCCTGCTTGGCCCAATCATGGCCTTTATCCCGATGTCATTTAACGACGCCGCATTGCTTCATTATCCGATCAAGCATTTTAGCTTGCGCTGGTATCGCGATCTGATCCAGGCGAGTGAGTGGCACAACGCTCTTGTCAACAGTCTTGTGGTTGCCAGCAGCGCGACGGTGCTGGCGACGGCATTGGGCGTCTGTGCCGCGTATGGTCTGTGGCGAGGCCGCTTTTCGGGAAAGAACCTGATCATGGTGGTCATAATGACACCAATGATCGTGCCGAGCGTGATCGGCGCCGTAGCGATGTATTTTAGCTTCACCCAGGTCGGGCTCGACTACACATACGCCGGACTTATTCTTGCGCACACCGCCATGGGCGCTCCGATGGTCGTGGTCACGGTTTTGTCTGTTCTTGCCCGCTTCGATGCAAATTTGTTGCGCGCAGCGGCGAGCCTGGGGGCCGATCCATTGGTAACCTTTCGCCGGGTCACCCTTCCGCTGATCCTTCCAGGTGTCATGTCGGGCGCAATCTTTGCCTTCGCCATTTCACTGGACGACGTGGTCGCCGCGCTTTTCCTCGCGGGCCCAAGCCAACGAACGCTTCCCGTCCAGATGTATATGCGATCCACTGATCTGTTCGACCTCGTGACTGCTGCTGCGGCGAGTGTGATGTTCTTTGGGGCCATTGCGATGATGGTGATGCTTCAGTTGCTGCGGCGGCGAGACAGTTTGGTCACGACGTCCGCCTCGACGGACTGACAAAGGAATTCGGATTGCGTGATATGAAACCCATCGTCGAGTTCAGGAACATTTCCAAATCCTATGACAGCCGGTCGGTGGTTGTTCGAAACCTGAATCTGGAAATCGCGCCGGGAGAGTTTCTCACTTTGCTTGGCCCGTCCGGATCCGGCAAGACAACTGTCCTCATGATGCTTGCGGGCTTTGAAACTCCCACATCGGGTGAGATTTTTGTAGATGGGCGCGCTTATTCCGCGCTACCCGCGCACAAACGGGACATCGGTGTCGTATTCCAGAGTTATGCCCTTTTCCCGCACATGTCGGTGGGCGAAAACGTTGCGTTTCCGCTGAGCGTGCGCGGATGCGATCCGCAGGAGATCAAACGTCGGGTAGCTTCGGCGCTGGAGATGGTGCGGCTTCCCAACTTTTCGGAACGAAAGCCAACTCAACTGTCCGGTGGACAGCAGCAACGCGTCGCCCTGGCGCGAGCGCTTGTCTATTCTCCCAAGATCATCCTCATGGACGAGCCATTGGGGGCATTGGACCGCCAACTTCGCGAGGAGATGCAGTTCGAGATCAAGAGCATTCACGAGCGGGTCGGAGTTACGGTCGTTTATGTCACGCATGACCAGGACGAAGCTTTGACCATGTCGGATCGGATAGCGATCTTCAACCGTGGCGTGATCGAGCAGATCGCGGATCCCAAGACACTCTACGACAACCCCGAGAACGCATTCGTCGCTACCTTCATCGGCGACAGCAACCTCCTGGGCGGCGCACTCAAAGAAAAGCGGGATGGTCGCGTGCTGGTCGAGATCGCGGACAGCGGTACGGTGCTGGCCCGGGCTGGCGACCAGGGAGATGCACCAGAGGCGTTCCTTGCCATACGCCCGGAAAATCTCTCGGTGAGTTCTCTTGCGCAGACGGGGACCGAGAACAATGTCCTTGCCGGAACGATCGACAAGATCGTCTATTTTGGCGACCATTTGAAGTTGGTTGTCCGGCTGCGGGGAGGGCAGACGGTTTCGGTGAAGACAACGGCGGAGCAGGCCTATCAATCCGGTCAAGCGGTATCGGTTTCCTGGTCACCGGACCATTCGATCGCGTTCACCACATCCCCGGGGAAGGACGGACCTCGACAAAAGGCTGTCACTCGCGAAACCATGTCTGCGTAGCAACAAGTTCGATGGCAAAGTGCTAAGCACGCACGGCCAAGACGCTACAGACAAATGGCTTGAAGGTTCCGGCGCCAGGTGGTGCTCGATCGGTGCATGCCATCGTAGAAAACGGTGCACGCGAAGAGCGGTCTCCTGACGGGGAACGGCCGATTGGCATCGTGCGCTGCAATTCGTGGTGAAAGCCCGTGGCCTGTGAGGGGCTCAAAGGTCCAATCGCTGTTTGCCGTTGGCGCGATGCAATTGCGGATACGCCGCTGAAAGCTCACGAGTGATTGCGTCAAGCATACCATAGAGCTGTTCAACCACTTCCGGTTCAAGCGCGCGCTTGGCTCTTGCATTGACGCGAGACGCACAGGATAGCAGGCTTTGCTGAAGGGCCGATCCAGCAGGGGTAAGATGAACGTTTATGGCGCGCCCGTCGACGACGCTTCGCTTGCGAACGACGTATCCAAGCTCTTCCAGTTCCGCCAATATGGACGTCGACGATGCCGTCTCGACACCGACGCGCTTGGACAGCTCTTTTTGAGTCAGACCATCCTGATCCCACAACCGTTCAAGATGGACGAACTGGCCGAACGTCACATTTTCCTTCGCAAGCTCGTAGCGTAGCGCCTTGCTGAACGCCATATGGGCGGATCGCAAACGCTTGCCCAGACCGATCTGCGTCGTTATCGACACGAACACCTCTTCCTGCCGTTCCTGGATGGGAATAGCAGATGCACCGCGCCCTTGCGCATTTCAAGAGGCGCCCCATCAACCGCGGCAACCGGACGTTCCGCGATTCAGGCCTATACCTCGCCGTTTGCGGGCAAAGCTGGAGGGCTTAGTCGAGCTTCAATGCGGCATCAACCAATCCGACAGCGCGCTTCATATCGTAGCTGCGCAGCATGTTCTGCTTCACGATGAATGACGCACCGCCGTAGAATTTCTCATACTGTTGGTGGCGATTTCCGAACTCCGACCCAACGAAATCCCAGGCGAGCCTCATGAGCTTGATCCTATCACGCGCGCTGCTGTTGCCAGCTGTCATGTAGCGTTCGATATCGGGGGCCGTTTCGGGACTTTCGAGATCCTTGACCGAAGAGGGCAGCGTAATCATTGCCGCCCCGGTCAATTCCCGGATGATATCGATCATGCGAGGATTGATCTCGGACTGCAAAGCCATAACGGTGTACAGCGCCTGCTTGCTTGGCCAGAGCACACCTTTTTCGTCGATCGTGGCCAGCGTCTCTTGAGCTTCCAGCAGGCATTCGACCATCGAGACAAGCGCTGCCAATTCGCCCATCTGGACCATGACGGGCGGTAGAGCGGCATTGCCTGTCGTTTCATTCATGCGCATCGCCAGTCCAATCATGAAACGCAGCTTGGTGGCGTAACGCGCCTGCGCCTGCAAATTGCCGTAGGAATGCGAGGGCGTCTTCCACCACTGATCACGACAGATGTCGATGTTGCGATAAATGAATACGTTTTCCCAAGGAACGAAAACATTGTCGAGCACGACGAAGCAATCGGATTCATCAAACCTGCTCGTCAAAGGGTAGTCGAACGAGCTATTGGCCTGCAACGCAAACGGGCGGCGCGGGTAGAGCTTCAGCCCCGGAGCATTCACCGGGATGGCCACGCCAATGGCATAGTTCTCGTCGCCCGGCTGCAGCGGATGGATACAGCTCAGGTAGATGTAATCGGAGTAGACGCCGGCAGTTGCCAACTGCTGGGCTCCGCCGAGTACGATGCCCCCATCCTTTTCTCGCAGAACTCCGGCGTAGAGAGTTGGATCAACCTGCTTGTGAGCCGGCTTCGATCGATCGATTTGCGGAGGGACGATCGCGTAGGTGATCCATTGATGCTGCTCACGCATCTTCTCGTAGAAGCTTACGACATTGTCGGCGAATTGCTGCCCGCCAGCGGCGAAGACCTCCGGCACCGCAGCGTAGCCGCAGAAAAACCCGGCTACGTGATCCGGCGTCCGTCCCATCATTCCGAAGGAAGCTTCCGACCAAGTCTCCGAGGCCAGGCGTTTGGCCCGCAAATCAGCATGGCTGCGCGGAATTTGATATGCCCGAAGTACTGGCTGGCCCGACGTCGGAGACGTAAAGGTCATTCTCTCAGCCATGCCGGGATCAGCCGCCAAATCGTACAAGTGCGCCGCGGAGCGAGCCGCGGCAGAAAATGCGGGGTGTTTGGTAACATCCCCGACCTTCTCACCATCCACATATACGACGCGACCATCGTTCAGGGAGCGCAGATAATCGGACCCGGAACGCGATATCCCCTGGGAGATCGGCATAGCCTGCGAAGGGCGATCCATGTCGTTCATGCCCGTAAGCCCTTTCCTTAGATCGCAGCCAGTTGGCTGGATAAATACATATAGTAGCTAATTTATGTACATTAATTTCGAAGGCTGTCAACCCGCGTCGGCGGGCAGGGGCGGAAACGCAGCCCAGGCTGCGGTTCCAGGGGTCGAACGGCAACACATAACGTCTGCCAGCGCCAAGATCTGTCCTTGTCGACGATCAGAAGTTGATGTTGACGCTTTTCAGCTGTGTGCATGAAAAGAGCTCATCAATGGATTCTTCGCGGCCCAAACCGGATTGCTTGAAACCGCCAAAGGGCGATCCAAGATAGTGGGTGCTGCTCCCGTTCACCCATACGTATCCAGCCTCGACCCTGCTCGCCGCCCGCTGCGCATTTCGCACGCCCTCGGTCCAGATCGAGGCTGTCAAACCAAGATCGGAGTCATTTACCGTCTCGAGCATTTCCTCTTCATCCCGCCACTTGAGGATCGACATGACCGGCCCAAAGATCTCCTCCCGCGCGATGCGCATAGCTGGCGTGACATCAGCGAAGATCGTGGGTGGATAAAAGTGGCCCTTGGCGAACTGGGCTTCGGTCGGATCCTTGCCGCCAGCCACCAAAGTTGCGCCTTCCTCCTGACCGTAGCGGACGTAGGTGCGCGTCTTTTCAAGCTGCGCCTGATTTATCATACATCCCATCTCAGTCGACGGGTCTGTCGGAATGCCAAAACGAATTTTGGAGACAAGCTCCTTGATCCTTTGCACAACTTCGTCGTGGATATCCTCGTGAAGGAATATGCGGGAAGTGGAGCCGCACGACTGCCCGCACCAGGTGAAGTTCATGCCCTGCACCGCTCCAGCGGCCACCTTCGCCGGGTCAGCATCGGGATAGGCGATAAGGGCGTTCTTGCCGCCAAGCTCCAGGGATACCTTCTTCAATGTACCGGCCGCCGCGCGCGCGATGGCTTTACCAGTCTCGACGGAGCCGATAAGGCCAACCATGGCAACCTTCGGGTGTTCGACCATCGCCTCGCCGCACTCTCTGCCGCCCGACAGGACGTTTATGACGCCCGCCGGGAACAGATGGCCGATCAACTCCGCAAACAGGAGCGATGACAAGGGTGCCTGGACAGGTGGCTTGATGATTACGGAGTTCCCGGCAACAAGCGGCGCTGCTGCCTTCTGAGCGCAAAACAAGAAGGGATGGTTGTAGGCGTTGATGCGCACGACAACGCCGAGCGGCTGCCGCAGGCTATAATTCAAGCCATTGTATTCGAAGGGAATTGTGCTCCCTTTAAGCTCGGTTGCAAGGCCGGCGAACAGCTCAAGCGTGTCCGCGCCGCCGTCGGCGTCCCGGATCATCCGCTTGAACGGGCCTCCAGAATCGGCTGAATCCGTCAACGCGATCCGCTCGCCGTTGCGCCTGATGATGTCCGCGGCTTGCCGCACGATTGCCACGCGTTCCGTGAGCTTGACCTGGCGCCACTCCTTAAATCCCGCGACGGCCGAGGCAACGGCGGCGGCGACATCGTCGCGATCCGCCACGGCAGCGCGACCGAGACTTTCGCCGGTCGCCGGATTCATCACATCTTCGCTCACTCCCGCCTTGGGATCATGCCAAGCGCCTCCGTAGAAAAGCGTTCTCTGGGTAGGCAGTGCGTCACGGTAGGATTGCATCGTCGACTCCGTTGCTGCGGTTGGCGCGTCCAGTTCGGAAGGAAGCGAAATCCATGCATTTAACTACGAAAAGTATGTTATTTCAACATGTTTCATAGGTGGTTTTCTGCCGGGCGCGGCATTTGATATCCCGACATATTTTGTATAATGAAAATGATGTAGGCATCACGCGTCCTGTGATTCTGACCCCACTTGGTGGCAGCACGGAAAAGAAGAGTGTCAAAGGAAGGAAGCCCGGTAATGGCAGGCAATAAGACGGCACGCCGTCGCGAGAAGACTCGCAAAGACCAATCATTCTCACCACCGCTTACAGTTTCTCATCCTTCACTCTTGATCGACGGGACGGATGATATGTTGCGTCACGTGATCTACTTGTTTGTCGAGGTTCTGGGCCGACTGGCCGTGTGCCGCGAGGCATTCGGCAAGGCCATTGGGCTTACCGGATCGCAGTTTGCCGTGCTCTTTGGAGTGGCTTACAGACAGGGCGAGGAAGGTGTGACGATCAAGCGGCTAGCCCAATACGTTCATCTGGCACCCACGCACGTCACGACCGAGGTTGGCAGGCTTATCCGGTTGGGCTTGATTGAAAAGCGGGCAGCGGAGGATGATAAACGGAGTGTCCTGGTAAGCCTAACGCAGACGGGGGAGGAGACAGTGTATTCCGTGTCGCCATTCGTAACCCGAGTAAACGACATTCTATTCGACGGAATGTCAAACAAGGAACTTCTCTCGGCTGAAAAACTCTTTTCGCGCCTGTCGCAAAATAGCGAGTTCGCACTTGCGGAAGTAAAGGTAAGCCAGAGACGATCAACCAGATGACCTAGTCCTGTACCCATAGCACGGTGGTGATTGGATTGGTCGATCCACTTGGTGGGGATGACTGACCAACCGCTCAGCGGGCTTCTTAGTTGCTCCCGTGCAGAGGTGCGAACTGTGACTATGTCCCGGACCATCTCGGGAGATCCGGCACTGTCAAACCAAAGAGATCAAGCGCTCGACCCACAGTGTGATTGACCATCTCATCGATGGTTTGCGGCCGCAGATAAAACGCGGGCACCGGAGGCATGACAATGGCTCCAGCTTCGCTTACCTGCAGCATGCTTTTCAGATGTC
>Ga0068853_100004124_pt1 | contig 11200 bp, 5 predicted proteins | sample KBSCornC32_FD_65655 | JGI IMG/M metagenome (GOLD analysis project Ga0068853, IMG submission 65655) | Corn rhizosphere microbial communities from Kellogg Biological Station, Michigan, USA - KBS Corn C3-2 | ecosystem: Host-associated > Plants > Roots > Rhizosphere > Soil ... | reverse complement strand
CAATCCGTGGCGTGCGCTGTGGGCGTTGCTCGTCGGCTTCTTCATGATCCTTCTCGACGCCACGATCGTGGCCGTCGCGAATCCGTCGATCATGGACGCCCTCGACGCCGACTACGACGCCGTGCTCTGGGTGACCAGTGCCTACCTGCTCGCATACGCGGTGCCGCTGCTGCTCGCGGGCAGGCTCGGCGACCGGTTCGGGCCAAGAAATCTCTACCTGGTCGGATTGGCTACGTTTACCGTCGCGTCGCTGTGGTGCGGGCTGGCAGGCAGCATCGAGATGCTCGTCGCGGCCAGGGTGGTTCAGGGCATCGGCGCGGCACTGTTGACCCCGCAGACGTTGTCGACGATCACCCGGATCTTCCCGGCAGAGCGGCGCGGGGTCGCCTTGAGCGTGTGGGGTGCGACCGCCGGCGTCGCGACGCTCGTCGGACCGCTCGCCGGCGGCATTCTGGTCGACGGCCTCGGGTGGCAGTGGATCTTCATCGTCAACGTCCCGATCGGGGTCGTCGGGTTGGCACTGGCGTTCGTCTTCGTTCCGGCACTCCCAACGGAGCGGCCAGGGTTCGACGTGCTCGGCGTCGTGTTGTCCGGCGTCGGCCTGTTCCTCATCGTCTTCGCGCTGCAGGAAGGCCAGTCGCACGACTGGACGACGTGGATCTGGGCGATGTTGCTCGCAGGCGTGGCAGCGATGGTTGGCTTCGTCTACTGGCAGGCGGTCAATCCCGGCGAGCCGTTGATCCCGTTGAGCATCTTCCGTGACAACGACTTCAGCCTGTCCAACCTCGGGATCGCGGTCATCGGGTTCGCGGTGACCGCGATGATCGTGCCGGTGATGTTCTTCGCGCAGGCCGTGTGCGGGTTGTCGCCGACCCGGGCTGCGCTGCTGACCGCCCCGATGGCGGTCGTGACGGGCGTGCTCGCACCGTTCGTCGGCAGGCTCGTCGACCGGGCCCATCCGCGGCCGATCGTCGGGTTCGGGTTCTCCGCGCTGGCGATCGCGCTGACCTGGCTCTCCATCGAGATGACACCCACGACGCCGATCTGGCGGCTCCTGCTGCCGTTCGTGCTGATGGGGGTCGGGATGGCGTTCATCTGGTCGCCGCTCGCGGCGACGGCGACCCGCCATCTTCCGCCGGAGCTGGCCGGCGCCGGTTCCGGCGTCTACAACACGACGCGGCAGGTCGGCAGCGTGCTGGGCAGCGCGGGGATGGCCGCGCTGATGACCTCGCAGATCAGCGCGACGATTCCCGCCGAACTAGACCCCGGGGTCGGTGAAGGGGCTGTCACCCAGCTGCCCGAATTCCTGCACGCGCCGTTCTCGACGGCGCTGTCGCAGTCACTTCTGCTGCCCGCGTTCGTTGCGTTGTTCGGCGTGGTCGCGGCGTTGTTCCTGCGTGGCTTCGGCGCCGATTCGTCGGCTGCTCGGAAGGAGCGCCGCCCCTTCAGCGCGCGAACCTACGTCGAACCCGACTACTTTCCCGACGACGACGACTACGTCGAATACGTCGTCGACTTGTCCGCCGGAGACGAGGACGGCGAATGGGGAGCCGAGTGGGACCATCGCGTCCCTGCCGGGCGTTGGCATGCCGACCTTCCCGCCTCCGACGACATCGCGGCGGACGAGAGCGTGACCGTACCGCTGCCCATTCACGTCGAACACCCCCTGCATGCGCCCGCCGACACCTGGCACGGCGGGCCGGTCGAATCCTGGCACAGTCTGATGGATCACGAGCCCGACACGGCGCCCGAGCCGATCGTGATCCTGGAACCCGAGCCCGTCGCGGACCGCGACGAGGAGGTGCCGTGGCGCAGCATCCTCGACGACCTCCTGGCCGACTCGACGCAGGCGCCGAGGATCGCCGCTGAGCCGATCAGTCCTGCGCTCCACGGCTTTCACGTCGAATCAGGCCCCTCTGGTGGCGGCAGGCATGCCAGGGGCGAGGACTACGGGGTCGACGCACGAACCTACGGCAGGCACTCCATCCGTTTGCGCGACTGAATCAGTCGAACAACACCGCGGCGTTCAGGTAGCCATCGGGATCGAGTGCGTTCTTCAGCGCGCGCATGGTGGCGATGTCGGTGTCCGTGCGCGACATCGTCAGGTAGTCGCGCTTGCGGCTGCCCACCCCGTGCTCGGAGCTGACGTTGCCGCGACAGCCGGCGATCAGCGCCATCATCGCGGAGTACAGGGCGCTCTCGCGTTCGGCGTCTAGCGCGCAGCGCACCAGGTTCAAGTGAAGGTTGCCCTCGCCGACGTGCCCGAACAGGACGGGAATGGCCTCTGGGGCGTGCTCGGCGACCAGCGCCGTTGCGGCCGCGGCGAAACGGCTGATCATCGACAGCGGCAACGAGACGTCGACCTTCAGTGGCGGACCGAACACCCCCAGCACCTCGGCGACCGCCTCGCGCACCTGCCACAGCCGATACTGGGTGGCCGTGTCGATGCCGACCGCGGGCTCACCGGCCAACTCGGCCTGCTCGAGCGCGTCCGCCAGGCGTTCGGTGTGGTCGACGTCGCCTGCGAGTTCGATGAGCAGCTGCCACGCACCGTCGACGGCGGCGCCGACGCCCATGTGTTCGCTCGTCAGTGCGCTGGCCCTGGCATCGATCAGCTCAAGTGCGGCAATGCCGTCGGCGTCGCGGAATCGGCGGCCCACGGCGACGAGCGCGTCGAGGTCGTCGAATCCCGCGATCGCCGTGACACGTTGTGCCGGCGTCGGATGCAGCCGCAGGTCCAGTCCGGTGATGACGCCGAGCGTGCCCTCCGCGCCGACGAACAGGGACGCCAGGTCGTAGCCGGTGTTGTCGCTGCGCACCTCGCTGTGACGACGGACCACCGAACCGTCGGGCAGTGCCACGTCCAGGCCGAGCACCTGTTCGCCCATGTTCCCGTAGCGCACGGTCCGCAGCCCGCCCGCATTCGTCGATGCCATCCCGCCCACGGTCGCCGAGTCCCGCGCGCCGAGGTCCACCCCGAACAGCAGGCCGGCGTTGCCTGCGGCACGCTGCACCGCCGCCAGCGTCGTCCCCGCGCCTGCACGAACCCGGCGCTCGACCGGGTCGACCGGACCGATCTGCGAGAGCCGCTCGGTGGAGAGCAGCACGTCGTCGTGCTCGGGGACGGTGCCTGCGACCAGTGACGTGCGGCCACCCTGCACCGTCACGTACGCGCGCGCGTCCCGACAGGCCCGCAGCACGGCGGCGACCTCGCGGTCGGAGCCCGGGCGCACCAGCGCCGTTGCCGTCCCCCGATAGCGCCCGGTGTAGTCGACGCAGCGTCCGGCCAGGACGTCGGGATCGGTACTGACGTAGTTGGCGCCAACGATCTCGGCGAGCCGGCCCGCCAGCGTGTCACTCATTCCGTGGGTGTATCACAGATCGGTGGTCGGGTCGCTCAAGCCGAGGTCAAGGACAGGAACGCGCCGAGGTCGATCAGGCCGTCGGGTGTGGAAGGGAGGTAGTCGGTCAGCAACGTCGAGCGGACGACGATCGCGGCGTACATCGCCCGGCTGACGGCGACGTTGAGTCGATTCCGGTTCAGCAGGAACGAGATTCCGCGGGGCACGTCGTCGATGGAGGACGCCGTCATCGAGACGAACACGACGGGCGCCTGCTGGCCCTGGAACTTGTCCACCGTGCCCACCCGGACGGCGGAGAATCCCACGGCGTCGAGGCGCTGGCGCAGCATCACCACCTGCGCGTTGTACGGCGTGACGACCAGAACGTCGTTCTGTCCGAGCGGCCTGACGCCGTCGGAGTCCGTCCACGCCGACCCGAGCAGCCCGGCGATCGCGCCGACGATGGCGTCCGCTTCCTCCGGACTGTCGATCGAATTGCCGTAGTGCTCCACCGGCAGCAGCCGGACACCGGGCGCAACGCCTTCGAGAACCCTTGCAGCGGTGGTCGATTCGACGCTGTGCAGCCTGCCGTCGTAGGACAGCTTGGACACCGGCCCACACACGGCGGGGTGCATGCGGTAGGTGCGCTCCAGGAAGTAACCCAGCTCTTCGGGCAGGGTGTTCCTGCCGTCGATGAGCCAGCCGAGCGCCGAGCAGTCCACTGGCTCGGGGTGGGTGCCCTGGGTGACCTGGGGCAACTGTTGCGGATCGCCGAGCAACAGCAGGTTGCTCGCTGCCCGCGCGACCGCGATGGTGTTGGCGATGGAGAACTGGCCGGCCTCTTCGACCACCAGCAGGTCCAGACAGCCCGGCGGAACTCTGACGTCGTTGGCGAAGTCCCACGCGGTCCCGCCGATGACGCAGCCGGCCCCATCAGCTGCGTGCTCGGCGATGAACGTCGGGTAGGCGCCGCCGTCGATCTCCTGCCACGCCGGGTCGCCGCCGCCGGGCTTCTTGGCCACGTGCGCCGCGTCCACGCCCGCATCGAGTACGCCGAGGAACAGGTTCTCGACGACGGCATGTGACTGCGCCACCACGCCGATGCGCCAGCCGTGGTCGGTGACCAGGGTCGTGATCACCGCGGCGGCGGTGTGGGTCTTGCCCGTCCCCGGCGGTCCGTGGACGGCGAGGTACGACGAGTCGAGGTCGAGCAGCGCCGCCGTGATGTCGACGACCGCGTCGCCGCTGCGGGGGAGACCGCGGCGGGCCCTGGTCCGAGGGGCGCTGCGCAGCAGGATGTCGACGACGGCGGTTGGCGGCAGATCTGGCAGGACCGCCGCGACCTCGCCCGCGGTGGCGTCGATGGCGGCCCGCTGTTTCGGGGTGGGAATCGGCTGGCCTGGCGTGAGCGCGAACGGCAGCCGGTCGAAGACGTCGCCGTCCTTCGGCTGACGTTCGAGGATGAGCACCTCGGTGGGCACGTCCCGGTCGTTGCACTCGAGGACGGCGACACCCCCGAACGCTCGTCGGTCGGGATCGTCGGTCAGGCCGGCGGGCGCGGGCGGCTCGTACAGCGCGTACATGTCGCCGCTCAATTCCCCCGCGGCGATGGCGCCGGTCAACTGGACGCGTCGCTGCGGCTTGCGGGCGCCCTTCGGCACGCACCAGTCGACGGCGACCTTCGCGTCCTCGACGAGGAAAACGCCTGCGTCGTCGGACCATTCGTCGACCGGGTTGTTGAGCCGGTCGAAGTGCGCCCACCAGTACGGCTTGTCCTCGCGTTTGTGGAAGCCGCGGGCGGCGGCCACCATCGCCACGGCCGTCTGCTTCGCGCTGCGCGCGCCCGGGTCGTCGCCGACGAACCTGGCCAGGGTGCGGGCCACCTGGTCGTCGGTTTCGATCAGGGCCGCGTCGGCGACCGGCTGCGGGCCCATCGGGGGCACGGCGCTTTCGATCGCCAGCTTCACCAGCCAGTCGCGCAACCGACGGGTCGACGTGCAGTCGTAGTGGTTGTACTCCTCGATCTCCTTGAGCACGGTGGCCGCCTCGTCGTGGCGCCCGTCGGCGCGCAGCTCGCAGAATTGGCCGTACTGGCTGATCGACGCGGTGGCGTTGGTGACATCGCCGGAGCGCAGCTGCGACCCCATGTACAGCGGTTCGAGCGACTTGATGCTGTAGTTTTCGGCACCGACGCGAACGCTCTTGCGCACCAACGGGAACAGGTCGACGAGGACGCCGTTGCGGAGCAGGTCGTCCACCTCGTCCTCGCCGACGCCGTGCCTGCCCGCCAGCCGCAGCAGCGCCGACTTCTCGTAGGCCGCGTAGTGGTAGACGTGCATCTTGGGGTACCGCTTGCGTCGCTTGCGAACCAGCGCGAGGAAGTCGACGAGCGCCTTGCGCTCCTCGGGGCGGTCATGGGCCCACAGCGGGGTGAAGTCGCCCGCCATGCCGAGCACGCCGAACAGGTACTCCAGACCCCAATCCCTGCCGTCGGCGGTCCACAACGGGTCGCCCTCGAAGTCGAAGAACAGGTCACCCCGGTCCGGATCGGGCAGCACCATCAGCGGCTGCGCGTCGACCACCTGGTAGGGGGGCTTGCCGTCCACCCGCGGCGCCACCTGCAGCCTGGCCTGCGCCACCAGATCGGTGGTGGTCCGCGCGGAGAGGCCGGGAACGCCGCCGGCGTGTGCGGCCAGAGCGGTCATGGTGCCGACACCCGCTTCGACGAGTCGGGCCCGCTGGCTCGCCCGCATGTTGGCGACCAGCAGCAGGTCGTCGTGCGCGCGCACCTGGATGGCGCACTCCGGACAGCGGAAGCAGGCGCGGACGTCCTCGTCGGCCCAGTCGACCGGCTCGTCGCCTGCGTGGTGCTGGTCGAGCAGACGTTCCAGCGCGGCACGACGCTGCAGGTAGACGGGGATGATCTCGTCGAGCCGGTACCGGGCCAGCGCGCCGTCGCCGAGCATGATCTCGGCTTCGGGTGCAACGGGCACACCCGCCGAGGCGAGCGTGTGGGCGTACGCGGCCAACTGCAGCAGCGCCTCCACCTTGGCCGATCTGGCCAATTTGGTGTCGGCGACGCGGTAGCGACCGTCGGTGAGGATCAGGAAGTCGGCGAAGCCCGCGAACCGGCCGTCGAACATCGCCGCCTGGTAGATCACCGACGAGCGACTCCGGACCGCGCGCATGGTCGCCTCGAAGGCCCCCCGCAGGCCTGCCCCCGTATACGTCGGTCGGCCGATGATGGTGACGTCACCGTCGAACTCGGTGCGCAGGTCCTCGAGCTGGCGGCGCTCGTGCTCGTCGCCGAGACTCGAAGTGCGGGCGAGCAGTTCGTCTTCGACCGCGATCTTCGGGCTGCGGCCGAGTTTCACGTCGAAGGCACGCAACAGTGCGTACTCGCACCGCGCTGCGGCGGCGAGATCGGACGCGCTGTAGACGACGCGGTCGTCCAAGACGAACACGTCAGCAACTGTAGGTCACGCCACCGACGCACCCCCCGCGCGCCGAATTCCTAGCCGGTGTTGCCGATCAACTCCACGCCGTTGCCGTTCCAGTGGAACCGGACCACGCTCTTGAGGCCGCTGGTTTCGTTGCGGTACATCAACGCGATGGTGTCGCCGGTGGTGGCCGTGTCGTCGATGCCGTTGAAGCCGTAGGTGTCCGGCACCCCCGTGGGGATGACCTTGCCGAGGTGGAACAACACGGCGCGGGTGTTCGGGTTGTCGGCGTTGGTGTTGGCCTTGATCACGATCGCCGACAACGGTGCGCACTCGTTGTAGTTGCCTGCGAGCGGCTCCGGATTCCACGGCTGGCCGCTGCGCGGATCACGTGGCAGTTCGGAAACGGCCTTGGCGATCACGGGGGCAGCCAGGTTGACCGCGCACGGGTCGGCGGGTTCCGGCGCGGGTGACGGACCCGACGCGACCGTCGGCGCCGGCGCGGGCGGAGCCGTATGCGCTGGGGGGATCGTGGCCTCTGGCGTCTTGGAGACGGTCGAGTCGCTCGCTCCGCAACCGGCGAGTACCCCCGCCGCGGCCAGTACGGCGACCCACCTCACTGGGACATCACCCGAACATTATGAACGCCGGCGGCACGTGCTCGACGTCGTCATCGCCTCATCATGGGGGAGAGCGCTGGGACTACCCGTAGACTGCCAACTCGATGACGTCTGAAGAACCCGACGCGACGAGCGCCGAGATTACCTTTTCTGACCTGCAGATTCACCCCTCGGTGCTGCAGGCCCTCGCCGACGTCGGGTACGAGTCGCCGTCGGCGATCCAGGCCGCGACGATTCCGCCGATGATGGCGGGTTCCGACGTCGTCGGGCTCGCACAGACCGGAACCGGCAAGACCGCCGCCTTCGCCATCCCCATCCTGTCCAGGATCGACACGTCGAGTCGTACCACGCAGGCGTTGGTGCTGGCCCCGACACGGGAGCTGGCCCTGCAGGTCGCCGAGGCCTTCACCCGGTACGGCGCGCATCTGCCCGTGCACGTGCTGCCCGTCTACGGCGGATCGTCGTACGGTCCGCAGCTGGCCGGGCTGAAGCGCGGAGCCCAGGTGGTCGTCGGTACTCCCGGCCGGGTCATCGACCACCTGGAGAAGGGCAGCCTCGACCTGTCGCACCTCGACTACATGGTGCTCGACGAGGCCGACGAGATGTTGCAGATGGGGTTCGCCGAGGACGTGGAACGGATCCTCTCCGAGACTCCCGAATACAAGCAGGTGGCGCTGTTCTCGGCCACCATGCCGCCGGCCATCCGCAAGATCACCTCCAAGTACCTGCACGATCCCGTCCAGGTGACGGTCAAGTCGAAGACGGCCACTGCGGAGAACATCTCGCAGCGGTACATCCAGGTGGCCGGATCGCGCAAGATGGACGCCCTCACCCGACTGCTCGAGGTGGAGCCGTTCGAGGCGATGATCGTGTTCGTCCGGACCAAGCAGGCCACCGAAGAGGTCGCGGAGAAGCTCCGCGCGCGGGGATTCTCGGCCGCGGCGATCAACGGCGACATCGCGCAGGCGGTCCGGGAGCGGACCATCTCGCAGCTCAAGGACGGGACGATCGACATCCTGATCGCGACCGACGTGGCGGCGCGCGGTCTGGACGTCGAGCGCATCTCGCACGTGCTGAACTACGACATTCCGCACGATCCCGAGTCCTACGTGCACCGGATCGGGCGCACCGGCCGGGCCGGACGATCGGGCGCGGCGGTGCTGTTCGTCACTCCGCGCGAGAAGCATCTGCTGAACTCGATCGAACGGGTCTCCCGGCAGAAACTCGTCGAGTCCCAGTTGCCGTCGGTCGACGACGTCAACGACAGGCGGGTGGAGAAGTTCCGTGAGTCGATCACCGAGGCGCTCAACGCGCCGGGGATCGAGTTGTTCCGCAAGCTGATCGAGGGCTACGAGCGCGACCACAACGTGCCGACGGCCGAGATCGCCGCTGCGCTGGCGGTTCAGAGCCGCGGTGGCGGCGAGTTCCTGATGACGGAACCACCGCCGGAGAAGCGCAAGGAGCGACCCGCCCGCGACGACGGTCCGCCGCGCAAGTCGCGCGACCGCAACCGCGACGACCTTGCGACCTATCGCATCGCGGTCGGCAAGCGGCACAAGGTCGGGCCCGGCTCCATCGTCGGTGCGATCGCCAACGAAGGCGGCCTGCATCGCAGCGACTTCGGCCACATCACCATCAAGATGGATCACTCGCTCGTCGAACTGCCTGCGAAGCTGTCAAGGGAGACGCTCAAGAAGCTCGAGCACACCCGGATCTCCGGGGTGCTGATCAATCTTCAATCGGAGCGGGCCGGTCACGCCGGCCCGCAGCACCTTCACAAGCCGAAGTGACCCTGCCGGACAAAACTGATGTCGGCGGGCTGGAGTCCGTCACCTCCGGCCGAGTCGCCTCACTGACCGGTATCCGCGCGGTCGCCGCGATACTGGTGATGCTCACGCACGCCGCGTACACCACCGGTCATTACACGCACGGCTACCTCGGGCTGGTCTACTCCCGCATGGAGATCGGTGTCCCGATCTTCTTCGTGTTGTCGGGCTTTCTGCTGTTCTGGCCGTGGGTGCGGGCTTCCCACTCCGGTGCGGCGGCGCCGTCGGTGCGCCGTTACGCGTGGCACCGGGTGCGCCGCATCATGCCCGCCTACGTCGTCACCGTGCTTGCGGCGTACGCGATCTACCAGTTCCGCACGGCGGGACCCAATCCGGGCCATACCTGGATGGGGTTGTTCCGCAACCTGACGTTGACGCAGATCTACACCGACGACTACCTGTACTCCTACCTGCACCAGGGCCTGACCCAGATGTGGAGCCTCGCCGTCGAGGTCGCGTTCTACGTGGCGCTTCCGCTGCTGGCCTACCTGCTCCTGGTGGTGCTGTGCCGCAGAGAGTGGCACCCGGTGCGGCTCGTCGTGGGTCTGCTGGTGCTTGCGCTCGTCTCGCCGGCGTGGCTTGCGCTCGTCCACACCACCGAGTTCCTGCCCGACGGTGCGCCGCTGTGGCTGCCCACCTACCTGATGTGGTTCATCGGTGGCATGCTGCTCGCCGCGCTGCGGCCGCTGGGGATCCGCGCCTACGCAGCGATCTGCGTCCCGCTCGCACTGGTGTGTTACTTCATCGTCTCCACCCCGATCGCGGGCGCGCCGACCACGTCCCCCGCAGAGCTTCGCGAGGGACTGGCCAAGACGGCGTTCTACGCCGTCATCTCGACGCTGGTCGTGGCTCCACTGGCCCTGCCGGGAACCGACTGGACGCGCGGGTGGTATGCGCACTTCCTGGCCAGCCGTCCGATGGTGTTCCTCGGCGAGATCTCCTACGAGATCTTCCTCATCCACCTGGTGACGATGGAGTTGGTGATGGTCGAGATTCTGCGGTTTCCGATCTACACCGGGTCGATGTTCTGGCTCTTCGCGGTCACGCTCGCGGTGACGGTCCCGTTGGCCTGGCTGCTGCATCGTTTCACCCGGGTGCGGACCTAGCGGCTCGCCGACTGTGCGGCGTGTCGTGCAGGATCGAACGAGCTCTCGACGAGAAGCCACACAGTGAGCGGAACCGCCGTGCGACGAGGTGTACCCACATAGGCTGTGGCCCTCGGACTCCAGATCGGTGGCCGGGATCGCCGCAGCGGCGATCACTTCGGCGAGCGGATTGTCAATGAGTTCTCCCGATCAGGCGTCCGCGGTCCGGCGAGACATCCTGCCCATCCCGGACGTCCAGCACGTCGGGCTGACCACCTATGACGCCAAGGATCCCGACACCAGCTATCCGCCGATCAGGGACGTGCGTCCACCTGCGACGGCGCCGAACGTGCTCGTCATTCTGATCGACGACGTCGGTTTCGGCGCCAGCAGTGCCTTCGGCGGGCCGTGCCAGACGCCCAACTTCGAGAAGTTGGCCGCGGGCGGGCTGAAGTACAACCGGTTCCACACCACCGCGCTGTGCTCGCCGACCCGCCAGGCGCTGCTGACCGGGCGCAACCATCATTCGGTGGGTATGGGCAACATCACCGAGACCGCCACCGCCGCACCGGGATATACGTCGGTGCTGCCCAACACGAAGGCGCCGCTGGCGCTGACGTTGAAGCTCAACGGCTACTCGACGGCGCAGTTCGGCAAGTGCCACGAGGTGCCGGTGTGGCAGACCAGTCCGGCGGGCCCGTTCACCGCGTGGCCGACGGGCGGCGGCGGATTCGAGTACTTCTACGGCTTCATCGGCGGCGAGAACAACCAGTACGACCCCGCCCTGTACGAGGGCACCACCCCGATCGAGCCGCCGAAGACACCGGCGGAGGGCTATCACCTGACCGAGGATCTGGCGGACAAGGCGATCAACTGGGTGCGCCAGCA
>Ga0068853_100004122_pt1 | contig 11204 bp, 10 predicted proteins | sample KBSCornC32_FD_65655 | JGI IMG/M metagenome (GOLD analysis project Ga0068853, IMG submission 65655) | Corn rhizosphere microbial communities from Kellogg Biological Station, Michigan, USA - KBS Corn C3-2 | ecosystem: Host-associated > Plants > Roots > Rhizosphere > Soil ... | reverse complement strand
CCGGCACGCTGGCCATATCCATCTACGGAGGCTACTTCGGGGCGGGAATGGGCGTCCTGATGATCGTGCTGTTCCTGATTGCCGCAAACATCGGCGTACAGCAATCGGGTGGTCTGCGGATGTGGTGCGCCACCGGCGTCAACACTCTTGCGGTCGCCGCTTTTATCGCGAAGAGTATCGTGGTCTGGCGCGCTGCGATCCCCATGCTGATCTGCACCCTCATCGGCGGTTACTGGGGCGCGCACGCGGTGCAGCGGCTGACCGCGGAAAGGGCGCGGAGGGCGGTCCTGGTGTTCGCGTGGACCATGAGCGTGTATCTGTTACTGCGGTCGTGGAAGTAAGAGCTACTCGACAATCTTAGAATCGACCTGGAACTTCTGATAGTTGCGATAGGTTACATCCAGCTCCTCGCGCAGCTTGCGCAGATACACCAGGCGGGCGTCGGCCCGAACCGCGATGTGCGCCGGAAGCCAGACTTCGTCGTTGACGCGGACCTGATCGAAGTTCAACACGGCTCCGGACGCGAGCCGGACCAGCCCCAGGCCGAACGAAATGGGGTCGATCACCGTCACCTCGGCCTTCACCCATTGGTAGTCGGTCTGGTCCACCCAGATCTTCCCCCGCAGATGCGCGAGAATCTCAGCACGCTTCATTTTCGGTTTGTAGCCAGGCTTGGGTTCCGCCGCGATGATCCACACCGGACGGCCATCGATCTCCTTGGTGCCCTGCAAGCTGAGAGTGAATGCTTCGGGAACCTCGCGCAGATAGCGGCGTTCCTCGGCGCGATCCTGATCCTGTTCGGCCTTGTCGGATTCGGACTCACGCTGCCGTTTGGCCGACTCCTTGTCCATTTTCTGCTGCTCCTTGCGGGCTTCCTTGGCGGGCAGAGGCTGGTCATCGCGCTCCACCAGCTTTCCGTACGGACGGCCGCCCAGGACCATGAACTCGTATGTCTGGATGTCCTTGGAGCTTAACTTCCCGTTACGGCCGTAGCGCCGCTCCTCGACGCGTTCCAGAAACGTGTAATTCTTGAAACGTTCGAAGTTCGTAGCGTCGCGCTCCACCGACTGCCGGATGATTTCCGTCGCATCCTGCGCATGAATCTGGGGACGAAATAGACAAACGGCGCAAAGCGCCACGAGCAAAGCTCGGGTCACGCTTCAATTATGACGCGCGCGCGGGAATGGCCTGAGCTTTGGACGGAAGAGTGATGGTGAACTCCGCGCCCGGTGCGTCGCTGCGGTTAGCGGCGCGCACGTAGCCGCCATCCTGCTTCACGATGGTTTCGACGATGTGCAGCCCCAGGCCGCCCGAACCAGTGGAAACGTGGGGTAGAAACAGATGCTCCAGCAATCCCGGTGCGATGCCCGAGCCTTCGTCGCGGACCACGATTTCGATTTTATCCGCGGTAATCCGGCCGCGGACCTGGATAATCCCGCCCGCCGGCATGGCGCGCATAGCGTTCAGGAACAGGTTGATCAGCACCCGCTCCCAGGCCCAGTGCCCGCCTAGTTGAATTCCGGGTTCCACGTCGCACGCAAAGCCGATCTCGGGACCCCGGCCGGCCGCCACGGAATCTTCGACGAAGGCGATAGCGTTTCCCAGGATCTGCTCGAAGGGGGTTTGCTCGCCGGTGCCCGCCTGGATTCCCTCGGCGATATTTTTGCCGCGCTCGACGCTGCGTAGAATCGCCGCGGATAGCTTGCCGTAGCGCGGGTCGCCCGCCAGAAGATCGGCCGCGTCCACCAGCGTCTGGAACACGTTGTTGAGGTCGTGAACCAGGCCGGACAGCGTCAGGTCTTCTCGAGTCTTCATGATCGGGTGATCTGTCGCAGTGTATCGAAAAACTCGGGAAAAGACACGTTCGCCGATTCCGCGCCTTCAATTACGCATGGTCCGTCGGCGGCCAGCGCGGCCACCGAGAATGCCATGGCGATGCGATGGTCTCCGGCCGAATCGATCTGGGCTGCGTGAAAGCTCTGGCGGCCCGGAACGTGGAAACCCTCCGGATTGGTCTCGATTGTCACGCCCATCTGCTGGAATCCGGCCTCAATCGTGGCAATGCGGTCGGTTTCCTTGACACGTAACTCGCCGGCGTCGCGGACGGTCAGGCCGCTGCTGCTGGCGGCTCCGAGCACCGCCAACGCCGGGATCTCATCGATCAGCGCGGCGGTCATGGGGCCCTCAATGACGCCGCCCGTCACGGCCGAGGCCTGGACGCGCAGATCGCCGATTAGCTCTCCTCCTACCTGATGCACTTCAAGAACAGTAATCTTAGCGCCCATCGAGACCAGGAAATCGAGCAGCGCGGAACGTGTGGGGTTCAGGCCCACGCCGTGGATCACCAGGCTCGATTCCTTGACCAGCAGCGCGGCCACCAGAAAGAAACAGGCCGAAGAGAGATCGCCAGGCGCGACTAATTCCCGCCCGCTCAGGCGTGCTCCAGCGCGCAGGCAAATGGTCCGCTTTTCGATTTCGATCTCCGCTCCGAACTCCTTGAGCGCGATTTCGGTGTGGTCCCGCGTGCGAACCGGTTCGCGGACCGTGGTATCGCCCTGCGCGAACAGCCCGGCTAAAAGTACGCAGCTCTTGACCTGCGCGCTGGCCATGGGAAGCTGGTAATCGATGCCGTGGAGAGGACGGCCATGAATCGCCAGCGGCGGAAACTTCCCATCCCGTGCTTCGATCCGTGCGCCCATCTCGGCCAGCGGACCGATGATGCGCCCCATGGGGCGGCGGGAAAGCGACTCATCGCCGCCAATCCGGGAGGTGAAGCTCTGAGCCGCCAGGATGCCGGAAAGCATGCGGATGGTGGAACCGGAGTTACCGGCATCGAGCATCGTCGCGGGTTCGTGGAGGGCCCCGCCTTCAATGACAACCAACCCCTCCTGCCGCTCTATCTTCGCCCCTAGCGCCGCCATGCAAGCCAGAGTCGATTGGCAGTCCGCGCCGGTGGAATAATTGGCGATGGTGGTGCGGCCGGAAGCGATGGACGCCAGCATTCCATAGCGGTGGGAAATGGATTTATCGCCGGGCAGCGTGATCACGCCTTCGATGGCTCGCGCCGGGGAAATGGTTTCGCGCATGAAGTACTAGTGTAGATGGGAGTTACACGCTCGCGCCGGTCCGTCCCGGTGGCCCGGCTGCGACGAACACCTTAGTACCCACTCCATTTTTCTCCCTAATTGTTTGTTACAAGCCCGCCGATGGACTTGAAGGTAAGAGGAGATCGTGTCGGCGCACACGAAAGTTGAACTCAGCACGCTGCGGGAGGAACCGCGGCTCCCGCGATTTGAGAGCGCCTCGCTGGACCCCTCCTACGTTCCCACCGTCCTGATCGTGGACGACATCGATCTGAACCGTCGCCTGCTTCGCGGGATTCTCAAGGTGACTCCCTACCGCATTCTGGAAGCCAAGCGGCCATCCGTGGCATTGTCCGTACTGGACACCGAAAAGGTAGACCTGATTGTGGTCGATCTGGTGCTGCCGGAGATGAGCGGGATGGAATTCTGCCAGATGGTCAAGGCCGACCGCCGTACCCAGTTGATCCCGATCCTGATGCTGACCAGCATCCAGGGCATCGAGAATGAAGTGGCGGGCCTCGAATCAGGCGCCGACGATTTTCTGCTCAAACCGCTGCGGCCCACGCTGGTGCGCACCAGGGTCGGCACCATGCTGCGTCACAAAGCGCTGGTAGATTCGCTCGAAGAAGCCGAAACCATCTTGTTCGCGCTGGCGCAGTCGGTGGAGCACCGCGACCGCTACACCGGCCTGCACTGCGAGCGGCTGGCCAGTTACAGCATCGAGCTGGCGCACGCCCTGGGATTGCCCCGACAGGAACAACTGGCGCTATTTCGCGGCGGGTACCTGCACGATATCGGGAAAATAAGCATCCCGGACTCCATTCTGTTCAAGCGCGGCCTGCTCACCGAAGAAGAGTGGGAGATCATGCGGCAGCATACGACCCGCGGAGAGCAAATCTGCCGCCCCATGAAAACCCTGGCGCCCGTGCTACCGATCATTCGCAGCCACCACGAGCGCTGGGACGGCAGCGGTTATCCGGATGGGATGGCGGGCGAAGACATTCCTCTGCTTGCGCGGATTTTGCAGGTGGCCGATATCTACGACGCACTGACCACCGCCCGTCCCTACAAACCGGCCTTTTCGCATGAGCGCGCCATTTCCATCATGCTGGAGGAAGTGCGCCGGGGCTGGCGCGATCCGGAACTGGTCCCTCTGTTCGCCAACGTCATCCAGCGGCATGCGGAAGCCTCCTCCAACGAAGAGGCGATGCAGCAGTCGCTCGAAGCGATGCGCCGCGAACTGGCGGAGTAGCCGGATCTTACGGCACCAGCACGGCGGCGCCATCGATGGCGTCGCTTTTTAGTTGCAGCAGCGCTTCATTGGCCTGCTCCAGGGGGAAAACCGTGACCTTGGGCCGGAGGCCGATCTGGCTCGAGAGCAGAAGGAAGTCGCGGGCATCGGCGCGGGTCACGTTGGCGACGCTGCGGATTTGCCGCTCACCCCAGAGCAGGCTGTCGTAATCGAATTGGGGAATGCGATCCAGATGGATGGCGTTAATGGCCACCACGCCGCCCTTGCGCAGGCTCGCCAGCGCCGCCACCACTACATCGCCGCTGGGGGCGAAGGTGATCGCCCGGTCCAGGGGCAGCGGCGGGCGGTCGAGTTCGGAGCCGACCCAATCGGCGCCCAGCGATTCTGCCAGTTTGCGGTGCGATGCCCCACGCGTGGACACAAACACGCGGCAGCCCCACGCCCGAAGCACGGGCACCGCCAGATGTGCCGATGCGCCGAAGCCGAACAATCCGACACGTTCGCCGGGCTGAACGCCCGCTACGCGCAGGCTGCGGAATCCGATGACGCCCGCGCACAACAGCGGCGCGATTTCCAGATCCTCGAGTCCGTCGGGTAAGGGAATCGCGAAGTCGGAGCGCACTAGGGCGTACTCGGCGTAGCCGCCATCCACTGTATACCCGGTGAAGACCGGCGAATCGCACAGGTTCTCCTGGTCGCGGCGGCAGTACTCGCAAGTCCCGTCGATACCGCCCATCCATGTCACGCCGTAACGGGTCACTCCGAAGCGAATACCGTCCGCTTCACCTACAATTTGATGGCCTGGGACGATGTGATCGCGGAGAGGCTTCAGCTCGCCTTCGACAATGTGCAGATCCGTTCGGCACACCCCGCAGGCGCGGACGCGAAGCAGTATCTGACCGGAGGCCGGCGCGGGAATCGGGATGTCGCGGATTTCAAGCGGCCGGGAGGCGATGCTGGCTGGGCTTTTTAAAACCGCCGCCTTCATATTGATTTACTGCCTCAGGACTTTCTCTTGAGCTCGGTCATGACACTCGAGACCAGCTCCTTGGCGTCGGTGATGCACTTGTCGATCAGCTGAATGTCCATGGCTGGCTTGCCGGCCTGACGCGCGCTCTGGCAGTACACGCCATGCTGTCCCACCAGCACCAGGGCATCGGTGAGCAAATCGAGGGTAACCGCCAGCCGCCCCCGCTCCCGCCCCATCTGGAATTCGTGCTGTTCGAGGGAATCCTTGCGGTCGTTGAAGACGGACATGCTTTATAGTACGCGCTTCATGGTACTGGTTTTCCGCAAAATCCTCAGGGTGCGGAGCAGCATGACCACTTAGGGCGCGGTCCATGTCCCGCGAGCGACCCAGCCCGACGCCGTGTTTGGTTCGAGAGCCTGAAGATAGACGGTTTTGACGCCGCTGAAGACCGGCGATTTCAACACTACATTGCCGGTGAACGAGACTGAGTTTCCGGACGTGGTCATGACTGTAAAACCCACGGCGCACTGGGAGTTCTGGAGATTCGTGGCTGCGCCGATACCTTTCGTGCTCAGAGTCATGCCGTCATCGGCATATAAGCCGATGGTCGAATTGACCCGGTTGTAAAACAGATAGCACGCGTTGGCCAGATTGGTCGGTGCGCCGGCGGTAATAAGCATCGTCATCCCGGAGATGTTTTGCTGGGACGAGGAGTCGGATACGGTGAAGGTGAAGTTCGGCGACGAACCGGAGCCAGACGCCGGACTTACGGAATCGGCAGTGGGCGACCCGCCTGTTACCGTCCAGCCTCCTACGGTGACCCAGCCGGAATTTGCGAGGGATTCGGCGCCATAGAGATATACGTTCTTGGCGCCGAAGAAATTCGCGTTGAAGAAGATGTCCACTGTGACCACCAGAGACGTAGTTCCCGCGACAACCGTCGAGTTGACCCCCCGCACCGAGCATTGGTGGTTCGAGATCACTGTGGAAGATCCTGGAACCAGAGTAGCCGCGCCGTTGGCCGGATTGTCGAACGCGAGCGAAATCGTATTGAAAGTGCGATCGTAGACCAGGCTACACGCATTGTTGGTGTCCAGGGTCGCGGAAAACAGCATCGCGACAGCGACAATGAATCCGGAACCGCCTTGATCGGAGACCGTAAAGCTGAAGCGTTGAGCAGGTCCGGAGCCGGCCGACGGAATCACCGAGTTTGCGATGGGAATTCCCCCCGCGGCCACCAGGTAGGTGCCGCGCAGGACAAAGCCGGTATTAACGGCTCCCTCGGACGCAAACATGTAGATGTTCTTCGGCCCGCCAAAAGCCCCTTTGAAGGTTATGGTCAAAGTTACCAGCTGCGACAGCCCGACTGTAGTAACAGAAACCGCTCCAAAAGCGCACTGGCTGTTTTGCAGAACAAAGGTGGAAGCGGCTGGCTTTGACCCGGACCCCTGCGCATCGTCGGAAAAAAGCCGGACCGATCCTGAAACCGGATCGTAAACGATGTAACACGCATTGGCAAGACTCCCGGAGACGCTGAACAGCATGGCGGTGTTCGTCAGGTTCGAAGCGTTTTGTGTGTCGGAGAAGGCGAAAGTGAAGGTCTGGATAGCGCCTGTGCTGGCATTGGGCGTTACCGAATCGGCAGAGGGCTGGGGCGGCGGAACGGTAACCGTCCAGCCTCCTTTGGCCAGGAACCCGGTGTTGGTGACGCTGTCGGCGGCGTATAAGTAGACGGTCTTGGCGCCCGCAAAACCCGGCTGGAAGGTTAGGGAGACCACGAGTGTGAGATTCGAGCCGGCGATATTGACGGAACTGCCGGATCCGCTCAGTGCGCACTGATCGTTCGCCGCGTTGCCGCCGCCGGGGGTGACGCCGATTCCGCCGGTGGATGCGTCGCTGTTGGCCAAGGTAAACAGATTCGTAGCGGACGAATAGGTGATATAGCAGCCGAAGTTAAGAGAGGCCGTGGTATTGAGCAGCAAGGCGACCGTGGTGAGACTTCCCGCGCCCGCCGGATGCGAGTATTGGGCCGTGAACGTGACCTTATTGCCGCTGCCTGAGGATGGCGAGACTGAGTTGGCCGCCGGGAGTTGCGGCGGAGCGGCGGTCACTCCGAAACGAGCCACGAAGCCGGTGCTGCCGCCGAGATTCGATGACTGGATCGCGCCCTGCAAGACCAGATCCAATGAGTTAGTCTGGCCGCCGATGAACATGTTCCCCACGCTATCCACGGCGATGGCGTTGGCCTCCTCTGCGCCTGTGCCTCCGTACATCGTGGAAAAAGTGAGTCCGTTGCCGACCGGATTGAGCTCGGAGACGAAGACGTCGTAAAACCCTTTGAATCCGGCCTGAATCTGGTTCACCACCGGAAACAAAGCCGAGGACGTATAGCCGGCTACGTACGCATTTCCGGCGGAATCGACAGCGATGCTGCTGGCCCAGTCGAAACTCGAACTTCCCAGGTAGGTGCTATACAGGTAGGCGCTTCCGGTAGTGTTCAGCTTCGTCACGAAAGCGTCTTGAGTTCCATTCAAGAGGGCCTGAAAGGCTCCCACAGTCACCGGAAAATTGGTCGAGTTGGTGACTCCCGTGACGTAGGCAGCACCGGTCGTGTCGACGGCGATGGCATTAGCTTGCTCGGGAGAGCCCACTTGTCCAGCGCTGCCTCCCAGGTAGGTGCTGTAGATCAGCGCGGCCGGGCTGGTGGACATTTTCGCGACGAAGGCGTCCTGGCTGCCGCCACTGGTGGCTTGAAGGGGCGCGGCCAGCGGGAAATTCGCCGAAAGCGTACCGCCGGCGATGTAGATATTGCCGGAGGCATCCAGCGCCAGTCCGCCAACATGCTCGTCGTTGTTTCCGCCCAGGTAGGTGCCGAAGGAAACCGCGCCCGCCGGCGTGAGCCGCGTTACGAAGGCGTCTGTTTTGCCGCCCAGGACCGATTGCACCGGTCCGGACAGCGGGAAATCTGTGGATTGTGTGTCGCCGGCTATATAGGCGTTGCCCGCGGTATCCACGCGGATGGCGGTGGCCGCGTCGTATCCTGATCCGCCCAGATACGTGCTGTATATCAGCTGATTTCCGAGCGAGTTCAGCTTGACCGCGAACGCGTCCCGGGGACCGCCAAGCGTTGCCCGAACGGCTGCTGCGAGCGGAAAGTTGGTTGAGGCCGTGGAACCGGCGATGTAGATCTGGCCGGAAGAGTCGACTGCGATAGCGGCGGCGCGGTCGTCGCCCCGGCCACCGATGTAGGTGGCGTACAGAAGCGTGCTACCGGCGGCGTTCAGCTTGAACACAAATGCATCCACACCTCCGTGATTCGTAGACTGAATGGAGTTTAAAACCGGAAAATCGACAGCCTCGGTCCAGCCCGCGGCGTATAGATTGCCTCCCGAATCTGTGGCGACTGCCATCACTGCGCTCTGAGCCGTGCCGCCGAAGTAAGTGGAGTAAGAGATTACGGGATCGATGACCAGTGGCTGGGTGACGTCGTAATCCCCCAGGTCAAACGCGACACCTTTGCCGTCGAGGATCCGATAGCCGGCCTGGACAGGATGCCGGAAGCCATTCAACTCCTGGTATGCCGTGGGCGCCCGATCCAGCAGTTCGGCGGCCCCGGCGCGGACCACCAGATCGCCATGGACGTCAACGGATACGCTATCGGCGTCCGGATACTCCATGCGAATCTGGCCGGGATTCGCCCCGGGCGCGACCCGGAATTCCGATTTGAGTTTGGAGTAGCTCCCGGTGTAATTCATATCCACTCCGGGGTACAGGTTGCGGTAAACAACGCCGCGATAGGTGGGCACGCCGGTACGCCAGGCGGCGGGATCCCCGCCAATCAGGAAATTGGCATGTGCGGCCAACGCCTCCGAGCCTTGCAGGTCTACATCGCGATTCGCACCTGCGAAATGCACATGGAGTTGGGTTCCGTGAATTTCAAATACGGCGGAATCCAGTGCGAATCCAGCCCGCAGCTCGGGCGTCTGCACGACATAGCGCAAGACGGGGTCGGTCTGGCCGGCGTTGGGGAGGAAGAATACGGGAAGTGAACGCTCGGGACTCGCTGCGAGCGTTGTGAAACCCGTAGCGAGAAGTAGGAGGAGGATGGTGTGCCGCATTGGTTGCCACCCGAACGTTCGGCGAAAGATCGGGGTTATTGCATATCCCGCGGTTTTAGTAGAAATACCTCATCTTGACGTACAGACTGGTTTGTATAGCAGACTGGTATGCGAAAGGCGCATATGGAATGGAGTGAGAGGGGTCCTGACGTTGATGGTAATGATCGGAGCCTCCATGGCGATCATAGGCGCGTTCCGGCTATGGGTTTTCTTAAAAGCCAATCCCAGGCGCCAGGAGACCGAAGCATGAGCGAACTGAATCGCGTAATTCACGAGCCCGCCCGGTTGACCATCATCGCGCTCTTATCCAGCGTCAAGGAAGCCGACTTTTTGTACCTGTTGCGTGAAACCGGACTTACCAAGGGCAACCTTTCTACCCACTTGGTCAAGCTGGAAGAGGCCGGATACGTGGAGATCGAAAAGACCTTCCGTGGAAAGATCCCGCTCACGCTCGTGCGGCTGAATTCGGAAGGCAAGACGGCGTTTGAGGATTATCGCAGGTCGATGAAGGAGATCCTGACGCCATCGAAGGCTTTGTCGAAAGTGAGACGCATCCCGGTTCACATCCCGACGTAGCGCGCGTAGAGGCTGCGCGCGACCGCGGGATCGGTAGTGCCTTTGATAATGGCGCGGCCATCTGGAAAAACAGTCAGTTCGTAGAGATCGATGCTCGCGCGGACCGCGAAATCGTTGGCGCGAACCGTAGCTAGGGGCGCCAGGCGGCGAGCCAGATCGGGCAAATCCACGGGACGAAAACGCTCATGGATCTGAACAGCATTGCGGCCGCACAAGCTGATAGGCGCGCGGAGTTGGCCCGTAAGATGTACGAAATCGCGCTTAATGCAGCAGGGGCAGTCGGGATCGCGCGCCGGCGGAGCTGTTTGGCGGACGTCTCCCGTCCAAATATCCACCGTCGTGAGTCGTGTCGCGACCGCCTCCGGCCCGCACGCGAGTAGCTTCAGAGCATCCCCGGCGGCGAGGGAGGCGATCGCAGCCGTCACGGGAGCCAGCACGCCTTCGGTCTCGCAGGTGGGCTGCGATCCTGGGGGAGGCTCGGGATAGACGCATCGCAGACATGCGGTTCGCCCGGGCACGATCGCCAGCTTCAAGCCATAGCTGCCCACGGCGGCGGCGTAGATCCAAGGGATTCCGGCGTTTACGGCGTAATCATTGATCAGAAAACGCGCCTCGAAATTATCGGTTCCGTCCAGGATTAATCCAACACCTTCCAAGAGATCGTCGATATTGGCGGGCGTGAGATCGGCGACCATCGGCTCAAGGGTCACCTCAGAGTTCACGCGGGCCAGCCGCCGCACCGCGGCTACGGCTTTGGGCAGACCTTCGGCGGCGTCGGATTCCTCGAACAGAAATTGGCGCTGGAGGTTGCTCCACTCGACGAAATCGCGATCGATGATTCGAATTCGGCCCACGCCCGCCCGCACCAGAATCTCGGCTTCCACGGTGCCGAGAGCGCCGCAGCCGACGACGGCCACCGACGCCGTCCGGATCCGCTCCTGGCCGTCGAGTCCCAGCGGGGCGAAGCGGCTCTGGCGCGAGTAACGGGACTCGGCGGGATGCGTCATAGAAATACGCTCCTCATGATAACAACGGTGCCTGCGTCGTCACATGCGTTATCATTGAAAAACGTGCGATTGCGGATGCTTGTCGCGCTGCTCGCCGGCTTGTTTCCCGCGTTCGGCCCCGCGTTCGGTCAGGATACGCCCATGGCCCGCTGGGAAGGGCGGCCGATCGCGCGCATAGAATTCGACCCGCCTCAGCAG
>Ga0068853_100004121_pt1 | contig 11207 bp, 10 predicted proteins | sample KBSCornC32_FD_65655 | JGI IMG/M metagenome (GOLD analysis project Ga0068853, IMG submission 65655) | Corn rhizosphere microbial communities from Kellogg Biological Station, Michigan, USA - KBS Corn C3-2 | ecosystem: Host-associated > Plants > Roots > Rhizosphere > Soil ... | reverse complement strand
GATTTCGCGCAGGATGGCGATCAGTTCGTCGTGAGCACTGATCCAACGGAGCTGCACCACGTGAAAGCGGCGCTCGAGGCGAAGGGCATCGGAGTGCAGGAGGCCGAGATCTCGATGATCCCCAAGAACACGGTGCACGTCGAGGGGAGAACGGCGGAGTCGCTGCTCAAGCTCATGGAGGAGCTGGACTCGCTGGACGACGTGCAAAAGGTCGAGGCCAACTTCGACATGGATGTGGCCGAGATGACGAAGGCGTGAGCCGGCGGCCGTGATCGTCCTCGGGATCGATCCCGGCACGGCTGCCACAGGATACGGCGTGGTCTCGGGCGAGCCATTCGGCTCGCTCTCGCTCATCGAGTGCGGGGTGATCCGCACGCACGCGCGCGACCCGTTGCCCGCTCGCCTGCGCGAGATCTACGACGACGTCTCGATGCTCATCGCCCGCCACCACCCCGACGCGCTCTCGATCGAGGACGTGTTCTACGCCAAGAACGTGCGCACGACCGTGGTCCTCGGCCACGCGCGCGGCGTGATCCTGTTGGCGGCACAGCAGGCGGAGCTCGCGATCCACGAATATCCGCCGGCCGAGATCAAGAAGGCCGTGGTGGGCACCGGCTCGGCAACGAAGGAGCAGGTGCAGTTCATGGTCACGCGCCTCCTGCGCCTCAAGAGCGCGCCGCAGCCGAGCGATGCGGCCGACGGCACGGCCGCAGCGCTCGCGCACATCATGGGAGGGAGATTGGCGGGGTTGAAGCGATGAGCGGTGTCGCGGGGATGGGAAACGGCAACTGTTCGATGAGACGACACAGACGGACAGAAACAGACACAAACGGTCAACTGCAAATCGACTGTTTTTCCGTTTTCGTCCGTCTGTGTCCGTTTGTGTCGTTCCATCAAACAGTTGTCGTATCTGTCCTGCACTCACCGCTCGGATTCACACACGCGAGCGTACTCCAGTGATCGCCCGCGTCACCGGCAAGCTCGTCGCCAAGGAGCTCGATCGGGTCGAGATCTTCACGAACGGCGGCGTCGCCTACGAGCTCGCGATTCCGCTCGGGGTCTACGAGACGTTGCCGCGCGTGGGGGAGCAGGTGGAGCTCCACTCGCATCTCGTCGTGCGCGACGATGGGTGGCTCCTCTTCGGATTCTCCACCGTGAACGAGAAGCGCGTCTTCCAGCGGCTGCTCACGGCGAACGGCGTGGGCCCGTCGCTCGCGCTCGGATTGCTGTCGACGCTCTCCGCGGACCGTCTCGTGCGCGCGATCCGCGAGCGCGACATCGCGACGCTTCAGGGCGTGCCGCGTGTGGGCAAGAAGAAGGCGGAGCGGCTCGTCCTCGATCTCTCGGACAAGCTCGACGACGTGGCGGGCTCGCCTGCATCCGGAGGACCGCGCCCCGAGGGCGCGAGCGCCGAGGATGCGATCCGCGCGCTCGTGTCGCTCGGCTACGCGACGGTGGACGCCGAGAAGGCCGTGCGAGCGGTGATCGACACCGGAGCGACGAAGCTCTCCGCGCCGGAGCTCATTCGCGCGGCGCTCGCGAAGATCGGCGGGCGCTGAGGGCGTTTCTCGCGAGCGCCCGCGTGGTTGCATTGACGGCGTAGCACGCGCAACTTCGAGCATGACTACAGCCCGCCGCACCAACACGTTCACCGAATCGGTGATCCGTGAGATGACGCGCATTGCCAACGAGCACGGCGCCCTCAATCTCGCCCAGGGGATGCCCGACTTCCCGATGCCCAAGCCGATGAAGGACGCGGCATGCACGGCCATCCACGCCGATATCAACCAGTACGCGATCACGTGGGGCACGCCCTCGCTCAGGCTCGCGATCGCCGGAAAATACCGGCGCTGGTACGGCATGGATGTCGATTCGGAGCGCAACGTCACCGTCACCTGCGGCGCCACCGAGGCGATGGTGAGCGTCTTTCTCGCCCTCGTGAATCCGGGCGACGAGGTGATCGTGTTCGAGCCGTACTACGAGAACTACGGCCCCGATGCGATTCTCGCGGAAGCGAAGCCCGTGTTCGTGCCGCTCAAGCAGCCGGGCTGGGGGATCGATGAGGAGAAGCTCCGCGCGGCGTTCACGAACAAGACCAAGGCGATCATCGTCAATACGCCGCACAACCCGACGGGGCGTGTGCTCACCCGCGATGAGATCTCGCTGATCGCGGAACTCTGCGTGAAGCACGATGTATATGCTTTCACGGACGAGATTTACGAGCACATACGCTACGCCGGCGATCATCACGCGCTCGCGACGTGGCCCGGGATGGCCGAGCGCACCATCACGATCTCCGGCCTCTCGAAAACCTTCAGCTGCACCGGTTGGCGTCTGGGCTACGCGATCGCGCCGGAGAAGGAATCGGTGGCGATCCGCAAGGTGCACGACTTCCTCACGGTGGGCGCTCCGGCGCCGCTGCAGGAGGCGGGCGCGATCGGGATGGCCTTCGACGCGGACTATTACAACCACCTCGCGCTCGACTATCGCGCACGCCGCGACATCATGTGCGATGCGCTGCGCGAGGGTGGATTCACCTTCACGGTTCCGGAAGGCGCCTACTACGTGCTCGCCGACTTCTCGCAGCTGAGCGACCTCGGCGACGTCGAATTCGCGAAATGGCTCACCCGCGATGTAGGCGTGGCGCCGGTTCCAGGCTCCAGCTTTTTCCGAGCCGGCGATGGCGGCAGCAAGCTCGTTCGCTTCGCCTTCTGCAAGAAGCACGAAACGTTGATCGCCGCCGGAGAGCGGCTCGCGAACCTTCAGGCCCGAGTGTGATGCAAACGATGTCCCGCGCAGAGATCACGACCCCGGAAGTCATTGCCGAAGAGTCCGTGGTGGAGCTGTCGCTCCGCCCGCAGCGGCTCGCCGAGTTCATCGGCCAGCAGAAAGTGAAGGACTCGCTCGCGATCTACATCGAGGCCGCGCGAGCGCGCCACGAGTCGCTCGATCACACGCTGTTCTACGGCCCGCCCGGGCTCGGCAAGACCACGCTGGCGGAGCTGATCGGGCGCGAGCTCGGCGTCAATATCCACACCACGTCGGGACCCGCGCTCGAGAAGCCGGGCGATCTCGTGGGCACGCTCACGAACCTGCGCGCGCGCGACATTCTCTTCATCGATGAGATCCACCGCATGCGCCCCATCATCGAGGAGTTTCTCTATCCCGCGATGGAGGACTACAAGATCGAGATCCGGCTGAGCGACGGGCCCAAGGCGCAGACGATCACGATGCAGATCGAGCCGTTCACGCTGATCGGCGCCACCACGCGCTTCGGCATGCTCACGTCGCCCATGCGCGCGCGCTTCGGCATCCCGCTGCGACTCAACTTCTATCCGATGGAAGATCTCGAGCAGATCGTGATCCGGAGCGCCGAGGTGCTCAAGGTCGACATCGATGAGGGCGGCGCGATGGAGCTCGCGCGCCGTTCGCGCGGCACGCCGCGCGTCGCCAACCGGCTGCTGCGGCGCGTGCGCGACTACGCACAGGTGAAGGGGAACGGGCGCATCACGCGCGAGCTGGCGGACGCCGCGCTCGCGATGCTCGATGTCGACCAGTTCGGCCTCGACGACATGGACGCGCGGATCATCAAGACCATCATCGAGAAGTTCGACGGCGGGCCCGTGGGCGTGAAGACCATCGCGGCGGCGATCGGGGAGGACGAGCTGACGATCGAGGAGGTGTACGAACCGTTCCTCGTGCAGAACGGATTTTTACAGCGCACGCCGCGCGGCCGCATGGCGACGCATCAGGCCTATCGCCACTTCGGTTTTTCGCCGCCGGCGGCCGTTCCGGGACAACCGACGCTCTTCTGAATCGTCCATACATACACCCTTCACGGTGTGCCACTCGAGTGAGCCGATGAGCCCACTCGACGGGACATCCCGGGAGTTGTATGGCCGTTTCCACGCAGGAACGCTGGAAGGAGCACAACGACACCGGACGCCGGCATTTCGAGCGTGCGGAGTTCGCGGACGCCGAGCAGGCGTACATCGCCGCACTACGGCAAGCAACGTTACTCGGCGCGGTCACGCTGACCGAGCTCGGGCAAGTCGCGTTCTCCCTCCGCGATTTCCAGCAGTCCGAGAGCTATTTCCGGCGCGCATTGACCATTCGTGAACAGGCGCTCGGAACCGAGTCTGTCGAGCTCATGCAGGCGCTCAACGATCTCGCGACGCCCTACTACGCGCGGGGCGAGCTCGAACAGGCGGAGCGCCTGTACCGGCGCGCGCTCGCGATCGGCGAAGCTCAGCTGGGCGAGCTGCATCCGGACCTGACCGTTTCGCTCAGCAACCTGGCGCGTCTGCACCAGCGCCGGGCGGACTGGCGCGCCGCGGCGCCCCTGCTCGGACGACTCCTGGCGATCAAGCAGCGCGCGCTCGGCGACGGTCATCCCCACGCGATCTCCCTCATGCTGGCGGTCGCGAATGCGCGCAGCTCGCTGGGCGAGCACGAAGTAGCCGAGGAGCTGGTGCGGCGCGCGCTCGTGCTTCAGGAGCGCGCCCAGGCCGGCGATGCCGACATGGTGCGATCGCTCTCGGCGCTCTCGAAGATCTACCTGGCGAGCGGGAAGACACAGCTGGGCACCGAGCTCGCGGACAAGGCGGCAAAGCGCCTCAAGCGTCTCGGCGCGGTGCCGCGCACGCGGAACACGCGTGCCCGTCTCGACCGCGACACTCCCGATTTTTCGGTGGGCCCCGGTGCACCTCCGTCCGCGCGGCAGGCGAAGCCGCCCGCGAGCAAGGCCCCGCTGAGCGACGCGCTCCTCCCGGGCAAGGCCGCCGCGGCGACGGGCACTCCGAGCGCTCCGAGCACTCCGAATCGACCCGGCTCGCCAAGTGCGCCGAGCACGCCCGCGACGCTCGGGCTGATGCGCTCGTATGCACAGATGATCGAGCACGCCGGGGATGCGAGGAACGGGCAGCGCCGGCCATGGTGGTCGAGGCTGTTCGGCCGCTGACCTCGCGGCGGATGGTGTTAGCGTTCGAAATCGGTGAGCCCGCAAATGGTATCTTGACAGCATCGTACACTCGGCGCAAAGCTGGTGTGTATGCGGTACGCATTGCTGATTCTGTTGCTTGCCGCGCAGCCCGTCGCCGCGCAGGTGACCGTCCAGGAGAATCGTTTCGCCACGATCGATTCTCTCGCATCCGAAGGTGATTCCGCCGGCGCCCTTCGCCTGTTGGATGCTGCCGTACGCGCGAACGCCAGCGACGGCGAAGCGTGGCACCGGCGCGGCGTGCTCGCGTGGCGCATGTCCGGCGCGGAGAAGCGCACGGGATTCATGAAGCGGAGCGCGAACGAGGCGCTCCTCAACGTCGCCGACTCCTCGCTGCGCCTCGCGACGCAGTATGCGCCCGGCTCTCCGGGCTATCTCGTCGACCTCGGACGCTTCGACCTCACGTCCAACTCCGCTGCGGTGCGCAAACGGGCCAAGCCGCTCTTCGAGCAGGCGCTCAAGGCGGCCCGCAAGGGGAACGACGTCGAAGTGCTCTCGCGCGCCGAGGACGAGATGGGGATGACGTGGTGGCGCCACTACGAGGACATCGCCGACAGAAACATCTACAGCACCATCATCAAGAACGTGAAGGATCGCACCTTCACGAGAGACCCGCGCTCGATCGCGTACTTCGTGGACCGCCAGGCCATTCGCGCCTCGGCGCAGGACTGGTCGGGCGCGCTCGAGTATCTGAAGGCGTACGAGTTCTTCTCGGAGGCGCTGCGTGTCGACCCCTCGAATGCGAGCGCGGCGCGCCACGTGTATCGCGCGCTCGTGGACCGGCAGCGCTGGATCGAGCTCGAGCATCTCGCGCGCGTGCGCCTCATCGCCGATCACTCCGACGCGTGGGCCTGGCTCGCGCTCGGCCTCGCCTCGCACCGCCTCGGCGACGAGCATCAGTCGGGAACGGCGTTCGACACCGCGCTCACACTCCTTCCGCCGGCGGAGCGCGCGCGGCTCACGAACCTGTCGCGCATCGTGACGCCGAAGGACAGCATCAGCCGAAATCGGCTGCCGACCGCCGAGCTCGCGAACGATGAGCGCATGTACTGGCTGATGGCCGACCCGCTCTGGGCGACGTCGGACAACGAGGGGCGCAACGAGTTTCTGAGCCGCGGGGTGTTCGCGGAGCTGCGCTTCTCGGTCGAGGAGTTCGGCATCCACGGCATCGACACTGATCGGGGCGATGTCTACGTGCGCTATGGGCCTCCGCCGGCGGTGATCTCGTTTCCGCCCGATGCGCTCAACCAGGGCGAGCACCGCATTCGCATTCTCTGGTGGTACAGCACGCAGGAGACCTTTCTCTTCCGGCAGCTTCCCACGTACGGCGTGGCGACACTGGATCCCGACGATGCGCGCGAGACCGAGCGCCTGCGCGACACGGTGCCCGTCGCATGGACGAACGCGGGCGCAAAGCCGCTCGCGGACTCGATCAACGTCTCGCTCACGCGCTTCCGGGCTGCGTCCGATTCGTCGGACGTGTACTTCGCGGCGGAGCTTCCGGTGAAGCGCATGGTCGAAGACGTGGATCTCGCGCGCGGCGCGCTCGACGTGGAGCTCGAGGCGTACACGTGGCGCGCCAAGCCCGTGTTCACCGCCACGACGCACGAGACGATCGACTTCGCACATCCGGACCTCAACCAGATGCACGCCTGGCGCACCCGGCTGCAGGCGGGGACCTTCCTCTATCGAGTGGAGGCGCTCCAGCCCGACGCTGGACGTGGGGCGCGATCGGCCAGCCGCATCGAGCTCGTGCCCGGCGGCGGCTTCGGCCTCAGCGACATCCTCGTGGCGGATTCGGTATCACCTGCGAACACGAACATCGAGCGCTGGTCGGACTTCCGCATCGCGCCGAACGTCGGACGCGTCCGTCGCGGAAAGTCGTTCGCGATGTTGTGGGAGACGTACGATCTGCAGAAGATGCCCAACGGGAATTCGTCATACGACGTCACGATCACGCTGCGGAGAGAAAAAGGAGGCGGGCTCGGGGCGCTGGCGGCGAAGATCATCGGGGGTGTGAAGAGCGCGATCGGCATCTCCGGCAATGGAAGCGATCACATCTCGCTGCGTTTTCCGCGGCAGACGCCCGCGCGCGATGTGTCGGTGGACTACGTCACGCTCGACCTCGGCCAGGCGCCTCCCGGCAATTACGTGCTCGATGTCGACATCCTGGATCTCGCCACCAATCGCCACGTGTCTCGCGAACGGCCGCTCTCGATAGTGGAGTGACCGAGCCCGGCGCCCACGTGCGCGGGACGCGAACGTCCGATTACGAATTCGAGCTCCCCGCCTCGCAGATCGCGCAGCTGCCGCTGCCGCAGCGCGATGCCAGCCGGCTGCTCACCGTGAATCGTGCCAGCGGCGAGATCGCGCACCGGATGTTCGCCGAGCTCCCGTCGATCATCGCCGAAGGCGACGCGCTCGTGCTCAACACCACGAAAGTGTTGCGCGCGCGGCTCCTCGGCACGCGCGACTCCGGAGCGCCCGCGGAAATCCTGCTGCTGCGCCCGTTAGCGGATGGCAGCTGGGAAGCAATGGTGAGCCCGGGGGGCAAGCTGCACCCCGGACGACGCGTGCATGTCGCCGCAGGATTCGATGTCGAGATCGTCGCGATCACGGACAGGCGCACGCGAATCGTTCGCCTGCTGGCGGACGGCGACGTGAGCGCGGCGATCGAGAAGCACGGGCACATTCCACTCCCGCCGTACATCGCGCGCGCCGATACGACGGCGGACGCCGAGCGGTACCAGACGGTGTACGCGCGCGAGAAGGGATCCGTGGCCGCGCCCACCGCCGGGCTGCACATGACCGATGCGCTGCTCGCGGAGCTCGACGCGCGGGGCGTGCGGCGAGTGGATCTGGTGCTGCACGTCGGCGCGGGGACGTTCAAGCCCGTCGAGGTGGACGATCCCGCGCAACATCCGATGCACGAGGAGCAATACGAGCTCCCGGGCGCGAGCGCGGACGCGCTGAACGAGGTGCGCGCGCGCGGCGGAAAGATCTGGGCACTGGGCACCACGAGCGCACGGGCGCTCGAGAGCGCCGTGCATGCGGATGGGACCTTCGCCGAGGCGCGGGGCGAGACGCGGCTGTTCGTTCGTCCTCCCTATACCTTTCGCGGCATAGACAGACTGATCACGAATTTTCATCTTCCGCGCTCGACGCTCCTGATGCTGGTCGCCGCGCTCGCGGGGTATGATCTCACTATGCGCGCGTACAGGGAGGCGGTGGATGCGGGGTACCGGTTCTACTCGTACGGAGATGCGATGGCGATCATCTAGAGCGCGCGGTGCGGCCCCGCGCGCATGCGAGCGTTCCCGATGAGCAGCCCCCGCTTCGGCTTCGCCATCCACGCGCGCGACGGGCGCGCGCGCGCCGGTGTGTTCCGCACCCCGCACGGCGATGTCGAGACGCCTGCATTCATGCCCGTCGGCACGGCGGCGACGGTGAAGGCGCTCGACCCGCACGACCTTCGCGCCATCGGCGCGCAGATGATTCTCGCCAACGCCTATCATCTGCATCTCCGTCCGGGAGACGACGTCGTGCGTGCGATGGGCGGCATCCACTCCTTCATGGCGTGGGACGGCCCGATCCTGACGGACTCGGGAGGCTTTCAGGTGTTCTCCCTCGAGGGCATGCGCACGGTGAGCGAGGACGGCGTCGCGTTCCAGTCGCACATCGATGGCTCGCGCAGGCTGTTCACGCCCGAGAGCGTGATGGCGCTGGAGCACGCGATCGGAGCCGACGTGATCATGCAGTTCGATCACGTGATCCCGGGCCAATCGGAGTACGCCCAGGCGCTCGACGCGAGCGAGCGGTCGATTCGCTGGCTCGAGCGATGCCTGCGCGAGCACCGGGTTCTGCAGGAGGCCGAGGGCGAGGCGGGCGACGCACGGACGCTCTTCCCGATCGTGCAGGGCGGCGCGCACGCGGAGCTGCGGCGCGCGGCCGCGCGCGCCATCGGCTCGATGGCCGATTGGGATGGGATCGCGATAGGCGGGCTGTCCGTGGGCGAGCCCAAGCCCGCCATGTACGAGATGCTCGACGTCATGAGCGACACACTGCCGGTTGATCGGCCGCGCTACCTCATGGGCGTGGGGTTCCCCGAGGATCTCATCGAGGGCGCGCGGCGTGGGGTCGATCTCTTCGATTGCGTCGCCCCGACGCGCATGGGACGCACCGGGACCGCGTTCACGAGCGAGGGACGTCTCAACGTGCGCAACGTGAAATTCCGGACCGACCCCCTCCCGCTCGATTCACGCTGCGAATGCTCGACGTGCACGCGGTTCACCCGTGCCTACATCCGCCACCTGTTCGTATCGGACGAGGCACTCGGCATGCATCTTCTTTCCCTGCACAATGTACATTTCCTGATTGCACTCATGCGCGACGTGCGTAGCGCCATCGCCCAGGGATCGCTCGATGCATGGAGCGAGCGATGGCTCGAGCGCTATCATCTCCGACCTCTGCCCACTTCATGAACCTCGTGCACGCGTTTCTGTTGATGCAAGCCGCTCCCGGCGCGAACGCCATGTATCAACCGTTGTTCACGACGGTATTGATCGTGGCGATCTTCTACTTCATCCTGTTTCGCCCGCAACAACAGCAGCGAAAACAACAGGAAGCCTCGCTCAAACAGCTCAGGAAGGGCGACGAGGTCGTGACCGCTGGCGGGATCATCGGCGAAGTCATTCACATCAAGGAAACGATGAAGGACGGGGCCGCCGTCGTGACGATGGAGGACCGCATCACGATCAAGAGCGCGGAGTCGCGCATCGTCGTCGAGCGCGGTCGGATCGCGAAGGTGCTGTCGAAAACCGGGGAAGGAGCCGCCGGCGCGTGACGCTGCTGGATATCTGGGTACTCGATGCCCCGATCCTTCGCCAGGACACGACGGTGATCGCCGAGGTCACGGACGAGCACCGGCGCCTGATCGATGACATGTTCGAAACGATGTACGCCGCGCGCGGCATCGGCCTCGCCGCCACGCAGGTGGGACGCCTCGAGCGGATCTGCGTCGTGGATGTCGACAAGACGAGATACGCGCTCGTGAATCCCGAGATCGTCGCGAGCGATGGCGAGCAGACCGGCGAGGAGGGGTGTCTCTCGATCCCCGAGATCTACGGGGACGTCACGCGGGCGCAGCACGTGGTCGTGCGCGCGCTCGATCGCGATGGGAAGCCGATCGAGATCGATGCCACCGACCTTCTCGCGCGCTGCCTGCAGCACGAGATCGATCATCTGCACGGGCGACTCTTCATCGATTATCTCAGCCTGGTGAAGCGGCAGGCGGCGATGAAGAAATGGAGAAAGCTGCGCGGCAAGGACAAGTCGCTCACGCGCACCATCGGGCCGCGCGACGCGGCGGAGCATCACGACCGTGACGAGGAGCTCTAGTGCGGATCGTGTTCTGGGGGACATCGAGCTTCGCCGTCCCTGCGCTGCGGGCGCTGCTCGGCGAGGGCTTCGATGTCGCGGGCGTGGTGACGCAGCCCGATCGCCCGGTGGGGCGGTCGCGCTCGACGCTCGTGCCCTCGCCGGTGAAGAGCGCCGCGCTCGATGAGGAGCTCCCGATCTTCCAGCCCGAGTCCCCCGCGGACGAACCGTTCCTGGCCGAGCTGCGTGCCCTCGAGCCCGAGCTCAGCATCGTCGTCTCGTACGGGCACATCCTCAGGTCGTCGCTGATCGCGCTCCCGACACTCGGCACCATCAACGTGCACGCGTCGCTGCTTCCGGCACTGCGCGGAGCCGCGCCGATTCAGGGGGCGGTGCGCGAGGGGCTGGCCGAGACCGGCGTCACGGTGATGCGCATGGTGCAGGCGCTCGATGCGGGGCCCATCATGCTGCAGTCGCGCACGCCGATCGCCCGCGACGAGACCGCCGGCGAGCTCGAGACGCGCCTCTCGGAGCTCGGCGCACTGACGCTCGTCGAGGCGCTCACGCTGATGTCGCTCGGCAAGCTCATCGAGACTCCGCAGGATGATGCGAAGGCCACGTACGCGCCCAAGATCGTGCGCGAGATGGCGCGCATCGAGTGGAGCGCACCCGCGGAGATCGTGGCCCGCACCGTCCGCGCATACGACCCCAAGCCGGGTGCGTTCACGACGCATCGCGGCGGCGAGGTCAAGCTGTTCGGCGCCGCGGCCGCCACCGAGACCGAGCGGGGCACGAACGCACCGGGCACCGTCGTCACCATCGACCCGCACGG
>Ga0068853_100004114_pt1 | contig 11211 bp, 10 predicted proteins | sample KBSCornC32_FD_65655 | JGI IMG/M metagenome (GOLD analysis project Ga0068853, IMG submission 65655) | Corn rhizosphere microbial communities from Kellogg Biological Station, Michigan, USA - KBS Corn C3-2 | ecosystem: Host-associated > Plants > Roots > Rhizosphere > Soil ... | reverse complement strand
CTCCTCCGATGCCCGCCGCGCCGCCGCCGACGCCACCGGGGCCGGCGGTGCCTCCCGCCATGCCGCCGGGGCTGGCGCCGGCGGTGCCGCCGCCGGAGCCGGCCAAGCCACCGCCGGAGCCGGCCAGGCCACCGCCGGAGCCCGCCTCGCCACCGCCGGAGCCCGCCTCGCCGCCGCCGGAGCCGGCGCCCGCCGATCCCCCCCGACGGCCACCGGAGCCGGAACCTCCGCCCGTTTCGACGTCCACGATCGGGTTGGCGCCGCAACCGACCAGCGCGGCGGCCAGGAGGGCGAGCGCAGCGCGGCGACGGGCAATGAAACGGGTCATGGCGGTCGCTCGATTGCAATCTGGATGCCGCAAAGGATTCTGGGCCGTCGGCAGGACCATCTTCGAAAATCCACGAGGACGAATCGCGACATTGCGATCCCAGCCTCGAAACGATTGCGTCGATGAGACGGGCACGCTCTCGCTACACTCTGCCGCGATGACGGGGACCGACCTGCCCGTGATGTCCGCGCGAGCCTTCGCGGGCCCGCTGCTGGTCACGGTGGCGTACGTCGTCGTGTACTACCTGATGATCGCCCATCAGGTGGCGGTAAAGACGCGCTTGCGCCGGGCGTATCGCGCGCGTGGCGAGACCTTCGATCGCTACTTCGGCGGCGATCGCGAGATGCTGGCGGCCGATCGCGTCGTCGGCAACATGCTCGAGCACATGCCGGCGTTCTTGATCCTGCTGTGGCTGAACGCAGTCTTCGTCGGCCCGCGAGGCGCCGCGCTGGCCGGCGGGGCCTACGTCCTGTCGCGGCTCGTCTATCCGCTGATCATGGGGCGGCGGCTCGGAAAAGGCGTGCCGTCGCGGATCATGTTCACCACCGTCCTCGGCTATGCGGTCCTGATGTACTTCGTGGTGCGACTGATCGGGGCGGTCGTCGACAGCGGTGCACCGGCGGGATGACGAAGGAGAACCTGCCGTCCACTCCCGCGCTGCTGGCCCTGCGCGCCGCGAACGTGGCGTTTCAGCCGCACCTGTACAAGTACGTCGAGAAGGGCGGCACGCGGGCCAGCGCGGAGGCCCTGGGCGTCGACGAGCACGCCGTCATCAAGACGATCGTGCTCGAGACGGGCGCCAAACGGCCGCTGATCTGCCTGATGCACGGCGACCGGCAGATCTCGACCAAGCAGCTGGCGCGCGCGCTGGGGGAGAAGACCATTCAGCCTTGCGATCCGGCGGTCGCCCATCGCCACACCGGCTACCTGGTGGGAGGGACCTCGCCCTTCGGCACCCGAAAGCCGCTACCCGTGTATGTGGAGCGCACGATCCTCGACCTGCCCACCATCTACATCAACGGGGGGGCGCGAGGCCTCCTCGTCAGCCTCGCGCCGCCCGTCCTCACGGCGCTGCTGGCCGCGATCCCGGTCAGCGTCGCTCTCGAAGGTTGAAGGCGCTCTTCGGATCGCGGGAGGCCGCCATCGGCCTCACCGCCGGCGGGTCCAGCCTTCGGCCCGGGCGTGAGCGCGCCATTCGCGGGTCGGATCGTCGTCGGGTTCGGGCGTCTCCTGCGGCGGGCGCTGCGCCTCGGGGACGTGGCGCAGGTTCACGCGGACGCGCGTCCAGGTCGACGATCGCCCGCGCATGGAGTCGACCAGCACGTCGTCGACCGCCAGGTGGGCGGCGGCCTCGGGGTGGCGGGCCTTCCACCGTTCGAGCCCCTCCAGCGCGGCGGCCTTGTCGGGCGAGTTGGCCACCACCACGAGCGGCATGCGTGCGCGCGCGGTCCGCGGGCGCGAACCGGCCTCCGCGCCACCCGCCGAGCGCCTCGCGCGGGAGGGGGCGACGCGCGGCGCCTCGCCCTCCACCTTGCGGAAGTGCGGCGGCCAGGGTGCGTCGCCCAGGCCCGACGCCTCGTCGCGCGCGGCCAGCTCCAGCAAACCGTCGAGGAGGCCGACCTCCGCGTCCATGCCGGCGTGCGGATCCCCGCGCGACGCGAAGCGCTCCGGCATCGTGGCCACCGTGAAGTCGCCCGGCTCGCAGTCCGGCACCTCGTCCCAGGTCAGCGGCGCCGACACGCGCGCGTCGGGCAGCGGGCGCACCGAGTACGCCGAGGACGTGGTGCGGTCCTTCGCGTTCTGGTTGTAGTCGAGGAAGACGCCGTGACGCTCCTCCTTCCACCACTTCGAGGTGGCCAGCGCCGGCGCGCGCCGCTCGATCTCGCGCGACAGCGCCAGGGCCGCGCGCCGCACCTCGGTGAACGTCCAGCGCGGCGCGATGCGAACGTTGACGTGGATGCCGCGCGAGCCGCTGGTCTTGGGCCAGCCGCGAAGGCCCATCTCGCCGAGCAGCGCGTTCACCTCGAGGGCGACCTTGCGCACGTCGCCCCAGGCCACGCCCGGTCCTGGATCGAGGTCGACCCGCAGCTCGTCCGGGTGGTCCAGATCGCCGGCGCGCACGGGGTGCGGATGCAGCTCGATGCAGCCGAGGTTCACGATCCACGCCAGGCCGGCGGCGTCGTCGACGACGACCTCCTCGGCGACCCGCCCCGAGGGGAAGGACAGGGTCACCGTGCGCAGCCAGTCGGGCCGCGGATCGGGCGCGCGCTTCTGATAGAACGGCTCGGCCTCGGCCCCGTTCACGAATCGCTTCAGCACGATGGGGCGATCGCGGATCCCTTGCAGCGCGCCCGGCGCGACGGCCAGGTAGTACCGCACCAGATCCAGCTTCGTGAGGCGCGCTTGCCGCGAGAAGTACAGCTTCGTCGGATGCGTGACCCGAACCTCGCGGCCGTCGATGTTCAGGATCTCGGCCGCCTCGTCGGCGGCCTTGGCCTTTACCTTGCGCGCCCGGGCGCGCTCCGGACCGCGCCCGTCAGCCGTTGCCTCATCGTCGCTCGGCACGCCGCGTAGGCTAGCGCATGCGCGCCGGAGGCGCTCGGGGAGGTCGCGCCTTCCGTGGTCACGAAATCCGGGCTACACCTGGGACACCACCATGGCTGATTCGAAGCAGGACATCCTGGACATGCTGCGCGAGCTCGCCGAGCTGACCATCCTCGACGAGGGCGATCCGCAATCCTTCCGCGTGCGGGCCTACGAGAACGCCGCTCACGCCATCGCCGCCCAGGCCACCGATCTCGGGCGCCTGACCGTCAAGGATCTGCAGAAGATCGAGAACGTCGGCAAGAGCACGGCCGAGAAGATCCGCGAGCTGATCGAGACCGGCCGCGTGACCAAGCTGGAGGCGCTGCGCGCCAAGCACCCAGCCAGCGTGGTGGCGCTGATGCGCCTGCCCGGCGTGGGGCCGAAGGCGGTCGCGCGGCTGCGGGCCGAGCTGGGGGTGCAGTCGGTGGACGAGCTGCGCGCCGCGCTGGCGGAGCACCGGCTCCGCGCGCTGAAGGGCTTCGGGGAGAAGTCCGAGGAGAAGCTGATCCGCTCGCTCGAGCGCCTCGACCGCGAAGGGGGCGCCGACCGCACGCCGATCTCCGTGGCGCTGCCCGTCGCGAACCGGCTGGTCGCGCGGCTGCGCGAAGTCGCGGGCGTGACGCATGCCTCGGCGTGCGGCTCGCTGCGCCGGTTCTCCGAGACCGTCGGAGACGTGGACATCATCGTGGTGGCGACGGAGGCGGCGGCCGTCATGGAGACGCTCGTCGGGCTGCCGGTGGTGGACCGGGTGCTCGGGCGCGGCGACGCCAAGACCAGCGTGGTCACGCGGCGCGGGCTGCAGATCGACGTGCGGGTGGTGGCCGCTCACCAGCTGGGCGCCGCGCTGCTCTACTTCACGGGATCGAAGGCCCACAACATCAAGCTGCGGCAGCGAGCGCTCGCCCGCGGTTGGACGCTGAACGAGTACGCGCTGTCCGAGCTCGAAGGCGGGCGCGTCATCGCGAGCGAGACCGAGGAGGAGATCTACCGTGCGCTGGGCCTCCCCTTCATTCCGCCGGTGCTGCGCGAGGACGCCGGCGAGATCGAGGCGGCCGAGGCCGGCACGCTGCCGCGGCCGGTGGGCCCGGTCATCGGTGATTTTCACGTCCACACCGACGTGTCGGGCGACGGGCGCTCGACGCTCGACGAGGTGATCGCCGCCGCCCGCGCCCGCGGCCTGCGCGTGCTGGCGCTGACCGATCACGCCGAAGGCACGCTGTCGGGGGTCACGCGCGAGGCGTTCCTGGATCAACGCGCGAAGATCCGCGCCAAGCAGGCCGAGCTCGGCGACGCGCTGCTGTTGTTGCACGGGGTCGAGCTGAACATCGGACCGGCCGGCGAGCTCGACTACGACCTCGAGTTCCGGCGGGCGTTCGACTGGTGTCTGGCGTCGGTCCACGATCGCTTCGACCTGGATCGCGCCACGCAGACCGCGCGCATCACGAAGGCCATGCAGGACCCGACGGTGCGCATGATCGGCCACCTGTCGACGCGCATGATCGGCGCGCGCCCCCCCATCGAGGTGGACTTCGACGCCATCCTCGACGCCGCCGAGGCGACGGGCACGGCGCTCGAGGTGAACGGCGCGCTGCCCCGCCTCGATCTATCGGTCGACCTGCTGCACCGGGCCCGCCAGCGCAACGTCCGCTTCATGCTCACGAGCGACGCCCACCACGCCGACGAGCTGGCGCGGGTCGGCTTCGCCTCGCTGAACGTCGAGCGCGCCTGGGTCGATCCGGCGCGCGTCCTGAACGCGGGCGATCCGGAGAGACTGAAGGCGTGGCTACGGCAAAAAGCGCCACCCGGACCGGACGTCCCGTCTGCCTGAGCGGCCGGCTCGACACTGTCTTGATGACGGTGCGCCCGGCCGGCGTATCATGGATCCATGGTGACGACTTGGCGGTGGAGTCGGGTTGCATCGAGCGCCGCCGCGGTGGCGACCTTGGCGCTGGCGATACCGCGGGCGGCCCAGGCCTGCAGCTACGGCTATCAGCCGCATCAGCTGGACGCGGCGGAGAAGGCCGTCGACACGACGCCCCCCGCCACGCCCGTCGCCGGACCCATCACCATCTCTCGTGGTCACGGCGCGAGCCACACGGGATGTGGTGGCTCCATCGCCTCCAGCTGTGACGACCTCGGCTCGGTCACGTTCGCGCTGTCCGCGACCGACGATCGCACCCCCGCCGCGACGATGGGGTTTCGGGTGACCGCCAGGGGACCCGGGTCGTTCGAAGGCGTCTTCCCCCTGGACATGGACGTGCGGCTGTTCGACGGCAAGATGGTGGTGAGGTGGATCGACGGAGCCACCGATAACCAGGAGAGCCTCGACTTCGATCTGGAAGTGCGGGCCATCGATCTGGCCGGCAACGTCAGCGCTGAACCGGCGATCGTCAGGGTTCGACAGGACCCGGGCGGCTGCCGGATTGGCCGCGGCTCAGCCGTCAGCCGCGACAGCGTGGGTACGCTCGCGCTGGCCCTCGCGGCTCTGACCATGGCCCTGCGCCGGCGGCGGCACACCTAGATCCACGGATCGCCACGGCGTCGGAGCCCCGCCGCTCCGAACGCCATGACGTCGTGCTCGTCCGCTGCCGTCACGCCTTGGCGAGCACGAGCTGCCGCATCTCCGAGATCACGGGGGGCGCGGCCTCGCGCCCCCCCGCGACCGCGTCCAGGCGTCGGGCGAGATCCTCCAGCTCGGCGCGATCGAACGCGGCGCGCGCGTGAGGGTCGTTCGACCAGGTCAGCAGGTTCAGGTGGTGCAAGCGCGCCATCCGCGACGCCGGCAGACCCAGGCGCCGGACCGTGCTCAGGTTCGTGGTCCACCCCGAGCTGGCCGGAGGCGCCGCGAGATCGGCCCCGATGCGCAGCCTCTGTCCGTAGTGAGTTTGCAGGTCTTCCACCAACTGGTAGTAACGCGCGAACGCCGGATGCCCGCTGGCAAGCGAGGCCGTCTCCTCGATCACCAGCGTCGCCTGATCAGCGGCCGCGTCGGCCCACCCGGCCAGGACCTGCTCCGGATCGCGCAGGTGCGTGAGCAGGAACCGGCAATAGAGGAAGTCGGGCCGACTGCCCTCATCCGGGAAGGCGAGCCGCCGCACGTCTTCCACGCGGTAATCGATGCCCGGAGGTGCGTCGGCTTCGGCGCGCGCGACGTGCTCGGCGGACGCGTCGACGCCGAGCGTGTGAGCCGGACCGATCAGGGCGTGCACGAGGCGCGTGGACCAGCCCGGGCCGCAGCCGAGATCGACCGCCCGCCGCGCGCCGAGCCCCACGCATCGGCGCAGCAGAGCTGCCGAGCTGGGCTCGAAGACGGCGGCCAGCAGGCGCAATCGATGCGCGGCGACGTCGCTGTCCCCGAAGGTGTAGCGATCCTCGCCGGGCCGCGTTCGCGGTCGTTGATCGTGGGGTCGTTCGTGAAGGTGACGGTTCGCGGTGGGTTCTCGAACTGGATGGTCGTCGCTCATGGGGTCCTTCCTGCGGAGCCCCGGAGCGCCTCTCCCTCTCACGAACCACTGACCGCTGATCGCGAAGAGGCGCCTCGGGGGCGCCTCTCTCGTCGTCTCAGTATCCCGGTCGAGTGTCGCGGCGCCCGCTGCCAAAAAAGCCGAACCAGCGCCAATACGACGCTGGCGCGGGCGCAAAAAATGGCTGCAGGCGCTGAGACACGACCAACAAAGGGTAGCCAAAGTGTTTCTGGCCCGCAACCGCCCTCGCGGAAAGCGCACCCGTGGCGGACGGGGATCGGTGCAGCGCGAAAAGCCTTTTCGTGCGTTCGGGTGGGGATTCGTGGGTTTTCGAGTGACGGATTCGGACCCCGTCCGGCCCCTACGACCGTGGCCCTCGACGTGCACCCTGTTGGCGCCATGTCAGCGACAGCGCGCGAATCATCGGTGAGGTGTGGAGCGCGGCGGCATGCGCGGCGCCTCGGCGCCGTGCTCGCCTGCATCGCCCTCGGGGTATCGCTGGCCTCGACCGCTTCCGGCCAGACCTCGATGCCCGCGCCGGCGTCCAGCGTGCGCGCGCAGGCCCGCGATGCGCCGCGCGACCTCGACGGCCCGCACCCGGTCCCGCGGCTGAAGGTCTCCGTCGAGGGGTTCGCGGTGGGAACGCCCCTCGCCACGCGGGTGCCGCTCACGGGGCTGCACGCCGAGGTCTATCCGGTCTCTCGTCCCTGGGTCCGCGGCGGCATCGGGCTGGCTGGCGGAGCGGGGAGCGGCAGCTACGGCAGCGCCAGCGCGAGCGTGCAGTACGGTTTGCTCGGGGGTTCGCTCGGCGCGCAGCTCCCCGGCCGCGTGACGCCGTTCATCGAAGGCCACCTGCGCGGAGGCTTCATGGGAGCCTCCCTCGACCGGCCGATCACCGTCGGCACTGTCCGCATCGAGAACGCGTCGGGCACGACGTGGATGTACACGCGCGGGCTCGACGCGGGCGCCGAGTTCTACGTGCTGGGGCGGCTGTACCTGTCGGGCGCGCTCGGCTGGACCCGCGCGACGTGGGGCAGCCCCGACCCGCGCTCGGTGGGCGCCGCCGGCCCCGGCGAGGCACCGACATCACAGGGAGAGCTGCGCTTCATCGACGTCACGTCCGACAGCCTGATGTGGAAGCTCGGCGTCGGTATATAGAACCCGCGCACCTGCTTTGCGGCGGGACCCATCCCGTGCTCATCTAGGAGCGATGGCCGCGTCGCAGGCGTTCGAGTCGCGAGCCGATGCGCTGTACGCCGCGCCGCTCGACGGGTTCGTGGCCGAGCGCAAGCGGCTGGCCGGCGAGCTGAAACGCGAGGGTCAGGCGGGCGAAGCCGCGGCGTTCCTGACGCTCTCGAAGCCGACCTTGTCGGCCTGGCTCACGAATCAGACGGTGCGTCGTGCGCCCGAGCTGGTGCGCGCGCTGGTCGAAGCGACGGACGCGATCGCTGCGGCGCAACGGGCGGCGCTGGGGGCGCCCACCGGAGGGTCACCGCAGGCGCTTCAGGCGGCGATCGCGGAGCAGCGGCGCCTGATCGCGCAGCTGAGCGAAGCGGCGCGAAAGGCCGCCGTCGAGCTGCTGGCGGGCCGCGGCGAGGACGCCGTCGACCGCGTCGAGAACAATTTTCGGTGGGGCGCGGTCACGGGCCCGGACCGCGACGCGCTCGTGCGGGGCCGGCTGGTGCGCGACCTCTCCGCCCCCGGGTTCGGAGGATTTGGCGATCTGGCGGCGGCCGGGCTGGTGGTGGCCGCGCGCGGCGCGCCCCCCACCGGCGCCTCGGAGAAGGCAGGGACGGGCAGCCCCGCGGGGACGCCGGAGCGCTCCGCGCCCCGCCTGGAGATCCTCAAGGGCGGCCGAAGCGACGCGACGGCGCCTCCCGAGCGCGAGAGCGAGGCCGCAGCGCGCGAACGCGTCCGCGCGGCCGCCGAGGCCGACCGCGAGCACCGCCGGCGCCTCGCCGAGCACGCCGCCGAGCTCCGGCGCCTCGAGTCCGAGATCGGGCGCGCGCGCCGCGATCTTTCCAACCTCGAGGCCGACGAGCGGGAGGCTGACGAGCGCATCGACGCCGCGGAGGCGGAGCTGGCGTCCGCGCGGCGCGCCCGCGAGGACATCGGCGGGCGGCGCCGCGCCCTGGCCGCGTCGCTGGCCTCCCTCGAGAGCGCGGAGGACTCTCTGCGCCGCCGCGGCCCGACCGCTCCCCCCGCCCCGACCGGCCCCTTTCGCTGAAGGCCGGTGGGCGGCGCCGCTCAGCCGCCTGCCAGCAACGAGGTGAAGGCCGCCTCGTCCAGCGTGGCCACGCCCAGCTTCGTCGCCTTGTCCAGCTTCGAGCCCGGGCTCTCCCCGACCACCAGGAAGTCGGTCTGCTTCGAGAGGCTGTTCGTGACCTTGCCGCCCAGCGCCTCGATGCGCGCCTTGGCCTCGTCGCGCGAGAGCGCCGCCAGCGTGCCGGTGATGACGAACGTCTTGCCGACCAGGTGACCGGTCGGGCGCGCCCGCTCTTCCTGCATCCGGACGCCCGCCGCGCGCAGCTTCTCGAGCAGCGCGCCGGTCTCCGGGCGATCGAAGAAGTCGCGCACCGCCGCCGCGATCACCTCGCCCACCCCCTCCGCGTTCGCGAGCTCCTCGACCGATGCCGCCGCGATCTTGTCGATCGACCCGAACGCGTCCGCCAGCGCGCGCGCGGCCGACGCGCCCACGTGACGGATCCCGAAGCCGAACAGCAACCGATCGATGGGCCGGTCCTTGGCCGCCGTGATGGCGGCCTCCAGGTTCGCGATCGACTTCTCCTTGAAGTTGGGGAGCTGGCCCAGCTCGGCCGGTGTCAGCCGGAAGATGTCGCCCACGTCGGCGATGAGCTGTCGGTCGAGCAGCTCGCCCGCCGTTCGCTCCCCCATGTGCTCGATGTCCATGGCGCCGCGGCCCGCGAAGTGAACGATGCGCCCCAGGACCTGCGCCGGACACTGCAGGTTCGGGCAGCGCGCCACCGCCTCGTCCTCGGGGCGGACGATCGCGGTGCCGCAGGCCGGGCAATCCGCCGGCATGACGAACTTGCGCTCGTGGCCCTTGCGCAGGCTCGGCACCGGCGCGACGACCTCCGGGATCACCTCGCCCGCGCGCCGCACGACCACGGTGTCCCCGATCAGGACGCCCTTGCGCTCGACCTCGTCGGCGTTGTGCAGCGTCGCCATCGAGATGGTCACCCCGCCCACCCGCACCGGCTCGAGCACGGCAAACGGGGTCACCGCCCCCGTGCGGCCCACCGACACCTGGATGTCGCGCAGGACGGTGGTCTGCTCCTCGGCGGGGAACTTGTAGGCGATGGCCCAGCGCGGAAACTTCGACGTCGCGCCCAGCTCGTTCGCGTCGCGGATCGAGTCGACCTTCACGACGGCGCCGTCGATCTCGTGCTCGAGCGCGTGGCGGCGTCCACCGATGTCGGCGATGTAGGCCCGGACCTCGTCGAGGGTCGCGCACACCTTCGACTCGGGGTGCGTGCGCAGGCCCAGCTCGCGCAGCGCGCGCAGGGCCTCGCTGTAGGTGGTGAACGATCGCCCGACGACGTGCACGATCCCGTGGCAGTAGATGCTGAGCGGCCGCGCCGCCGTGACCGCGGGATCCTTCTGGCGCAGGAGCCCGGCGCTCAGGTTCCGGGGGTTGGCGAACAGGGGCTTTCCGGCGGCGCCCAGCTCCTGGTTGATGCGATCGAAGTCGGCCAGGCGCAGGAAGATCTCGCCGCGCACCTCGAGCCACTCCGGCGGATCGTCGCCGCGCAGCCGGTGGGGGACCCCGCGGATCGTGCGCACGTTGGCGGTCACGTCTTCGCCGACGTCGCCGTCGCCGCGCGTCGCCCCGCGGGTCAGGCGCCCGCGCTCGTAGACCAGCGCTATCGAGACCCCGTCGATCTTCGGCTCGCAGACGCAGGCCGTGTCGCGACCGAGGCCCTTCTTGACCCGGTCGTACCAGGCCGACAGGTCGGCGTCGTCGAACGCGTTGTCGAGCGACAGCAGGCGCGACGAGTGCCGCGCCGGCGCGAAGAGCGACGTCACCGCGACGCCGCCCACGCGCTGGGTCGGCGAATCGGGGCTCAGCAGCTCGGGGTGCGCCGTCTCCAGCTTCTGGAGCTCGCGCATGAGCGCGTCGAACTCGCCGTCGGTGATCTCGGGCGCGTCGAGGACGTAGTAGCAGTAGGTGTGGTGGTCGATCTGGGCGCGCAGCTCGTCGACGCGGCGACGGGCCTCGGCCAGCTCCACTTCGTGCGGATCGCTCACCGCGGCTTCGCCGCTCGCGGGAGGGGCAGGCCCCTCCCGCGGGCCCACCCCGGAGTAGGCCGACGATGCCGGCGCGGCAAAGCCGCGCCTCCCCGGTGCTTGGACCCGCTCGCTGCGCTCGCTCTGACGGCCGGGTCGCCCGCGAAACTTGCTTCGTTTGTCAACATCTCGAGTGAGCCAGACTTCTAGCACGACGCGCCGGGGCATCCTCAAGTCGACCGGGCGTTCCGCCGATGCCAGAAGGCGATGGACCCGACCTCGGCTTGTGGCTCGTCCCCCGATGCTGGCATCGTCTACGAGGCGGCGATCGCGCGCCGCACGCAGGATCAGCAGAAGATCCAGGGTGCGGCGGCGTTGCGCCTGATCGAGGCGGCGGCAGAGGCCGGAGGCGGCGCGGGCCAGGCGCGCCCCCTGCCGCCCGACGCGACGATCAGCATCCGGGTCTGAGCGGCTTCGGTCCGGTCACAGCCCCAGGTCCGCCAACGTGAGGTCGGCGAACCCATCGACAATCGCGTGAGCGCCCGCATACCGCGCGCGGTCCATCGCGGGATCCGGCATCGCGAT
>Ga0068853_100004112_pt1 | contig 11213 bp, 9 predicted proteins | sample KBSCornC32_FD_65655 | JGI IMG/M metagenome (GOLD analysis project Ga0068853, IMG submission 65655) | Corn rhizosphere microbial communities from Kellogg Biological Station, Michigan, USA - KBS Corn C3-2 | ecosystem: Host-associated > Plants > Roots > Rhizosphere > Soil ... | reverse complement strand
GCCCCGGTGCCACGCGCGACCGCCTATGACCTGCTCGACCAGATCTCGAAGAAGGTCCCCTCCGACGACGAGATCGTCCTCGACATCACGGAGCTCGACATCCGACCCAAGAAGACCTTCATCAAAGGCACGGTCGACTCGGCCACCGCCGTCGACGAGATCGCGGAGAAGCTGAAGGAGATCGACTGCTACGAGGACGTCACCAAGGGCACCGTCACAGAGGTGTCCGGAGACGCCAAACAATTCACCCTGAGCGTGGCATCCAAATGTCCGTAGCCTCTTCGTTGTCACCAATGGTCGACAAGGTCCGGGGGCGGGTCCGCCAGATCGTCGGCCGCCCGTTCCGTTACTTCGAGGCCGAGTGGGATCGCATGGCGGCGCGCGAGCGGCGCTCGATCGCGGTGCTCGCCATCGCGGTGGTGGTGGTGGCCCTGTCGCTGGTCGTCTATCTGGTCCTGGGCCGCATCAGCGACCTCGAGGAGACCAACGCCGACGTGCGCGAGGCCCTGACGGCGATCGCCAAGAACCGCGACAGCTACCTGGAGGCCAAGGCGCGGGCCCAGGCCCAGGAGACGCGGCTCGGCACCGACCCGCCGCAGCTGGTGGCCGACATCGAGGCGGCGGCGCGCGAGGAGAGCGTGCAGATCGCGGAGAGCAACGAGCGGCCGCCGGTCAACGCGTCCAAGCGCTGGATCGAGCACGACGTGGACCTGAAGATTCGCGGCGTGGATCTGCAGTCGCTCAGCAAGTTCTTGAAGCGGGTGGAGACCGGGCCGCGGCCCGTGTTCGTCACGAGCTTGCTCCTCAAGAAGCGCTTCTCCGAGGCCGACAAGCTCGACGCCGAACTGACCGCCATCGCCTTCGAACGGGTCAAGGAGAAGGCGGGCGGCAAGAAGAAGGGTGACGGCAGCGACGGCGCCGCGGGCAGCGCGGGCGGCCGGTCCTCGGGCAAGGTGAGGCCATGATCAAGCTCTCTTCCGAGCGGTTGCGGTCCATCCGCCGGATCGCCGGCTTCGCGGTGGTCGGCCTGGTGGCGTACATCGTGGCGCTGATGTTCTGCCTGCCCTACGACCGCGCGCGCGAGACCGCCATCGCGCTGGGCGCCAAGGCTGGCTACGACATCGAGATCGGCGCGGCCGGCCCGTCGTTCCCCTTCGGCATCGCCTTCGAGGAGATCCGCGTCCGCTCGCGCACGCCGCCGACGTCGCCGGGGACCAAACCGTTGCAAGTCCGGCTCGACTCCGTGCGCGTGTCGCTGCTGCCCATCGTGCTGTCGGGGGGCGAGGCCATGGACGTCGTGGTGAAGGGGCTGGGCGGGCGCGTCGACTACCAGGGACGGATGCCCAAGCCGACAAAGAAGGGGCCGTTCACGATCGACATCACGGTCGCCGACGTGGCCATGGCCCAGGTGCCGGGCGCGCGCGAGTCGCTGAACCTGCCGCTCGGGGGCACGTTCGAGGCGACCGTGCACCTCGAGTCGGCCACCGGCAAGATGGCAGACGCGCACGGCGAGATCGCGTTCAAGTGCGCGGCCTGCACGGTCGGTGACGGCAAGACCGCCGCGAAGCTGGGCAGCAACCCGTTCCTGGCGGGTGGGCTGACGTTGCCGCGGGTGCGGCTGGGGGACGTGGCGGCCCGGATCGTGGTCGAGAAGGGTGTGGCGCGCGCCCAGGGCATCGCCATCAAGTCGCCCGACGCGGAGCTCGCGCTCGACGGCGAGGTCGTGCTGCGCGATCCCGTGGCCCAGTCGAGCATCACAGCCTACCTGCGGTTCAAGTTGGGTGAGCCGCTGCTGCGCGCCGCCCCCTCGATCGGCAGCATCCTGCAGATGGCGGGGACGCCGGGCTTGCGGTCGGACGGGTTCTACGGGGTGCGCGTCACGGGGACGTTCGCCTCACCCGTGGCCGCTCTGTCGACCACGTCCCCGGTACCGGCTTCGCCGGGCGGCGCGCCTGCTCGGTTCGGGACGCACACCAGCACGGCTCCGGCCGGAGGGCCGCCTCCCTCCGTTCCGGGAGCGCGGCCGGGGTTCGGGGCGATCACGCCTCCGGCCGCAGCGCCGCCGCCGCCTCCGCCTCCGCCTCCGCCTCCTCCACCCCCGGCCGCCGCGATTTCACCATCGCCGCCTCCGCCTCCATCACCGCCTCCTCCGCCCCCGCCCAATCCTCCGCCTCCTCCCACAGCTTCGTCGGACCCGGTCACGGCGGCACCGGGTCGACCAGGAAGCCCGCCGTTCCCTTTCGAAATGAATCGAGGCGCTTTCGTCGCCAATGGGCACGGCGGCACGATGGGTTTCCCGACAGCGACAGGTCACGGCGGCGCGACAGCCGCCACGAGCCACGGCGGAATGACGGGCGCCGCGGCGCCCGGCGGCACGGCCGCCGGCGGAGCTCCCGGTGAGCAGGGCCCGGGAGGGCAGACCGGGGCATCGCCGCCGCCCGGAGAGACTCAGGGCCCCGGAACCCAGGCCGCGGGAGGCTCCCCGCCGAGCCCCGGCCCCCCCACCGAGCCCGCGGTACCGCAGTAGGCGTCCGGGTCGTCTGACGAGACGATGATCGTCCGTACGGCTCGACCGGACTGACCACTCGGAGCTCCGCCAGGTCGAGACGGACCCTCGGGTCACTCGGCGGCCAGGGCACGGGCCGTGGCCAGCAGCTCCGGACTTGCCACGCGGATCTCGATCGCGGGCGGCAGCCGGCGCAGCCGCCAGGTGACCGTCCAGTGGGTCGTCGCGCCGGGCGGCAGAGGCTCGAAGGCGCCCTGCTGCTCCACCTCGACGTAGGTGTGGTTCGGGTCGGCGTAGATCTCGATGCCCGCTTCGCCGGGCGCCGTCCGGGACGCCTCCACCGGCGCGAAGGTCTTCACCAGGATCAGGCGGCGCGCCCGATCGACGTGCGCGATCCAACCCTCGGCGTGGTGCCCGCGCGCGAACAGCTTCTGGTGATCCGTGATGGCGGGCGCTTGGTAGTCGAACCACACAGCGTCGGCCGACTCGACGACCGCCAGGTTCGAGCGTGGGTCGACGATGGGTCCGGCGGTGGCGGACGGGGTGTCGGCCGGGAAGAACGTCAGGCCGTTCGTCGGGTGGCGCGAGATCTCCCAGGGCGCGACGGTGCGGGCCTCGGGCCCCTGGTTGACGAGCGCGTAGTCGATGGTCACCAGGTCACGGCCGCCGTCGGCCGCAAACGTCTTGGCGACGGCGATCCCCAGGCCCGCGTCAGCCTGTCCCATCATGCGAACCGCCGTCCCGGCCGCGTCGGCTGGCGTGGCCCCGTACGGCAGCGAGTCGATCGCGACGGGCGGTGGCCAGCCCCATTGGCTCTGCGGGCTGGTCCACAACGTCGAGCCGAAGTTCAGCGGGTTGACGTCAGGCCCCGTCAGGATGTCGTCCCCTTCGAGGCTGAAGCGGGTGATGCGCGCGCCGCAGGCGGCGTCGACCTCGAAGCGGGTGTCCCCAAAGCGCCAGCAAAACCGCGTGCCTTCGACGGTCGGAACGACCCGCTTGGGTGTCATCTGCGACCCGATTAGCACGAGTCATGGGGGCTTCGCGAGGCCCGAGGCCATCCCCGGCCGCTCACCCGAGACCGAAGCGCTTGACCTTGTCGCAGAAGGTGGAGCGCGCGACGCCCAGGGCTCGCGCGGCCCTCCGCCGGCTGCCGCCGCTGCGGCGCAAGGCCCAGTCGTAGACCGAGCGCTCGATCTGATCGAACGTGAGATCGCCGAGCGCCAACAGGTCCTCGCGCGGCTCCACCTGCTTGCCATCGACCGCCGCCGCTGACCCGAGGGGGGCCGGCGGGCCGTCGCCATCCTCCAGGCGCGAGGGCTGCTGCTGCAGCGTCCGGGTGTCCTCCCCGCCATTCGACACGGTGAGCGACGACGATCCCCCCGACCGAAACGGCAGCTCCAGCGCCTCGGCGACGATGGTGTGCGGGCAAAGGATGGCGGCGCGCCGGACGACGTTGCGGAGCTGGCGTACGTTGCCGGGCCAGTCGTACTGGCCGAGCCGTGCGAGCGCGAGCGGATCGATCGTGCGCGGCCCCAGCTCGGGCTCGAGCTGGGCCAGGAACCGCGCCGCCAGGGCCGGGATGTCACCCCGCCGCTGGCGGAGCGGCGGCAGCGTCACCTCGAACCCGGCGAGCCGATGGTAGAGGTCGCCCCGGAAGGTGCCCCGCTCGACCTCACGCGGCAGGTCGCGCAGGGTCAGCGCGACGAGGCGCACCCGCACGGCGATCTCGCCGTTGCCCCCGACCCGCCGCAGCTTCCCCGTCTCCAGCACGCGGAGCAGCTTGGGCTGCAGCTCGAGGGGCAGCTCGCCGATCTCGTCGAGAACCAGCGTTCCGCCGTCGGCCTCCTCGAACCATCCGATCTTGCGGGCGCCCGCGCCCGTGAACGCCCCCCGCTCGTGGCCGAACAGCTCGCTGTCGGCCAGCTCGCGGGGCAACGTCCCGCAATTCACCGCCACGTAGGGCCCGCGCGGCGTGGGGCCGTGTTCGTGCAGCACCCGCGCCAGGAGCTCCTTACCCGTCCCGCTCTCTCCGCCGACCAGCACCGGAACACTGGTCGGCGCGATGCGGAGGGTGGCCTGCAGCACCTCGCCCATGACGTTTCCGCCGACAATCGCCTCGATCGCATTTTCCATCGCTCCCCTATCGAGGCTGCCCGCGGAAAGTTGCGTCACACCGCTCGCTCCGAGGGGACTTGCGCAGCCCCCCTCTCGGATCGACATTGCCAGGCAAGATTGCCAGGCGAGGACCAATCTTGGCTCGACCTCTCCCGATGACCCTGCCCGCCAACAGCAACGGTGCCATCGCGGGGGAAAACGCCCCGCAGCAGCAGCGCCGGCGCGACGGGCGGCGCTGGCTGGTCTTGCTCGTGGAGGACGAGCACGACCTGAGCGAAGCCATGCGCGGCGTGCTGGAGGGCGAAGGTTACGAGGTGGTAGCGGTCGAGAACGGCAACGCCGCCTTGAAATGGCTGCGCGGCGGCGGCAGCCCCGACCTGATCATCCTCGACCTCCGCATGCCCATCATGGACGGTTGGGAGTTCCGCGCCCAGCAGAAGCAGGACCCGCGGCTCAAGTCCATTCCGCTCATCGCGTGCTCGGCCGACGCCAGCCCGCAGGCGCTGGCCATCTCGGCCGACGCCTACTTGAAGAAGCCGATCGACGCCTCGCTGCTGGTGGCGACCGTCGCGCGCTGCCTTCACGAGCACGAGCTGAAGCAGATGTCGCAGCGCCTGGAATCGGCGGAGCGGCTGGCCTCGCTCGGGCGCCTGGCCGCCGCCGTCGGGCACGAGATCAACAACCCGCTCGCCTTCGTGATGATGAACGTGAGCATGGCGCAGAAGCGGATGGCCGCTCTTCGCGCGCGCCCGACCGACTCGGCCGGGCCCGAGGAGCCCGCGCTGGGCGACATCGTCGGGATGCTGGCGGAGTCCGAGGTGGGGCTGGAGCGAATCCGCCAGACGGTGGCTCGGCTGCAGAAGCTGTCGCGCGACGTCCAGCGCCGCCGCGAGCCCTTCGAGCTGCAGGCCACCATCGATCAGTCCATCGAGATCGTCCGGAGCCAGATCCAGCATCGCGCGCGCCTGATCAAGGACTATCGAAGACGCGCCACCATGGTGAACGGCGACGCCGTCGCCGTCGGCCAGGTGTTCTTGAACCTGATCGTCAACGCCGCCCAGGCCATCCCCGACGGCGCGGCCGATCAAAACGAGATAGCCATCACCATCGACCTGGTAGGGGACGAGATCCTCGTCGAGATTCGTGACACCGGCTCCGGCATTGCGCCCGAGAACCTGGCGCACATCTTCGAGCCGTTCTTCACCACCAAACCCATGGGGGCCGGAACGGGCCTGGGCCTGGCCATCGCGCGCCAGACCATCACCGACCACCACGGCCGCATCACCTTCCACAGCGCGCCCGGCCAGGGGACGACCGTGCGCGTCTTCCTGCCCTTCTCGAGCGATCTGAATCCGACGAGCCCAGGGGGGCCGGAGCCGGGCGCGGGGGCGGGCATTCCCACCGAGATCGCCCCTCAAAAGACGGGCGCGCTCGGTCACCGGGGACGCGTCATGGTCATCGACGACGAGCCGCTGATCGGCAGCGTGATCCGGACGGCGCTGAAGGACGAGAACGACGTCGTGATCGAGGTCCGCGCCGCCGACGCGCTGGCCCGGCTCGAGCGCGGGGAGACCTTTCACCTGATCTTGTGCGACATGGCGATGCCCAACCTGGGCGGCCCCGACGTCTTCGCCATCGTCTCGTCGAGGTGGCCCGCGCTGGTCCCACGCCTCGTCTTCATGACGGGCGGCTCGTTCAGCGCGGCGACCCGCGCGTTCCTCGACAACACCAAGGCGGCCGTCATCGCCAAGCCGTTCACCCTCGAGGAGATCCGGAGCCTCGCCCGCGCGCGGAACGCTGCTTTCGGGGAGGACGACGGCGGGGCCGGGGACCTCACGTAGCGACCGGGTCGGCCGGGGCCTTCCTCCAGCGACTTCTCGCGTGCACCAGGTCCGCATCGCTTAGATTCGGGCCTGGCGAGCCACGAATGCCCGACCCACTCCCTGCGACAGATCCTCTTGCTCTCGAGCGTGCAGCCGCGGACTGCCTCGCCCTGGCGCGCGGGCGCGCGGGCAGGTCGCGCGAGCCGGGTGAGAAGGACCGCTACCGGCGGGAGATCCAGCGCGCCATCGACCTGGCGAGCGGCGCGGTGGATGGTCTGCAGGCGGAGGGCGCGGCGGATCCGCTCGGGCGACCAGCGGAGGCGCGGGTGCGGGCGCGCACCCGGGCGCTGGCGCGCGCGCGGTCGACGCTGCTTCACGCCCACGCGGCCCGGGCCCGCGACGCGCGCCACGGGGCCGGCCAGCTTTCGTTCGGAAGCCAGCGCGCGCCGACGCTCGAGGCCTGCGACGACGGCTGGCAGCGCGTCGAGGAGATCGTCCTCGTCGCCGAGGCCTCCGCCCGCGCGGCCGCGCTGCTGGCGGCGGAGCTCGGGCCCCTGTCGCCTTCGACGCCGGCGTGGAAGGCCGCGCGAAACGCCGAGGCGGCGGCACGCGAGGCGCGCTTGCTGCTCGACGAGCGGAACCACGCCTACACCTTCCACGCCGATCCCGGCTTCTCGTTCGGCGAAGGATGGTACCTGGCCGCCGCGGCGGTCCTCGGCGGGGCTTCGATCCAGATCGAGCCCGACAAGCCGCAGACCGCCCAGGTCCACCGCTTCCTGCGCGACGCCGGCCTCGCGGCGCGCGTCGTGCTCTACCGCCCGCGGCCGCGCGCGAACAAGCAGCTGCCCGAGCTGGTCGCGCGCGCTTTCCGGGCCGACCCGCTCGGGGCCCAGCAGCGCCTTCGCGCCGCCTTCCTCGGCGATGCCCCGGTCGCGCCAGCCATCGTGGCCTGGGCCGAGCGCCGTCTCCCCGACGTCGGCAAGAAGATCCTCCTCTGGGTCCGCTACGGCAAGCACCACCCGAACCGGAACACGTCGCACGCCGAGCTCGTCGAGCTCGCCCGCCGCGCGTGCGCCGCCGGCCTGCTTCCCGTCCTGGTCGGCGATGCCCTTCGCGAAGGCCCGCCGCCGCCGGGCGCCGTCGATCTGACCTTGTTCTGGAAGGACCCGCTCTTCCAGTCGGACGACATGCGGCGCGCTCAGCTCCAGCTCTTCGAGCACCTCCGCGGTCACCGCGGCCTCATCGGTCAGGTCGGCGTCACCACCGCCGGGATGGACGGCCCGGCGCTGCTCGGGCTCCCCACCATGTACCTCACCGACGCGCCGAACGTCCGCCTCGGCACCTGGGTCGGCGCCGTGCCCGCCTACGAGGAGGTCGTGCGTGGGCCGGGCTACCTGGAACGCATCGCCGAACGCCTGACGCACTGGTGACGGCGGGCCCCCTCCGGCAGGGAAGAACCGCCGGCGCTGTTCGTCGAGCTCGGCGGCGCCGTGGGGACCATGGCCGGCGCCTTCGCCTCGATCGGCTTGCGCTGGTGATGGGCTTGACGGCGTCAGATGCAGGCGCGCTTCGTGGAGCCGAGCCTCCTCAAAGCCTCGCCCGAGGTTCTGGCCGAGGTCTTCGGCGAGGTGGAAGGGCCCAAGCGCTCGTGAGCGTCAGCCCGGGATGCTCACGGCCGTGTCGAGGACGCGGTTCCCGCTCGGCGACGTCACGTTGGCCTGCTGCTCGGCGGTGATGAAGAGCTCGAACCGTTTGAAGGCCGTCTTCGTGCGGAGGTTCCCCTGCAGGTCGTCGCCGAGCGGCAACTCCCCCAGGTTCTGGGCCGCGCCGCCCTCGTCCGGCTTGAGCCAGACGACATAGGCCTGGGTTCCGGGGAAGGCCTCGTCGGGCCGCGCCAGATGCTTGACCCCGACGTCGATGGTCGCGTTGCCGCTGTCGACGGAGACGACGCGGACCTCGCCGCTGGCCGCCGGCACCTGCTTGGCGTTGGACATCGGCCAGGCCTGGCCGATGTGATAGCCGGGCACGTGGCTGCAGCCCGAGCCGAGCGTCCCCCCTCCGACGGACCACGCGAGCACGGCGGCCAGGCTGGCGGATCCCATGAATTTCGATATCGACATGTCGACCTCCTTCGCGGAAGAGTTGGCCTCGCGCGACGGCGGGCAAGGGCCACCCTCGGGGATCGCGCGCGGTGAGCGAACAATCGAGCGAGCCGCTTCGTCGATGCACGGAATGCAGGGCGAATCGCGGAGAAAAACCTCACGCCAAGCGTGCGCGCACGATCGCCTCCTCGCGCGGGTCGCGTTCGGCTCGTTCGATCTGGTGACTGAACATGAGATCAGCTAGCCTCGTCCTCGCATGTCAACGGCAGTGGAGATGGCGCGGTCGGGGCCGCTCGCGAAGCCGCGCATCTGTTGCCTGGACCTGGACACTTTCTTCGTGTCCGTCGAGCGCGCGCTCGATCCGACGCTGGAGGGCAAGCCGGTCATCGTGGGTGGCCGGCCCGGCAGCCGGGGCGTCGTGACGGCCGCCAGCTACGAGGTGAGGCGCCTCGGCGTGAAGGCCGGGATCTCGCTGATCGAGGCGGGGCGCCTGGCGCCCGACGCCGTCTATCTGCCGACCCGCGGCGACATCTACGGTCGCTACGCCGATCAGGTGCGCGAGATCGCGCGGCGATTCTCGCCCGTCATGCAGGTGGCCAGCATCGACGAGATGTTCCTCGACTTCACCGGCTGCGAGCGCCTCTACGGTCACGCGGGCGACGAGAGCGACGACGCCGCGATCGAGCGGGCGGCGCTGGCGCTGGCGGCGGCGATCGACGAGGAGCTGGGCCTGCCCGCCAGCGCGGGCATCGCGACGAGCCGGGTCATGGCCAAGGTCGCGTCCAGCCTGGCCAAGCCTCGCGGGGTCATGCTGGTCCCGGCGGGGATCGAGCGCGCCGTGCTGGCGCCCCTGCCGGTGCGGTCGTTCCCCGGGATCGGCCCGGTGGCGGAGGGCAAGCTGCGCGCCGCGGGGCTCGAGACGCTGGGCGCCGTGGCCGAGGCCTCACTCGCCGACCTGCGCGGGATCTTCGGCGCGTGGGCGGCGTCCATCCAGCGGGGCGTGCGCGGCGAGGGCTCGGGCCAGCTGGGGCGCGAGCGTCCCGCCTTCTCGGAGCACGATCCCGAGGGAGAGACCGTCGGCAGCATCTCGAACGAGCGGACGTTCCGCGAGGACGCCTCCGATCCCGCGCTCATCGAATCGGTGCTGTGCGGCCTGTGCGAGCGCGTCTGCTGGCGTGCCCGCAAGCGCCGCATCCGCGCCCGCACCGTCACGCTGAAGCTGCGCTACGCCGATTTCCACACCCTCACGCGCGCGCGGACGCTGGCCGTCCCGACCAGCTCGGAGTTCGAGCTCTACCCGATCTTGCGCGAGATGCTGGCCGCCGCGCGCACGCGGACCCTGCCGGTCCGCCTGCTCGGGGTCCAGCTCTCTCACCTCGGCGTCTTCGAGCAGCTCGCGCTGTTCGATCAGCACGAGAAGGCGGGCGCCGTCGTCGACCGCATCCGCGAGAAGTACGGCTTCGGCACCGTCGGTCTCGCGACCCAGATGGGGGGCGGGCGCCGGCCCGCCGCTAGCGGGCCCGCTTCTCGACCACGAGGCGCGTGAGGCGCGTCTTGTCCCGTGTCCATTCCGGGGTCCCGACGACGTCCTCGAAGCGCAAGACACGAAGGTCCGGAGCGGCCAAGAAAGCCCGCAGCATCTCCTGCGGATCGATGTCGACCGGGCGGCGCTGCTTGGCGCCGGCGTCGGACGCGAAGCTCTCGACCACGACCAGCCCCCCGGGGCGCAGCGCCGTCGCCAGCTTCTGCACGTAGTCCCTGGACACCAGCGGCGCCGGCTCGTACGTGATGACGATCAGGTCCCACTGCCCGCGGCCCATGTCGAAGCTTTGTAGGCTCTGCACGACGGTCGCGATCTTCACGCCCGCCTTCTTGGCGTTCTGCTGGGCGACCTTCAGCCCCTCGTCGGAGATGTCGAAGCCGGTGACGTTCCAGCCGCGCATCGCCAGGAAGACGGAGTTCCGCCCTTGCCCGGCGCCCACGTCCAGCGCGCGCCCCGGCGTCCGTTCGCTGACGGCCCCCACCAGCAGCGCGCTCGGCTCGGTGCTGAAGCCTCCGTTCGGCGCCGTGTAGATCTTGTTGAACATGACGCGCCAGCCGTCGGTGCGGGCGCGCATGCCCCCGAGGACCAGGCCCAGCCGGCGGTCGGCCTCGCCGGGCGTGGCGCCCTGGGCGACGAGACGTTGGCGATAAAGGTCGAAGATCGGCTGCGGCGTCTGGCTGACCGGCGCCGAGGGCAGCCAATCGATGAAGTCCTTCCAGACGGCCTCGTCGCTCGCCACGGCTGCCCCGCCCGCAGCGCCAGCGGTCCCGGAGGCTGGCGACGTGGCGTGCGCCGCCCCGCCGAGCGCAAGCAGGAGCGCGGCCACCAGCCACGACCCGCGGGCCCGCCACACGAGGACCCTTCGCTTCGACCTCATCGGTGGCCTCACCTTCCGCTCCGTTCGATCGTCCGTCAGCAGTTCGGGCAACTGCAGCTCACGCCCCGCTGGCCGGCCAGGTTGGCGCAGCTCCGGTGGGTTCCGGTGCAGACGCTCGGGCCCAGGCACCCGCACGTGAAGTCGCCCCAGCAGGCCGGCGTGGGCGTCACGCAGTGATACAGGGCGCCCGTTTGCGTCTGGTACACGACGCACGCGAGCGACGGCCCGCATTCGGCGCAGCTCGTGA
>Ga0068853_100004108_pt1 | contig 11214 bp, 11 predicted proteins | sample KBSCornC32_FD_65655 | JGI IMG/M metagenome (GOLD analysis project Ga0068853, IMG submission 65655) | Corn rhizosphere microbial communities from Kellogg Biological Station, Michigan, USA - KBS Corn C3-2 | ecosystem: Host-associated > Plants > Roots > Rhizosphere > Soil ... | reverse complement strand
GCGCTCGCGATCCAGATCCGCGCGATCGACAACAAGGATCGCTGGATCGCCACCGTCGACTTCGACCGCGCGAAGCTCGTCAGCCAGCACCGCCTCACCGATGCGGCGTGGATCAACTGGAACTTCAACGAGTTCGGCTGGGAACGCGACGACCGCACCCTGTGGTACGTGTCGGAGGAAAGCGGCTACGCGCAGCTCTATGCGAAGGCCGCCGGCGGCAAGGCGAATGCATTGACCAGCGGCCGCTTCGAAATCTCCGCGCCGGCGCTGTCGGCAGACGGGAAGTGGTTCTACCTGCGCGCGAACGTCGAAGCGCCGTACAGCTACGACGTCTACCGCGTCGCGGTCGGCGGCGGCAAGCTCGAACGCGTCACGTCGTTCAAGGGCACGCAGCAGTTCGCGCTGTCGCCGGACGGCCGCCAGCTCGCGGTCCTGCATTCGAGCGCGTACGTGCCGGCGCAGCTCGCGGTGGTCGCGGTCGACGGCGGTGCCGTGCGCGAACTCACCGACACGCGCACCCCCGAGTACAAGGCGAAGCAGTGGGTCGAGCCGGCGATCATCGAAGTGCCCTCGACGCACACGAAGCAGCCGATCTACGCGAAGTTCTACAAGCCGAAGGATTTCGACGCATCCAGGAAGCACCCCGCCGTGATGTTCGTGCACGGCGCCGGCTACACGCAGAACGTGCACCTGCAGTTCCCGTACTACTTCCGCGAGCAGATGTTCCACAACCTGCTGCTCGAACGCGGCTACGTCGTGCTCGACATGGACTACCGCGCGAGCGAGGGCTACGGGCGCGACTGGCGCACCGCGATCTATCGCGACATGGGCCACCCGGAACTCGAGGACCTCATCGACGGCGTGCATTGGCTGGAGCAGAATGCGTCGGCCGACCCGCAGCGCGTCGGCGTGTACGGCGGCTCCTACGGCGGTTTCATGACCCTGATGGCGATGTTCCGCGCGCCCGACGTGTTCAAGGCCGGCGCCGCGCTGCGCCCGGTCACCGACTGGGCGCAGTACAACCACGAATACACCTCGAACATCCTCAACACGCCGCAACTCGATCCGATCGCGTACCAGCGCTCGTCGCCGATCGAGTTCGCCGACGGCCTGCGCGGACCGCTGCTCATCGCGCACGGCATGATCGACGACAACGTGCTGTTCGAGGACTCGGTGCGCCTGTACCAGAAGCTGATCGAATTGCACAAGGACGACTTCGAACTTTCCGGCTACCCGCTCGACCGCCACGGCTTCACCCATGCCGATTCGTGGCTCGACGAATACAAGCGCATCTACAAGCTGTTCGAGACGAACCTGAAATGATGCGGCCGCTCGCGCACGGCATCCTCGTCGTCGCAGCGACCCTGCTCGCCGGTTGCCATGCGGATTGGGTGCGCGAACATCCGCTCGGCTGCCGTCTCGACGAGCAGCTCGCGGTGCGCGACACGCTGTATTTCGGTCGCTCCATTCCCGACGGCGGCGAAGTCGACGCCGACGCCTGGCGCCGCTTCGAAACCGACGTGCTGCTGCCGGCGTTCCCGCGCGGTTACACGGTGCTCGACGCCAACGGTCGCTGGCGCGGCAGCGACGGCGCCACGATCGGCGAGGCGAGCCGCGTCGTCGTCATCGTGCACGCCGACGACAGCGCCAGCGAATCCACGGTGCGCGACATCGTCGCGCGCTACCGCAGCGCGTTCCGGCAAGAATCGGTGCTGCGCGAGCGCGGCGCTGCCTGCGTTTCGTTCTGACGGCACTCCGCGCAGTGTCCTCCATGAGCGAAACCCCATGAGCGCCACCATCATCGTCGTCGGACGATTCGCGGCAGGGTACGAGGAATATTTCGCGGAATACTCGGCGCGCGTGCGCGCTTTCCTGCAGTCGAAAGGGGCGGTCACCGTGCGCCGGCAGCGCATCGAGCAGACTCTTTACGGCGGCGATCCTGCCGACCTCGTCATGCTGATCGACTTTCCGGCCCGCGAAACGGCGCGGGATGCGTTCTTCGAACCTGCCTATCTCGAACTGATCCCGCTACGCGACAAGGTGTTCTCCGAGTTCCGCATGTACGTCGCAACCTCCGGCGAGATCTGATCCGGGCTTCGCGCGTTGCGCGGTCGGTCGCCGGCATTCGCCGGGTTCATCGCTTCTTTCCCCCGAAGCCCGGAAGGTCGGCCGCCTGTTTCATCCATGTCGCAGCCTGGCGTTCGTCGAGGTCGTCCACCGATGCGAGGTCCACTCCGCGCGAGCCCTTGCCCATCCCCGTCGGCGCAGCGGGTGGCACGGGCTTGAGTGAAGTGCCACGCCCGAACGTCAGCTTGACGTGGCCGGCGAAGCCACCGCAGCAGAAGCACCAGCCGTCGCCGACGCCATACCACGCCATTCCCCACTTCACGGAGCGCTTCAGGGCTGGCAGCGTGTTCGCGGCCAACGCATCGACGCGCTCGGCGATACCGCGTTGCGGCTGCGGCAGGCTGCGGATGTAGGCGAATACCGGCTCGTCGCCGTCCTTCGCCTTCGCCGGGCTTGCCCTGCCCGTCATCGCCGCCGGCAGCGTCGTGGCGACGACCGGCGCGGTCGCGCGCTTGCCGGGTTTGCGTGCCTTGGCCTTCGCTTCGGCGACCGGACCGGCCGCCACCTTGCCAGCCGGCTTGCCGACCGCCTTCTTGACGACAAGAGTGCGGGCCATGCTCGAGCCTCCAAACCGTCGCTGCTTCCGGACCGACGCGTCGCATGCGGCCGCGACCATCCGCGCGAACCTACCACAAGGGCGGCGCCCGCATTTCTCCACGAGGTTGCATTGGCGGGCCGTGCGCTTGCCATCGCTTGCGGTCCCGGAATTCCCGCGATGCGCCAGATCGCGGCGGCCTTACGCCGCCATGCTTGAATCCTGCGCGCCGAAGCCACAGGTTCGATCGTCGATGCCCGCGCCGGCGCCCTCGTCGGTGTGCCCGCCGCCGCGGGGACCAAAGCACGTTCCATCGCCGTTCGAGCCCCATCGGAGTCGCCATGTCCAGCACGTCACCCCGCGCCATCGCCGAATCGCTGAACGAACTGTGGTCGCCACGCATCGTCGGCGAACTCGACGACTCCTACGTGAAGGTCGCCAAGGTGCATGGCACGTTCGGCTGGCACGACCACGCGCTCGAGGACGAGTTGTTCTTCATCCTCAAGGGACGCCTGCGCATCGAGATGCATGCGGGTGCGGTCGAGCTCGGCGAGGGCGAGATGTTCGTGGTTCCCAGGGGCGTGCAGCACAACCCGGTCGCCGAACGCGAATGCCTGGTCATGCTGATCGAACGCAAGTCGACCTCGCACAGCGGCGACGTCGTGAACGAGCACACGCGTTCGATCGCGGAACAGCTGCGCCCGACCTGAGGCTTGTGCCTCGCTCAGCGCGGGAAGAACAGCCGCGCGAGTTCGACGCCGGGATCCGGCGCGCGCATGAACGCTTCGCCGACGAGGAACGCACCGATGCCGGCGTCGCGCATCCTGGCCACGTCCGCCGGCGTGTGGATGCCGCTTTCGGTGACGAGCACGCGATCCCCGCCGACGCGTTCGCGCAGGTGCAGGGTGGTGTCGAGCGAGGTCTCGAAGGTACGCAGGTTGCGGTTGTTGATGCCGATGAGCGGCGCCGGAATGTCGAGCGCGCGTTCGAGCTCCGCTTCGTCATGCACTTCGACCAGTACGTCGAGATCGAGTTCAGCCGCGAGCAGGGCGAGTTCGAGCAGCGCGGCATCGCCGAGCGCGGCGACGATCAGCAGGATGCAGTCGGCGCCGATCGCGCGTGCTTCATAGACCTGGTACGCATCGATCGTGAAGTCCTTGCGCAGCACCGGCAACGCACAGGCGTCGCGCGCCTGTTGCAGGTAGGCCTCGCGGCCGTGGAAGAAATCTGCGTCGGTCAGCACCGACAGGCAGGCGGCGCCGCCGGCAGCGTAGCTGCGCGCGATCGCCGCGGGGTCGAACTCGGCACGGATCACGCCCTGCGACGGGCTCGCCTTCTTCACTTCGGCGATCACCGCCGGCAGGCCGGTGTCGAGCTTCGCCTCGATCGCGGCGGCGAAGCCGCGCGTCGGCGGCAGGTCGGCGACACGCGCGGACAATTCAGCGAGAGAGGTACGCGCGCTGCGCTCGGCGATCTCTTCGACCTTGCGGGAAAGGATGCGTTGAAGGATGTCGGTCATTTGCGAAGGCCGAGGGCTGAGGGCTGATTCCGGTGGTCGCCCACAGGGTGGGCTCCTAGACAGAAGAGGTTTCGTCGCCGGCGAGCCGTCGCGTCGCGGCGACGAACAGGTCGAGCTTCCTGCGCGCGGCACCGCTCGCGACGGCCGCGCGCGCGCGATCGATGCCGTCCTGGATCGAGCCGGCGAGATCGGCCGCATACAACGCCGCGCCCGCGTTGAGCAGCACGATGTCGCGCGCGACGCCCGGCGTGTCGTCGAGGGCCTCGAGCAGCAACGCCTTCGATTCGTGCGCGTGTGCGACGCGCAGGTTGCGGCTCGACGCCATCGTGAAGCCGAAGTCCTCCGGCTCGATCACGTATTCGCGCACCTCGCCGTCGCGCAGTTCACCGACCATCGTCGCCGCGCCGAGCGAGATCTCGTCCATGCCGTCGCGTCCCCACACGACGAGCGCGTGGCGCGCGCCGAGCTGTTGCAGCGCGCGCACCTGGATGCCGACGAGATCGGGGTGGAACACGCCCATCAGGATGTTCGGCGCATCGGCGGGATTGGTCAGCGGCCCGAGGATGTTGAACAGCGTGCGCACGCCGAGTTCCTTGCGCACCGGCGCGACGACCTTCATCGCCGGATGGTGGTTCGGCGCGAACATGAAGCCGATGCCGGTCTCGCCGAAGCAACGCGCGACCTGCGCGGCGTCGAGATCGATCGACGCACCGAGCGCCTCGAGCACGTCCGCGCTGCCCGACTTCGACGACACGCTGCGGTTGCCGTGCTTGGCCACCTTCGCGCCGGCCGCGGCGGCGACGAACATGCTCGCGGTCGAGATGTTGAACGTGTGCGCGCCGTCGCCGCCGGTGCCGACGATGTCGACGAAGTGCGCCGGCGTGCCGACGTCGACTTTCGCCGCCAGTTCGCGCATCACGTGCGCGGCGCCGGCGATCTCGCCGATGGTCTCCTTCTTCACGCGCAGGCCGGCGATGATCGCGGCGACCAGGGTCGGCGAGACTTCGCCGCGCATGATCGCGCGCATCAGCTCGACCATCTCGTCGTGGAAGATCTCGCGGTGCTCGATGATGCGTTGCAGGGCTTCCTGCGGGGTGATCGGCATGGTCGTTCCGCAGTGGCGTCAGTGCGCGCGATAGTGGATGGCGTGGATGTCGGCGAGGCCCTGCCCGCCGGCGCGAACGCCGGAGAACAGCAGCATTCCCGGGTGTGCACGGTCGTCGCTCGGGCCGAGGATCCAGCCGCCATCGACGTTGACGCGTGCGTCCAGACGCTGCGCGTGCAGGTAGCGATCGCCTTCGCGCACCGCCGACCACAAGGCGATCGGCGCATTCTCGACGTCGTCGGAGCGCGCGAACACGAGCACGCGACCGCCGTCGACGAAGGTCGCATCGAAATCGTCGGCGGTGGAATTGATCTCGCCCGGCAACGGTTCGGCCATTTGCCAGGCGCCGTCGCGCCAGCGGCTGACGAACAGGTCATGGCGTCCCGCGCCGCCGCGGCCGTTGGTCGCGAACAGCAGGCTCGCGCCATCCGCGGATGGCGCCGGCGCCCATTCGTCGCCCGCGGAATTGACACCCGCGCCGAGATTCGTCGGCGTGCCGAATTCGCCGCTCGCGGAATCGAACGATGCCTGCCAGATATCGTCACCGCCGAATCCACCGGCGCGGTTCGAGAAGAAGAACACGCTGCGCCCGTCCGCACCGAAGGCCGGGTCGAACTCGTTCGCCGACGTGTCGAACGCGACCAGTGCGGGCGCGCTCCAGCGGTCGCCGTTGCGGTGCGTGATCCAGATGTCCCAGCCACCGGCGCCGCCGGGTCGATTCGTGCTCCCCCACAGCACGGTCGCGCCGTCGGGGCTCGTCGCGGCGCGGATCTCCGAGTACTGCGACGACACGACACCGGGCAGGAACACCTGCGCATCGCCTTCGAGCACGAAGGCGGATTCGCGCCGCGGCTGCGCGGCGCAACCGCACAGCGCGGCGGCGGCAAGCAGGAACGGCAGGTGGGTTCGGATCATTCGGCGTTCCATGCGTCGGGTTGCGGCGTGCTCACGCGGCCTTTGGCAAGGCGTGCGCGATGAAATTGCGCAGCATCGCGTGGCCGTGCTGGGTCAGGATCGATTCGGGATGGAACTGCACGCCCTCGATCGGCAGGCTGCGGTGGCGCAGGCCCATGATCTCGTCGAGCGAACCATCGGCGTGCTCGGTCCAGGCAGTGACCTCGAGGCAGTCCGGCAGCGACGCCTGCTCGACCACCAGCGAGTGGTAGCGCGTCGCCTCGAACGGCACCGGCAACCCGGCGAACACGCCCTTGCCTGCGTGATGGATCAGCGAGGTCTTGCCATGCATGATCTGCTTGGCGCGGATCACCTTGCCGCCGAACGCCTGGCCGATCGACTGGTGGCCGAGGCAGACGCCGAACACCGGCACCTCGCCGCCGAGCCGCTGCAGCACTTCGAGCGAGACGCCGGCGTCGTCCGGCGTGCCCGGCCCCGGCGAGATCACGATCGCCGACGGCCGCAGCGCGCGCAATGCGGGCAGCGTCATCTCGTCGTTGCGGATCACGCGCACGTCCTCGCCGAGCTCGCCGAAGTACTGCACGAGGTTGAAGGTGAAGGAATCGTAGTTGTCGATCATCAGCAGCATGTCGTGCCACCTGGTTCCATGGAGCTGAACGGGTTCACCAATCGGGTGTCGCGCCTGTGGCAGACTCGCGCGGGCGCGCAACGGCGTCGCGCGCGGTTCACCGGCCGGTCGGCATAGTTTCTCATGCGGCCCGGCCGGAATGGACACATCCCGATGGACCGGACGTACAGGTCGGCGGAGGGGCAGGCATGCGGACCACGGCGCAAGGGCAGCCAGCGCATTTTGGGCGGTACGGACGCTTCGCCGTGCGCGTCCTCGCGCTGTTCGCGATCCTCGCCGTGGTGATGGCGGTGATCGCCGTACAGGTCTACCGCACGGTCGGCGCGATGGTCGAGGCGAATGCGTGGGTCAGCCACACCCACGAGGTCATGCGCCAGATCGTCACCGTCCGCGCGACCCTGCGCGATGCCGAAGCCGCCCAGCGCGCCTATGTCATCGGCGGAAATGCATCGCGCATGGCCGATGCCTATGTCGCGCTGTCGCGGCTCGACGAACGCCTCGCGCGGTTGCGCGACCTGGTCGCCGACAACGCGCAGCAGCTGGCCGACGCGCAGCAGCTCGGCACCGTGCTCGACCAGCGCAAGGAAGGTGTCGTCCAGCTGATCGCGACCTATCGCGAGAGCGGCCTCGCGGGCGTGCAGGCGAACACGCACTTCGCGGCCGGGCGCGAGCAGGACGCGCTCATCGATGCCGTGACGACGCGCATGATCGCGTACGAGGAGGGCCTGCTGGCGCAACGCATGGCATCGGTCGAGAGCACCGGCTTGCGCACGCGCGCACTGACCCTGCTGGCCGTGCTGCTGTGCCTCGGCGTGATGGGGCTGGCGCTGGTGCTGACGCTGCGCGAGCAGTCGCGACGCCTCGCCAGTGAGCGCCGTGTGGTCGCATCGAACGAAGAACTCGCGCGCAGCCTCGCCTCCTCGCAACGCCTTGGCGACACGCTGAACCAGTTGTCGGACCTCGGCCACCTCCTGCAGGGCTGCCGCAGCCTCGACGAAGCGACGGCAGGCCTGCAGACGGCACTCGCCGGCCTGTTCCCGGATTCCTCGGGCGCGGTCAACCTGATCAATGCATCGCAGAACCTGATCGCGCCGGCGAGCAGTTGGGGCGAGAGCACGACGGCCGATCCGGTGTTCGCGCCCGACGACTGCTGGGCGCTGCGCCTCGGTCACGCCTATCCCGAGGAGGGCTCGATCGCCACGTTCACCTGCAAGCATCTGCCGGGTGGATCGCACGACCCGCACACGCGACTGTGCGTTCCGCTGTTCGCGCAGGGCGCGACGCTCGGCACCCTCCTCCTCAGCAAGACGGCGCCGATCGATCGTGAAACGCGCCATGCGGCGATCGCCGCGGCGGAACAGGTCTCGCTCGCGATCGCCAACCTGCGCCTGCAGGAAACCTTGCGCACGCAGTCCCTGCGCGACTCGCTCACCGGCCTGTTCAACCGCCGCTACCTCGAGGTATCGCTCGCGCGCGATCTCACCCGTGCGATCCGCCGCAGCCAGCCCCTGGCGGTCCTGATGCTGGACGTGGACCACTTCAAGCGCTTCAACGACAGCTTCGGCCACGACGCCGGCGACACCCTGCTGGCGCAGTTCGGCGAGCTGCTGGCGACGCTCGCGCGCAGCGAGGACGTCGCCTGCCGCTACGGCGGCGAGGAATTCACGATCGTCATGCAGGAAGCCGACGCGGCGCTCGCGCTCGATCGCGCCGAAGACATCCGCCGGCAGGTCGCGGAGATGCAGGTGCTGCACCGGAACCAGAACCTCGGCCAGGTCACCGTATCGATCGGCATCGCCTCCTATCCGCAAGACGGCGATTCACCCGAGCAGCTGCTGCGTCGCGCCGACCGCGCTCTCTATACGGCGAAACACAACGGTCGCAACCAGGTCTGCGTCGCGGACCGTTCCTAGCGTCCACACCCGACGGCTCAGTGGCGCAGCGGAATCGCCGGCTGCTCGTTGAGCGTACCGTCGCGCTCGATCACGGCATGCACGCCGCGATCGCGGTCGAACACGACCGCGACCGGATCGAGGAACAGCGGATGGCGGATGAACTTCAGCTCCCAGCCGAAGCCTTCCAGACCCGTCAGCGTGAAGCACTGCGCGTCGTTGAGCTCGCGCTTGAGCAGCGACGACGGTCGCTGCGATGGGGTGCGTCTTTCCTTCGCCTGCATGGCGCCAGTCCTCGCGGGGAAACGGGCGATTCGTCGTCCGGAAGCGGCTGCCCGGCATTCTGCGCCGCGCACCCGCGCGTCGCAAGCCGCCGGCCGCACGCCGCCTCGTGCCGCAGCGGGAGGCGCCGCAGCGCCACCGCACTCAGGCCGCGTCGGTCGCGGGCGCCGGAGGAACGGCCGATCGCGGCTGGAACCAGCGCGCGAGACCGTCGATCGATTCGCACATGCTGCGCGCGATTTCGCGCTCGCCCATGATCGCCGCGTCCGCGCCGCAGGCGAGCAGGTAGGCAACCTCGTCGTCGGAGTGCGCGCGCGCGAGCACGGCGACGGCGGGATTGAGCGCGCGCGCGTGCTTGATGATCTGCCCGGCTTCGAGCGTCTGCGGGATCGCGACCAGCAGCGCACGTGCATCGGCCACGCGCGCAGCGACGAGCGTGTCGGCCGCGGCGGCATTGCCGAGCACGCCGGCGATGCCGAGCGCGCGTGCCTGGTCGAGCAATTCGCGGCTCGACTCGACCAGTGCGATCGGCTGGCCGGCTTCGTGCAGGCGCCGGCCGACCAGCGAACCGACGCGGCCGAAACCGATCAGCACGACATGGTCGCGCTCCGGCAGCGGCGGACCCGGCGGCAGATCCGCCGCCAGCGGTTCGGCGACGATCACGTTTTCGTCCCGGCGCGCCTGCCAGCGACCCAGGGTCGCGAACAGCAGCGGATTGATGCAGATCGACAGGATCGCGCCGGCAAGGATCAGGTCGCGCCCATCCTTGCTCAGCAGGCCGAGTTCGACGCCGAGCCCGGCGAGGATGAACGCGAACTCGCCGATCTGCGCGAGACTCGTCGCGATCGTGAGGCCGACGTCGAGCGGCCTGCCGAATGCGCGCACGATCGCGAGCGCCGCGAGCGACTTGCCGACCACGATGATGACGACGACGCCGACCACCGCGAGCGGCTGGCGCAGCAGGATCGACGGGTCGAACAGCATGCCGACCGCGACGAAGAACAGCACCGCGAACGCGTCGCGCAACGGCAGCGAGTCCTGCGCCGCCTGGTGGCTGAGCCTGGATTCGTTGAGCACCATGCCGGCGAAGAACGCGCCGAGCGCAAACGACACGCCGAACAGCATCGCCGAGGCGTAGGCGACACCGAGCGCGATCGCGAGCACCGCCAGCGTGAACAATTCGCGCGAACCATGCCCGGCGGTACGCTCGAGCGCCCACGGGATCACGCGACGGCCGACCACCAGCATCAGCGCGATGAACGCGGCGACCTTGCCGAGCGTGATCACCAGCGCGGCCAGCACGCTGCCGCCTGCCGGCGTGCTCGCCGCGTGGCCGCCGAGCAGGCCGGCCAGCGCCGGCAGCAGCACCAGCGCGAGCACCATCGCGAGGTCCTCGACGATGAGCCAGCCGATCGCGATGCGGCCGCGCTGCGTCTCGAGCAGGCGCCGTTCTTCCAGCGCGCGCAGCAGCACGACCGTGCTCGCGGTCGACAAGGCGAGGCCGAACACGAGGCCGCTGCCGAACGACCAGCCGAGCAGCCACGCGAGTGCCATGCCGAGCACGGTCGCGAACGCGATCTGCACGGCGGCGCCGGGAATCGCGATCGCACGCACCGCGAGCAGGTCGCCGAGCGAGAAATGCAGGCCGACGCCGAACATCAGCAGGATCACGCCGATCTCGGACAGTTCGGGCGCGAGCGCCTGGTCGGCGACCAGGCCCGGCGTGAACGGCCCCAGCGCGACACCGGCGAGCAGGTAGCCGACGATCGGCGGCAGGCGCAAGCGCAGTGCGAGCATGCCGGCGAGATACGCCAGCACGAGCGCGGAAACCAGGGTCATGATCAGCGGCGTGTGATGCGGCATGCGCGCTCCGTCGGCGGGTGCGACGCGAGGCGCCGCGGGAGTCGTCGCCCGAGTCTAGCCGATGCAGGCGTGTCCGTCGGCGGGCAGCGGGTCGAGGCGACCGTCGACGAGCCGCCACAGCGTGCGCGACAGCGGATGGGCGCCGCCATCGAACAACGACGGCGCGAGATCGTCGCACAGAGTCCCGACGGCCGCCGCATCGGTCGCGCGCGCGAACAGGCAGAAGTCGCGCTCGGGCATCGCGCAGACGAGCGCGTCGCCGTCGAACATCGCTTCGGCACGGCGCCAGATCGACGGCAGCAGCGCGAGCGTCGCATTGAACGAGGGCCGCGCGGCCAGGTTCACGAG
>Ga0068853_100004105_pt1 | contig 11218 bp, 8 predicted proteins | sample KBSCornC32_FD_65655 | JGI IMG/M metagenome (GOLD analysis project Ga0068853, IMG submission 65655) | Corn rhizosphere microbial communities from Kellogg Biological Station, Michigan, USA - KBS Corn C3-2 | ecosystem: Host-associated > Plants > Roots > Rhizosphere > Soil ... | reverse complement strand
TCGACATGCGGGGAAATCTGCTAAGCCGGCCGCATAAGACTTCGCTCGACGCATCCGATTCGGCCGACGCGCTGCTCGAATATAAACATCAGGTCGAAAAAGATCTGATGGCGAAAGTCGAGTCGACGCTCGAGCCGCTGCTCGGTGAAGGAAGATTCCGTGTAGGAATTTCCGCCGACTGCGATCTTTCAACCAGCGAGCAGACCGACGAGACGTTCGATCCCACGCGTTCGGTGATGGCTTCGTCGCAGAAGTCCGAGGATCTGGCTGGTTCCGCCGGCGCCGTCGGAGTGCCGGGCACGCCCTCGAATCTTCCTCGCTCGACGATCAAACCAATGGTGGCCGCGCCGGGATCGACGGTTTCCAGACGCACGGAAAATACCACCTTTGAAACCTCGCGCACGGTGCGTCAGGTAAAAATGCCGCGTGGCTCCATCAAGCGCCTCTCGGCCGCGTTGCTGCTCGATCAGGATATGGAGTGGCAGGGCAAAGGCGCGGCACGCAAGCGGGTTCCACTCCCTCCGTCGCCCGAGAGACTGAAAGCCATTCACGACGTGGTGGCCGGGGTGCTTGGTATATCGCAGGAACGAGGGGATCAATTGGTGATCGAGAGCCTGCCATTCGAGCAGACTCGCATGATGGAAGACAGCGGCGGAGGAGGCTCCGCGAAGCCCCCGGCAGCGGCTCCATTTTCGATGAATACGCTTCTGCATGACCGGCGTGTGTGGATGGGTGGTGGCGGCGCGCTCGTGTTAATTGCTGTCCTGGCGTTCGTGATGCGCAGCCGGAAGAAAAAAACAAAGGTCGAGGAGGCCCCGGCAGCCCTACCGGCCGGAAGCGGTAAAGCGGCGGTTGCAGAAGTCGCCGCACCAGCTTCCGAATCCAGCCCGGCGACGTCGTATCTGCCGCAGATCACCAGCAAGGCGCAAGGGATGTTGGTTCAAATCCAGGAAACCGTCGCGAGAGATCCGGCGTTCGCCGCCAATGTTGTACGCGGCTGGATGGAGGAAGACTAAGTGCGCTGCCGGATTGCTAACGCGGCGGAATTGGCGCAGCCAGTATCTTGGAGGAGCGTCACGCCGGCAGGGCAGCCGGGGCCGGCCGCCTCCCTCGTCCGCACCCAGTCGCTGGCTGCCGCGCAAGCTGCCTCTATAGAAACTCCAAAAATTGGAGAAGCGGAACTCACGCAGGCGCGCCAAACCGCGTTTCAGGATGGCCTGCGGCGAGGCCGCGAAGAAGCGGCCGCTCAGGTCCAGCAGACGGTCGACCGGCTGACCGAAACGCTCCGCGAACTGGCGCTCATGAAACGCAAGATACGGAACGAGGCCGAGCAGGAGTTGGTGAAACTCTCGCTCGCGATCGCTCGGCGTATCGTATATCGCGAACTGGCGACCGATCCGGAATCTATTCACGGGATTGTGCACGCCGCGCTACAGAAGTTGCAAAATCGCGAGATCATTCGCGTGCGTGTATATCCAGGGGGCGCCACCGCTGTGCGCGCCGCCTTCGAGGGTCTGCCAAACGCCGCCGCCGTCGAGATTGTGGCGGACGCGGCTCTCGCCACGGGAGGCATTTTGTTTGAAACCGCGCTCGGCGACCTCGACGCCTCCGTCGAAACACAACTTCAGGAAATTCAGCGGGGCTTCGCGGATCGGATGATTTCGTAAGGAGAGTCGCTCGATGACGCCCGTATCGCTCGATCGTTATTATGCCGACCTCACGCGGGTCGACCCGTTGCGCTGGCGCGGTGTCGTGACCGATGTCACCGGGCTTCTGATCGAATCGCAGGGCCCGGCATCGGCCATTGGTGGGTTCTGTGAGATTCAGACCGCGCGTGGGCGCCGCGTACGGACCCAGGTTGCCGGTTTTCGTAACGGACGCATACTTTCCATACCGCTCGAAGAGATCGATGGCCTGGAACCCGGCGACGCCATATATGCCCGCGCCGAAGATGCGCGTGTCGACGTGGGACCGGACCTGCTGGGCCGCGTGCTCGATGGTTTTGGCCGGCCAATCGACGGAGGGCCGCCGCTCGAACCTGTTGCGAAATACGATCTGTTTGGCACACCTCCCGGACCCATGGAGCGCGAGCACATCACCCAGCCCCTGGTGACCGGTATTCGTGCTATCGATAGCCTGCTGCCCTGTGGCCTCGGCCAGCGGATCGGATTGTACGGGGCCAGCGGCGTTGGAAAAAGCACGCTGCTCGGCGCTATGTCGCGTCAGAATTCGGCCGACGTTTCGGTGGTTGCTCTCATCGGCGAGCGCAATCGTGAAGTCCGCCATTTTCTTGAAAACGAACTGGGGCCGGAAGGCCGCGCGCGCACCGTAGTAGTGGCTGCTACCTCCGATCGGCCGGCGCCCTTGCGCGTGCGCGCCTGTTTCGTCGCTCTCGCTATCGCCGAATATTTTCGGGACCAGGGAAAGAATGTGCTGCTGGTAGCGGATTCCGTCACGCGTCTGGCGATGGCCCAGCGCGAAATCGGTTTGGCGGCCGGAGAACCGCCTAGCCAAAAAGGCTATACGCCATCGGTTTTCGCCATTCTCCCTAAGATGTTCGAACGCGCCGGAAATTTTCGGCAAGGCAGCATTACCGGGTTTTTTACCGTTTTGGTCGAAGGCGACGATCTGAACGAGCCGATCGCGGATGCCACGCGCGGGCTGCTGGATGGGCACGTCGTCCTTTCGCGCCGCCTCGGCGCCGCCGGGCATTACCCGGCCATCGATATCCTGAACTCCGTTTCGCGCGTGGCTTCGCAAATAGCCGCGCCCGCGCAACTCAAAGCCGCCAGCAAATTGCGAGAGGCGCTCGCCTGTTATCACAATTCCGAAGACTTGCTGCAGTTAGGCGCTTACGTTTCCGGCTCGAATGCCAAGCTCGACGCGAGTATCCGCGCGCGCGAGCGTATCCTACATTTTCTGCGCCAGGACTCGCACGAAAAATCCGCGCTGGCCGACACGTTGTCTTCACTGACCGAAATCGCCGCTACTCTCTAGCGCTGCTGACTATGACAAAGTTTCAGTTTCGTCTCGCCGCGGTGCTCCGTGTGCGGGAAGTCGAACTCCGGGTTGAACGGGAAAAACTGAATCAGTTGCTTGCGGAACGGGCGCGGCTCGAGCGTTCGCTCGCATCGGTAGCCGAAGAACGTGTCGAAGCTCACGCCTTCGTTCGCACGCGTCCAGATGCTGGAAGCACCCATCTTCGAGCGCTCTCGGCGTTTCTGCTCGGCTCCGATGCCCGCGCCGCGGCGCTGCGCGGGTCGATCGAGCGCATCGAGCAAACCATCGCCGGGCAGCGCGCTCGCGTCCTGGGGGCCGACCGCAATGAACGCCTACTTTTGAAACTGAGGGAGAAACGGCTGGCGGAGTGGAACGCGGAGCAGGATCGGGAGCTCGAAACTCTGGCCCAGGAATCCTGGCTCTCGACCCACCGCAACGGTCTGAAGCCGCACTGAGGCTGCCAAGAAATTGGCGTTTTACGCTCAAGTTCTTGTCATGTGTTGACGATGTGACATCTAGAGGGTGGCGTCGAAGGTGTCGCATACCCTGCTTCAGTGGATTCCTTTTGTCAACGAAACTTCTCTGGATAGGTGCGGACTTAGCGGTCACGGACCCGCACGTGCGCGGCGCGTTGTCAGCCGTAGAAATTCTTGCGGAAAGCTCTCTCGCTGGAGGGCTAGCCCGCCTTAAAACCACAGACTTCGGGGTTATCGTCCTTAGTCTCGCGGCGCTGCCGTGCTCAGGTGATCGTGCTTTCGAGGAATTGCAGCGGATCGCTCCTGGTACGCCCGTGATAGCGCACCATCGCGAGGGCGCAATTGACGACGTCATTTCCCTAACCCGGTTCGGGGCGTTCTACGTGCTGCTCGGTGAACTCGATCCGCAGAGCTTGGCCGAGGCAGTCGCCAAAGCCAACCGCAAATCACAAGCCAGGCTCGAGGAGAACGCCGCAAACGCGCCTTGGCGGCGATTTCTGATTGGACAGAGCCGCGCCATGCTGCAAATTTGCGAGATCATCGAGCTGGTTGCGGCCAAGCGCTGCACGATTCTCATCACCGGCGAGACGGGCACCGGCAAGGAAGTGGTGGCCAAAGCCATGCATGCGGCAAGCAATCGTGCGGCCGCCTCACTCGTATCCGTGAACTGCACGGCTTTGCCGGCTACCCTGATCGAGACCGAATTATTCGGCCACGCCAAAGGAGCGTTCACTGGTGCACACGCAAGCCGTGTCGGCCGCTTCGAGCAAGCCCATCGCGGGTCGATCTTCCTGGATGAAATCGGCGATCTGCCGCTGGAAGCGCAAGCTAAACTGCTGCGCGTGCTCCAGGAACAGGAATTCCAGCGCGTCGGCAGTTCCGAGACCGTGCGTGTGGACGTCCGTGTGATCGCTGCCTCAAACGTGGATCTCGAGCAAGCCGCGCGCGAGCGGCGTTTTCGTGAGGATCTGTATTACCGGCTGAACGTCGTTCCCATGCAGCTTCCGCCCTTGCGCGAGCGGCGTGAGGACATCCCGCTATTGCTCGAACACTTCCTTGAGAAGATCCGCAGCGCCGAAAACGCACCGCCAAAGCATATCAGCGAGGAAGCGGTCGAATATCTACAGCAATTGGATTGGCCCGGTAACGTCCGCCAGCTCGAACATGCCGTGCAGATGGCTTTCGCCATGAGCGGCGACCGGGCGCTGCTGTGCCCTAACGACTTTCTGACTCGTAAACCTGTCATCGCCGAGCGCATTATTGACGGCAGCTCGTCCCGTGAGGCCACGCCGATCCGGGTCACCCAACAAGGCTTGGATTTCGACGAAGTCATGAGTGGAATCGAGCTGTCTCTGTTGAATCAAGCGCTCGTCCTTTCGGGCGGCAATAAAGCGCGCGCCGCCGACCTTCTCAAGATTAAGCGCACGACCCTACTGGCCAAAATGAAGAGCCTGGCCGAACGAACCGGATCTTCAGAAGACACAGCCCCTGCGCGGCGCCCGGCCGCTTCCGAGCGCGCGCCCACCCTTGCCGTTCTGCTTCTCGAGATCGATCCGCCGGTGCGCCAGCTGATCTTTAAAACCCTCCAACAAAACGGATTCCGCCTCCTCGACGCCGCGTCGCCGTCGGAAGCCCTCGAACTGGTCGATGCCTGGCATCGTGAGATCAGCCTGCTCATCGCGCCTGCCGAATTACAAAGCCAAAAGAACGCCACTGGGTTAGAAATCGAAAATCTCATCGCAAGCTGCCGGCGCACGGCTCCTGGGATGGGCTTTCTGCTTCTCTCCGATTCCCGCTCTCAAACGACCGCTCCGCAGAACCAGGCGCGGACGCAGGTTCTTTCCTGTCCCTTTTCGGCAAACGGCCTGCTTGACGCCGTCCAAACGCTGGCCGGAGTTCCGCTACGCGAGTGCGAAGAAGCCTGCGCCTGACCAGTTTGCGCTTCCTCGCGTGCGCCGCTATAGTGACATAGAGTGAGCGCTCTTTATCGCTCAGAATACGAGTCGTCTACGCTTGGATAACGAGTGCTCAATCGCCGAGAAATCCTAATCATCGAGGACAATCCCGCCGACGTGCGTCTGATGCAGGAGGCGTTGCGCGGGATGGAGCCGCCCGTCCATGTCCACTTGGTGGGAGATGGAGACGAGGCTCTGCGATTCCTCCGCCGGCAGGGCAGTTATGCAAACGTTCCGACCCCCAGCCTGATTTTTCTCGACTTCAATCTTCCAAAATCGAATTCCCGCGAAGTGCTATGCGAGATCAAGCTCGATCCTCAACTCCGCATTATTCCGGTCGCTGTTCTGACAACTTCGAGCTCCGACAAGGACGTACGTGACGCCTACCAACTCTACGCGAACTGCTATCTCAACAAGGCCGGAGATCTAGACGGCTTCTTCCGTATCATTCGTTCAGCCGCGCATTTTTGGCTGGACGTTGCCTCGCTCGCGCCGGACCTGACCTCAGATCAGCGTAATTAGAAAACGTCTGCTATGATGCAGTGCGCATGGGCTCCTATTCCATAGGTGTCGATCTCGGGGGGACAAACCTTCGCGTTGCGGCGATCGATTCGGATGGAAAAATCTTGTGGCGCGAATCGGTGACCGCTTCCTTCGATTTTGGTCCCCTGCATGTCGTTAACCGCATTGTCTCGATCATCGAACAGGTGCGCGAACGCGTTTCCGGCCACGAATTGTGCGGCGTAGGAATCGGCGTCCCAGGCTTTATCGACATCGATGCTGGCTTGGTTGTGGGATCCGCCAATTTACCCGGCTTTCAGGGCTTTCCTGTTCGCGACGAGATTCAGCAGCGCCTAGGTACTCCGATTATTTTGGAAAATGACGCCAACGCCGCCGCACTAGGAGAAATGTGGATGGGTGCTGGTCGCAATGTCAAGGATCTCGTTCTCCTGACCCTCGGAACCGGCATCGGCGGCGGAATCGTGATCGATGGCAAGATCTTGCACGGGGCTTATGGAATGGCGGGCGAGTTCGGTCACATGACGGTAATTCCTGAAGGCAATCCGTGTGGCTGCGGAAATCGTGGCTGCCTCGAAAAGCATGCCTCCGCCAGCGCCATCGCCGCCATGGCGAGCATGATGCACTTCGGGCACGACATGACCTCCGAGCAGGTCTACGAGTTGGCGCTCCAGGGAAACGAGCGAGCGAAGATGGTATTTGAATCTATGGGCCGCGCTCTCGGAATCGCCATCGCAAATTTGATTCATATTTTCAACTTCCCGCTTTACCTGATCAGCGGCGGCCCGCTTCCTGCCTGGAATTTTTTTGCGCCCGCCATGCTTGCTGAAGTGAATAGCCGGTCGTTCGTTTTCAGCCGCACTGCGACGCGAATTGAGAAGGCGCTGCTCGGCAGCGACGCCGGTCTCTATGGCGCTGCTTACCTGCCCTTCCAGCGGGAAGCGCCCTATCGCGAGCCGATCGCGACTTAGGCCGGCGGCCTCCTTAGAAAATCATGTATTGGCTAGGACTTGACGTAGGCACCGGCGGATCCCGCGCCCTCCTGATCGATGCCGCGGGACATCCATGTTATTCGTTTGTAGCGCCGCACGAAGAAATGCGCATGCTGCGGCCGCTGTGGGCCGAACAATCGCCCGATGACTGGTGGCGAGCCGGGCAAATTGCGATTCAGGGCGTACTCCGCGAAGCCGGAATCGATGGCAGCTCGGTACGCGGGGTGGGGCTCACCGGTCAGATGCACGGGCTGGTGCTGCTAGATGAACGCCGCAAAGTCATCCGGCCGGCACTCATTTGGTGCGACCAGCGCAGCCAACCGCAAGTAGACTTCATTAATGCGAAGCTCGGGCTCGGGTCCGTGCTCCGCTACACCGCGAATCCCGTCCTTACCGGCTTCACCTTGCCGAAACTGCTTTGGGTACGCGATCACGAGCCGGAAAAGTTCGCCGCCGTCCGCACCGTACTTCTACCGAAAGATTATCTGCGCTTCAAACTCAGCGGCGATTTCGCCACTGACGTCTCCGACGCGAGCGGCACTGCGCTGTTCGACGTTGCGAACCGGCAGTGGTCGGAAGGAATGGTCAGCGGTCTCGGGTTGGAGCGATCGATTCTACCCAACGTGCATGAGTCGAGCTCTATCACGGGGCGAATACATGCATCCGCCGCCGCGGCAACAGGCCTTGCGCCCGGCACGCCTGTAATTGCCGGTGCCGGCGATCAGGCTGCCAGCGCCGTCGGCAACGGAATCGTCAGCGCGGGCGCCGTGTCATGCACTATCGGAACTTCGGGAGTCGTCTTCGCCTACCTGGAAAAGCCGGCCTATGATCCTGCCGGCCGCGTGCACACGTTTTGTCATGCTGTGCGCGGGGCTTGGCATGTGATGGGAGTGACGCAGGGCGCGGGTCTCAGCCTCCAATGGTTCCGTAACCGTTTCGCTCCCGATGCCGCCTACGACGATCTGACCACCGACGCCACGCTCTCGCCCGCGGGCGCGCATGGTCTTTTTTGGCTTCCTTATTTGATGGGCGAGCGAACACCGCATTTGGATGCGAGTGCGCGTGCGGCATGGGTCGGCCTCACTGCCAAGCACCAGCGCGCCGACCTGGTGCGTGCCATCCTCGAAGGCGTCTGTTTCAGCCAGAAGGATGGTCTCGAAATCATCAATAGGCTAGGGGCGCGTCCCGATCTCGTGCGCCTCTCCGGTGGCGGCGCCAAGAGCCCGTTCTGGCATCAGTTGTTCGCTGACATATTTAATGAGCGCGTAGTGACGCTCGAAACGCAGGAAGGCTCGGCTTACGGAGCCGCATTGCTGGCGCTTGTCGGCACCGGTGAGTATTCGAGCGTGGCTGAAGTATGTAAGAAGGCGCTGCACGAAACGGAGACAAAAACGCCCGATCCACAGGCGGCCGATTTTTACAAGCGTCGCTATGCCATCTATCGCTCGCTCTATCCGGCGCTCAAGTCCGCGTTTGAAGCCATCGGCGAACTCGATGGTTGACGAGCTTCCCCGCTACTGCGAGGTCGCCGTGCCTGTTCCCGTCGACCGGCTTTTCACCTATGAGTTGCCGCTGACCCTGCGTCATCGCGTGCTGGCCGGTTGCCGAGTGCAGGTGCCTTTCGGCAGCCGCATGCTCACCGGGATAGTCATGCGGACGCATGCCGAACCCGTCGCGCAGGAGGTCCGGCCCGTGTCAGGCCTGCGCGATGAAGAACCGGTGCTCGATCGCGACCTTCTCGACTTGGCTTTCTGGATCGCCGAATACTATTGCGCGCCTATCGGCGAAGTGCTCAAAGGAATGCTGCCCCTCAGTGGCGAGACGCGGCGCAGCACGCGCTATACGTTGACGGATTCTGGCCGCCAGGTCGCGCGGCAATTGATTTTGCGGCCAGATAGCGACCCGGCGTCACGGCTTCTGGGTCTTCTCGAGGAGCGCCCGCGCGCTTTGTCCTATCTCGCTTCAAAAGTCGATAAGCCGCGCCAGCGTCTGCGCCCCCTTGTGCAGCGTGGCTGGGTCGTGGCCGAAGAAAGCGAAAAAGAAAGGGATCCGCTGCGTGCCGCGGCCGAGCGTCTTCAGGCCGAATTTGTGTCGCGCGGCGAGACGAGCGAAAAGCTCAAGAAACAAGACCGCGAGTTGCTTGCCTTCCTCGAACTACATCCCGGCCAGCACAATGTGGCGGAACTGGGCGAGCAGGTAAAGCGGGCCAGCGAGGCGGCGCGCGCGCTCGCCCGGCGTGGACTGGTCCGGCTCGAAATGGAGAGTTTGCGGCCGCCAAATGGCCTTGCGCGCGAAGCACCCGTGCTCAATTCACATCAGGAAACGGCCTTTCAGGAGATCCACGCCGCTCTCGAGAAGGGCATCTTTCAAACCTTCCTGCTCGAAGGTGTGACCGGTTCGGGAAAGACCGAAGTCTATTTGCGCGCCATAGAAGCCGCTCTGGCGCTCGGAAAGAATACACTGCTCATGGTCCCGGAAATCGCTTTAACTCCAGCTATGGCAGGCCAGTTTTTTCATCGATTCGGCAAACAGGTCGCCGTGCTGCATTCTGCCTTTGGCGATGCGGAAAGGGCGGGGCAGTGGCGTCGTATTCGCAACGGGCAAGCGCGCGTTATCGCGGGAACACGATCTGCGGTGTTTGCTCCAATCCAGAATCTGGGCCTGGTGATTGTCGATGAAGAACACGACGGCAGTTATAAACAGGAGGAAACGCCGCGCTATCACGGCCGAGACGTCGCGCTCATTCGCGCACGCAACGCCCAAGCCATCGCAGTTCTCGGCTCAGCCACCCCTGCGGTCGAGACGCGCTACAACGCCGCTCAAAACAAATATCGACGCCTGTCGCTGCCCGAGCGTGTCGCCCAACGGCCCATGCCCACGGTAAAAGTCGTAGACATGCGGGTCGAGTTTCTAGAGACCAAGCGGCAGGCAACTTTCTCCCGCGAATTGCTCGATCAGATGCGATTGCGTCTTGGGCAAGGCGAACAAGTGATGCTGCTCTTGAATCGCCGTGGGTTCTCGAGCTTTATGGTTTGCCGCGCCTGCGGCGAGCGCCTGCTGTGCGAAAACTGCTCAGTCGTTCTCACGCATCATCGCCGCGACCGCCGTATGCTCTGTCACTATTGCGGCTTTGCGGCGAAAGTTCCGGCTACATGCCCCGCCTGCGGAAGCGATCATATTCAATTTCTGGGCGCCGGCTCCGAACGGGTTGAAAACGAACTGCACGATTATTTGCCTACGGCCCGCATCGCGCGTCTCGATCGCGATAGCGCCGCTGGAAAGGGATCGTTCGAAACGATACTTGACGCATTTCGCAATGGCGACATCGATATTTTGGTCGGCACCCAAATGATCGCCAAGGGTCATGACATACCGAACGTAACGTTGGTGGGCGTCGTGCTCGCCGATATCGGCCTCGGCATGCCCGATTTTCGCGCCGCTGAGCGAAGTTTTCAGCTACTGACTCAAGCCGCCGGCCGTGCCGGTCGCGGCGATACACCCGGTGTTGTCGTCATTCAAACATTGAATCCCGACCACTACGCCATCCGTTTCGCCGCCGCGCAGGATTACGAGCACTTTTATGAAAAGGAACTCGAATTTCGCAAATGGCTGCGCTACCCGCCGTTCGCGGCTTTTGCCAATGTATTGGTGCGCGCTGAAAAGCAGGAAGAGGCCCTGCGCATGGCCACCGAATTGGGATATTTGTTGAATCCGCCGCCCGACGGCATACGCGTCATGGGACCCGCTGAAGCACCCATGGCTCGCCTGCGCAATGAGTTCCGTTATCAGATTCTGCTTAAGGCCGTAAAGCGGTCGACACTGCGCGAATCTCTGCGTACGCTGCGTACTTACGCCGAAAAAGAAAAGTGGCGCGCCACCGCGCTCACAATCGACATCGACCCCGTAAACCTGATGTGAAGAACCGCTGTCATCGGTTACACTCAAGATTGACACGGCGGCTGTAGCTCAGCTGGTAGTAGCGCCAGATTGTGGTTCTGGATGTCGAGGGTTCGAATCCCTCCAGCCGCCCCAGTTATTCACCTTTTTAACCAAATACATCCGATAGATTGGTACAGACTTGTATCTGCCATGAGGCATGCCCGTAGAGTCTACGAGCGCATTTTTAAGCGAGTCGTTTAAACGGCTTCTAGCCAGTCAGGAGCCAAGTAGGAGAGAAACGAGATTGCTGCTTCGATTGTGCCGTCGGCTCCTCGTCGATGTATTGTGATGGAATTCGCAAGCCTGTTCGCCGCGTCCTTGTTGGAGCGCCAATACT
>Ga0068853_100004102_pt1 | contig 11222 bp, 9 predicted proteins | sample KBSCornC32_FD_65655 | JGI IMG/M metagenome (GOLD analysis project Ga0068853, IMG submission 65655) | Corn rhizosphere microbial communities from Kellogg Biological Station, Michigan, USA - KBS Corn C3-2 | ecosystem: Host-associated > Plants > Roots > Rhizosphere > Soil ... | reverse complement strand
ACGACCGCGAAGACAGCCAGACAGAATGCGATCAGGAGCGACAGCGCGCCGATATTTTCCATATATTAGGTGGCCTTCTGATGCACGACACGCTGCGGGGGCTTGGCTTCGTACTTAGAGGCGCATTTCGCTTGAATTTTTGTGGCTTTAAAGATGCCGTCGTCGCCGAGACGACCTTCGGCGAGAGCCTGCGCGTTGTCGCGAAAGGTGTCCGGGAGTGGGTCTGAACCCGTATAAATGACTTTGAGAGTTTGAGCGCCCTGATGCATGGTGAAAGAGACGTCTGAGCCGGTTTTGATAATAGAGCCCGGCTGCACGTCACCAGCGACACGCAGACGGCCGGCCTGGGCGGTCTTATCGAGGTTTTCAAGTTCGGGAATCGTCTTGTAATAAGTTTTGGTGTCTTTGACGCCGCCGACCGCAAGCCAGACGAGCGAGCTGACGATTAGCGCCATCAAGATCCCGAACTTCCAATAGGTATGCATGGCAGAGTGGTGGAACTGTTTTCAGTATAGGACTTTCCGGGGGACGGAGGCGCCTGGACGAGTCCAGGGTCCATAGGATGCATGGGCGTCAGAGTGTCCGCGCCACGTTTTGAAAATTCGAAGCCAATTTCTTCTTGTTCCCTGCGCTGCTGCTGGATAGCGCGAAGTTCGGTGGTTTCCTTTTCGCGGCGGCGGGTAAGCCGGGCTTCCTGCAATTGGAGGTTACGAATCTGCTTCTCATAGACAAGGAAGGTGTGGGCGTCGATCAGGTGCGGGCGGGCGGCTAACTCGTGCTCCTCGAACATATTGGCGAACTCGACGCGGCCTTTAGCGAAGAGCGCCGATTCGAGGGCAGGAATGCGGCGTAGACGCCACCATGTATCGGCGATGGACTGAACGAGCTCGCACTCGCGCAGGCCAACGGGCGAGAACTCCTCTTCGAACGCCGCCAGATGGCGCTGGTATTCGGCGGCGTCATCGCCAGGAAGCAGAACGGTACGGCCCGTGAGGGCGGTTTTGACCGCGCTGAGGCAAGATTTGGCTTTGCCTTCCTCGGTGCGGGGGCCAGTGGAGAGCAGGGCGTTGGCGCGATTGGCCTCCAGCCGGATCGATTGAGCGGACATGCGGGCTCCTGAAATAAAAGTGGCCCACCCCCTGCGAAAGGAGCGAGCCTGCCCGAGCCTAGCACGCGACAGGGCCAAAACGAATTCAGCAGATGTGGAAAACACCTTTATCTATTTCAAAGAATGGGAGAAAGAAATTTTCTTGAGGCGTGTCACCGGTTTTTCGAGCCGCGCGGTCGATAGCCAGATGCTCTTCCAATGCGAGAGCTGGTCGCCCCTTTATTTGAAGAATGCAAGCCGCCCCGGACGCGATATCCTTACATCTAAGTCCCCGTTCTGAGGAGATCCATGTTACGACTTCTCCGAAGTCTATGTGCTGTTGCCGCTGCAGCCCTGTTGATTGCCGCAGCGCCGCTGCCCGGCACTGCTCCTCTGGGCAAATACACCGCCGCTGAACGCAAACACTGGGCATTCCAGCCCCGAGCAAATCCTGTAACGCCTTCCTTTGCCGACCCGGTCGAACGAGCCTGGGCGCAATCTCCGGTTGACGCCTTCATTCTGGCTCGCATGAAGAAGGAGGGTCTCAGTCCCACGCAAAAGGCGGATCGTGTCACGCTCATCCGGCGAGTCAGTCTACTTTTGACGGGCCTGCCGCCCACCCCCGCGGAAGTCGAGATGTTTGTGAACGACCGATCTCCAAAGGCCTGGGAGAGAGTCGTGGAACGGTTGCTCGCAAGCGACCACTATGGTGAGCGTTGGGGACAGCACTGGCTCGACGTCGTACGTTATTCCGATTCCGATGGCTACGAGTACGACGCGACAAGGCCGGACGCATGGCGATACCGCGATTACGTGATCCGCGCTTTCAACAACGACAAGCCGTACGACCGCTTTGTTGAAGAGCAACTGGCAGGAGACGAGATCGCATCAAAAGAAGACGAGACTCTGATCGCTGCCGGATTCAATCGTCTGGGACCGCTGCGCAAAAACGCAGGCAACCAAATGGTGGCGAGCAGCCGGAACGAACAGCTGACTGAAATGACCAACATTGTGGGGGCGGGGTTGCTGGGTGTAACTCTCGGCTGTTCCCGTTGTCACGACCATAAGTTCGATCCGTTCCGGCAGAGCGATTACTACCGAATGCAGGCATTTTTCGCGGCCACCGAAGCCGACGATCTCGTGAAGGCATCCGCGGAAGAACAGAAGGCGTGGAAGGCAAAAGCCGCTCCGATCCAGGCCGAAATGGGACGGCTAATTAAAGAAATCGCAAAACACAAAGACGGCGCGGGCGTGACAGATTTGCAGAAGCAGCTCGAGGAAAAAGAGGACGAACTGCCGGAACCGCTGCCTTCCCTGTTCACGGTTCACGACAACTTGGCGACCAAAGCGGAGATTCACATCCTCGCTCGTGGCGACTATCAGAACAAAGGTGAGCGCGTGGGCATGCGCGTCCCCGGTATTTTCGTTGCAGAAGGTACGCCAGAGCTTCCTGAAGACACCAACAACCCGCGCACTAAACTAGCCAAATGGATCGTAAGTTCCGACAACCCCCTGACCGCTCGGGTCATGGTGAACCGCATTTGGGAGTACCACTTCGGACGCGGAATCGTGGCGACGCCGAACGATTTCGGCCACATGGGCGAACGCCCGGTCAACCCGGAGCTGCTGGATTATCTCGCCAACGAATTTGTTTCGAGCGGCTGGAGCGTCAAGCACGTGCAACGCCTTATTCTGCTGAGCAACACCTACCAGCAGGATTCTCAAATAACTTCAGAAGCGCGTGAAAAGGATCCCGATGACCGCTACCTGGAGCGTTTCCCGCGGCAACGGTTGGACGCCGCGCAAATCCGCGACGGAATGCTCAACGCCTCCGGCCGTCTGAATGAAAAGGCGGGAGGGCCGCCCGTCATGGTTCCTCTCGATCCAACATTAGTGAACGCTCTGTATAAGCCATCTCAATGGAGGCCTGCCAAGAACGCCGCGGACTACGATCGCCGCAGTGTTTATCTAATCGCCAAGCGGAATCTGGAGCTGCCCTTTATGCAGGTGTTCGATGCACCTGACATGCAGGTAAGCTGTCCGCGGCGAGAGGTGAGTACTCACGCTCCGCAGGCGCTCGAAATGTTGAACGGTGATTTTGCGAACGCGCAGGCAAAAGCTTTCGCGGATCGATTGTTGAAGGAAGCAGGACGAAATCCAAAACGGCAAATTGAACTGGCGTACCGCCTGACCACCGGGCGGCCCCCAAAGGGCCCGGAACTACAGGCTGCGCTTGCGTTTCTGAAAACAAAAACGCCCGGTGAAAGCGCACAGGCGCGTGAACAGTTCGCTCTGGCGATGTTCAACTTAAACGCTTTTCTTTATCTTGATTAGAGGCATCTTGACTAGGAGCATTTGAATTAGGAGCTGATAATGTCTGAACACGCCCGTATCACACGTGACCGGCGCGAATTTCTCTCCGATGCGTTCTGCGGCTTCGGCGCTCTCGCCTTCGCGGATTTGATTGCGCGAAGTGCCTCGGCGACAACGCTCAGCAGCAACCCATTGTCACCCAAGCAGCCGCAAATGCCGGACAAAGCGAAAGCAAAATCCGTCATCTTCCTCTTTATGGCGGGCGGCCCCAGTCATTTGGATACCTTCGATCCGAAACCGCTGTTGACGAAGCTCGATGGGCAGAAGCGCCCAGCAGAGTTCGGCGAAGCCAAATACCAGTTTGTAACCGGCGACGCGAAGCTCCTAGCCTCAAAGCGAACTTTCAAGAAGTACGGGCAGAGCGGTATTGAGGTTTCCGATTTGCTTCCGCACACGGCGCAGTGCGTCGACGACATGGCTGTCATCCGCTCTGTTCATGGCGATATGGTGGTGCACTCCGCAGCACAGTACCAGTTGTTCACCGGGCGCATCATTCCTGGATTCCCAAGCATGGGATCGTGGACGCTTTATGGACTCGGAACCGAAAGTGAGTCGCTGCCCGGCTATGTGGTCATGCCCGATCCGCATGGCGCGCTCGAGGCCGGCCAACCCATGTACGGAAATGGATTTCTGCCGGCGGTTTACCAGCCCACCATGTTCCGCCCCGGCAGCAAGCCCGTATTGAACCTCGACTTGCCCGTCGGAACAACGCGTGAACAACGCCTGAAAACGCTCGGCCTGATCAAGAAGCTGAATCAGGTAGATCTACGGCCGGGGGACACAGAGCTCGAAGCACGGATCAATTCATACGATCTGGCGTTCAAGATGCAGACGGAAGCTCCGGCCGTGTTCGACCTCTCGAGCGAGTCGCCCCAAACCCTGGAAATGTACGGTATCGGAAAGCCGTTGACCGACGACTATGGAAGGCGCCTGCTGCTGGCGCGCAAGCTGGTAGAAAAGGGCGTCCGCTTCGTGTGTCCTGTGTCTGGCGGCGGCCCCGGAAATCTTCAGTGGGACGCGCATGACGATATTCAGGAAAACCACGAACGCATGGCGGCGCAGACGGATCAGCCGGTAGCGGCTCTCCTGAAAGACTTGAAGCAGCGCGGGCTGCTCGATTCAACGCTGGTGGTGTGGGGCGGCGAATTTGGCCGATCACCTGAATCACAGGGCAGCAAGGGGCGCGACCATCACAATCTCGGCTTCACGATGTGGCTGGCCGGCGGCGGAATCAAAGGTGGCCAAGTGGTGGGTGCGACAGATGACATCGGCCTGCGTGCGACCAAAGATCCCTTTCACCTGCGCGATGTGCACACTACCATCCTGAACCAGCTTGGGCTCAATCAGGATGCGCTCAGCTTCCTCCACCAGGGGAGGCGAGAGCGGCTCACCGAGGTGCGCGGCCAGGTAATCAGTCAGATTGTCTAAGCAAGTTGCCGTCTTAGCCACGCTTCTGGCGCTGCCAGCTCTCCTCCGGGCGCAGAGTTATTTGCCGGATGGCAAAGGCAAGGAGATTCTTGATAGCTATTGTCAGGAGTGCCACGGACTCGATCCGGTGATTCGGCAATCACTTTCCGCCGTTGAGTGGCAGAAGGTGATTGCACGAATGACCCAGAAAGGAGCGAATCTGAACAAGACGGATGTGGAAACGCTTGTGGAGTACCTGACTGCCTATTTTGGGCCGGATTCCGCCGCGCCGAAGGTGGATATCAATCACGCCGCCGCGAGCGAACTGCAAAAAACACTTGACCTTCAACCGGCTGAAGCAGAAGCCCTGGTTCGCTATCGAAAGTCGCACGGGAAGTTTCAGGGCTGGAGCGATCTCCTAAAAGCCAGGTTGGTGAAAGCCGAGAAGCTCGAGGCGAAAAAGAACTCGATCACGTTTTGACCGCACGCCAAAAGCGCTCGAACGGGGGTGTGATTTTGGTGATACACTTCGCGAAACGACGGAGCCAGGCTTTTCCTCTGTCGACAAACATTTCGTTACGGGGTGTCAGCCATGTCAGCACGAACCGCGCTGCTGCTTCTCATCTCCACTGGTGTCTGCGCGCAGACCGGTGGGGAAATCACCGGAACCGTTACTGATCAGACCGGCGCTTCCGTTGTCGGCGCGAGCATAACAGTTACAAACATCGATACTTCAGCCGCACGCAGCATCACCTCGAACGAGTCGGGCGTATACGACGTTCCTGCGCTGCCGCCTGGCAACTATTCGATCAGGGTCCAAGCGACGGGCTTTCAAAATGTGGAACGGAAGGACGTCGTGATCCAAGTAGCCCAAGTCGCCCGCCTCGATTTCGAGATGCACGTCGGGAACGTCAGCGACACGATCGAGGTTACGGGAGGCGCACCGGTGCTCGAGACTGAAAACGCCACGATCGGGACCGTTGTGGAAAACAAGCGAATCGTCGAACTGCCGTTAAATGGACGTAATCCACTACAACTCGTTTCCTTGACGCCCGGCGCTACGACGAATGGCCCGGCATCGTCGCAGGGACAGCAACGCATGGGAGGAGCGCGCAATGCCTTTTCGCTGAATGTGGCGGGACAGCGCACCTCGAATAATCACTACGAACTGGATGGAGTCGAAAACACCGATCCGAACTTCAATACATATCTTTTTCTACCGTCGATTGACGCGCTACAGGAATTCAAGGTCGAGAGCGGCACTTACTCAGCCGAGTACGGGCGTGGGCTGAGCCAAGTAAACATGACGACTCGCAGCGGCACCAATGAGTTTCACGGAACGCTTTTCGAGTTTCTGCGCAACTCGGATCTCGACGCGAAGAACTTCTTCGATCCACCGGGACCGATCGCTCCATTCAAGCGCAATCAGTTCGGCGCGACGGCCGGCGGCCCGGTATGGATACCGAAAGTCTTTCAGGGCAAAGACAAGTTATTCTTCTTTTTCGATTATGAGGGGCTTCGCGAACGCAAAGCCCAGACTGCGGTCTTCAACATGCCGCCGGCCGGAAACCGTACTGGCGATTTTTCGAATTCAAGTGTGAAAATCTATGACCCGGCAACCCGAATCGTCTCGGCGAACGGGACAGTCATTTCTCAGTCGGTTTTCCCAGGTAACATCATTGGGGCGAGCCGAATCACGCCAACCGCCGTGACAAGTCTGAAGAATTGGTTTCCACTTCCAAATCAGGGAAACGTGAACGGCTATACCAACAACTTCATCGATAATGAGGGCCGGCGAAATGACAATGACCAATACACGGCGCGAGGTGACTACCTGATTAATTCCAAATCTTCAATCATGGGACGTTTCAGCCATACCCACGACACCGGCTATCTGCCTTTGACGACGCCAGGTCTCGGGTACAACAATGAGATCAAGGCCTGGCAAGGTTTGATCGGCTACACGTTAGTGCTGGGCGCGAACAAAGTAAACGAATTCAAGTTTTCGGTTGCGCGGCTCACGAGCGCGAACCAACAGCCGAGCGCGAACAAGAACAACTACGTGGAACAACTTGGCATTGGTGGTATTCCAACAAATATCAGCCAGTATTGGGGAGTTCCCGTTTATCAGTTCGGTGGGGGCGCGATCTCGACTGTTGGCGAGTGTAGCGACTGCCCGTTCGTCAACTACGACACTATATTTCAATGGACCGATAATTTTTCATGGACACGCGGAACACACACGTTTAAGTTCGGCACCGACGACCGGCGCGTCCGGTTCAACCAGATTGGCGCGGTGGTGGCGCGCGGGCGATTCACTTTTAACGGTACCTATACGGGCGACCCGGGGCTCTCCACGCCACCACCGCAAAACACTCTGGCGGATTTTTTACTCGGCGCCATATCCACATCGGAGGGCCAAGCCGGTGCTCCGATCGCGGGCTTCCGGTCGTATTCGCTGAACTTCTATGCAATGGATTCCTGGAAGGTGACGCCAAAACTGACGGTGAACTATGGGCTTCGATACGAACTCGAACCGCCGTTCACGGACAAGTACGACAACATCGTGAATATCGCATTCACCTGGGACAACACTACGATTCCGACATACGTTCGGGCCGGCTCCGGCGATTTCTACGGCGGAAATCCGCCACCGCCATTCCAATTGCCGGCCGGAATCCCGTTCACGCGCAACGGTATGTTCGGCAATCGCGCATACCAGACATCCTATAAAGATATTGCACCGCGGCTTGGTATGGCTTACAGCCTAAATTCCAAGACCGTAGTCCGCGCCGGCTTCGGCATCTATTATGTGCGAGAAATTGGAAACGCCCAATTCGACTTGGTGCGCAACGCGCCATTTTCCACGCGCCGCAATGAAAACGCCCAGTCTTCGCTGATTCCGTCACTTACCTGGCAAGTGCCTTTCGTGCAAACCGCCACACCGTCCTTTATTTTGGTCAATCAATACAACCAGAACACACCCTATGTTCCGCAATGGTCGTTTGCCGTGGAACGCCGGCTGACGGGTAATAGCTCTCTCGAACTTAGCTATATGGGTTCGGCCGGGGTTCACTTACAGCGTCTGATGACGTATAACACGGCCGTGCCAGGTCCACCCACGGGAATCAATAACCGGCGGCCTCAATTTCCGCTCTACGGCGGCACGTTTCAGGTAATGAGCGACCCTTCGCACTCGAATTATCACGGGTTGTTTCTCAGATTCCAGCAACGATTCAGCCACGGGGTGACATTCCTCAGCTCATATTCGTGGAGCAAGTCGATCGATAACGGCAGCGGCATAAGAACTGTCGATGGCGACTCGCTGACTCCCTCGAACGACTATAACCTTAAACTAGACAGAGGACTCTCCGCATTCGACTTCCGGCAGCGCTGGACAACGTCGTTTCTATACGAATTGCCCATCGGCAAGGGCAAAGCGCTGCTGGGAGGAATGAACGGACTGGCCGACTCGCTTGTGGGCGGATGGCAAATAGGAGGAATCGCCACACTCCAGAGCGGCTTTCCTTTTACACTCTATTGCGGAAGCGGATCGGTGCAAAACGGCGGCGACAACTGCTATCCCGACAATATAGGTGGAGAGTCCGGGCTACCGAGCGACCAGCGGGGGCCAAACGGATGGTTCAACAAGCAGAATTTTGTGAATCGCATCAACGATCCCAACCAGCCGCAATTCCGCTATGGAAATAATGCGCGTAATAACATCATCGGGCCGCCACTGGTGGATGTGGATTTTTCGATCTCCAAGAATTTCCGCTTCACTGAGAAGAGTGGGCTCGAGTTCCGAACGGAGTTCTTCAACCTCTTGAATCATCCGATCTTCGGTCAACCTGGCACTACAGTCGGCACGAGTAACTTCGGCGTCATCACCAGTACGCGTGTTGATTCACGAGAGATTCAGTTTGCGCTGAAACTGAATTACTGAGGGCTGTAAGCAGGAAAGAATACCGATCCGGTTTCTGTAAACGCTTATGGCCGTTTGCGAGGCCGAGGCCGCCGTGCGGTCCCAAGGCGGCCCAAACTGCATGGCCGTTACGATTTCTTGCGCAAGCATAATTAAGCCCAGTCCGCAGTGTGACTGAGTGTAGTCTCCCGGGTGTGAATGGCAAAATCCTTTTCTACTTCGATGCCTTCACATAGCGAATGGAAAGGTTCGGAAGCGTCCACAAAAACGTAAGCAGGGCGATCGCTCCGAGCACCGCGCGCGGATAACGAGTGCCGGCGGCGATACCGACCAAATATATAAAAAGACTCAATAGATGGCTTCGCAGACCCCAGCGGTCTTCGTGCGATAGCGCATCGTGGACCTTCAGCTGGCGATACACGTTAAGGCGGATCCAGAGGAAAGAGAGGGCCACAATCAAGAACGACGCGGAGTAGACAGCAACCGCGAAGCCGGACAAGTGCTTGTCGACGACGTAGGCGGTGCTGAGCGGCATCAACGAAAGACAGAAGAGGAAACCGAGATTGGCGCACTGCATCGCATGTCCGGCCTTTTCGACACGCTTGACCACATGCTGGTGATTGAGCCAGTAGATGCCTGTGAATGTGAAGGAGAGTAGGTAGATGAGGAGGCTCGGAGCCAGCTCACGAAGCCCTTCGAAACCGTCGGCGTGCGGAACTTTGATCTCCAGCACCATGATGGTGATGATCACCGCAATCACCCCATCAGAAAAAGCTTCCAGGCGAGCCGGGCTTGGCGCATTCTCAGTCATGTTTTTCTTTCAGGCTGGTTCGACCAGGACGGCGGTTCCGTAGGCCAACACTTCCGTAACGCCCTGCATGACTTCGTTGGCGTCATAGCGCATCCCGATTACAGCGTTCGCGCCCATTTCGGAGGCGTGTTCGAGCATCAAATCGAAGGCCTCCTGACGGGCCTTTTCGCAGAGGTTGGTGAACGCGGTGATGTTGCCGCCAATGATGGTGTGCAAGGATCCGCCGAGAGTGCCGAAAATGGACCGGGATCGGACAGTTATGCCGCGAACGATGCCTAAATTTTGTTTGATGTGAAAACCGTCGAGAGCGAATGCCGTGGTGACCATGTTGCGCGCAAGCGTCATAGCATTCCACTGTACTGGATCTTGCGACAGTCAGAGACGCGGCACGCACGCATCAGCCGGCTAAAAGCCCAACCGTCAAATCGAAATTGCGGCGATAATCGCCGGCGTTCAGCTTGCGGGCCGCGTCGCGTATGATTAGCGGAACTCCCATTTCATAACGCGAGCCGTGGGAACGATAGGTGGCAGCGAGCGTTTCACTCTCGTGATCCAGTGTGCCGAACACCGTGTCGCGGTCGCCAGTAACCACCAGATCACCAATTCGCTCAGGCATCAGCTGAAACTCATTCGCGGCCTCGTCGCGCGTGAGTACTCGTTCAACGCCTGCCAGCGTCTCAATCACGGCACGCACACGTTGCACATCTCCCGGCTGGCGCAAGTAAACCCAGGCAGCGCCTCCCAGACCGCGATGGTGCTTTGGATATTTGTCGCGTTCCGCAGAGATAGCAAGGCGCAAAGGGATGCCCCGGTTGGCGCATGCTTTGTCCAGGTCCCAGGCTCGTGTTTTGCGATTCATCCCGTGATCGGCCGAGAGGTAGAAAGCGACGTCCGGAGCCCTGTGCGCCGCTTCCGCCAGTTTCGTATCGAGCGTGGCGAGGTGCGTACGGGATTCGGGAGAAGTCTCCGGATGCATGTGCATCGGATAGTCGGTTGTGTGTACGTAGAGAATGTCGAGATCCTTATTCCTGGTAAGCTGATCGATCACGACGTCCCAGAGCCAATAATTAATCTCGGCGCTGTAAATATCGGGCGCAGGACCATAGCGCTTCACAAGTTCCGGTGAAGGCGTCTCGGCGGCTACCGCCAAGGATGCACCGGCACTGAGCAGGGAAACAGTTTTCTTCTTGCTCGTGAAGAGACCGGATACGAGATTTTGGCGGGCGGCTTTTTGAAATAGTGTGGGGGCGAGCAGGAGCCGGGCGTCTTCCATAAAGTCCTCCTGCCCGGTTGTGCGATTGAAATAGGAATTGCCCGTAATGCCGTGTACGCTGGCGGGCACGCCGCAGCAAATGGATGCGTTGTTCGTATTGGTAACCGACGGCATCTGGTCGAGGACGCGCGCGAACAGGCCTTCGGACGCCCATTTTTTGAGAGTGGGCATGGCTGAGGCTTCGTAGTATTCAAGCCCGAAGCCGTCCATCATGATGACGACAACACGCCGCCGTTTGCGAGATTGGCCGGAGAGCCGGATGGAAGGCGCGGCAAGGCCGGCAAGGCCGGCAAGGCTAAGCAGTTCTCGACGGTTCAAATTTCTCTCCTGACGCTCGCGGTCTGCG
>Ga0068853_100004101_pt1 | contig 11222 bp, 13 predicted proteins | sample KBSCornC32_FD_65655 | JGI IMG/M metagenome (GOLD analysis project Ga0068853, IMG submission 65655) | Corn rhizosphere microbial communities from Kellogg Biological Station, Michigan, USA - KBS Corn C3-2 | ecosystem: Host-associated > Plants > Roots > Rhizosphere > Soil ... | reverse complement strand
AGATCTTCCGAGATCGCGGTGCCGCCGGTGAGGATGGCAATATCCTCCAGCATCGCCTTGCGGCGGTCGCCGAAGCCCGGCGCCTTGACGGCGGCGACTTTGAGGCCACCGCGCAGCTTGTTGACGACCAGCGTCGCCAACGCTTCGCCCTCGACATCCTCGGCGATGATCAGCAGCGGTTTGGACGACTGCACGACAGCTTCCAGCACCGGAAGCAGCGCCTGCAGATTGGACAGCTTCTTCTCGTGGATCAGCACATAGGGCTCTTCGAGCTCGACGCGCATCTTGTCGGCGTTGGTGATGAAATAGGGCGAAACGTAGCCGCGGTCGAACTGCATACCTTCGACCACTTCCAATTCGCTTTCGAGGCTCTTGGCTTCCTCGACCGTGATGACGCCTTCGTTGCCGACTTTTGCCATGGCATCGGCGAGGAACCGGCCAATCTCCTTGTCGCCGTTCGCCGAGATGGTGCCGACCTGAGCGATTTCGTCATTGGCGCTGACTTTCTTGGCGTGGTTCTTCAGGTCCTTCACCACGGCTTCGACCGCGAGATCGATGCCACGCTTCAGATCCATCGGGTTCATGCCGGCGGCAACCGATTTGGCGCCTTCGCGCACGATCGCCTGGGCCAGAACGGTCGCAGTAGTAGTACCGTCGCCCGCCAGATCATTGGTCTTGCTCGCGACCTCGCGCACCATCTGGGCGCCCATGTTCTCGAACTTGTCTTCGAGTTCCACTTCCTTGGCGACGGTCACACCATCCTTGGTGATGCGCGGCGCGCCAAAGGATTTCTCAATGACGACGTTGCGGCCCTTGGGACCGAGCGTCACCTTTACCGCATTGGCGAGCACATCGACGCCGCGCAGCATCTTCTCGCGCGCGTCGCTGGAAAATTTGACTTCTTTCGCAGCCATTTGCCTCTCACTCCTTTCCAAAGCTCAAATAGCTGAAGGTCCCGTTAGGCGGCCTTCTTGAACGACGCGACCGTCTCGATCACGCCCATGATGTCGGACTCTTTCATGATCAACAGATCCTTGCCGTCGATCTTGACCTCGGTGCCCGACCACTTGCCGAACAGCACCCGGTCGCCGGGCTTAAGTTCTGTGGCGATCAGTTCTCCCCGGTCATTGCGCGCGCCCGGGCCAACGGAGACGACTTCGCCTTCCTGCGGCTTTTCCTGCGCGGTGTCGGGGATGATGATGCCGCCAGCCGTTTTCTGATCGGCCTCGATGCGGCGCACGACGACGCGGTCGTGCAAGGGACGAAATTGCATGCAGTCCTCCAATTGCAAAACAACGATGTCTAAGGACCGGCTCGCGCCGGACGATTTTGCGATTTATAAAAACGGCTGGCAGTTTCAAGAGGGCAGTGCCAAAAATTTTTGTAATCTTAAAAAAAGTCGATTTCATAGGCACTTAAAGTCCGGCCTCGCCTGCTGGTTAGGGACTTGAGGAAGCTTGGCGACGGCTTTAGCGTTTAGCGTCGATGAGTATCTGTAAGAGGTTCAATATGGTGTCCAGTACCTTCCTGGCACAACTCGACGGCTACGGTCTGACGACCGCGGAAATCCATTACTACCGACCAGACCACCCCTCGCTTTTGCAGCTTTATGTTTGGCAGGAATACGATTTGGCGCCCCGCTTTCCGGAACTCGGTGTATTCCTAGACCACTGGCGGCGAGAGCTTGAAGGTGTTCTGCATTCTGTTCGCGTAGCTCATAGTCAGCTTATCCGCCCCGTAGAGTGGTCGGCCGTTGATGGAATGATTCAGCTGCACTGAGTATTGTCATTTGCCGAGCAAGGCAGCGGCTAGTTTGGCACAACTCGATATTGTCCTATCTGCTTTGAGGCCATCGCTTGGGGCCAATTGAAAAGTTCAAAACCGCTGCTGGTCGCCTAATCGCGACGCCACGGCCGCCATTGTACGAAAAGCGAGAGCTGGGCGGAATCTAAACCAAGAGGGGCACTATGTCGCTATTTGCTAAATCAGAAGCCAACGTCGAAAAGACTTACGACACCATTCTGAAAGCCCTCTCCAAATTTGGAGATGTTCGCGCTGAGGAAAAAAAGACTTCGATCCACATTTGCGCCAAAACCGGTTTCGCGGGCGTGCACCCTCGCAAAAGCGGCTTATTGCTTAATATCCGATCGGCGACGCCGATCAGGAGCAAACGCATCCGCAAGGTCGAGCGTGTATCAGCAAATCGCTTCCATAATGAGATGCTACTTCAATCGCCGAAGGACGTGGACGCTGAAGTCATCGGTTGGCTCAAGGACGCTTACGCACTCAGTGCAGGGTGAAGCGCGCGAATCTTCACAAGTTCCGTCACATCATCGACACTGTGAATGATCCACTTCATGTAGCCGTCGTCACCCAGAACCGGCACGTTGATCGGATCCCAATAGCGCACCTCGAAACCCATTCCGACGCTCGGGGGCCTTTCGATGTCGTATTTCTGTGTCGGCATCCTGTCTGCAGCGCGCGACTTGAGAACACGCAACAATGAAGCGCGGGGATTGCTGACGCCGTCGGCCTGTATCTCGTCAGGATTATCTGGGAACACTTCAAACACTGCATGACCCACAATGGCATCGCGCGTTGTCATCGTGGCGCTGCAATAAGCATCGTTGACCGCAACAATTGTGAAAGCGCTATCCAATACAAGGCATGGCTTCGGCACCAGTTCGAAAATGTTTCTAAAGTCTGGAGACTCGAATATGTGCCGAGGAAACTGGTCAATTTTTCGCGGCATGCTTATGCGTTTGGGTTGGAGTCGATCACTAGCGTAGGTAGGCGAGGTAAATGTTTTCTTTCCAAGATTGAATATGCCGCGGGCCTATGGAATGGCACAGTCGTGTTCCTCTCGCCGATGCTCGCTTCCGTTTGAGCAGGATTTGGTTTTGCTCCAGATGCCGGAGCGATCGCTAGGAAGGCGGCGGCGGGACGCTGGAAAAAATCTTAAGCTTGAACATCGGCAACAGCTCGAACGACGTTTTCAACCACTTCCTTGTCGAAACATCTTCCCGGCCCACACTGCGCACATTGCCTGCCACAATGTCTCTCCGCCACACAACAGGTCGTTACCCAGCGTTCAAAGCAACGGCGTCGCGATTCTCACTGCCAAAATGCCCGGAGAATATTTCCTTCGGCGTTTCCAAAGGCTCCAGCAACGGATTTTCCCTGCGTAAACGGGCATTTTTCGGGTTCGAGGGAGCCATTTTTCTACCCACTGCACTCGCTTGCAGGTCCGCGTCGTGCGGCACGGGGCATTAATACCTGGCGCAATACAATGTGAGGCTGTTTCAAGATCGTAACCAATGAAATCGCTTGCTTTCCCGCGCCAACCGACCCGGCTGCTTATCATGCTGGTGGGCAGTACAGCGCTCATCTTGGCAATCTGCGTCGGTATGATCGTTTGGGTACTAGACGTATCCGCCGCAAGTCTGGACCAGAGCCGAAAGGAGAGCGAGCAACTAGTGCTTCGCTCCGCAATCAAGATCGAACTGCGCGCGCTCGGCAAACAAACAGCGGATTACACGGCCTGGACCGAACTCTATGACGATCTGCATGGCAAGGGCGATCGGACGTGGGAAGAGGCCAATCTCGGCACCTATCTGGTGCCTTCTTTTGAGGTTGATGCAATAGCGATCATCTCCCGCACTGGAGATATACGCTATGCCTATTACGAGAGTTCTACGCGGTACCACTTCGCATCGACTGCTTCACAAACTAGGCTGCGCGCACTGGCACACCTTGCCTTTGCCCGGGAAGTGACGGCACGGGAGACTTCGACGTCCGGCCTGGTATCTTTTTCGGGAATGCCCTTCGCGGTGGCACTGTCGACCGTTCGCGATACTTCGCTTAAGCGCAAGTCGGAATTTGCACTGGTCAATATGCGCAGCCTGAATCCCACTTATCTCAAAAAGCTTGGGCAGGATTTCGGATTGCAGGGGCTTGTGCTGGCTTCTAGCAAAGGAACTGGAATATCGCTTCCGCAATTAACAGGGGGCACTTCGAATATCGCTTTAAGTTGGCGACCGGTCAAACCGGGCCGCGACCTTTTTTCTCGTGTTATTCCCTTTACGATTGCCGTCACTGCGGCATGTGCGGTGGCACTGGTCGGGCTGGTCGGCTTGTGGACGATGCTTTGGCGGCTGCTGCGCGAACGGGAAGCGCGATTGCTCCGCGCCGAACTAAACGCCAGCAACGCTCGCGCAGAAGCAGCCGAAGAAATGAGCCGCAGCAAGAGCGCGTTCATCGCGAACATGAGTCATGAGCTTCGCACGCCGCTCAATGCCATTATCGGGTTTTCCGAAGTTATCGCCGCGCAACCGCTGGGTCCGATAGGCGTCCCCAAATATCGCGAATATGTGCTGGATATTCAGGAGAGCGGGCGGCACCTACTCGGAATCGTTGAGGCGATGCTGCATATTTCGCGTATCGATGCAGGCAAGTATGAGCCGGCGATGGAGGACGTTTCGGTCCACGAAAGCGTGGATGAAGCCGTCACCATGTTGAAGGTCATTGCCGCGCAGCGCGCAATCGCGCTCGATATACACCTCCCAAGCCATCCCGTGTCGATTCTCGCCGATCGCCAAGGCCTTCGCCAAATACTCATCAACCTCCTGTCCAATGCAGTGAAGTTTTCGCCTAGCCGCAGTGTTGTGACGCTGACTTGTTTGGAAACCGAAGTGTGCGAGATTTGTATATCAGATCAGGGATGCGGTATTCCGGCCGATCTCATTCCATCGCTGGGGCAACCGTTCGTGCAAGCCGAAGACGTCTATCGACGTTCGTATCAGGGCACAGGGTTGGGGCTATCTATTTGCTTCAGACTAGCGCGCGCGATGGGCGCGTCTATCGCGATTGAAAGCGAAGAGGGCGTCGGGACGTCTGTCACGCTCCGCCTAGCCATTCACCCGAGATCCCAACTTGCGATGGCCTCCTAGTCATCAGCGTTCCTTTAGACGTAGGGAGTAAGCGTCAAAAGATCGAATTGCGTCTCATAAAACGTTCCTACGAACGGTCGAGCCCATCTCAATGCGCGGGTGTGGAAAGAATGCCACCACAGCGTCGCGAACTACGTCGCTTTAGGCTCGCGGATGTCGCGACGAAATAGCAGGAATATCGCGACGCAAATCCGCTGGCAAATCTCGTAGCCGTCGCACCCGGGCTATGATCGCCCGCATAGACTTCATGCAACGCGCCGTGACGCAATCCACCTTTGAGCAGTTCGTCCGCACAAGCGTGACCGAGGGCCGTTGTGCCCGTTGTGTCATGCAGCTCGTGCGAAGCAATAGCCTTCCGCAGAGCCGCAAGCGTTTCCGCATTGCGTCCCATAACTCACGTCAAGTCCGTTCGCGTCTCTCAACGGACGACGCGCAGATAAGAAGCGCCCGCTACCCGCATTCGCTCCTCTATTAATCGTTCGTGTTCCTGATATTTGCGCATGTCCTCTTCCATCCGCGCGGCGATCGACTGTTGCAGCGCGAGGAAGGCGTTGTCGGGCAATGCGCGCCACGATTTGAGAATTCCCGAGAAAACGAGTTCGCGCAGTTCCTCACGCGCGGCATCGTCGGATTTCAGCGTCGATGCGAGTTCGAGCGGTTCGCCCCACGCAACATGGTCCGGCCAATTTTCCGGGCGCGGCATTTGATGGCGCGTCGTCAGGATGAGCCAGAAGGCGTCGTCGTGCCGTTCCCAAGCATGTGCGTAGCCCGTGCGTTCAAGGATCAGATCGAACGCCATGTCGACCGTCAGACCGGCATCCTCCGCATGCTCTTCAAATGTGTCGAGAAAAACCGTGTACCGGTTCATTTTGTTCTCCGATTACCATGAGAACAAATAAAGAACATTTTGGTGCCGGAGTCGAGTCGGAAATGCGTGCTTTGCCTGTGAAGCATATAACGCTTTGTTACCTCTGAATATTTTATAGACTGCTGCCCTGTGGTAATTTGACGACAATTTGACAAGCATCCGTCGGTCGCCAGCAGAATTCATGGAACCGACTGTGCCAATTACTAATTGTGAGTACGGAGCAATTGTTCGAAAGCTAACACATGGATCAACCGGAAAGCGCGACTCCGGATTCACTATCGCGCGTGGCGGCGATCCTCGTTGTCGAGGATGACGCCCTCATCCGGCTGACGTTAAGTGATTACCTGCAGGACAATGGCTTCAAGGTTCTTGAGGCCAGTTCCGGCGACGAAGCCCTGGCCATTATGGCGGCGCCGGGCTTTGCCGTCGATCTCGTATTCACTGACGTGATGATGCCCGGCATCACCGACGGCTTCGCGCTGGCCAAATGGATCAGCGAGAACCAACCCGAAATACCTGTCATCGTTACTTCGGGAGACGCTGAGAAGATTGCATCCGCGCCAGACTGCTGTGGTCACTCTCAATTCGTGCCAAAGCCCTACGACTTGGACCACGTCGCCGAACAGATTCGAAAGACGTTGGATCGGCGTAACGGCGCTGTCTAAAATCCGCGGTGTCATGGCGACCACACCGATCCCGATGGAGCGATTTGCTTGTTCCCATTGCGGGCAGGCGGGCATCTTTTGGAATGCAGATAGTGGCCGACTTCCGAAGGTTTCAAACGGATTCTATCTTGAAATGGGGCGACAGGACGCACATGCGCTGCCTCTCGTGATTTGCTGCAATTGCGATCAAATTATGCAATTGCGACCCGCGGGCTAATCGGGAGCGAGAGCGACTTCGCAATCAAATACCGGTCTGATTTTCCCCATCAATCGCGAAGCGGACACAGTATGTGGTTCCGGGGTTCCGCCGAATGCTTAGTTGGCCGCCGGCTTGCTGAACGAGCGATGTCACGAGTTTCATGCCGAGACCTGCGGACGCCTCGGCATTTTCTGGTAAACCGGGTCCGTTGTCGCTCACTTCCAAAAAGCACTCTTCCTGACATCCGAACCGCACAATGATCTCACCGTGTGCCGGTGCGGGAAACGCATGCTTTACCGCATTGGTGACCAGCTCGTTGACCACCATTCCGAGCGGGATGGCAGTGTCGACCGGAACGATCTCGCTTTCGGCTTCGACACGAATCCCAATCCGACCGCCGTCCTCGATAAGTGTTGCCGCGAGGCTTCGACATAAGTCTTCCAGATAGGCCCCGAAATTAAGCGCCCCCGCCTTTCCTTCGCCGTAGAGCGTACGGTAAACCTCGGAAATACTTTGCACGCGGCCAACGGCTTTAAGCAGCTGGTCGCGGGCGACGGCATCGGCATCGCGTGCTTGCAAACGCAATACGGACGATACCATCGCCAGGTTATTCTTGACCCGATGATTGATCTCTTCGAATAACCGGCGCTGACGCTCTTCGGCATTCTTCCGTTCGGTTACGTCATGGAAAAACTGCGCCATCCTGTTATCCGTCAGGCGCGCAATGCGTATATCGTGCCAACGCTGCGTTTGCACATTATGGAACTCAACGCTGGTGGAGGCGCCGGTGCGAAGAACTTTATCGCACAGGTCAAGCCACGGCTTAGACACGTTGCCTGCGTCGCTTAGCTTGGTTCCAACCGCCTCGGGACCGACACCGAGCATGGTCTGAAGCGCCGGATTGATTTCAAGAATGACGTAGTCGATCAGCTCGCCATCCTCATTGCGCAAGGCCTCGCACACGGCGAAGCCCTCCGAAATGTTCGCGAACAAAAAATCATAGCCCACACCGCGCGAGCCGGGGAATTCCGAAGGCGCTTCGCGATCGTCGGGCATTGGTGATCTTAAATGCGGTTATAGGACAATTTTATTGCACTAATGCAGCGGATAGCAAGGTTCCCAACTGACGGTTATCCGGCAGGTACCTAGCCTACCCGCGCGAGGGAGCGTCGGAACGGCGAGACGGTTATTCGCCAGCGTGGGGTAGCCGGTTTCACGCCAATCCTTCTGGCAAGAGGAAGCGCGATGACGGGGTTGGTCCAGATTCTCAGAAACCGCGCGCTACGCCGGGCGTTTTCAATTCCCAGCCAAGCAAAGGAGATCCGCATGGCTACCAAGCATGTGAACAGCAACAAGGACGCGAGCTTTCAAAGCGCCAAAGGCCGTCGTGGCGGCGAAACCCCAAAGTCATCCGAAGGAGGCCGAGAGCGGAATGTGGGCCATTCGGGCGCCGAGGAACATTCCCGCACTGCGAAAGGCAACCGCGGCGGCGAGTCTCGCGGAGACCGCTAAACGCTGACGTCTGGCGTCCGAAGCGGGCGTTGCGGGAACCGACGCCCGCGACCGTCATGGCGCGCACATCCTGCCAAAAAGCGCCATTCTGATATTAGCCAATAACCCGCGGCGGATTCGTGCTCGCGCTAGACGTTGCGAGAGCGATCGACGGATTGGTCTCGTCGTAAAGTCGTCGCACGACTTGGAGGGCCCATGGGATCCCGGCCAATAGCATCGGCGCGCTTAGTGGAAGAGTGTTACTGCGCACTGTTGCGCTTTGAGCGGAAGCCCAGAGGCGCGCTGGCGCCAATAGTGGAATTACGGACAAGGTCCTTAGTGCAAAAATGTTGAAGTACACTATTGGCGGCGCCGCGCTCGGTCATGCGATGAAGAGCGATATGGTGCTGCCGAACAATTCGACACGCGAGTTCACGAAAAAGGGCGGCATCTGGTTTGAATATCAGACCGGGCAGGCCCGAACAGCTGTGTTCTAAAGCGAGCATAAACGATCGGGCATGCCACAACGCGTGCCTTCCGGGGGCAAAACCGTCGAGGGAAGAGGTGGAGAGACGCGTCACCAATTATTTGGTTCGTTGGCAAACACCCCGGTTTCAAGCCGTGCAACGTCTTGGGATTGCCGGCGTTGCATGTGTGTGACTCAAGTGGAACAGAACGATGCATCAAGCAGGGGATAAGTGCCCGAAATGCGGAGGCGTTTTGAGCGAACACGACGTCGTGAAGACCAAACCGCAGAAGATACAGCAGCGGATCTTCCGATGTGATAACGCGAAATGTGGTTATTCACATCGTGACACTAATGTTTCTGGTTCATAATTGCACCTTGAACCATCTTCGGACGTTGCGGCGCCTCGGGGTCGTTGTTGCACGCGCGGTTTAAATGCGAATGTCGAGTTCACAAAGGAGGCCGTTCGACTCGTAGGAGAGGCGCGCCGCGCCGCCTTCTGCCCGCAACGATCTCTCAATCATGCGCGTCCCGAACCCCTGTCGTGTCGGCGAAGTCACTTGTGGACCGCCTGATTCTTTCCACTGTATGTGAACGTAACGCTTTTCAAATTCGGTGGTGATATCCCAAGTTAAGTCGATGTGCCCCGTGGTATTCGAAAGCGCGCCGTATTTCACCGCGTTGGTTCCGAGTTCATGCAAGATCATAGCGACGAGAAGAGTCTTGCTCGGGTTAAGCTCGACGCTTGGTCCTGATTTGGTAAGCCGGGCAGGACCATCGCAGAAGGGCTTGAGCGCCTGATCCACAATTTCGCCAAGGTCGGCGCTCTCCCAGTCCCGAAGGGTGAGCAGATCATGCGCGTGCGACATCGCCTGGAGGCGCAACGTAAATGCGCGATGCTCTTGTTCTGATGCACTCTTGAAGGTCTGCGATGCGACTGCCTGCACCGTACCAAGCGTATTCTTTACGCGATGCTTAATCTCATTCAGCAACGTTTCCCGTATTGCTTCTGCTCGTTTTTTCTCCCGGATGTCGCGTGCAATCTTGGATGCGCCGACAATCTGTCCCTCTGAATCTTTGACCGGCGAGATCGTAAGGGAAATGTCGAGTAGACTGCCGTCCTTATGCTGTCTCACAGTTTCGAAGTGTTCAATGCGTTCGCCCGCTCGGATGCGGCGAAGTATCTCGGTTTCCTCATGCTGCCGGTCGGCTGGGATCAAGACCAAGACCGACTTACCTACAATTTCATCCGCTGAGTAGCCGAACATCCTCTCGGCAGCGCTGTTCCAGCTTTGGATAATGCCATTGAGATTTTTACTGATAATCGCATCATGCGAAGATTCAACGATGGCAGCAAAGTGTTGAGCGATCGCATCTATGCGCTTCCGTTCCGATACGTCGCGCGCGATCTTCGACCCACCGACTACGTTACCCATGTCATCCAATATCGGAGAGACCGAAAGAGAGACATCAACGAGAGTACCATCCTTGCGCCGTCGGACTGTCTCGTAATGTTCTATACGTTTACGATTCTTGAGTTTACCCAGGATGATTTCTTCCTCGTGCTCACGATCTGGAGGGAAGAGGGTCAAAACGGGTTTGCCAATAATCTCCTCAGCGCGATAGCCGAAAAGTCTTTCAGCGCCTTGATTCCATGTTTGAATCGTTCCGTCGAGCGTCTTGCTGATGATTGCGTCGTCCGAGGATTCGACGAGCGCAGCGAGGTGCTGGGCCGCGTTAGGGGTTGGGCCTTTGTCTATGACCGTCAAATACAGTCTCCAAAATCGCCTCGACTGTCGCTCGCCCAATGCGACTCTACATCGGGTGCTCGGGGGATACGAGGGGTTTGGAAGCTGACTTATCGTCGAGTCCGCGAGATTTCATTGGAAATTCGCCGAGTGCGGGAACACAGAGGGACCTCGCGAGTTACCATGAGTTACGCTTGCAGTTTTTTCGTGCTCAAGAGGTCAAGTTGTTAGCAGTTGTAGTAGAAGATGAATGGTCTATCCGAATGCAGATCGCGGACACTCTCGCCGACGCTGGCTGGGAGGTCGAGGAATTCGTTTCAGCGGAGCTCGCGATTGAATTTCTCGATCAGGATCGGGAGGTAAAATTTCTGGTGACCGATATCCGATTGACCGGTACGGCGACCGGTTGGGACGTGGCGGAAGCCTACCGAACGAAGTTTCCCGATCTCAAGATCGTCTACTGTTCAGGCAATAATGTTAATCTCTCACGGCAGGTTTCCCAGAGCGAATTTATGGCGAAACCCTGTGAAATGAGGAAGATTCTGAGCGCGGCGCAGGTGCAGGCCGTCTAAATATCTGCTGCTTCTCCTTTAGGATTGCCACTCGTTGCACCTTGCCTGTTTCTGTCCCCTTGGTCTTGGCTTTGGTTCTTAAGTGGAAAAATGAAAATTAAGAGCAGGTCTTCCGCAGACCCGCTCTTATTCTATTCCGATAGCGAAATTCAGGACTGCTTTTTCAGGCCATTCTGAATTTTCTCGGCCATGTTCAGGTGCATCTGCACCGTTGGCGCCGTCTTTCCCGCCAGTGTCTTGAGGGGGGCTGTGTCGCCGTCCTTC
>Ga0068853_100004099_pt1 | contig 11225 bp, 8 predicted proteins | sample KBSCornC32_FD_65655 | JGI IMG/M metagenome (GOLD analysis project Ga0068853, IMG submission 65655) | Corn rhizosphere microbial communities from Kellogg Biological Station, Michigan, USA - KBS Corn C3-2 | ecosystem: Host-associated > Plants > Roots > Rhizosphere > Soil ... | reverse complement strand
CTTTACCGGCGAGTCGCCGAAGGATTTCTTCCGGTCTGCGCGGTTCTGGTGAAACCCCGCCGGCGCGACCCACGCCGCCGCTGGTCCGGCATATCCCGCCGATTCCCCCGCTGCTGCCAGATCAATGATTTTTTACAATTCCCGCAGTCCGCCCCTGGATACCTTTGTCAAAACAACAGATATATGTCAGCAAATCAAAAGAACAAGGCAACAGTCGCCAGGCTCTACACCGATGGACTCAACAAAAGAAACTGGCAACTCGTCAACGAGCTGATCGCACCCGAATACGAAGGAGTGCGCGGGATAACGGGCGGAGAAGGCTTCACTGCCGCGATCATTCCTCTCGTTAAGGCATTCCCGGATATGCAGTGGAGGATCGACGACCTCTTTGGAGAGGACGATAAGGTCGTCATCCGGTTTCACTGGGACGGCACACACCAGGACACATTCAGCGTCTATCCGGCGACGGGAAAACACATCACCAACGGCGGAATGGCCACCTTTACCCTCAAAGACGGCAGGATCACCGAAGGACAGCTTCAGACCGACAGACAGGGATTTGTCCAGCAGGTAGCTGCTCCCGCGAGCGAACAGACCTGCTTTATCGATAAATTCTTTGTCCCCGCAGCCGGAAAGGAAGAGTTCTACGAACGCATGAGGATCAACCGGGAATTTATAAAGAAGCTGCCCGGCTTTATCGGGGATGACGCATACACCTACACGGACGAGAACGACAACCTGATCTGCGTGACGGTTGCCCGCTGGCGGAATATGGACTTCATCAACAAGGCCAAAGAGGCCGTGCAGGCGGAGTACAAAAGAGAGAACTTCGACATGCCCGGAATGCTGAAGCGGCTGAATATCTCGATCGACCGCGGCGTCTACAAACCGTTCATAACAGAATAACTTCAAAGGGCGGCACGCGCTGCGGCAAGTGCTGCGGCAGTCGCCGCCCCTTTATCATTTCTTCCCCTTCTGCATCGGACCGAACGGGCCGTATTTATGCTGTGCTTCGGAAAAATTGTCGGCGTATGGTCCAAAGGGGTGGTCGAACGGCTTCAGCCTGATATCGGGCCAGTCTCCGGTAAAAGACTTCTGCGGTCTGGGCTGCGAGTTGACAAAGGCCGCGACGTCCCAGGCCTGCTCGTCCGTCAGCGTTGCAGCCCTGTAGTCGGCGCCGAACGGCATATTGTTCCTCACAAAACCCGCGAAACGGGACAGCCGGTATAGTCCCGCACCCGTGTTATAACTGTGTTCGCCCCATAGCGGCGGGTAGAGATAGCCGGTACTGTCGGCGACGGCCTGCCCCGCGCCGTTGGGGCCATGACAACGCTGACAGGTCGATATATAGATCGCTCTCCCCCTGGCCGTATCAGCGGCGCGGTCAGGGAAGGGCAGCGTTGGAAGACCGCTGCCTTCGGGCTTCTTTCCCCTTGGAACCCCTCGCCCCAGCCACTGGAAATAGGCGACAAAAGCCTTCATCTCTACGGAATTGCTGTCGGGCGACCGGCCGTTGAGACTCCGTTCGAAACAGTCGATGACCCGCTGAGGGATGCTCTCTACCGCTCCTCGCCTCTCCCTGAACCTCGGATAGGTGGAGTAGACGGCTCCAAAATTATTCCCCCAGGGCTGCGTCCCCGCTTTCAGGTGGCAGTTCTGACAGGTCATGCCATTGGAGGTCCTGTCGAGCGTACCCCGCGGACCGAAGAATGCGGAGGTATATGCGATCAGCCGCTGCCCGTACCGGATAAGATCACCCTCTTCGGTAGAAGGAATAGAAGAAGAGTCAGGAGCGGTCCAGGCGCTGACGACTGGCCTGGATTCGCGCCCGCAGAAAGCCAGCAGGCACGAACCCAGCACAATCCATTTGCGAAACATAAGATGGAATTACCCGGCGAAGCAATACGTACACCCATGCTCCTGCGCGCGGCCCACGGCCCATACGCCTGACGGCATCGGTTGTACGCCCGGAAGCACACCCGCCAGCCATTCCTTCTTGACGGCCTGTGGATCCTGATTGCTGTTCATGCCGGCTACGGCCGAATAGACTGTCATAGCCATATCGCAGACACAGAACATGACCCCGCTGGACTGCAGATTGTCAATGCCGATGTCTACCGCGCCGATGCCCGGTATCTTGTAGTCATCGGGCTTGCACTTCCAGAAAGGATTGCGGGTAGCCGGAGCCTTGGTCCGGACGTCATTGATCTTGAACATCTCCCCGAATTTGTATTTTGCCCAGAGGTCGTCTCCCATCGCGTAGGGGATCGCCTCATGCCGCAATACGACGACTACATTACAGTCTGTCTCCGGCGTGCCCGTGCCGCTGTTGGTCAGCAGGAATACCTTCGGCCAGGCAAAGGTGAAGAGTTCTCTTGGAGCGGGGCAGTCGAATACCATACGATGCTTGCCCTTGAGCTTACTGAACCAGGCATCGGGATCGGCGTATGCGTCCGTCAGCCCGGCACCGGCTAAGCGGGCATGATCTGCGGTTTCGGCCGTTGCAGCTAACGGCAAGGCTACTGCGCCCACGCCGGCGAGCGCAGCCGTACCGGCGAGTTTACCGAAAAACTCCCGGCGGGTGGTGTTTTGAACGTCCATAGTCAGTAATTTTTTAGAAATGTATATAAATTTTTAATATGGGTCAAATCAAATTACCCAACGGTTTATGCATATATTTCAATAAATCACTAGTTCGCGGACCCATTTGGCCCTGGTTGGCAGGCTGGTTAGTCGCCTGGTTGAGCCGGCCTGTTTTTTCGTTGGGCCGGCCTATTTTTTTGTCGCGGAGTAAGGGTAAACCGAACTTCGGTCATCTTATTCATAAACAGCAACGTGTTACCGACAACGATCACAATGGCTTCGCCAAAGGACAAGGCGATCGTAAGTTTTGAAGACCTGTTCAGGACTTATTTCCAAAGCCTGTACGCCTATGCTTTTCTCACGGTAAGAGACGGGCAGCTGGCGGAGGAGATCGTCCAGCAGGTGTTTTGCCGGCTCTGGGAAAAATGGTCGACGATAGCCGTTCACACATCGTTCAATGCCTACCTCTATAGGGCGGTACACAACGAGTGTCTGCAGCAGCTGCGGAGGAAGAGACATCAGTCCCGCTATCAGTCCCACATGGCAATGCAGGAAAAGAACGCGTTGGCGGGCGATCCGTCCTCCGAACGGCTGCAACAGAAGGAGCTGGAAAGACGCTTTTATCAGGCGCTTGAGCAGCTGCCCGGCCAGTGCCGGCTGGTCTTTCAGCTCCACCGTTTCACCGGTATGAAATATCCCGAGATCGCCCGTCAGCTGAACATTTCGCTAAAGACCGTCGAAAGCCAGATGGCAAAAGCCCTCAAAAGGCTGCGCCGGTCACTGGCCGAATTCCTTCCACTATTAATATTATTCTTATGGCACAAGTAACCCGATACGAGGATATCTTCCGGCTCGTCGAATTTACCGACAGGGTATCGATCCCGGAGGTCGATACACAGGACGCATGGATGAGACTGCAGACCCGGATACAGACCGCCCGCCCCTTGTCCAACCCCCTCTCCCGCACCTGGTGGGCGGTTGCCGCGACGGTCTTCATCCTGGTGGTGACCAGCTTCCTGCTGACCCTTAAGCTCCGCAAGGCCACGCCTGCCGCTGAAGGCCCGGCGGTCGTCCGGTTGGTCGCCAACGAGGCCAACTCACCATCCTCCAACACCCTTCCCGACGGATCCGTCGTGCGACTGTATAGCAATTCCAGCCTTTCCTATCCGGCTGGATTCCCCGACAGCCAGCGCAGGGTCGGGCTTCGCGGAGCAGCGCAGTTCACCATCGCCCCCAACGCTCTGAAGCCATTCATAGTCGCGGTAAAGGATATTCGGATCACCGTCCTCGGGACTTCATTTACCGTCATTAGCGACTACGTTCAGACCGTGATCCGTGTCCATTCCGGCCTGATACAGGTGACCAGCCCCCGGTTCGACCTCCCTCTGAAGGCCGGGGAAAGACTGCTCATTACGGATAGTTTCTGGGTAAAGGACGCCGATACCGCCGCGCCGGTTAAGCCAAAGCCGGCAACTCCGAAGCCTGTCGCCGCGCAGTCCACCACGTCGAAGCCAGCCACCGGACCGAAGCCAGCCACCGGACCGAAGCCAGCCACCGGACCGAAGCCAACCACCGGACCAAAGCCAACCACCGGACCAAAGCCAACCACCGCGCCAAAGCCGACCGCACCCGTAAAACCGGGGGCCAACGCCATTAAACCCGGAACCGCCGCCCTCAAACCCGCCCCCCTTTCCGGGAACGTTTCACACCAGCGCCAGCTGCTGTGCGCCATAATCGCGTCGTTCGTGGAGGACAAACTAGTCGGCAGCCAGGACAACGTCATCAGCTTCGCCCTCACCGATGAATCGCTGACGATCAACGGACAAAGCCAGCCAACCCCTATACATGAAAAATATAAAAAGAAGTATCTCGAGAGCCCCGGCGTCGGCTTCTACTTCGGCCCCGTGACCATGACCGGCACCGGGATCTTTATGAACCGGGACGACCTTCAGCCGAATTAAACGGGAATTAAGTTTCTCAACTTTCGCCGGCATTATGGGAAAAATGGATATTTTGCGGCCCGTTCAACAGGGCCAATTGATTCCGCTTTAACTGGTTATCATAATGTTAAAGCCCCAGCAGTTTGCAGCAATTAGTCTGACATGCCGGTCCTTTGTTGGGCAACTAAAACTCGGGAACGTATGAAAAAATTGTTGATCTGTATTTTATGTTTTGCGGTAACACAAGGCTACGCGCAGGTGCGCGTTGGGGTCGAAGGTTCTTTTACTTCTTTTAATTTCTGGCAAAGCCAGGGATATTCAGGCCTCCCTTCGGGTGTCAATACCTGGGCGATGAACGGCTTTCAGGGCGGCGTGGTAGTGGAATATGATCTGGGTCATACCGGAATGATCCTCCAGCCCGCTGTATTGTATGCGGAGAACGGCTCACACCTCGGCAACCGCCAGGGCTTTCCTTCCTCTCCGGGCACGACGATCGGATTTTCCAACACGGAGCTCCGGATCAATTCCGTACGCGTCCCCATCAACCTGCTGTACAAATGGGATTTCAACAAGGTGAGGATACTCGCCGGCCTCGGACCCTATATCGCGAAGAACCTGTCGGGTACCGAAAAAGGATACTACGAGGCCTACTACCTCGATGGCAGCGGTGATTATGTAACGGTCAAGCCGAGGATCGACAACAAGGTCGAATTTAACAGCGGCAAGTCAAACTCGACCCAGGGCGTCACAAATATCGCCCCCTATGACATCGGCATGGACGCGCAGGTAGGCGCCCAGTATAAGAAATTCCAGTTCTGGCTCAACTACAGCCGCGGCTTTACCCGGCTCTATCACACCAACTATGTGAACGCCGGTAATTCCTTCTGGAATTTCACGCTCGCTTATATGATCTTCGGACACGATATAAAGCCAAAATTATAACCACTGCGAGCACCGGCAGTATGTAAACAAGCACAGAACTGTATCTCTCAGCCGCAAAGGGATCTTCTTTCAACGGTTGCGGATCGCCCTGGTAGTTCAGTACCGCCCAATACCAGGGAAGTTTGTGCAGATAGTTGACGGCCGGGTCTTTCAGCCAATTCAGTTTTGCCGCCCGCAGTGCCCGGGCGGCATCTTCTTTTCCGGCCTCCTGCTCCGGGTTTGCGCCCTGCTGCTTCAGCTGAGAATAGAAGCCCTGTACCAGCCGGCCCGCCGTCTCATCATTGACATCCCACCATCCCGCCACCACGGCGCCCGTCCCACCACCGATAAAGGCGCGGGCGAGACTCTGCACGCCTTCTCCGCTGACCATCCGGCCGTCTCCCGTCCGGCAGGCGCTGAGAACGACGAGGTCGGGCTGATGCTGCATCGTCTTCAGCTCGAAGAGATAGAAGGAAGAATCATACAGTTCGATACGCGGTATGAACAGACTATCGTTTTTCGCAAAGGCGTGCGAACTGATATGTACAACGGCCGAGGACGCAAGAGCCTTCCGGAATGCCGCCGTAGTCGCCTTTTCATCGGAGTACCAGCCGCCGTTGGGTATCAGCCGCTGCAGCCCCCCGCGTTCAGCGGTGATCGCTTTCAGCAGGGGCATGCTCCGGTAGTTGCCCGAAAGGAACAACCCCGAAAAGCCATTCCCGCCCGCCGAATGCTTCTCTCCCAAAAGGGTTCGCAGCGACCAGGCATAGGAGACCTGCGCCTGTCTGATCAAAAAAGGCCAGTCCGCAGGAGAGGGGAGGGGCTCCGGAGACGTGACCAGTGCGTCTACAGGCAGCAGGCTCAGCGCCCCGTCCGTAAGAAATATATAGTCTGTGCCAGGTTGTAAAGGATGGTTTCCGAACAGCTGCCGGTAGAGCCCATAGGCCTGGTGATACCATGTGAGGGGATGATCGATCATCGCGCCCTCTCCATTCGCGAACCACAGGCGAACCCATGCCCGCAGGCTATCCTGCCACACATTATTCAGGGGTAGTCGTTCTGCAAAACTAACACCGGCAGGAGTACATTCCAGCGTGTAGATCGCAGCCGACCCGCAAAAGAAGGACCGGGCGGCCTGCCCTTTTCGAAGAACGCTGTAGGGTTCGGGATCGGATAACGGCTGCCCCGACAACACATCCACCCGCGGCGCTTTTTTATACAGCTGGGCGAGCTCCCAGCTCAGCTGTTTCTCCTGGCCCGCGATGGCGCTGTCGTCCCTGCCTATCGCCTCTTTCTGATAATAGGTGAGGGCCTTTTGCAGCAGCCTTATCCGCATAGTGAGACTGTCACCGGCGAATTGGGCCCGGTACAGTTGCTGCCGCTGCAGCTCTTCCAGCAACAGCTGCGCCCTGCTGCTTTCCATCAGTTGCAGCATCACGGCCTGGTATTTCTTTTCATGGCTGCTATTCCATACGTCCCACGCAAAACCGATCGCCTCCTCATAGCGGCTCCGGGTGTCCGAAATGGCCTCTTCCCCCGACGAGTTGCTGACCAGCTCGTGCCGCAACTTTGTCCCCGCAGCAAAGCTCAGCGCATACAGCCGCAATGCCTCGCCGGCATTCTTCTGCTGCTTTGCGAGCCCGGCCCGGACGAATAGCAGGTCTGCGAGTGTATTCTCCGCATAGAGGTCCTTCTCACTTAGAGAACCCCAGCTGTTTCCGGGAAGAAGTACGGCAAGACATTTGTCCAGCCACGCCGTCGCCTCACCCGCCTGCCCCGTGCGCAGATAAAAGCTGCCCAATCGCAACAACAGCTTGGCCCGCTCGCGCTGCCGGATGCCGCTGCCGAAGCCGGATCCCAGTGCGAAGGCTTTTTTGTATAGCCCCAGCGCTTTGCCCGGTTCGCTGGAATAGATATCTCCGCCCTGCTGATAGGCCATGAGCAGCCAGTAGGCGGCCGACGGGTTTTTCCGCGCCCCTTCAAGGACCGCAATGCTCTTTGTAATGCTTTCCCGCGCAAGGGATGAGTTGCCCAGCTGCATCGCCGCATCTGCGCGTTCCGACAGCAACAGACCCGCCTGCGCCGACCGGACGTCGACCACTTCGAGACCCTGTCTGCAGTAGTCCAGCGACTGCAGCGGCCTTCCCATATTGCTGGACGTATTGGCGAGATTGCCATAAACACCCGCCAGCTGCTGTCTGTCCGTGCCCGCGACTGCGATAGCGAGCGCCTTCCGATGGATAAAAAGCGCCTGCTCGTAGTCGCCCAGACGGGTGTAGTTGTTGCCCAGCGGCTTTAGTATGGTCTCCAGAACCTGTTGTTCATCCGCGATCCCGCGGTGCTGGCGGGCCCAGTTGTAGGCCGCCGTATAGGCATCGGTGGAAGTGACGATGGCGCCCTTCAGCAGGAATGCATAACCCTCGTTGGTCAGCAGGTCCAGCCAGGCCTGATCTTCGGCGTCGGTTCGGGGACGGCGCCACGCATTCGCGACGGCCCCGGTCAGCAATGCACTCCGGCCCGCGGGATCCTGCGCCACCCACTGCAGCTGCGCATATATCCAGCCGGAAAGATCATCCGCTGCGCGATATTTTGCGAGTGATGGCGCCTGTGCCAGGCAAAGCTGACCGATCAATAATAATACTGCTGTAAATAACTTTACCTTCATGTTCCCGCGGGAGGCCCTGAAGATAGCTATAATTTGAATCCCGCGTAGAGGAAGAATCTGTCGGTAATATCCCCCTTCAGCAATCTTATATACCGGATCCCAAGGACCGGCCCCGTCCTCACCCTTCCAATTTGCAGATCGGCAAAAGGCGCCGCATTCCAGTTGCCCAGCCAGGTGACGGAAGACTTTTGCGAGGTATTGGAGATCATTGTATTCAGCGGAAGTGCTTTGGACACGAAATAGACCTTGTTCTCAACCGTGGTCTGCTCCGAGATATTTACCTGGGCCATGGCGCCCAGCCCCACGCCGAGCCAGTTGTTAATGTTATAGCGGTAGTGTAGCGGCGTGATCTCGAAACTGTTCCGGCGGGTAGTGGTTACCGTTTGTCTCCCGGTGATCAGGACGGGCAGCCCGCCGATCAGCGTATCGCTATTGTCCTTCACCACGGTGCCGGTAAAATCATTCTGATGCAGCAGCCCCACAAAGACCTCCGCCTGGAAGTAGGGCCGGTAAGGCTTGTAGGGCGCCAGTACGTATCCGAACTGCAGCGGACCCCTTGCGGAATAGGCTCCGTTCGACGGAAGGGCGCTATAACCAACCATGATCCCCGGCGAGATGCCCTTGATGAACCTCGCCATCGCCCTGTTGGTCGTCACGGGTGGATTCCGGTCGAAAACGATATTCGCCTGGCTGGCAAAAGGTATCTTCTTCGGCTTCTTTTTGAACCGGACCGTATATTCTATAGATCCCGTCGTGGAATCCTGATCCTTCACTCCTTCCTGTTCAAGCCCTGGGAGATAAATATTGTTGAACACAAAATATATACTGTCGCCTCTTCTGACGGTATCGAAACAACTCTGCCTGTTGTAGGCGGAGTCGCACCATACACAGGCCGGGCTGATGGCTTTCACCTGCAAACTTCCGGGATCCAGCTGCCGCGGGATGGCGACCCCGACGGATATTTTTCTGGTAGGCCCCTTGCCGGTGTTTTGCCACTCTACCCGGTAGGTAAGCTGCTTGTCTTTGCGCATGAACCGGTAATTGATCCTCCGGCCTACCAGCCGCATCCGGTTGGGATCATGGGAAGCCACTATCTGCATGTCCATCTGAAACTGCTCCGGCGCAAGCGCCCTGTCGTCCGGAACCAGCATGGCCGTGAAATCTACCGTGGCATTGGTATCCTGCAGCATTCCGGGCAGGGTATTCATGTCGAGGAATACGAATCGTTCTTCGCCGGGTTTCATCGCCGCAAAATGCAGGACGGTGTGTTTGGTATATTCTTCTTCCAGTTGGTGCAGCATCGAGCTGGCTGCTTCGTCAACCCCGGGTTCGTCATTCCCCCGGTCGGCGCCGGCCTCTCCCCACAACGAGGCCCTCCCTTTTATTACAGGAGTCTCCAGCCGCGCCATCAGCTCGTCCAGAGAACCATTGCTCTCCTTATTATAGCAGCGCTGTTCTGCCAGCGCGAACCCATCCCGGCCGATCTGTCGTTCGTTATAGAACAGGACGACCGAACCGCTGAAGGGGGCGCCGTTGCGGTTGCGGTATCCGACGATGGTCACAAAATCCTCTCCCGGTTTTGGATACCGGTTGATCTTCATTTCGATCCCGCCCCGTCCGCGGAAGAAATGCGAGGCCCAGCCGTCTGCTCCGGCAATTTTCTTTTTGACCTTTACCGGCCTTGGCCTGGTAGGCGGCGCCTTGCCGTCGTCGTAGTTGTTGGTGGCATAAAATCTCACCTGATATTCGCCGGTATCGCGATAGGCATATACCGGATCTTTCTCAAAGCTGAAATGGCCGTCGCCCAGCTCCCAGAAATACGTATAGAAGGCGGCGGGTGCGCCGGCGATCTGTCTCAATGCCCGCAGCCGGGCGGAGAAATGGAGACTGTCACCCCGGTCGTCAACCCGGATCTCAGGCGGTATCGAGTCCTGTGCAAGACAGGAAGTCCCGGCAATAAGCAACAAAACCAATGTCAGAGCCTTTGTTCTCATACTGGAGGTAAGATTGATAAAGATAAGTAACCCGACCCATTTTGTATATCAACCAGATGCCGGAATTGTTACCTTCGCCGTAAATCTATTGTACCAGGAATGTTAGTCCACGCCGACCAGCGATATATAACCGCTCTACTGGAAAACGACCAACAGCTGATAGGGGACATCTACCGGCGATTTGCTCCGACCATCCGATCGCATATCCTCAGCCATCGCGGGACAGCCGACGACGCTGCCGACATCTTCCAGGAGTCGCTGATCGATATCTACAACCAGGCAAAACACAACGGCCTGCAGCTATCCTGCCCCTTCGAGCCCTTTTTGTTGCTGGTGTGTAAAAGAAAATGGCTCAACGAGCTAAAGAAAAGAGGACATAGCCCGGTAACAAAAATGTTGGACGATTTATCTGAATTTGGAGAAGACAGTTTCGCCGCGGCCGAAGGCGTTGCCCGGGAGGAGGACAAGGCCCGTATTTTCATGGAGCAGTTTCAGCGCCTCGGCGAAAAATGCCGGGAGATACTGCGTCTGGTCCTCGGCGGCGACCCGCAGGAAAAAATCGCCGCCCAGCTGGGCGTTACCTATGGCTATCTGCGAAAGAAGAAATCGGAGTGTATGGCAACCCTTTTATCCTATATACAAGCACAGAAAATCTAGTCTATGGCAGCTTACGACAAAGAGTTTATCATCCGTTATGCGGACAACGAGCTCTCCGAAGAAGAAAGGAGGCAGTTCGAGGCTGACCTGTCGACGGACCCTTCCCTGGCCGCCGAGCTATCCCTCTATCTCCAGCTCAGGCGCACGCTGCAACAGCGACTGCCACAGGATGCGACGGGCGATGCGCTACGCTCGACGTTATCGGACCTCAACAAACAATATTTTACGGCCCCTGACACCAGCGCTGGTCAGCGGCATGACAGAAGATCCACCCGCATCCGGTGGATCGCTTATTCCGCGGCGGCCGCCTGCATTATCGTCGTCATCGGCTTATTTCTTCTGCCTTCCGGCGATCGTGGGCTGGATCAGCTGGGACGCACCGAAATGGTCGGCACCTCGTCGAGGGGCGCCAATACCGATACATTGCTTCAACAGGCCGCCGTCTTCTTCAACAACCAGCAATTC
>Ga0068853_100004097_pt1 | contig 11229 bp, 7 predicted proteins | sample KBSCornC32_FD_65655 | JGI IMG/M metagenome (GOLD analysis project Ga0068853, IMG submission 65655) | Corn rhizosphere microbial communities from Kellogg Biological Station, Michigan, USA - KBS Corn C3-2 | ecosystem: Host-associated > Plants > Roots > Rhizosphere > Soil ... | reverse complement strand
GCCTCTCCCGGCACCATCGACGCATTCGCCGACGTTCGCAAGGCATCGTTCGTGCGGTTGCGCGCAATGCCGCGCAGCCATGCGCGCACGCGTGTCGGCTCGCGCAATGCCTTGAGGTTGCGCCACGCTTCGACTCGATCGAAGAACTACAAAGCTCCCGCATATCGGATGATGCTCTGGTTCTCGACGTTCGCGACCATTTCGTCGATACGCGACAGGAATCTGCGAAGCAAGGGCGAGGCGTTGGCCTCGTTATACCCCAAGGTGAGATCGATCATCGGGGGAACGCCGTCGAGCGCCCGGGCAACGACGTTCGGCGTCAGCATGTTTTGCGCGTAAAGCGGGATCAGCGTTACTCCTCCGGTCGACGCAACGAGCGACATGGCGGAGGAGAGATTCTCGGCCTCGTACTCGGCCTTGAGCGTGATCCCGATTCTCGAAGCGTAGTCTTGAACGACGGACTTCAGCACGGGGGATGTTCGCGCCGAACTGATGAAGGTCTCGCGAGAAAGATCCTCCGGCCGAATCTTTCTGCACGAGGCGAGGCGGTGGTCGGCTGGCAAGACCATGATCAGCGGCTCCCTCGCCAGGAATCGGAAGGACACACCGGCGATCTGTGCCTCGGCGCGAAGAAAAGCGACGTCCAGCCTTCCTCGCGCGAGCTCCAGAGCAAGATCCGGGGAGGACTGACTCGAGAGCATGATTTCAGCGCCCGGCGCTTCCTCGCGGATGATGGGAAGCGCGTGGGGTAACCAGACGACTTCCTGGCCGGCGAGGAACCCCATCGCGAAGGTCTGCTTCTCCGGCTGTTCCGCTCGCCGGGCCCCTTCAGCGGCCGCCTCGACTTGCGAGAGCGCCAGCCGCGCGTGATCGAGGAACACTTTCCCGGCGGCCGTGAGCACGACGCCACGCGCCTGCCGTTCCAGCAGCTTCGCACCCACTTCGATTTCGAGATCCCGAATCTGCCGGCTCAACGACGGCTGCGAGGTATGGAGGCGCCGCTGCGCGGCGGTCAGGAAGCTGCCTTCTTCCGCGACGGCAATGAAATAGCGCAGATGCCGGAGTTCCATCAGCTCCCCTTGCTATGCCTTCGGGGCATAGGCGGAACACTCAGAAGGTCTTTGTACACGAGATCGGGCGCGGCTACCGTTGCTCGCGCTCCACCGCCGTCATCGGCATTCCTGCCGCGGACGCGCCGTGGGGCTCCAGCTCGCAACGGGTTGAGAAGTTCACGCAGCCCTTCCCTCAAAAAAGAGGATTCGAAAAATGAATACAGCATCCAGGCCGACCATCGTGTTCTGCCACGGCATCTGGGCCGATGGCTCGTGTTTCAGCAAGGTCATTCCGCCGCTGCAGGCAGAAGGGTATGAGGTCATTGCCGCGCAATATGGCCTCGACTCGTACAAGGAGGACGTGGCGACGGTGAAACGCACGCTCAATCGCGTTGGCAGCCCTGTCATCCTCGTGGGCCATTCCTATGGAGGCGCCACCATCACGGCCGCCGGTGTCGACGAGCGCGTGGTTGGTCTGGTCTACATCGCGGCAGTTGCCCCCGACGCCGGCGAGACCGTGCAGGACCAGCTCGACAAGTATCCGTCGGACATCTTCACTCGCGTCGAGGTTGCCGACGGGCGCGCGTGGATGCTACCCAACGGTACCGAGTTCTTCGCCGGCGATCTTTCGAAGGAAGAGCAGAAGCTCGTATGGGCAACGCACTGCGCGCCCGTCTTCGATCTGTTCCATCAGCAGAACCTGGATGCCAGCAGCGTTGCGTGGAAATCGAAGCCCAGCTGGTATGTATTGGCCACGCAGGATCACACCGTACATCCGGATCTTCAGCGCTGGGTTTCCAAACGGATGAACGCCAAGGTCACGGAAGTGGCGAGCAGTCATGTGCCGATGCTTTCCCAGCCCGACGTCGTGGTTGACGTGATTCGCAAGGCCGCTGCGGCTCGGAGAAGCTGAGGACGGGTCTTCGTTTGTGTGATTGAAGAGAGAGATTGCCGCAATGGAGTCTCTCTCCGTTGTGCGGATTCGGTGCCGACAGAACAGCGCGCAATCGAAAGCGTCGGTCGGGGAGAAGCGGAAGCGGCTCAGAGCCTCTTTGTCCTTCCTATCCTCACGTGCGCACACGAATAATCGTCTTCCCGGGGCGTCCTTTTTGGGTCGGGTTGAACGTGGCGACGGCATCATCGAGTCGCGCGACGTTGCCGATGTTCGTCCGCAGCCGTCCGTCGCGCACCCGCTGGACGATCTCGCCGAGTTGGGCACGATCGGATTCGACGACGAAGTCGATCGCCGAGCCTTCGGCAGGCCGGTTCTCGCTCGGTCCGACAATCGACACCAGCGTTCCACCCGCTCGAATCAACCGCGCGGACCGCTTCCCGATTTCGCCGCCGATGAGATCGAACACGAGATCAACCTGGCCCGCGTTTTCCAGCGCTTCGTTGTCGAGATCGACGAACTCGTTCGCGCCGAAGTCGAGCGCCGACTGGCGATCGGCCGCGCGTCCGGTGCCGATCACGTATGCGCCGAACTCGCGCGCGAGTTGCGTCACCATCGATCCGACTGCACCGGCCGCGCCGTGCGCGATCACGCGTTGCCCCGCCTGGAGGCGGCCATGCACGATCAGCCCTTGCCATGCCGTCAGACCCGAGATCGGCAGGCTCGCACCTGCCGTGAAATCGACGTCTTCCGGTAGCGAGGCGAGGTTGCGTGCCTCGACGGCTACGTACTCGGCGAGGGTGCCATCGCGATACCAGTCCGTCAGGCCGAACACGCGCTGTCCCACCGACAAGCCCGTCGTGCCGTAGCCGATGGCAGTGACCACGCCAGCCAGTTCGTGCCCGGGGATCGACGGTGTCCGGTCGCGGTCGAGGCGATCGGTCCAGGTCGAAGGCCAGGCGAGCTCCGTGTTGACGAATCCCGACGCATGAACCTGAACCACGACGTCGTTTATTGACGGCTGCGGCTCGGGCCGCTCCACGAGCTTCATTCCGGCTGTTCCGGCAGCCTGGTCCGTCACCACGATCGCCTTCATGGATCTCTCTCCTCGGTGCATCTTGCCTGTGCGGGTACGGGTCCCTATGCGCTTCCTGCATGGGTGCGATTCCCCGCCACCACAAGAACTCGCGATCTTGCGAGCGTGCGCAGAAGCCTTCGCTGTGCGGAAAAAAAATGTGGATGAAGGCGTCCGTGCGAATCGCTTTCCTCATCGGGCCGGCGATCGTCCTTTCTGCCCTGGCGGTCCATTGAGGCAGGAATGCGCTCGCGGCTCGAGGATTTCCGGTTGATCCGCGTCTCTACGATGTCGTCTTGATCGCCGACGTCTGACTCGCTGCGTCGCCGACGACCAAGCCGCTCTTGGACGAAATGCGCAAGCAGAAGGCCGCTGCCAACGGCGATCCACCGAGTTGAGCGCGGAGAATCACGACCTCGACGCGAAGCGTCAGGGACAACTCAGCCCGGCCGGCGTCGTCAGTCGCGAGAGATCCATGTAGCCGTTGCCCCAATCGGACGCGTCGTCCGCGCCGAAGAAGTCGACGCGGCCGTGGTCGCAATCGGTGAACGTCAACGTCAGCGTGCCCCACGGACGGCTTGAATACTGCGCAGGATCGAAGTTCGGGATCCAGCGTCCGCCCTGTCCCTGATCGGCATGGACGATCGCTTCGTTGGCGACGATGTCGCCGACGCCGCCGAACCAGGCCTGCTGGCCGTCGGGCGTGAACGTGAACCAGTAGGCAAGCAGGCGGTTCTGCGGCAGCACTTCGACGAAGAGGCCGTGGCCGCTCTGGTTCGGGTCGTACCATGCGCCCGTGAAGGCTGCCGTGATCGGCACGGACGGCGCCGCGTCGCGCTGGTCGATCCAGAAGGTCGACCGCGCGACGACGGTGCTGCCGGGCGCATCCGCATAGATCGTTGCGGTGAACTCGAGCAATCCGATCGCCTGATTGCCGGCCATGATCGCGGGCGCCGTTGCGACGCCGTCGGCGCCAGACGTCGCGGTCGCGTCGACCGCGTTCGCGGGAAACGTCGGGTAGCTCCCCGGCGTCGCGCAGACCGTGCCGTCGTTCCTGCAGTGAGGCGCCTCGAAGTAGACCGTGACGCCCGGGACCGGCGTCCCGTCCGCATCGACCGCGCGAACCGCGAGCGGCACGACGAACGGCTGATCGATCGCGACGACCTGCCCGGCACCGTGTACCGGTTCTAGCGCGGCGGCGGGACCTGGATCGGCAGTGGCGGGCCGCGAAGCCACGCCGAGACCGAGACAAAGCGTGCAGGCCAGGGAAAACAACGCGCGGAAGCGAACGGACGGTTCCAAGTCGGGTCTCCTGTTGGCGAGTCATTTCCATTGACGCGCAACGAACTGCCGCCGTCGCAGGCTGCGAGCACGGCTACCGGTAACGCGGACCGGCGAACGCGACGATGCCGATAGTTCCAGATAGCCAGGCGATGGATCGAACGCCTCGCCCGCACCCTCCTCGATCGAGCCGACGCCTGTCCTGCGCGGCGTCCCGGTTTCGCCTCATTTGTCGCCGCTCAGCAGCACGGCCAGCTGCTGCTCCAGCTGCGCCTGCCGATAAGGCTTGGAGAGACGCGTCACGTTCGGCAACGACGGATCGGGAAGATCGGCGAAGCCCGTGACGAGCAACACCGGCAGCTCCGGCCGAAACCGGCGCACGTAGTTCGCGAGCTCGAGCCCCGTCATCCCCGGCATCGCGTAGTCGGTCATGACGAGGTCGATGTTCTCCTTGCGCTCGAGCATGTCGATCGCGATTTCGGCGCTGGCGGCCTCGACGACCTGATGGCCGATCGCTTCGAGCAGCAGCTTCGTGCTCGACGCGATCAGCGCGTCGTCGTCGACGAGCAGTATCGTCGCCTGCTCGACGTTTTCCGGCGGCGCCGGCGCGGCCTCGACGACTACCTCGGGCTCGTCGGCCTCCGGAAGCCACAGGGTAACGGTCGTTCCGACACCGACCTCGCTGCGGATCGAGATCATGCCGCCGAGCTGCTCGATGAAGCCGCGCACCATCGACAATCCGAGACCGGTGCCCTTGCCGACGGGCTTGGTCGAAAAGAACGGCTCCGTCGCGCGTTCGAGCGTTTCGCCCGGCATGCCTTCGCCGCTGTCCGCGACCGCGATCCACACGTAGTTGCCGGCCTTGAGCGTCGCGGATGCTGCAAGACGCGACTGCCCCGCGGTGAACTCGATGCGCCCGCCCGCCGGCATCGCGTCGCGCGCATTGATCGCGAGGTTGAGCATCGCGAGCTCGAACTGTCCCGGATCGACTCTCACGAACGGCAGGTCCGCGGCAACGCCCTCGTCGTCCAGCACGATATGCGGCCCGATCGTGTGGCTTATCAGCTCGCGCGCGTCGACGACGAGCTCGCGCACGTTGGCGCTGCACGTCGAAAGCTCCTGCTGGCGCGCAAACGAGAGCATGCGCTGCGTCAGCTCGGCTCCGCGCTCCGCGCCCTTGAGCGCCGTGCGGACCAGATCGGCCGCTCGCGACGCGGGTTCGATCTGACCTTCCAGGACCTCGAGGTTCGCCATGATCGCCATCAGGAGGTTGTTGAAGTCGTGCGCGATGCCGCCGGTCAGCTGGCCGAGGCTCTCCATCTTCTGCGCGTGCAGCAGCTGCTGCTGCGCGCGCTCGCGCGCCACGACTTCGTCGCGTAGCGCCGCGGTGCGTTCGTCGACGCGATGCTCCAGCTCCGTCGTCAGGTCGGTCAGCGCCGCGCGTTCGGCGGCGAGCTCGCCGAGCGCCTTCTCCAGCCGATCATGTCCCTCGGACAGCGCCAGCAGATGGGAACGCGCTTCGTACTGCCGCCGCCGTGAGCGCACGCTGGTCTTTGCAAGGCTGACGAAAGCGGACGGATGGAACGGCCGCTCCAGGATCGTCACGTTGCCGAGGAGATCGAGGATCGATCGCGAGATCAGCCGGCGATCGATGCCGTGACCCCGTCTCGCCAATACGAGGAACGGAAGGTCAGACCACGCTTCCTGTCGCGCGATCGCGGCGGCGAGCGGCCCGGTGTCGACCTCGGTCAGCGCTTCGATCGCGACGACCGCGAATCCCGCGCCGTGATCGATCTGCAGCGCAAGATCCTCGATCGATTCGCACGTCACGGCGGGCAGGTCGGCATCCGCGAGCATGCTCGATGCGATCTGCGCATCGCGCCCGAACGGTGCCAGCACGAGCGCGCGTTCGGAAAGTGGCCCGCCCGAAGGCATTGTCAGGGCGCTCGCACGGCAGGCAGCGTGCGGCCGACGAACGTCGGCACGCCGAGCAGCACGCCGGTGAAATCGCTGAGCGGCTCGCCGAGGCGAATGCCGCCCGTTCCGATCTTGAACTCGCGAATCGTCGACTCATGCTCGCCGCCGCGTTTCTTGACGACCGAAACGGCGCGCCTGACTTCGCCATACGCCTCGAAATACCGCAGCAGGATCACCGTGTCGGCGAGGTAGGTGATGTCGATCGGCGCATCCATGGTGCCGACGATGCCATGCTGTGCGACGGTCATGAACGCGCTCGCGCCGCGCCGGTTCACGTATTGCAGCAGCTCGTGCATGTGGAGGATCAGCGAGCTCTCCTCGGGCATCGCCGCGCGATAGCCGTTGATGCTGTCGATGATGACGGCGCTGATGCCATGGGTGTCGACGAGCTCGCGTGCGCGGTGCGCAAACTCGCCCGGCGTGACTTGCGCGGCGTCGACCTGCTCGATGAAGAGCGAGCCTTCCTTCATGAGCTTCTCGATCGGCATGCCGAGCGCGGCGGTTCGATCCATCAACAGGTCGATTTCCTCGTCGAAAAGGAAAGCCGCCGCCTTTTCGCCGCGTTCGACGGCGGCGATGGCGAAGCCGAGCGCGAGCAGCGACTTTCCGGTTCCCGCCGGTCCCAGGATCAGCGTGCTCGAGCCCCTCTCGACGCCGCCGCCGAGAAGCGCATCGAAGGGCGCATTGCCGGTCGAGAGCTTCGTGCGGGCGAAGCGGGTCCGGTGCTCGAGCGCCACGAGCCGCGGGTACACGCGCACGCCGCCGCGCTCGATGACGAAATCGTGGAAGCCGCCGCGATACGCCTGCGCGCGATACTTGATGACGCGCAGCCGGCGACGGCCGGCGCCGTATTCGGGCGATATCTCCTCAAGCCTGATAACGCCGTGCGCGATGCTGTGCACGGTCTTGTCGGTGACCTCGGCGGTGAGGTCGTCGAGGAACAGGACGGTCGTATCGAGCTTCGAGAAATGGTGCTTGATCTCCAGAAGCTCCCGCCGATAGCGCAGCGAGCTTTGCGCAAGCAGGCGGATTTCCGAAAGGCTGTCGAGGACGACGCGCGCGGGCCTGGTGCGATCGACCGTCTCGAAGATCTGGCGCGTCGTTTCGCCGAGCTCGAGATCGGAGGCGTAGAGAAGGCTCTGCTGCCTGTCCTCGGACAATGCCGTGTCCGACGGCCCGAGCTCCTGGATGACGACCGATTCGGGCAATGTCCAGCCGTGCGATGCGATCGTGCCGCGCAGCTCGCGCTCGGTTTCCGAAAGTGAGATGTAGAGGCAGCGCTCGCCCCTGAGCGCGCCTTCGAGAAGGAACTGAAGCGCGATCGTCGTCTTGCCGGCGCCCGGCTCGCCTTCGAGCAGGAAGAGGTATCCGCGGGTCAGGCCGCCCCGCAAAATATTGTCGAGCCCAGGAATGCCCGTCAGCGCCTTGCCGAGCGTCTCCTCAGCCATACCGGTTTCCCTGTTTGCGGGCTTGGAATATAGCCACTGCCAATCCCGGAAGCAGGCTCATCGGCGCGTGGTTGCGGTTGGCGAGCCAGCTGTCGGTCAGGGTATGCTGGCTTTCGGTGCCCGCCCATCGTGCCTCCTCCCCGACGACCGCGAGGAACGGGCTGATCGTCTCCCGCGCATCTTGACGCCTTCCGTTCCCCGGACTTCGCTCGCGATCGCCGCGTTCTCGACCGTCGTCGAGTGGTACGACTTCACGCTCTATCTCTATCTCGCGCCGGTTCTCGCGCGCGTGTTCTTTCCGGCGTCGTCGCACAGCATCGTCGTCGTGCTGGCCGGCTTTGCGCTCGCCTACCTGATGCGTCCGCTCGGTGCCGCGTTCTTCGGCCACGGCGGCGATCGCTTCGGCCGGCGCCGCACGATGCTGTGGTCGATGGAGCTGATGGCGATCGCGATGCTGGCAACCGGACTCCTGCCGACCAGCGAGCGCATCGGCCCCTCCGCAGGCGCGCTGCTGATGCTGCTCCGCTGCGTCATGGCGTTCTCGGTCGGCGGCGAATACAACGGCGTCATCGCCTACCTGCTCGAAGGCGCGCGGCCCGAGCGGCGCGGCCTGCTCACGGCCATGGCAGCCGCCGCCAGCGAGATCGGAGGACTCCTCGCCGTCGCCGTCGCGGCCGCGACGACGGCGCTGCTCGGCGAAGACGACGTCCGCGCCTGGGGATGGCGCATTCCGTTCCTCGTCGGCGCGGTCCTCGCCGGCGGCGTGTGGTTCGCCCGCCGCGCGATGGCCGAATCGCCCGCGTTCGTCGAGCTCCAGCGCAGCGGAAAGACGCTGGCGAATCCGCTGGGCGAAGCACTCCGTCGGCACAGGACCGGCGTCCTTCGCGCGTTCTCGATTTCGGCGCTCGGATCGATCACGTACTACGTCGGGATCACCTACGTGCCGACGTTCCTCAGCACGACGGCGCAGGCGACGGATCGCATCGCGCTTCTCATATCGACGGCGGCGGCCGTCGCGGTCGTCGTGGTGACGCCGTTCGTCGGCTGGGCGGCCGATGTGTTCGGCCGGCGTCCGGTGCTCGTCGCGCTCGCCGTCTGCGGCATCGTGCTGCCGTCGGGACTCTTCGCGCTGATGACGTCGCCGCATCTCCCCGCCGCGATGAGCGCCGCGATGCTGCTCGCGCTCCTCGCCGGCGGCGTGAGCGCGGTCGGTGCCGTCGCAAGCGCCGAGCAGTTTCCGGAAGGCAACCGGCTCAGCGGCCTTGCGCTCGGCAACACCGGCGCGACCGTGCTGTTCGGCGGATTCGCGCCGCTCGCCGCGCAACTCCTCGTCGACGCCACCGGCTGGGCGTCGAGCCCCGGCATCCTGATCGCCGCGACCGCGCTCGGCGTGCTGCCGCTGTTCTGGCGGATGCCCGAGACGCGCCCGCAACGCATCGATCAGTCGTGACGCAACGCCTCGACCGGCGCGACGCGTGACGCGCGCAGCGCCGGCACCGCGCACGCGAGCACGCCCGTCGCGAGCAGCACCGCGGCGACCGTGCCGAGCACGAGCGGATCGTGCGGGCCGACGCCATACAGCAGCGAGCCCAGCACCTTCGAGAGCGCGAGCGCGCCGACGATGCCGAACGCGAGCCCGATGCCGACCAGCACGAGCCCTTGCCGGAGGATCATGCCGAGCACGCGCATGCGATCGGCGCCGAGCGACATGCGAACGCCGATCTCGATGCGCCGCTGCGCGACCGAATACGCGACGAGCCCGTAGAGCCCGACCATGGCGAGCACCAGCGCGACGCCGCTGAAGACGATCATCAGCGTCGAGAAGAAGCGGCGCATGGTGTTCCCTTCGCTAACCACCTGCGTCATGGTGCGGACCGCCGTCACCGGCAGGTCCGGCGCCGTCTCGCGCAGCACGCGCCGCAGCGGCTCGGCCGCGATCGCCGGCGCGACGCGCGTCTTCGCGACGATCTCGAGCTCGGTCGTGACCGCGCTGTCGTAGATCGGGAAATAGACTTCCGGCGACGGCTCGCGCGAAAGCCCCCACTGGCGTGCGCTCGCGACGACGCCGACGATCGTTTTCGGCTTGTCGCCGAACGCTTCGACCTGCTGACCGACGGGATCGACGCCGTCGAAGAACGCGTGCGCGAACGTCTCGTTGACGAGGACTTCGTTGGAGATGCCGGGTCCGTGACTGTCCTCGGGCGCGAACGCGCGACCGCGAAGGACCTTGATGCCCAACGCCCGAAAGTAGTCCGAGCTCACGAACCGCCATTCGGTCAGCGGAATCGACGCGTCGCCGCCGGGATACTCGCGGCCGATCACCTTGACGTTCGAGTTCGTGTTGCCGCGGCCGGACAGCGGAACGGCGTCCGTGAACGCGACCGTCTCGACCTCCGGCATCGCGCGCAGGCGATCGAGCAACGCGTCGATGCGCGGCGTGGTCGCGGCGAGCTGCCGCGCGACCCAGTCGTCGGTCGATTCGCCCGGCTTGTTCGGCACCGACGGCAGCGTAATGCTTGCGGTCAGCACGTGATCGACGTCGACGGTCGGATCGACGTTGGCGAGGCGTCGCGAGCTTTCAATCAGCAGCGCGGCGCCGGCGAGCAGCACGAGCGAGAGCGCGACTTCGCCGATGACGAGCGCCGCGCGCGAGCGCGCCTGCAAACGGCCACCGAAGCCGCCGCGCGCTTCGTCGTGCAGCGCCGCGGCCGGATCGGCCTTGGCGCTGCGCCACGCGGGCGCGAGCCCGAACGCGAGCAACGCAACGACTGCCACCACCGCGACGAATGCGACCACGCCGCCGTCGATCGCGAGCGGGTTGTAATCCGGCAGGAGATCCGGCGCGAGCTTCGGCAGCACCTCGATCGCGACGAGCGCGAGGCCGAGCCCGAGCAGCGAGCCGATGCATGCGATCACGGCCGCTTCCGCCGTCAGATGCCAGATCAGCCAGCGGCGGCTCGCGCCGAGCGCCGAGCGCACGGCGAGCTCGCGGCGGCGCACCTGCGCGCGCGCGAGCATCAGGTTGGCGAGGTTCGCGCACGCGATCAGCACGACCATCGCCGACGCCGCGAACATGACCGAGAGCGCCGGCTTCACGGTGCTCGTCACGCGATCCTGCAGCGCCACGAGCTCTGCGGTGAGACCTTCGTGCTGCTTCGGGAAATCGTGCGCCTCGCGTGCCGTGATTACCGCCATGGCCTGGCGCGCCTCATCGAGGGAGGTGCCGGCGCGAAGGCGTCCGATGACGTTGAGATAAGCCGTGTCGCGATCGGTCGACGCGCCCGCGAGCGTCGTCGCGCCCGGAAGCCATGCATCGGCCGTCGGATACGCGAAGCCCTTCGGCATCACGCCGACGATCTGCTGCGATTCGCCGTTGAGCGTGAACGTCTTGCCGATCACGGCGGGATCGCCGGCGAAGCGGCGCTGCCAGAACCCGTACGAAATCACGGCGACGGTGCGGTGCTCCCTGTCTTCGGCCGCGGTGAACGTGCGTCCGAGCACCGG
>Ga0068853_100004096_pt1 | contig 11231 bp, 9 predicted proteins | sample KBSCornC32_FD_65655 | JGI IMG/M metagenome (GOLD analysis project Ga0068853, IMG submission 65655) | Corn rhizosphere microbial communities from Kellogg Biological Station, Michigan, USA - KBS Corn C3-2 | ecosystem: Host-associated > Plants > Roots > Rhizosphere > Soil ... | reverse complement strand
GAAGAAAAAGAATTGGTCGAAAAAGTACAGGCCGCGAAGGAACAGGTAGAACAATTAAAACAAGATGCTGAAAAAGCGGAGAGAGAAGGTGATTACGGTAAGGTGGCAGAGATCCGTTATGGAAAAGTTCAGGAACAAGAAAAACTGATCGAAACATTAACCACACAATTGTCATCGAACAGTGAGAAGCGTCTCCTGAAAGAAGAAGTAGACGCTGAAGACATTGCGGAAAGCATAGCGAAGCAAACAGGTATCCCGGTAATGAAGATGTTGCAAAGTGATAAAGAAAAATTATTGCACCTCGAGGAGCACTTGCATGAAAGGGTAGTTGGACAGGATGAGGCCATCACTGCTGTTGCCGATGCAATAAGAAGAAGCCGTGCAGGTTTGCAGGATCCGAAGAAGCCGATCGGTTCATTTATCTTCCTCGGTACTACCGGTGTAGGTAAAACAGAACTCGCAAAAGCACTTGCAGAATATTTGTTCGACGATGAAAGTATGTTGACGAGAATAGACATGAGTGAGTACCAGGAAAAACATACTGTATCAAGATTAGTAGGCTCACCTCCCGGCTATGTTGGTTATGAAGAAGGTGGTCAGTTAACCGAAGCTGTTCGCCGCAAACCTTACAGTGTTGTATTGTTCGATGAAATAGAAAAAGCACACCCGGATGTATGGAATGTATTGTTGCAGGTATTGGATGATGGACGATTAACCGATAACAAAGGCCGTGTGGTAAATTTCAAGAACACCATCATCATCATGACGAGTAATATCGGTAGCCACCTGATACAGGATGCATTTGAAGGAATAAGCGAAAAGAATATAGAAGAGGCGGCTGCCAAAGCCAAAGTAGAGGTAATGAACTTGCTGCGGCAAACGATACGTCCCGAATTTTTGAACCGCGTAGACGAGATCATCATGTTCCAGCCATTGCTCAAAAGAGAGATAATGGGCATTGTAAAAATACAATTGGAAGGATTAAAGAACCTCGTAGCACAAAGCGGCATCCGGTTACAGTTCAGCGATTATGCATTGGAGTTTTTGGCTGAGCAGGGTTTTGATCCGCAGTTTGGTGCAAGACCATTAAAGCGATTGATACAAAAAGAAATTGTCAATCAACTATCCAAACGCATCCTCGCCGGGGATATCGACAAAGAACACCCTGTGTTGGTAGACGTTTTCGACAATACCGTAGTGTTTAGAAATGAAACAGCGGAGTTAGAAAAAAGTGGGAGGAAAAGGTAAGTGAGTGGTATGTGTGTCCAGGTCCCGGTCAGAGCCGGGACCTTTTTTTGTCCCAGCTGTAGTACTACTATCATCTTCGTTGCGTCGCACTCTTCAGGGTTTGGTTCTCTATTGGACATTTGCGAATTGTTGTCATTCTTCGGAAAAAGGTTCCTCCCGGGAAATATATTCCTTGCTGAGACCTGACCATCAGAAGCTTTAAATAAAATGAATTTAACGTCCGATTCGGCCACAGATAGAAAGTTGTTTTATTTTTGTCGTGAAAAAAATTGCGCTAATACAATCGTTGACGTCATCTTTACAAATCATCATCAAAAAATAAACAAGCATTTTGCGAACAATCAAATTTACAATAGCATTTATTTTTCCCATCACCAGTATTTTTGGACAGGCCTCAAATACAAAACTTAAGATTTCGCATTTAACAGGCGATTATTACATTTATACAACTTATAATACTTACCAAGGAAGCCAGGTGCCGGCAAATGGGATGTATCTCGTTACTAACAACGGGGTTGTTATGTTTGATACACCGTGGGACACCACACAATTCCAACCATTGCTGGATAGCATAAAACTAAAGCATAACAAAAATGTGATAATGTGTTTTGCAACGCATTGGCATAGCGACAAGACTGCCGGACTTGAATATTACAGGCAACAGGGAATTAAAACCTATACTACAGTTCTTACAGATGAATTAAGTAAAAAGAATAATAAAAAAAGGGCTGAATACTTAATGTCCAACGATACGCTGTTCAATGTAGGGCAATATTCTTTTGAAACATATTACCCCGGACAAGGGCATACTATAGACAATATTGTGATCTGGTTTGAAAAAGAAAAAATTCTCTATGGCGGTTGCCTGATAAAAGGTGCCGAAGATGAAAATTTAGGTTACCTAGATGATGGTAATAAAACAGCATATGCAGCTACGCTAAAGAACGTTCAGAAAAAATGCCCGAACCCCAATTTTATTATCGTAGCACACAGTGATTGGAAAAATATAAATTCATTGAAACATTCTTTGGAGATGGCAAAAAAACTTAAAAGGAATAACTAATGATAATACCCGGTATTTCTCCTGTTATAATTACAGTTTTAAACGTCCACGATTAATAACTACTTACAAAATATCCTACAACATCAAAACAACGGGTATTTCACTTCAAACAACCCATATTTCCAGTAAACAACGGCCATTTTCCTCAACCTGTCATTAACTGTTACAAAACCCCAAAACATTAAGATTTAATACAAAAAGAATGATCTAATCATTTGCATTTAATCAGCAGGTCATATTGTGATAATACAAAAGAGTGAGGTTTGCGGTGTCAAAAAGTATGTCATCAAAAACCTCATAATATGAAATCGTTCAAATCTTTTTTTCAAAAATTGGCTTTTATTGCCTTTGTTTTTTTTAGTTCCGCTAATTTTCTGTTTGCACAAAGTCAAACATCATTTACACAATCAACAACTGATGTGAAGATCAGGTTTGTTGGTGCAGAAGAAGACCTTCTCATTTTTGAAGTGCAGCTCACTAATCTTCCTACAAAAGGAAGCGACCTGGTAATCATGGATGAAAACGGAAACATTATTTTTGAAGAAAGAATTGCAACCGTGTCACATACCTGCCGTTATAAAATTGTAAGAAACAATATGGAGTTGATCACTTTTAAGATCAGCGGCAAAACATTCCTGTTTAATCAATCATTCGCTATCAGCTATAAAGTAGAAGAGAAACTGGAAGTGAAAAAAGTAAAATAAGGGGTAAAAGAAAAATACTGCATCAAAGATCATTTATCTTCTTTGATGCAGTATTAAATTTCATCTATTGCAGACTAAAGCCCAGCCTTTTTTATTCCTCAACCTTTTCTTTATCAAAATCAAATATAGTATCCACTTCTTTTTTTAACCTTACTTGTTCTTTTGCATATGAGGATGCAACAATGATGGTGGTTAAGTTGCCGGTAATAATATAGATATGGCTATTGGTTACCCCTTTGTAATAATAAAGCAAGTCACCACCATCTGGTTTGGTAAATGAAGATTCGAGATAACCTGTTAAGAGAGTAATTCCCTGCAAAACGAGCAAAGTGAGAATAATATAGAAGCCATCATCCCTTGCATTGGGAGCAACTCCTTCTTTGATATAACGTAAGAAAGGTAGATTGACGAATACCAGTGAAAAGCATAGACAGGCAATTAAAAGACCGAATACAATGAAACTGCCGGGTGAATAATTAGCCGGCCCAAAAACCAGTGGTTGATTGGTTATAATACAAAGCAAGGCTGTTAAACCAAATGAGATGCAAAATGAGATGTAGAATAGTTTTCTGGACATAACAATTGAGGCTAAAATCAATAATCTACCGCATAATCTTTTGCAAATGGTTTTCCACTCCAGGCTTTTCGTTGTGTCCATTCGGTAAATGGTGCTGACCAAAACTCATGTGTGGCAGGCAATCCCAATGGCAGAAATACAAGAGAGGTGATATACATACTTCCGGTATTGGAATAAAAATCGGCAAGGTTTTGCTGCTGATTGCCTATAAAACCAATTGTAAGCCATCCATCTTTTGTAAAAGTGGATGGAACGAATACGTTTTTCATAACCGCCGTTAGTGCAGAGCGAACCTGTGCAGGTTTTATCTCTGCAGGCAATGTATTTTCCAATGCCAGCATTACCAGCGGTTGAAATACACCGACTCGATAAGTAGAAGAGCGACCCACCAATACAAATGTTCCTTCGGGAGAAATATATCGTTCCTGGAAAGAAGCATAACGTTGCATTCTTTTATAGGCAATGTCCAGTTCTTTTTGATCTCTTCTGCCTTTTGCAATATTCGTTCTCAATACATGTACCAGCATAGCATGTATCACATATCCATTGTAATGGTCGAAATGGAATTTATCTCCATCGCTATACCAGCCGTCACCCACATACCATTTAGTTATTTTAGCGATCGCTGTATCAATTCTTGCAGTATCAGGTTCTACTCCAATATGAAGCAGAAAAGATTCTATCATAGCAGCAAATAGCACCCAATTATTTTCAAAAGGTTTTATGCGCCGCATAGATTTGAATGCGGCGATCAATTGTTGTTTTGTTTTTTCTTCCAGTGGTTTCCATAAAGTATCGGTTGCTACGATCAATGCTTGTGCTATATAAGCAGCATCTACTAATGGTTGCGCAGTTTTTCCATCATCCCATAATAAGTAATCGGAGCTTTGGGGATCAGCAGCATGTGCAAGACTTTGCAATGTTTGTTGACGGAGACGTTTTCTCACTTCACCTTCTGTACTATCATCATCAGGCAATGCAAGAAAAGGTGCAATACCTGCGATGAGCCGGCCAAAGGCTTCCATATAACCCACCTTTCCATCCCGTTTATCCCAGGTAGGACTAAATTCCATTTTCATATTTTTCTGCAACTCGCCTTTGCTCATATTGGCAAGCACGGGGCTTGAAATTCTATCCAGTAATGCAACCCAATAGGCTCTGTCGTTCTTTAATCCCCCATTGTCTTTGTTATTGGCAACATAGTCTTCGGCAAGTAGTTTATTTGCAGGCAGCAGGCCAATAAGGCCAAGCAAATAAGACGAGTGCAGGAAATTTCTTCTTTTCATATTAATATGGTGAGGTAATCAAATCTACCAAATTTTTGAATTGGAACTAATGCTTAAAACTCCAATTGGCCACATTCTTAATTTGTATCTTTAATAGGGTATGATCTTTATTCAATGGGCATAAACTGGGTTAATGTTTTCAGGAAAAAAGTACATATTTGTTTTTCTACTGGCAGTGATTTCTATGTCTTCTGTTTTTGGCCAGTTAGGCAGACGAGATAGATACCCTTATAATTATACAATTACTATTCATCATAATCCAACCGAAAGATCTTACCTGACAAAAGATAATGTTACCGGGATCGCAGACACCTCGGTTGCAATTGTACAGGGACATGTATATGATTGCAGAAACGTTCCTCTTGAGGCAGCGTATCTTATTTTTAGTGGAAAACTCGATAGTATAATGAAAGGCTGTTCTACAGACAGCCTGGGTTTCTTTCAAGTTTTTTTACCCGCTGATATTTACCAGGTAAGTATAAAGTCTGTGCTATATACAACTTACACCATAAAGCAGACCGAAGTTAAAACTGGAGAGATAAGGGAAATGGAATGCAAGCTTGGAGCTTATGCTGGTATATCGGATTATATTATTATGTCCGACAAAAAATTAAGCGAAAAGGAATTAGAAGAAAAAAAGGAATGGTATAAATGCAGGTCGAATTAACCCTTGACCCATTTCTTCTTCCACGCTGCATACCTGTTCAATATCTTTTGAGGTTCATAAGTGTACCAGCTATAACCATCCCGTCTTTCTCTATCTACTTCAGCTAAGGAGTACACAACTTTGCTATCCCTGTTGCAAAAAAGCGGGCGATGTGTTTTCAGTTCATAATAACGGGTCCATATTAATGGGGCGGTAGAATCCTGTACCACAATACGATCAGTATGTGAGACTCTGTACTGCGTGACAAGTTCCGGCGCAGCAACAGTTTTGACCAGTATGCCCGATATCGCCGAAGTTTGAAACCATTCCTCTGCATAATTTACCGCATCAATCACTTCTTTCGATGGATTATTAATATTCATCAGCAGTAAAACAACTTCCACACTTTCACCATTACAAATGGAAGGAGGTTCGAATTTTCTCGCCCAGGCGGGTTGTAAGGTAGTTTCATCATACTGTTGGCACCATGCTGTTGGTTTTCCTGCATCGTTGATCTGTGTTTTTAAAATACATTGTAACCCGTTGTCAAAAGAAGTCTTTAATTTTTTCCTCATCGCAGCGTCAATGAAATCATAAGCTGGTTTACCGTCAGCAATGTCTTTAAGCATCCACATAATACCCGGGAAGGCATCATCATTGTAAGTAATATGGCTGCTATAGTTTTTCTCCAATGGAAAATATTGCGGCCAGCCGCCATTGGCATATTGGGCAGATAAAACATAGTCGAGTCCTTTTAGTACAGCTTCTTTATATTTTTCAACTTTTGTCACCGTATAGATATTTGCAAGACAAGCAATATGCGAATACGTAGTGCGGTTGTCAAATGTTGTATTCAAAACAGCTTTATCTTTTATCAAACTGTCTTTCTGTTCTGCTGTAAGAATTGCCTGCATGTCATAATTCTTTGCCCATCCTCCATTGTCTTTTTGATACAATAAAATATTATCTGCAATAGCAGTAAGTTCGGTGGCTTTGTATCTTGGTTGATTTGGTTTTGGTTGAATCACCCGATCCTTCTCATACAGATCATACCAATGATGAGATGCATCAGCAAAGATGGCTGTATCAATAGTGGTGTAAGGTTTGTTTTCTTTTTGTGCGAACACAAAACTACTTAGCAGCATGGCTGTAAAAAATAAGAGCGTCTTTACCATCCACTAAAGGTAGAAAAGATTTAAACTGAATATTCGTATGCAAAAAAACTGCTATGCCAGTTTACTTTACATTCACCTGCACCACATGATCAATAGCTCCCTGCACCGGGTATTCAGGATAGATAAAAACTCCTTCAGGAACCTTGCTCCATTTTAATTTGGTGTTGGTACCCATTATTTCTACCGAACTGATGGGTTCTGTAAATCCGGGTAATAATATGAAAGAGGTTTGCGGTTGGTGCAGGAGGTGAAGATAGATCTGCTTACCCTGCCTTGTAGCAACTCCCCATGTTTGCGGCGGCATTATTTTGCCACGGGTATTATAAATGGATGCACCGTATTGTTTCAGCCAGGTACCAGCAGCCGCTAATGTGTCAACAAATTCTTTTTGAATTTCGCCATTCGGCATTGGGCCAACATTCAGCAAAAGGTTTGCATTGCGACCAGCAGAATTTACGAGTAAATGTATCACTTGCTTCACCGTTTTATAATTACGGTCGGTTATATTATAACCCCATGAGTCGTTCATCGTTTCGCAAGTTTCTAATGGCATAGCATCCGAAGGTTGTTGAAAACTAAGACCTGTTTTATTTTCTCCCGGCAAGTCTTTTTCAAACATTTGAAAATCTTCACCGCTTATCGGATCAAGATGATGATTGTTGCCAATCATACAAGCCGGTTGCAGTTTATGTATCAATCCATATATCTCTTCATATTTCCAATCTATACGGGAAGTTCTGTCAGTACTTCCTTCTGGATTTGTTTGATCCCAATGTCCATCAAACCAGATACTCATAATAGATCCGTAGTTGGTCAGTAATTCGGTCAACTGATTTTTCATGAATTGCAAATAGCTCGCATAATCACTTTTTTCTGTTCTGCCGCTGTATTGTCCGGTGCGTCCTGTTTCATAAGGATAGTCGCTTCGAAACCAATCAAGTGTAGAGTAGTAGAGACCCAGCTTCATATCATATTTCTTGCATGCTTCAGCAAGCATCTTCAGGGCATCTTTTCCATAAGGGGTATTGGTGATTTTCCAATCGCTGTATTTGGTATCCCAATTAGAAAAACCATCATGATGCCGGGTGATGAACACTATATATTTCATCCCGGCATTCTTGGCAGCCAGCACCCATTTCTCTGCATCAAAATCAATGGGATCAAAAACCCGCAGATAACGTTTATAATCTTCAATTTTAATTTTACGATTATTCATTACCCATTCTCCTGCACCAAATACACTACTAAGCCCCCAATGGACGAACATGCCGAATTTATTATCCTGGAATATCTTGCGGGATGTAAGATTTTCTTCGGGAGCGTTGTAAGTTGTTTGTGCAAATAAACCACTGCAACAGATCAATGCAATTAGGGGGAGTATCTTTTTCATATGCAAGAATTATAAACGAAAGTTACAAATAAGAACATGCCGTAAAACAAATATATTTGGTATCTAAAATCTTAACGATGGCAAGAGTGAACACCTATCTTAATTTTCCCCGGAATACGGAGGAAGCATTTAATTTTTACAAATCAGTATTTGGAGGTGAATTTGGCGGCATGGGTGTTGCCCGTTTCCGTGATATTCCTCCAGGTGATGGAGCACCGGCAATTGCGGAAGAAGATAAAGACCTGATAATGCACATTGAACTGCCGATCGTTGGCGGACACGTATTGATGGGAACGGATGCGCCGGAGTCGATGGGATTTAAAGTGAATTTTGGTAATAATGTTCATCTGAGTATTGAGCCAGATACAAGAGCTGAAACCAAAAAAATATTTGATGCATTATCTGCTGACGGCACTATAACAATGGATCTGCAGGATATGTTTTGGGGAGCTTATTTTGGCAGTGTTACCGATAAGTTTGGTGTGCAGTGGATGGTGAATTGTATGGAGAAAGCATAACCGAAACTGGTCCCTGATAGTGTTACCCGGTTGCATCATGTCACCGGGTTTTTTTATGCCCTATTGCAATTGGTAAGTTGGGTATACGATTATGTAACAGATGAAATCATTTGCGGATCCGGGCAACAGGGTACTTAATCACGGTAACGAAGTATTATATTTGATAGTTGCAAGATTTTGTAACTATTCCTCAACATGAAGTATATACTTGCCATCATATGCTGCGCTCTTTTTACGGGCAGTTCTGCCCAGCCTGCAATGGGGGATGCTACTTTACAGATCAATCCCGGAGGTCACCTGGCACAGATATCAGAAGCGGTTATGACCAGCGACCGGCGTTATATCATTACTGCCAGCACAGATAAAACAATTTGTATCTGGGATGCAGTCGATAAAAAATTAGTTGATCAGATAAGGGGACCAAAATCAATTTTTAACCAGGGCAAACTATTTTCTATTGCTATTTCACCTGATAATAAATACATCGCTGTTGGCGGCTTTCTTGCAATTGGTACAGAAGGGAATGGCGTATTGGCCGGGCAAATAAGAATTTATGACTTTGCATCAAGGAAACAGCTGTTTAGGTTGAAAGGGCATACTAATGTTGTAACAGCTCTTCGTTTTACAGGTGATGGTAAATATCTTATCTCCGGCGGTATCGATAGCACCCTTATTGCATGGAAAGTTGGTGGCACAACAGATAAGCCTTCATTTTCCAGGGACAAACAAATAATAAAACCTGATTTTTTCTCAGAAGATATTGAGACATCGGGTAATTCTGCATTTGTAACGGAAGAGAACAGGATCGTAAAATATACAGTGCCATCTTTTATCCGGAAAGTGACAAGCAAAAATTATAAAGGCAGCATGGCGTCTATTACGATCAATAGGGAAAAAAATATTGTCGTCGCTACAACAAAACAGGATGAGTTAATTGTACTTGATACAGGGTTGGTTGAAATACAATACATCAAACTGAATAGCTATTCAACGGAGACTGCTATATCACCCGATGGCAATACTATTATAACTGAAGGAGAAAATGGACAGGTGCTGATGTTTGTGAAAAAGAATGGCAAATATTCCCTGGTGAAAAACAGCCAATTTGCCGGAGGGACAACAATACTTGGAATGAATTTTATAAATGAGAGGGAATTTTTTGTCTCCGGTGGAAAATTGCACTTGTTACAGTTCTATGAAATAAAAAACAACGGTAATACAACATCATCCATTGTTCCCGGCGCTGCATTATCAGGTGCGGGCCGCACTTTTACCGGGATTTCTGTTTTAGATAAGAATCTTGCTTTAAGCGATAGTTTGTCTTTTGATTTTATGTCCACCGGGTTTAGCTATTTGTTTAATATGGAAGCAGGGAGACTGCAGAATTTTAATCCTTCAGATTCCTCGTTATATCCACGGAGTGTAACACAAAAGGGCAGCCTGCGATTATCAACAATTAAATATTCTTCCATATTAGATATCAAATCAGGCGATTCGGTCATTGGCACTATTACCCGTGATGGTGCCAATGGTTACAGTCATGTCTGTGTAGCCATCACAAAAAATAACTATGTTATTTCCGGAGGGGCTGCCGGTTTCTTGAATTTATACGATACCCTTGGCCGGATCATCGCATCTTTTATCGGACACGAAGGAGATGTTGAGAGTATCAAAGAAACAGAGGATGGTGATTTTCTTTACTCTACCAGCCTGGATCAAACGATCAGGATGTGGGATATGAGGAAAATAAAGAATTCACTAAGCTTTAAATCATTTTCCGAACTAGACCCGGCATGGAAGCAATTCATAGTAGAAAACTATCTTTCTTTTGATACAGCAAAGACAGCAATGGAAAAGTTGTATAATCAAATGAAGGAAGAAGGAAATACTGATAATGCCAACTATCTCATCAAGCCACAGGTAATAGAACCACGGCTGAATATGTTCATTGCTAAGAATAATGAGTGGGTAATGTGGAATAACAAAGGTTATTTCAAGGCATCGTCTAACGGGGCTTCCTATATCGGATGGTACGTATATAAAGGAGAGGATAACAACGCAGAATTTTTTAGTGCTGATAAACTGTATGCTACTTATTACCGGCCCGATATAATTAACGAACTGGCTTTCACAAATAAAACCACTGCAGAAATTCTTGATAATATAAAAGAAGGAACCAGGCTTTCTATAGCGCAACAGGTAAACAACATGCCTGTTATTAAATTAGGAAAACCTTCAGCTGCGGCAACAATAGCAGAAAAAAATATCAATCTTGTTTTTGAAGTTGAAAATAAGGAATATCTAGGCGATCTTATATTATACCAAAATGGTAAAAGAGTTGCGGTCAGCCCCGATAAAATAAGGGGACTAACCTTGAATAACATCGCAATACCGGTAGAATTAATTACCGGGGAAAATGTTTTTGCCGCTTCGGTATTGAATAAGAATGGGGTCGAGAGCAGCCCATTAAGATTTCAACTGATGTATGCTGGAGCAAAGCCAACAAGTTCACTTTACATTTTTGCAGTAGGAGTAGATAAATATAAGAACACAAAATACAATCTCAATTATGCAAGAGCTGATGCATCAGGGATTGCTATGCAATTAAGGTTATCGGCCAACAC